>Ga0302324_100017302_pt1 | contig 14297 bp, 11 predicted proteins | sample Palsa_T0_1_FD_201949 | JGI IMG/M metagenome (GOLD analysis project Ga0302324, IMG submission 201949) | Peat permafrost microbial communities from Stordalen Mire near Abisko, Sweden - Palsa_T0_1 | ecosystem: Environmental > Terrestrial > Soil > Palsa > Peat permafrost | place: Sweden: Abisko... | reverse complement strand
CATCAAGGCCGGTTTCCGCTACGGCGACAACGCGCCGATGGCGGTGATCGAATTCGTCGACCGCGACGTCGACGCCAAGGGTCTCGATTCCGGCCCGGTGCAGGAAAAGTCCGCGGAAGCGGCGTAAGTCTCGCTCCCGTACTTCAGTTCAAAAGCGGCGCCTTGTGCGCCGCTTTTTTGTTGGGCGGTAGCCGCTGTCATCGGTGGTTGCGCTCGCGCCAGCGGCTTCCGATATCTCCGTCAGCAAAGATGGAGATGCCTCATGAAAATCGATCTCTCGGGCAAGACCGCGCTGGTGACCGGATCGACCTCCGGCATCGGCCATGCGATTGCCAAAGGCCTCGCTGGCGCGGGCGCTGACGTGGTGATCAACGGCCGGACCCAGGCCAGGGTCGACACGGCGGTCGCGGCGATCCGCAAGGCGGTGCCCGGCGCGAAGGTGCACGGCGTCGCCGCCAGTGTCTCCACGGTCGCCGGCTGCAACACGCTGGTGACGGCGCTGCCGGAGGTGGACATCCTCATCAATAATGCCGGCATCTTCGAACCCAAGGATTTCTTCGAGACTCCCGACGAGGACTGGAGCCGCTTCTTCGAGGTCAATGTGATGTCGGGTGTGCGGCTGTCGCGCGCCTACCTGATGGGCATGCTGAAACGCAATTGGGGCCGCATCGTCTTCATCTCCTCGGAATCCGCGCTGAATATTCCAAAGGAAATGATCCATTACGGCATGACCAAGACCGCACAGCTTGCGGTGTCGCGCGGCCTCGCCGAGATGACCCGCGGCACCGCGGTCACCGTCAATTCGGTGCTGCCGGGGCCAACCATGTCGGAGGGCGTGGAAACCTTCGTGAAAGGTCTCGCCAAACAAAATGGCCAGTCGGTCGACGAGGCGGCGTCGGTGTTCATCAGGCAGTTCCGTCCGACCTCGCTGCTGCAACGCTTTGCAAGCGTCGAGGAGATCGCCAACATGGTGGTCTATGTCGCCTCAAAGGAAGCGTCGGCGACCAATGGCGCCGCGCTTCGCGCCGAGGGCGGCATCGTCCAGACGATCGCGTGAGGGCTGCGCTCGGCCAGAGATCGTAAGATTGTAGGTGGGCAAAGCCAACGGGTCGCGCGAACGCGCGCCCGATGACAGGCTCCGCGTGCCCACCATTCAACTCGACGGTGGGCACGGCGCAGGAGCGCCTTTGCCCACCCTACGTTACGCTACCACCCCTCCAGCACGATCTTGCCGCGCGATTGGCCGGATTCCAAAAGCGCGTGGGCGCGCTTCAGATTGGCGGCGTTGATGGTGCCGAAGGTCTGGTCGAGCGTGGTGCGCAGCACGCCCTTGTCGATGAGGTCGGCGACGTCGTTGAGCAAAGCATGCTGGCCGATCATGTCAGGCGTCTGGAATGAGCTGCGGGTAAACATCGATTCCCAGTGCACCGAAACCGACTTGCCCTTGAAAACGCTGACATTGAATTCGGCGGGATCGTCGATCAATCCGTATTTGCCCTGCGGCGCGATGATCTCCGCCAGCGCCTTGTAGTGGTCGCCGGTGTTGGTGAGGCTGGCGATCAACGCCACCGGCGGCAGTTTCAGTTTCTCGATCTGCTCTTTCATCGGCCGGGCGTGATCGATGACGGCATGGGCGCCGAGATCGAGGCACCATTTCTGCGACTCCGGCCGCGACGCCGTCGCCACCACGGTCAGGCCGGTAAGACGCCGGGCGAGCTGGATCAGGATCGAGCCGACACCACCGGCGCCGCCGACGATCACCAGCGTGCGCGGATCGACGCTCTTGCCGGGCACCGCGCCGAGGCGATCGAACAGCAATTCCCAGGCGGTGATCGAGGTCAGGGGAAGGGCGGCGGCCTGCGCGAATGACAGCGTCTTCGGCTTAGCGCCGACGATGCGTTCATCCACCAGATGAAATTCGGAATTGGTGCCCTGGCGCTGGATCGAGCCGGCGTAATAGACCTCGTCGCCGGCCTTGAACAGTGTCACGTCGGGACCGACGGCATCGACGATTCCGGCCGCGTCATAACCGAGAATCTTGGTCTCGCCCTCGGGCGGGGCGGCACGCTTGCGGACCTTGTAATCGACCGGATTGGCCGAAACCGCCTTGACGGCGACCCGGATGTCGCGGCCGGCCGGTTGCGGTTTGACGGTCTCGAAATCGATCAGCGCGTCTGCCGCGTCGACCGGAAGCGATTTTTTGTATCCGACGGCCTTCATGGGCGGTTCTCCTTGTTGCCGGCCGCAAATGCCGGGCCCCCAACTAGGTGCGGGTTCACCGGCGGAATTGCAAGGTGGGGCCAAGCCGGCTTCGCCGCGGTGGCCGAATCGGGCCTATGGCCGGCCATTCCCCGAGACTTCCCGTCACTTCTATTCGCGAGCCCGGAAGCTTATATTCGCCCCATCCATCCTCGGGAATCCCTTCATGATCGTTATTCGCATTTTCACGGCATTGCTGGCTCTCTGGGCCGCGACGGCCCCAGCGATGTCCCAGGACCGGCGGGTACCGGCCTCGGCGGCTGAACTCAGGCTCTCCTACGCGCCGATCGTGCAGCGTGTGCAACCGGCGGTGGTCACCGTCTATGCCGCCAAGGTGGTGCAGGACCGCAATCCCTTGCTTGACGATCCCATCTTCCGCCGTTTCTTCGGCGTACCCGGCCAGCAACAGGAACAGGTGCAGCGCTCGCTCGGATCGGGCGTGATGGTGGATCCGTCCGGCCTGGTCGTGACCAATAATCACGTCGTCGAAGGCGCCGACCAGTTCAAGGTGTCGCTCTCCGACAAGCGCGAATTCGAGGCCGAGATCGTGCTCAAGGACAGCCGTACCGATCTGGCGGTGTTGCGGCTGAAGGAAGCCCACGAAAAATTCGCGACGCTCGATTTTGCTAATTCCGACGAGCTTCTGGTGGGCGACGTCGTGCTCGCGATCGGCAATCCCTTTGGCGTCGGACAGACCGTCACCCACGGCATCATTTCGGCGCTGGCGCGCACCCAGGTCGGCATTTCCGATTACCAGTTCTTCATCCAGACCGACGCTGCGATCAATCCGGGCAATTCGGGCGGTGCCCTGGTCGACATGACCGGCAAGCTCGCCGGCATCAATACCGCGATCTTCTCGCGTTCCGGTGGATCGCAGGGCATCGGCTTTGCGATCCCGGCCAATATGGTGCGGGTGGTGGTGGCCTCGGCCAAGAGCGGCGGCAAAGCGGTCAAGCGGCCGTGGCTCGGCGCCCGCCTGCAGGCGGTGACGCCGGAGATCGCCGAGACCCTGGGGCTTCGGCTTCCGTCCGGCGCGCTGGTCGCCAACGTCGTCCCGGGCAGTCCGGCGGCACGCGCAGGCTTGAAATTGTCGGATCTGATCGTCGCGATCGACGGGCAGGCGGTCGAGGATCCCAACGCCTTTGATTATCGCTTTGCCACGCGTCCGCTCGGCGGCAAGTCCGATATCGACGTGCAGCGCGCCGGCAAGCCGATCAAGCTGACGATCCCGCTTGAGACCGCGCCCGATACCGGGCGTAACGAGATCGTTTTGACGACGCGCTCGCCGTTCCAGGGGGCGAAGGTGGCCAACATCTCGCCGGCGATCGCCGATGAATTGCATCTGGATACGGACACCGAAGGTGTCGTGGTGACCGATCTCGCCGACGGCGGAACCGCCGCCAATGTCGGCTTCCAGAAGGGCGACATCATCCTGGCGGTCAACAATCAGAAAATCGTCAGGACCAGCGATCTCGAAAAGGCGACGCGCGACGCGCTGCGGCTGTGGCGCATTACCCTGTTGCGCGGCGGTCAGCAGATCAACGTTACGCTCGGCGGATGAGCCCGAAGCGCCCACGCGAGGGGACCAGCCTGTTCGCCGCCGCGGGGATGGAGCAGGATGCGCCGCATCCGCTTCCCGACCGGTTGCGTCCGCGCACGCTGTCGGATGTCGTCGGCCAGGATCACATTCTGGGACCGGACGGCGCGCTGACACGGATGCTGGCGACGCGCACGCTGGGCTCGCTGGTGTTCTGGGGCCCGCCGGGCACCGGCAAGACCACGGTGGCGCGGCTACTGGCGGATGCCACCGAATTGCATTTCGAGCAGCTCTCGGCGGTGTTTTCCGGTGTCGCCGATCTGAAGAAGGCGTTCGACGCAGCCCGCGCGCGGCGCGAGATGGGCAAGGGAACGCTGCTGTTCGTCGATGAGGTGCATCGGTTCAACCGCGCGCAGCAGGATTCGTTTCTGCCGGTGATGGAAGACGGCACCGTGGTGCTGGTCGGCGCCACCACCGAAAATCCCTCGTTCGAACTCAACGCCGCGCTGTTGTCGCGGGCGCGTGTGCTGGTGTTTCATTCGCTTGACCCGGCGGCGATCGAACGGCTGTTCGCCCATGCCGAAAGCGTCGAGGGCTGCAAGCTGCCGCTCGATACCGAGGCCCGCGCGGTGTTGGTGCGGATGGCCGACGGCGACGGCCGCGCCGCGCTGACGCTGGCCGAAGAGGTCTGGCGCGCCGCGCGCGAAGGCGAGATTTTCAATGCCGAGAAACTGCAGGACATTTTGCAGCGCCGTGCGCCGATCTACGACAAGTCGGCCGACGGTCATTATAATCTGATCTCGGCGCTGCATAAATCGGTGCGCGGCTCCGATCCGGACGCGGCCCTGTATTATCTCGCCCGCATGATGGACGCTGGCGAAGACCCGCTGTTTCTGGCGCGGCGCGTGGTGCGCATGGCGGTCGAGGATATCGGGCTCGCCGATCCGCAGGCGCTGGTGATCTGCAACGCCGCCAAGGACGCCTATGATTTTCTCGGCCATCCCGAAGGCGAACTGGCGATCGCGCAAGCGGTGATCTATCTCGCCACCGCGCCGAAATCGAATGCGGCCTACAAGGCGTTCGGCGCGGCGATGCGCGCGGCCAAGGAGGGCGGCTCGCTGCTGCCGCCGAAGCATATTCTGAATTCACCGACCAAGCTGATGAAGTCGGAAGGCTATGGCGGCGGTTACGAATATGACCACGATACCCCGGAGGCCTTTTCCGGACAGGATTATTTCCCCGAAGCGCTTGGACGCCAGACCTTCTACGATCCGCCCGACCGCGGCTTCGAGCGCGAGATCCGCAAGCGGCTGGATTACTGGGCCAAGCTGCGCCGGGAGCGCGGTTGAACTACCCTTAAGGTTGTATTATCCTCCGACTTCTAGGAGATCGGGAGGTGCGCATGACAACCGATGTTCTGATCAAGATTGCACCATTGATCGGCGGCGGCGTGCTGCTGATTATTTGCCTGATCGGCATCATGCGCAGCCCTGCGGTTCCCAACATCTATGCCGGGCTGCTCGCGTTTGGTGCGCTGTTGTTCGTGATCCCCACGCTGTCCAATTTCAACTTTCACGGCCTGGGGATTGAATTTCAGGGCGCGACCACCGGTCTGGTCACCGAGCAGGCGGCCGGGATCAAGGCCGAGCTGGAGGATATCAAAACTTCGATCGCCGATCTCGGCAAGCGGATAGCGCCCGCGGCCGCGGCGCCGGCGCCGCCGTCCGCCGAATACGGAAAAAACCGCAGTTCGACCGTGATCGTCGTGTACACGACGGATCCGAAAACCAAAACGATTGCCAAGCAGATGGAAAACGATCTGCTGAAGAGAGGTTATCAGGCGACATCGCTGTTTTCGGATTACTCGGAACTCGGCGATTCCAAAAAAGGGCCGTCCGGGTCGGTGCGGTTTGTGTATACCGATCCGGCGCTGGCGAACCCGGTCAAGCTGATGTTGCGGCCCGAGACCAAAGACCTGACGGTGCTTGCGGACGATCAGCGCGCGCAGATGTCGGGCGACGTGCAAGTTCTGTTGTTTTGAAAAAGTTCTGTTGTTTTGAATTGAGTGGCCGGCACGGCGCGACATCGAGCGCTATTTGCCGGTCTTGATGAAGTCGAGAATTTCGCTGGTCAGGCGGATGTCCTGAGTGTTGATCGAATACACTTCGGACATATGGCTGTGCTGGGACAGCAGCAAGCTACGGACGCAGCCATGCCGGCTTTTGCAGAGGCCGTCTTTCAGCACGTTGAGCTGCTCTATGAAAACGGGCGGGTCGAGTTCTGCGGCAACCGCCATCAGCGGAATGTTCGTCTGCAGCAAACCCGGCAGCGATGATTGCCTGTCATAGCGTGCGGGATCGTCGCCGAAATAGGCGCGTTCGGGATTGCCTGGCGGTGTCGCCGTCAAGTCGTAAATGCCGGATGCCATGATCGCGCCTTTGAGCCCGCCGTCTTTGACCTTGTAGAACTCCGGATGCGACACATAGCTTGCGACATGGACCGCGCCAGCCGAATGTCCCATCAGGTAGATGTGTGCGGGATCGCCGCCGCGCTCACCGATTTTGTCGGAGACCCACTGAACGGCGGCAGCGACGTCTTCGGCGCCTGCAGGCCAGGGAAACTGCGGCGCCAGCCGGTAGGTGATGTTGACGCCGACGAAGCCGTTCTTGACCGCCCACAGCATGACGTTGTCGTAAAACGGCGCTCCGGGTAGACGCTTGTTGCCGCCCGTGAAGGCGCCGCCGTGGACGAAGATCAACACCGGCCGGCCTGCAGCAGGCGTCTGCGGCATGAAGACATCGAGCAGGTTGCGATCCGCGGGGCCATATTTAATGTCCCGCTCGACCTTGACGCCCTGATACGGCTCCTTTTCCTGCAGCGGCGCATAGAGCAAAGCCGTGTTTGGCGGGTCGATGACGCGGCCGAGTTCCCGTAGTTTGCCGGCGATTTCCGGCGGCATCGGGCCTTCCTCGGCCACGGCAGCGCTCGCGATCATGGCGGCAAGAACGGCGGCAAGAACGGCCAAAACCGGCCTGGATAACGCCATCCCCGATGCTCCCTTTTCTTTTGCTGGCCCAGCATGGCTGATCCCGTGGCGGATTTGTATCGATTTCACCGTGACGATTCGCTGCTTTTGGGCTACCCAACGGCTCAGTCAGAGCGTTTTCGAGCGAAGCCTGCCCCGGACTTGATCCGAAGTGGGTTCCGGTTCGCGTCAAGAAAACGCGTCAAAACAAAAGATTAGAGCCACAGCCACCATGAGCCGTCGCGTCAAGAGACCACTGGCGAAACGCCCGCCGGGCGATCGTCCGAAGGGCGCGCGTCCCTATCGGGGCTCGCAGGCGGAGCGGCCGCAGGGCCATCGTCCTGGCGGCAAGCCGCCGGCGCGGTTTGCTTCGGCTGCGCCGCGCGCCGCCAGGCCACAGCCTTTCGTCGCCGAGCCCGTGAAGGTTGTTATCGAGCCGCCGCCGCTGCCCACCAAGGTTCAGACCGTTGTGGTGACCGCGGACGAGAACAACATGCGCGTCGACCGCTTCCTGGAGGCGCGTTTTCCCGGCCTGTCATTCTCCCACATCCAGCGCATCGTCCGTAAGGGCGAATTGCGCGTCAACGGCAAGCGCGCCGACAGCAAAGACCGGCTGGAGGAGGGGCAAAGCATTCGGATTCCGCCGCTCAAGCTCGATACGCCCAAGGTCGCCGGCGAGCTTTCGGAAGCGGCGACCAAGACACTTTCGGCGCTCAAGGACATGATCCTGTTTGAGGATGCCGACGTCATGGTGCTGAACAAGCCTGCCGGGCTGGCGGTGCAGGGCGGCTCCGGGATCACGCGCAATGTCGACGACATGCTCGAGGTGATGCGCGACGCCAAGGGCCAGAAACCCCGGCTGGTGCACCGGCTCGACAAGGAGACCGCGGGCTGCCTCCTGATCGCGAAAACGCGTTTTGCGGCGACCGCGCTGACCGGCTCGTTCCGCCATCGCTCCGCGCGCAAGATTTACTGGGCGCTGGTGGCGGGCGTGCCGAAGCCGAAGCAGGGCCGGATCTCGACTTATCTCGCCAAGGAAGAGAGCGAGGACGACACCATCATGCGGATCGCCGCCCATGGCGACGAGGGCGCGAGCCATGCGGTGACCTATTACGCGGTGGTGGAGACCTCGGCGCAGAAACTCGCCTGGGTTTCGCTGAAGCCGGTGACCGGACGGACCCATCAATTGCGCGCCCACATGGCCCATATCGATCACGCCATCGTCGGCGACCCCAAATATTTCAACAAGGAAAACTGGCAATTGCCGGGCGGCCTGCAGAAGCGGCTGCATTTGCTGGCGCGCCGGATCGTGATTCCGCATCCGCGCGGCGGCGTGATCGACGCCACCGCGCCGCTGCCGCCGCACATGCTGCAATCGTGGAATCTGCTGGGCCTCGAGGCCGACCGGTTCGATCCGATCGAGAACGCCCCCGAAGAATGACGGCGGCGAGGCTTCCGTGCGCCGTCAGCAATCTTTTCCGGCAGGCGCAAGAAGGATCAAATCGAGGGCGCGCGATTGGGCTATCGCTGGCTCCCATCTGTTCCGGCACCGGCCTGCCATTGTGCACATTCGGAGGCTCCGCTCATGATCGCGAATTCGTTCCGCGTCGTGCTTTTTCTCCTGCTCGGCGGGGCTGCCTGCGGCACCGCGACCGCTAATGCGCAGACCCTCGCTTTGGTGGGAGGCAGTGTCTACGCGTCCCCTGACGCGACCCCGTTGCCCGATGCGGTCGTTGTCACGTCCGGCGGCGTGATCACCGCGATCGGCAGCCGCAGCGAAATCCAGCTTCCCCAGGATGCCCGCGTCATCGATTGCTCCGGCAAAACCGTTGTTGCCGGCTTCTGGAACAGTCACGTCCATTTCACGGAAGCGGTATGGAAAAACGCGGCCGGCGCATCCGTAGCGTCGCTGGAAGACCATATGCGGGAGATGCTGACCGGATGGGGGTTCACCACCGTGTGGGACCTCGGTTCCGATCCGGACGATACCTTGGCGCTGCGCCGCCGCATCGCCGCCGGTGAAGTCGCGGGCCCCAATATCTTTCTGGCTGGCAGCATCTTCCCCAAAGGCGGGCATCCCGTCTATCTGCCTGCCGAGATGCAGCTACCCGAAGCCGCCACGCCGGACCAGGCCACGCAGATGGCGCGCTATTACCTGGGAAGAGGGCTGGACGGAATAAAACTGTTCACCGGCGCCTATATGGGCGACAAGCCCGTCGTGAATATGGAGCCGGCCACAGCCGCAGCCGCGGTCGAGGTGGCCCATGCCGAGCACAGGCCGGTATTCGCCCATCCGCAAAACCAGACCGGTGTCGACACGGTGATTGCGGCGGGAGTGGATGTGATGGCCCATACCATTCCCGGAGGACCCGCCTACAACCCCGAGCAGCTCGCCCGATTCAAGTCGCAGGGGATCGCATTGATCCCGACACTTTCACTGTTTGCGCACATACCCGGCGGGCGCGCTTTGACCGACATGCTGGTGGGGTCCGGCGTCATCCAGCTCAAGACGTTTTCAGGGAACGGCGGTGTCGTTCTGTTTGGGACCGATGTCGGCTTCACCAAACTCTACGACACCACGCAGGAATACGAACTCATGCACCGCGCACTTTCGGAACGACAGGTGCTGGCGTCGCTGACGACTGGTCCGGCGCTGTATTTCATGGCTGCGAACAAGGGCAGGGTTGAAAAGGGGCTTGATGCCGATCTGGCGATTCTTGACGGCGATCCCGTCGCCGACGTTCGTAACCTTGCCAGGGTCGCCTACACCATTCGGGCGGGCCGGATCATCTATCAGAAACCGTAACAGGCTGCTGCCCTTGAGGCCGCGGCCGGGCGTGGCCAGAGTGACCGCGAGGCCTGTTTGCGCTGCTGTGCCAATCGATAGCGCTGGGGCTTTTGTCGGGACGCGGCACCTGCGGACCAAGCCCTTCCAGGGTCGGACATCCTACGTAATCCCACGTATTGGTGCGCTGCACAAATTCAATGAAATTGGCGCTGGAGAGGCGCCAGATGCCCGTTTCGGCCCATATTCCGCTGATCGCCCGGCGAACTTCGAACATCGCGATTGGGACGCCCGAATGCGTCGGAGCCGCGTGATGTCCTTCGCCAGCTTCTTCGGCCTTCGACTTCGCCAAATTCTGAGCATTTTGAGGTGGATCGCCATCGTCGTTCCGATGGCTGTGGTCGTGGGGTCGCTCTGTGCCGGCTTCCTGTGGAGTCTTGACGCCGTCACCAGGGCCCGGTTCGCCTTTCCCTGGCTGCTGTTCGGGCTGCCGATCGCCGGCTTCGCGATGGCCTTCGTCTATCAATGGATCGGACGTTCAGCCGAGGCGGGCAACAACCTTATCGTCGATCAAATCCACGAGCCCGGTGGCGGCGTTCCGCTGCGCATGGCGCCCTTGATTTTTGTTTCGACCGTCGTGACGCACCTGTTCGGCGGCTCGGCGGGTCGCGAGGGCACGGCGGTTCAACTCGGCGGCAGCATCGCCAGCGGTTTTGGACGCCTGTTCCGACTCGATCCGGCCGATGTCCGCGTGGTGCTGATGGCCGGAATCGCCGCGGGATTCGGCGCCGTGTTCGGCACCCCGATAGCGGGCGCCATCTTCGCCCTTGAGGTTCTGACCATCGGGCGCATCCAGTATGATGCGCTCATTCCAAGTCTGATGGCGGCCATTGCCGCGGACTGGACCTGTCATGCGTGGCATATCGAACACACGCATTATCAAATCTCGTTTCTCTCGGGCGCCATCGATCCGGCGTCGTTTCATCTCGACGCCCTGCTTTTTCTCAAGGTTTGCGTGGCGGGAATTGCCTTCGGACTGGTCGGACGGATGTTCGCCGAAGTTTCGCATTCCACTCAGACCATCCTGAAGAAGATATTTCCGTACTCGCCAATCCGCGCGGCGCTGGGCGGCGTCGCGGTTATCGGACTGGTCTATCTGTTTGGCACGAGGGAGTATCTCGGCCTCGGCGTGTGGTCGCCCAATCCCGCCGATGCAACGATTTTGTCGTTTTTCAATGGCGGCCATATCGATCACTGGAGCTGGCTGTGGAAAACGCTGTTCACCGTGATCACGCTGACGTCGGGCTTCAAGGGCGGCGAAGTCACGCCGCTTTTCTTTATTGGCGCCGGGCTTGGCAATGCTCTCTCCGGCGTGCTCGGAGCCCCGACGGACCTGTTCGCCGGGCTCGGACTTATCGCCTTGTTCGCGGGAGCATCGAACACGCCGCTGGCTTGCATGATCATGGGGATCGAGCTGTTTGGCGCCACCCATGCCGCCTACATGGCTGTCGCATGCTTCCTCGCCTATCTCTGCAGCGGCCACTCCAGCATTTACCTCTCACAGCGCATCGGCGTTCCCAAGACGTCTTCCGATCAAATCCCCCCGGATGTGTCGATGCGTCATGTCCGGGATTTCGGCTCGTCACCGATCGTCGATTTCATCGATCGCCTTCAATACCGCCGGCAAGCCGCCCGTCAGATTCCGGACAACCAACAGAAGGTTCAAGCCATGACCCCGTTTTCCCACAAACTCGCGCCCAAAGAGATCGGCATGGTCCGGATCTACATGAAACCGCGCGAAAAGGCGCCCTCGAACGGAAAGTCGCTGTTCGGTGGACGGCCGTTGTACCGCGAACTGATTCTGGCGGCCAAAAGTGCCGGCATCATGAACGCCGTCGCGCACCACACTCATTTCGGCTACAGCAATCACGGTAAAACCCACGACCAGGGATTTGAAGTTCCAAACCCCGATCTCACGATGTGCGTCGAATTGATCGGCCAGCGCGATCAGCTGGAAACCTTCACGCGAAAGCACGGGGCCTGGCTCCAGGGCAAGGTCATCATCTACAAGCACATCGAGCACTGGGACGTCGTCGATTCCACGCTGGCGACGGAAGACATCATCAGGCCTCTGCCGATCGCGAGCGCCGTGTGAGCGGCAGGCGTTGCGCCGCGCCGCGGTTGTGGCGCGCCTGAGCTTTCTGACCTTACGGGTTCGCGCCCCGGTTTCTGAACTGCGCCAGAAACATCCGCAGCGAATCGTGCGGACTCTCGACATCCGATATCACCCAGCCCTCGGGACCGGTCACCAGAATGAAGTTCAGGGTGACGGCGCGCCCTTGATTGTCGAAGGCGACGGCGACATAGGTCTTGTCGAACTGCCTGCGCAGGATTGATATCGAGATGGCGCCGAGCTTCCAGGTCGGGCTCTGGACCAGAAAGTCGTAGGGCGGTTGGGTTGACGCGCGCCAGGCCTCGCGCAGGCTCGGATCGAAGAACTGGCGCGCCGTGGCGGCATCGCGCGGCAGCCCGCTCGACAGCTCGGACGAGCGGTCGCCGTAATAGGCATAGACATTCCGGACCAGCGATTCCGGGGAGCGGAATCCTGCTTCAACCGGCGAAATGCCGACCACAAGGCCTGCCAGTAGAACAAGGCTGGCCGGCGGCACCCGCATTGCGGTCAGGATCGCGGTCAAGGCCATCGCAAAGACCTTCGCCATCGCCGGCCGGCTCGCTTTATTTGCATCCATCCATGTCGTACCCTGCGTACAGATATCACCGACGCATCGAAGCCGAAACGGAAGCCGAAAACGCAAATGCGTGAATTGTTCGATGAAGTGGCCGGCCATTCTCCGCTCGATCCGGAGGAAGCCGTGCGGCGCACGACCCGCACGCCGCGCCGCAAGCGCTTTTATACCGAGGCCGATGTCGTGGAAGCGGCCGGCGGATTTGCCGTCACGCTCGATGGCAAGCCGATCCGCACCCCTTCCGGGCGCGCGCTGACGGCGCCGAGCCGCGAGATTGCCGAGGCCATCGCAGGGGAATGGCAGGCGCAGGCGGAGCTGATCGATCCCCTGACGATGCCGTTCACCCGCTTTGCCAACAGCGTGGTCGATGCCGTGGTCGACCGGGTCGACGCCGTCACCGAGGACGTCGCGAAATATCTGGGGTCTGATCTCCTGTTCTATCGCGCCGGCCATCCCGACGGCCTGGTGGCGCGCGAGGCGGCGCATTGGGACCCGATCCTGTTTTGGGCCGCGGATACGCTGGGCGCCCATTTCATTCTGGCCGAGGGCATCGTGCATGTCCGCCAGCCCGAGACGGCCATCGCCGCGGCGCGGGCCGCGCTGCCGTCCGACCCCTGGTCGATCGCGGCGGTGCATGTGATCACGACGCTGACCGGCTCGGCGCTGCTCGCGCTGGCGCTGCTGCATGGCGTGCTCGATCAGGACCAGGTCTGGGCCGCCGCCCATGTCGACGAGGACTGGAACATCGAAAAATGGGGCATTGATGAGGAGGTCGCGGCGCGCCGGGCGGCCCGATGGGTCGACTTCAAGGCCGCCGCCGGCATCCTGAAGGCTCTGAATCCGGCTCTGGGTTAACGACGGGTTTACGACACAGGGATAGCGTCGGCCGGGCCTGACCCGGTGAAGTAGACCCAAGTAACCCAAGTAAACCCATGTCGATCGTGATTACCCCGAACGTTCCGCACGTCGCCGCGCAGGGTGCCACGGCGGATATCGTCTTGCAGCCGGGCAGCGTGATCAGCGCCAAGGTGCTGCAGATCCTCGGCAACGATCAGGTGACCATCTCGATTGCCGGCCAGCCGCTCGATGTGGTGTCGCAGGTCCCGCTGCAGGCCGGCCAGACGCTGCAGCTCCAGGTTTCACAGACCCCTGATGGCATCGGGCTCGCGGTGGTCAATCAGCAAGGCGGCGCTTCCGCAAGCCAGGGGGCCGCGACATCGACCGCAGCGGGTGACTCCGTGACCCTGGCGCCCGGCGCGGTGGCCAGTGTTGCGGTTACGGCCACGCCTGGGACTGTGGTGGCCAACCAGCTCACCGCGCTGGAGACGTCAGCGGTCTCGGCCGCGGCCCAGACCGCGGTGACCCAGCAGACTTCGCTGGCGACGTTGTTTTCCAATCTCGGCGTTGCCGCCGGGCTGAGCGGCCTGCCGCCGCAGGTCCAGCAGGCGGTGGCGCAAGTGCTGGCGCAGCAGACCAGCCTCGATCCGGGCCTGACCGGCGATGACATCAAGCAGGCGTTTCAGACTTCCGGGCTGTTTCTGGAAGCATCGCTGGCGTCGGGTTCAGTGTCGTCATCCACCGGAGCGCCGGATCTCAAGGCGGCGCTGATCGTGCTGCGTCAGGTGCTGACGACCTCGCTTGGCACCGCGCCGGTGGCGCTGGCTACATCGGCGACACAAAACGCGCCGACCGCGACAGCAACCGCGCAGGGCGCGACATCGTCGGCGGCCCCGCAAACCACGACGCCGACCGAGGTGGTTGTGCAGCCAGGCGCCACGTCAACGGCGGCAGCGGTTCCGGGAACGACGCCGGCAGCGGTTGTGATCGAGCAGGGCACCCAGCCATCCGCTCAACCATCGCAGCCGGTCACGATTATTGCCGCGCCGGAAACGCCGACGGTGCCATCGCCGGAACTCGCGCCGCTGCTCGCGTCCGAAATCACGA
>Ga0302324_100017300_pt1 | contig 14298 bp, 10 predicted proteins | sample Palsa_T0_1_FD_201949 | JGI IMG/M metagenome (GOLD analysis project Ga0302324, IMG submission 201949) | Peat permafrost microbial communities from Stordalen Mire near Abisko, Sweden - Palsa_T0_1 | ecosystem: Environmental > Terrestrial > Soil > Palsa > Peat permafrost | place: Sweden: Abisko... | reverse complement strand
CTATTCGGGGCCGACGCCGCGGGGACCGCTGGTGCCGCCTGGTCAGTACCAGGTAAAGCTCAGCGTTGGCGGCATCACGCGAACAGCGCCGCTCACCGTGATCGCGGACCCGCGTGTCGTCGGCGGCGCGGCGGCGATCCGGGCGAAGACCGAGCTTGCGTTGTCGGTCGAGCACGATATCGATCAGTTGCATCACGCGGTCAATGAGATTCGCAAGACGCGGGACGAGTTCGCACGCGTGAGCAAGGCAGTGTCAGGTCACCAGGACAACGCGGCACTTGCCACTGACGCCGACGCATTGTCGAAGCGATTGGACCCGATCGAACAGACCCTGATGCAAGTCAACATGAAGGGGTCGGAAGCGAATCTCGCGTTCCCCGGTATGCTCAACGAGTTGCTTGCATCGTTCGCGCTCAGTATCGACGACGCCGACACGCCGCCGACCGAGCAGCATGTTGCCTTCTATCAGTCATTGCATGGGCAACTCGGAGTCCAGCTTGATGCGTGGCGCGATCTGCGTGATGGAGCCATCGCGAGTTTCAACGCAAAGCTGAAATCGAGCGGCATCCCGCCGGTCAGGCCTGGAGTGGAGTAATCGATCGGACGACTTGGAGCAGGCATCAACCTGACACATCCATGCGTGACCTCCATTGCCATCGGGAGAGGAAGCAGGATCGACCTCCGCGCGCTCATGGATCAACTCAGATTGCGCGGGTCAGTTTTCGCCATGGCCCACAGCTCGCCCGGTGGGAGGATGGGTCAATCCGCCGGATCGGCCAGCTTCGATCAAGGAGGAACGCACGATGAAAACAAGGAACAGCAGTAAACCCGACAGCGACGACGGACAACGGCGCCTGGTCGTGCTGATCGATGCCGACAACGCGCAGCCGTCGGTGATCGAGGGTCTGTTGGCGGAGGTGGCCAAGTACGGGGTCGCGAGTGTGAAGCGTATCTATGGCGACTTCACGTCCACGCGGCTGACGCAATGGAAGCAGGTGTTGCTCAAGCATTCGATCAATCCGGTGCAGCAGTTCACTTACACGAGCGGCAAGAACGCGACCGACAGTTCGTTGATCATCGATGCGATGGATCTGATGTACACGGCGCGCTTCGACGGCGTATGCCTGGTGTCGAGCGACAGCGACTTCACGCGCTTGGCGCAACGGATGCGCGAGGAAGGATTGATCGTGTATGGCTTCGGCGAGCGCAAGACGCCGGATGCGTTCGTGCAGGCCTGCGACAAGTTCATCTACACCGAGGTGCTGCGCGCGGATGTCGCGCCATCGACGCCAGCGGCGACGAAGAGCGCAAGACCGGCGAAGACGCCTGCGAAAGCCGCCGACCCCGCGCAGCAGGCGAAACCCGTGACGACGGTGTCGCCACCGAAGACAGCGCTCAAAGCGACGGCGTTGCCGCTGCCGCTGGAACTGCTGCGTCGTGCGATCGAGGAAGCGTCCGATGAGCAGGGTTGGGCGCACCTTGGCACGGTTGGCAGTTACCTGACCAAGATCCGTCCCGATTTCGATCCACGCCTTTACGGCCACAAGAAACTGAGCGATCTGTTGAAGCGTCATCCGAGCCATTTCGCAGTCGAAGAACGCGGCGGGGATGGCGGCGGCGGAAAGGTTTTCTTCGTGCGTGCGCTGGACTGACGGCGACGGATGATGGCGATCGAGAAACCATTCTCACCAGCCTGCGCGCGCAATCGCGAGCCTATCCTGGACGTGCTGCGCACCTCGTTCGCGGATCGCCGGAGCGTGCTGGAAATCGGCAGCGGTACTGGACAGCACGCGGTGCACTTCGCGGCGGCGATGCCGCATCTTGTCTGGCAATGTTCGGATCGCGCTGAAAATCTGCCTGGCATCCGCGCGTGGCTGGATGATGCGGGTCTTTCCAATACGCCGGCTCCGATTGAGCTTGACGTCACGCGCGGGCCGTGGCCGATGGCGCAATTCGACGCGGTCTTCAGCGCCAACACGCTGCACATCATGGGCTGGCCTGAAGTCCAGGCGCTGTTCGCGGGGCTTGATGCTGCGCTGGATGTCGACGCGAAGGTGGTGATCTATGGACCGTTCAATGTGGGTGGGCGATTCACCAGCGCCAGCAACGCGGCATTCGACGCGGACCTCCGAGCGCGCGGAACGCACATGGGATTGCGCGATGTCGACGCGGTAGATGAATTGGCGGGTTCGATCGGATTGCACAAAGTTGCGGAAATCGCGATGCCTGCGAACAACCGGTGTCTGGTTTGGCGGCGGTCTTCAGCTTAGGAAGCCTCAAGAAAGGCCATCTCCCACGGGTGAGGGTGCGCTGTTGATTGGAAACAGCAGGAACAGTGAAAACTGAACCCCACCGCAAAACCCACGGCAAACCCCACGGCAAACCCCACCCTCACCCGCTGTCGGCTCAACTCAGACTGACATTGAGTCAGTCTTCGCCACGGCCAACAGCTCTCCCGCCAGCGGGAGAGGGAGCCAAACTGCCCAGCATCAGCCGAATGGCAAGAGCCGACTGGCAAGAGCCTACTGGCAAGAGCCGAACGGCAAGAGCCGAACGGCAAGAGCCGAACGGCAAGAGCCGAATGGCAAGAGCCGAACGGCAAGAGCCGAATGGCATTGCGCTTTGGTCCCCTCTCCCGCCTGCGGGAGAGGGTTAGGGTGAGGGTGGCAGCTGTGCGCTCTTGTGGCTCTCTCTCAAAACGCCTGCCGCAGACCTGATCCGGCCCCGCATTCTCAGACCGGTTCAACCTTGCATGCCGACCATTGATCGATCGGCGCAGGACGGCCGAGCAGGTAGCCTTGCCCGAACTCGCAGCCCAAGGCCATCAACGCATCGCGCTGTTCGATGGTTTCGATGCCTTCGGCGATCACGTCCATTTCCAGTGCGTGCGCCATCCCGATCACCGCAGCCACGACTTTCGCGCTGCTGCTCTGCGTATCCTTGCCCAAACCGGCGACAAAGCTGCGATCGATTTTCAACATCCGCAACGGGAAGGTATGCAGGTAGCTCAGCGACGAATAGCCGGTGCCGAAGTCGTCGAGTGCTGCGCCGATTCCGGCGTCGCGCAGTCTGTCGAGGGTCGCTCGCACGCGTTCTGGATGGTCGATCATCGATCCTTCGTGCAGCTCGATGATCAGGCGCGACGGCGGAAATCCGCAACGTTGCACGAGCGCCAGCAAGGTCGCGTCGAAGTCGATGTGGCGGAAATGCTGCGGCGAGACGTTGATGGTCAGGTACGCGCTGCCGCGCTCGGGATCGAGTCTGGTCGCGAGCTTGCAGCTCATCTCGAACATCCGCCAGTCGATCGCCTCGATGCTGCCGTTGTCATGCGCGATCTGCAGGAACTCGTCGGGACCGATGACCCCGCGTGTCGGGTGGTTCCAGCGCAACAGCGCTTCGTAACCGACCACGTCGCCTGTCGTCAGGCGCACGATCGGCTGGAAATACGGTTCAAACTGGTTCCGCAGCAACGCCGCGCGCAACTTGATCTCCATCGCGAGCACATCGACGGCGTTTTTCTGCAGCGAGTCGTCGAACAGCTCGACGCGCTTGCGCCCAAGCTTCTTGGCGCGATACATCGCGGCGTCGGCATCGCGCAGGACGTCATCGGCCACCTGGTAGTTGGAGTCGCCGATCGCGACGCCCACGCTGACCGAAGGCTCGACGACGGTCCCATCCGCAAGCTGCAATTGCATCGCCATCACCGCGAGCACGCGCTGGCCGACCTTCACCGCGGTGTCCGGAATCGGGACGTCTTCGAGCAGGATCGCGAACTCGTCGCCGGACAGGCGCACCACGATGTCGGGCTCGCGCACGCAGGTCTGCAAGCGACGCGCGACTTCCTTGAGCACCTCGTCGCCGGCGAGATGGCCGAGGCTGTCGTTGATGACCTTGAAGCGGTCCACGTCCATGTACAACAATGCGTAACGGCGTTTGGGTTCGCGCTTGAGCCGTTGCAGCACGCGTTCGAGGCGATCGCGCAGATAGGCGCGGTTCGGCAGGCCCGTCAATCCGTCGTGCATGACCTGATGCTTGAGTTGCTCCTGCGCGCGTTCGCGCTCCTTGATGACCTTGCTCAGCGCCTGGGTGCGTTCGTGCACGCGACGCTCGAGCTGCGCGTTGGCGAGCCGCAGGGATTCGGCGGAGCGGCGGCGTTCCAGGCTGTTGGCCACCTGCGATGCGACGAAGCTCAGCAGCTCCTGGTCCGAAGGCCGATACAGGATGTGTGGATCGTAGCTCTGCACGACGATCAACCCGATGATCTCTTCACCGACCGAAAGCGGGACGCCCAGCCAGCACACCGAGAGTCCGCCGACGGTGCCGAGGTCCAACTCGCCGCGTTCGGCAAGATCGAGCATGTCCTGTTTTGTCAGGATCGCCTTGCCATTGAGGAGGACGTATTCGCTCGCGCCTCGACCCAATGGACGCGTTTCGAAGACCTCCGCGGTTTCGTCGACGACGTAGGCGAACTCCAGCGACAGGCCGTCCTCCGAGACCAGCGCGATGAACAGGTTGCGGGCGTTGATCAGCTCGCTCGTCGCCTCATGCACGCGGCGATAGAACTCCGCTTGGCTGATATCCGCGGTGGCAAGTTCGGCAATCTCGAACAACGCTTTCTGCAGGTGCTCGGCGCGCTGGCGCTCGAGGATTTCCAGTTGCAGGACTTCGTTGGCCTCGGCAAGCTCGAATGTGCGCTGGTGCACGCGCTGCTCGAGATCGTCCTTGCCGAGCTTGCGTTCCAGCGCGATCAGGATGTGGCTGCCGACGAAATCCAGCAGGGTCAGATCGTCGGCCGAATAGCCGATTCCTTCCTCGTAACTCTGCACGACGATCGCGCCTTGCGCGTGACCGTCGCGCAGCAGCGGCACACCGAGCCAGTCATGGCTGTCGGGACCGATGAGGGCAAGGGGTCCTGATACCTGGCTGCGCATCTGCTCGGTGGTGCCCATCAGCGGCTTGCCGTCGCGCAGCAGGTACCAGGTCAGCGAGCGCGCGAGCGCGTTCATCGGCAGGTCGAGATGGTCGCCGGGAATCACCGGATCCTCGACATCGGCGTAGTACAGGAACCGCAGCGTGTCGGCCTCGGGATCGTGCATCACGATGAAGAAGTTTTCCGCATACATCAGCGTACCGACAATCGCGTGCAGGCCACGCAGCATGTCGGGCATGTCGCGATCGGAGCCAGCAAGGTCGGAGATCGCGAACAGCGCGCGTTGCAGGCTTTCGGAGCGCTCCAGTCGCTTGTTCGAGGTCTTCAGCGCCTCCAAATCCAGGACGCGGGACAGATGCTTGCCGGCAAACCCCAGCAGCTCCGACGTTTCAGTCACGAGGCGTCTTGCGTCGGAGCGTTTGTCCGTTGCCAGCAACAGGATCGCCGGATTCGCCTCGAACAAGCGGATTGCGACAACGCAACCGTCCTTGGAAAACACCGGTTGTTCGCGGGTCGCGGTGGAACGTGCCAGCTCCAGCTCGACATCGCCCAACTGCGTTGCAGGCTCGCTCGCTGGCCCTGCTTCGCCATCCAGGGCCCAAACCACAACGGCCGAATGGCAGGCCGGGAATCCCTTCGCGAACTGCACGATGACCGCAGCGGTGTCGCCGGGGGTGCCTGCATCCACCAGCCGCGACAACAGATCGGATTGTGTCGAGGCTGGGGCCTTGGATCGGGATGAGGCCTTCGGGAAACCCACGGGCAAGCCCAGGGAAACGGAGATGTCCAATTTCTAACACAGGAACGGCTCGCGCGTGTGGGCATCGTCACAAAGATTGCAACAGAACGCCCAGCAAGGCCCTGTAGCCCGGGTTCCACTTTTCGGCGCAAGCGATGGGGTCATCAACCAGGCATCGGGTCTGCAACCCCGCTGGGACGGCGCCGCCAGGCTCGACTGGCGACGGCAGGCAAGTATCTAGCTGCAGCCAACGGCGCCACAGGCGTCGCCATGCTTGATCGGCTGCAGCGACGGATCGCGGCGGTGCTGGTCCCACGGTTCGCGGAAGTGCTTTTCATTGGCGACCTGGTTGCCGTAGGTCTGGCCGTAATCCTCGGCTGGCGTGTTGTCGGCCAGCGAGCTCGCGAGGTCGCTGTTGGCGACATGGCCTTGCAGGAACAGCAGGCCCGAGAAGATGTTCATGACGTCCTCCTTGTGCTTGCCGCCGCTTGGATGGCAGCGGTCTCTCTTGAATGAAAAGAAAGATAGGCCGATCATTGGCCAAGCAGTAGCGATGCTTTTGCACAACAGGCTTGAGGTGAATTCAAGATGAGCCGCATTCCGTTGCACCCATTGCAGGGTTTCCTGAGCGCCGCGCGGCTACGCAACCTGTCGCGTGCGGCCGAGTCGCTGCATCTGACGGTCAGCGCGCTGAGCCATCAGATCCGTGCGCTCGAGGAGCGACTCGGCCAGCGCCTGTTCGAGCGCGGTCCGCGCGGCATCACCTTGACCGCAAATGGCGAACGCCTGCACGAGGCGGTTGCGGTGCATTTCGATGCGATCGAACGCGCGCTGCAACCGTGTGCCTCGTGTCGCGACGACGTGCTGACCCTGAGCCTGCTGCCGTCGCTCGCCTCAAGCTGGCTGGTGCCGCGGTTGCCGCAGTTCCTCGCGAAACATCCGCAACTGGAGATCAATCTGCAGTCGACCGTGGATCTGGTGGACTTCACCCGCGACAAAACCGTGGATGCGGCGCTGCGTTATGGCCTTGGGAGCTGGCCGGGCACGAACGTGGTGCATCTGTTCGACGACTGGATCACACCCGTCGCAAGCCCCGCGCTGATGGCAGCGCACGGCGGACGCGGGAAAGCATTCGATCTGGATCGTTACCCGTTGCTCGGCGATTCCGGACGGCGCTGGGCCGAATGGTGCACGCACTTCGGCTTTGCCGCGCCAACAAAATACGTCGCGATGTTCAACGACACCGAAACCCTGCACCGCGCGGCGACCGCCGGCATGGGCGTCGCACTCGGACGCATGACGCTCGCGCGTCCGCTGATCGAAGCGGGCCTGTTGAAGACGCTGAGTCCGCATCGCATGAAATCCGAATACGCGCACTACCTCGTGTATCCGCCGCGCTCGGATCAACACGCAGGTCTCGTCGCGTTCCGCGATTGGGTGCTGCCGCAGGCGCGCACCTACGCAAGCGCGCTGGACGCGGAAGACGAGTCGCCGCGCAAACGCAAACGCGTTCGGTGAGCGCAATCACTGCGCCGTCCATCCACCATCGATCGGGATCGCGGCGCCGGTGAGGTTGTGCGATTCGGGTCGGCACAACCACAACACCGTGCTCGCGATTTCCGCCGGCAATGAGGTGCGCAGGCTCGGTTGTTTCTCGCGCAGCAGCGAGCGCAGCGCATCCTCGCGCGAACCATCGCCGCGCCGCGCGGCAATCTGCGGCTCGATCAATGCGGTCTCGACCCAGCCTGGGCAGATGCAGTTCACAGTCACGCCGCCGCTTTCGCGCGAACCAGCTGCCGCGTATTCGAGCGCTGCGACCTTGCTCAAGCCGATCAAGCCGAACTTGGCAGCGACGTAGGGAGCCTTCTGCACCGATGCAACAAGGCCATGCACCGAAGCAATATTGACCACGCGCCCGAAACCGCGTGCGGCCATGCCGGGCAGGATGTTGCGCATGGTGTGGAAGGCGGCGGAGAGATTGACCGCGAGGAGCGCATCCCAGTGTTCGGTCGGCATCTGCGCGAGTGCGCTGGTGTGCTGGATGCCGGCGTTGTTGACCAGGACATCGATCGGTGACCATGCATTGATTGCGGCCATCATCGTTGCGATCGCGGCCGTGTCGCGCAGATCGGCCGCGAAATGGCGCACTTCGATCGCACCAGCGTTGCGGACCGATGCGATCGCGGCTGCGATCTGATCGGATGTGCCAAGGCCGCTGATTGCGACGCGCGCGCCAGCGGCACCAAGCGCACCGGCAATGGCGAGCCCGATGCCCGATGTGCTGCCAGTGACCAGGGCGGTGCGTTCACTCAGGAAACGTTCGATCATCGGTCAACCCCTCTTTGGCGAAGGCATGCGCGCTTGCCTGACGCGACTGCGGTAGTTCGATCTGCGTGCTTCGATCAATCTTGAGCTGGATCGATGCCCGATGCCAACACGTACCGAGCGGCGTGTGCCATGCATCAAGGTACGATGCGCGCTCCAGCGCGATCCAACAATGAGGCGTCGATGTTCGAGTCCATGCGTGTCAGCAAGCACCGTGACGATGACGATCTGTTGACCGAGGGACTCGGTCTGGATGGGCTGCGGAATGTTGCTCCACCGATGTTCGCCGACGCCGAACATCCGACCGCTTCGGAGCTGCGTCGACGTGCGATCTGGAGCAATTGGCGCGGCATTGCCGACCTGAGGCCGGATGGTGGCTACGGCGACTTGTACGGCAGCGTTGCCAGCGTGCCGGGTCGCGAATTCAGCGCGTATGCGAAGCTGCCCGGCGCGCTGCAGCCGCATCGCGTGCTGGTGCAGGTGCCGGATGCGTTCGACCACCGCAAGCGCTGCATCGTCGTGACCGCAGCGTCGGGTTCGCGCGGCATCTGCGGATCGATCGCAGTGGCCGGCGCTTGGGGTTTGCCAAGAGGCTGCGCAATCGCTTGCACCGACAAGGGCGCAGGTACCGACTACTTCGATCTCGATGCACAAACCGGCGTGCGCGCGGATGGCACGGTGGGAGTGGCAGGCGAGGATCTCGCTTTCGTGCCGCATGCGCCGACCGGAAGTTCCGGTGTCGCGATCAAGCACGCGCACTCGCGCGACAATCCGGAAGCCGACTGGGGTCGGCACGTCAAACAGGCCGCCGAGTTCGCACTGCAATCGTTGAACGATGCGTTTCCGCACGCCGCACCATTCACGTTCGACAACACGCGCGTGATTGCAGTCGGGATCTCCAACGGCGGTGGCGCAGTGCTGCGTGCGGCCGAACTTGAGGGAGATTGGCTCGATGCCGTCGTTGCGGCAGAACCGAATATCCATGTCGAAGGCGAGGGCAGTCGCAGCCTCTACGACTACACCACCGAGGCGGCATTGCTGATGCCGTGCGCGTTGCTGCACCCGGCACTCGCACCTTTGCCGCAGCCACCCTTCGCCGCGCAGGTCGCGCCGTTCTGGACGGCACGCTGTGCGGCATTGAACGCAGCGGGCCTGATCGAGGGTGCGGACTCGGCCGCGCAGGCCGAGTCCGCGTATGCGCGGATGCGTGCGAATGGCTGGACCGATGCGGCATTGCGCGCTGGCGCGTTGTCGACCGGATTCGACCTGTGGCGCGCGGTCGCGGTGACTTATGCATCCGCGTATGGACGCTACGGCGTCGGCGAGCATCCGTGCGGATATGCGTTCGCCGCGCAGAATCCGGATTTCTCTTCGCGAGTGGCCAGCTCGGCCGAACGCGCCGCCTGGTGGAGCGACGCGAGCGGAATTCCTCCCGGCTCGGGCGTCAACATCATCGACAGCAAGCTCGCTGCGCCCGACTTCACGTTGCCTGGTCTGCAGTCCCTGCGCGCGCTCTGGGATGGCGAGGGTGTCGACGCCGAACGCGTGCGCAAGGGCATCGATGAGACGCGAGCAGGATTGCCGCGTGCTGGCCTGCCGATCATCGTCGTCCATGGCACCGACGATGGACTCGTGCCGATGGCATTCAGCAGTACGCCATATGTCGCGAAGGCGAAAGCCGCCGATCGCGACGTGCGCTACTGGCAGGTGCGCAATGCGCAGCACTTCGATGCGTTTCTGGTGCTGCCGGAGTACGCCGCGCGCTACGTGCCGTTGCTGCCCTATGTGTATGCGGCGCTGGATCGCATCTGGGGCCATCTGGATGAGGGAGCTGCACTTCCTGTCGATGCATACATCGAGGCCAGACCGCGTGGTGCTGGCGATCGGTTGTCGGCCGAGGATCTTGCAATCCCGCGTTGAATGATCCAGTCGGATCAGTCAGGCGCCGTGTTGTGCAACGCATAGCCGTTGCGACCTGCGCGCTTGGCGCGATACATCGCATGGTCGGCGGATTTGAGCAAGGCCTCCGCGTCCTGTCCGTCTTGCGGGAACGCACTCATGCCGAGGCTGACAGTCACTGCGAGAGTCTGTCCGTCCACATGCATGGGCTGCGCGATCTGTGCGATCAACTTGCGCGCCACGATCTCCGCGCCAGCCGGGTAATGGATGTTCGGCAGCACCAACACGAACTCGTCGCCACCGAGCCGGGCGACCGTATCGCTTGGTCGGATGCAGTTGCGTAGCCGAGTCGACACCTGCTGCAACACCTGATCGCCAGCCGCGTGGCCAAGGCTGTCGTTGATCCGCTTGAAGTCGTCGAGGTCGAGCAACGCCAATGCCGTGACGTGGTTGCCCTCGCGCGATTCAGCAATCGCTTTCGTGAGGGCTGCATCAAAGCCGGCGCGATTGGCCAGGTCGGTCAGCGGATCGTGCAATGCCTGATGGCGAGACTGTTCGGCCGTGCGCCGGGCGGTGGTGATGTCGCGCACGGTGACGCCCAGGCCGTCGCCAAGCTTCACCGCCTGCAGGTGATACCAGCGTATCTGGCCGTTGGCAGCGACCGCGCTGCGTTCCTCGACGATGGGCTCGCCAGTGTCGATGGCGTGCAGATACTTGGCCAGCATGCCGTCGGCGCGGCGCTCCGGAAACAGTTCGCACATGCCGCGGCCGATGACCTCCGCGCGTGGTCGCCCAAGCGTGCGCTCTGCACGCGCATTGAGCAGGACATAGCGCAGGTCGTGGCTCTCCCCGGCCGGATTGCGCATGCGCTCGAGAATGAAGAACGAATCCAGGTTGCTCTCCACCGCGGCTTCGAAGCGTGCGCTACTCGCTCTGGCTTGCGCGCGCGAGTCCTCCAGCGTACGCAGCAATGGACGCAGGCGTTGTCGCATCAACCACAGTCCGAACAACAAGAGCGAGCTGAGGAAGAGCACGATGCGCTGAAATTGTTCGCGGATCGGCGTGTAAATCTCCGCGACGTCCCTTTTGACCACGAGCCCAAGCCCGGTATCGCCGATCGGGCCATAAGCGGCAAGCACGCGATGCTGGCGAAAGTCGAGCGCGACGATGGCTCCGGACTTGCCGCGCAACGCGTAGTCCATCGGCAGTGGCTGCCCGGCCATGATGCGCGGGGAGTTGAACGGGGTCGCTCGGCTGCGCAGTGGGAAGCAGTGCATCGTGATCGCGTCGGCGCCGCACACCGTCATTTCGCCGGTCTCGCCCAGCTGATTGGTCGCAATGGCCACCGCATTCAGCGGCCGCAGAGGCTGCTCTGTGCTCAATGTCCCGACAATGCCGGCAGTGTCGCGAACCGGCAGCGTGCGACGCAGCACGTAGCCGTCTTGCCATAGCAGCCAGCCCGGGTAGGTCCCGTGCAACGCCAACGTCAGCACGGGCTTTGCGGGTTCGCCATCGAGCTGCCATTGCTGTCCGGCTGCTTCGACGCTGACGGAAGAAAATCCATCTGCACGCCATGAGCCAGCCAGGGCACGCAGCGTGCGCAACGCCGCGGGGTCCTGCGGCGCCAGTGCCAATGCACGCAAAGGCCCGGCCAGGTTGCCATCTTTGCTGGCGACGTTCGCGCGACCACTGCGGTCCTCGATGACCTGATCGAACATGAGGATGCGATCGGTGGTCATGTGCATCAAATCGTCCTGCATCTGCTGCTCGACCTGGCTTTGCAGGAATGCAAAGCCGCCGATACCGGCGCTCGCAGAAGCGACCAGCAACAGCAGCGTTGCGGCGCGATAGACGGCGGCCACTTCCTTGCCATCCGATATCGGCGAGACGCCTGCGTACATCTGTGCCAGGTTCCACAGGCCGCTGCCGAGCACGACCATGCCAACACCGGTAAGCACGGCCATGCGCACCACGCCGGTCCAGCTATACAGATATTCGAGCTGTAGCGAGTAGCCGATCACCCCGAGCAGTCCGATTGCGATCACCGCGACCGCCGCCTTTTGCACCCAATTCGAAATGGACTCCTGTTGCGAGTGCACTTGCGCGACGAGCCCTGCGCCGATCAGCAGGAAACACAGCGCGGAGTTGGGCGCCATTCGCCCTGGATGTGGATAGCTCGGCTGTAGCGGTCGATGCAGTTCGGGCAAAGAAAATGCCGGACTGAGGTCGAAGATCAGTACGCACAGTTCCTCGACTGCGAGTAGCACAACCAGCACGCCGAGCAGTGTGGCAATGCGCGTTGACCAGCGACCGCGCAGGCTTGCCGCGAGCAGGCCCATGCCACTGAGCACGAAGCCGACCGCGGTGTTCACCACCATCGGCGTCCAGTCCGAACGAATCTGCACCAACTGTGGTTTGCCCAGCGCCCAGCCGAGCAACGTCACTGCGCCAAGTGCGAGCGCAAAGGCCGCGCACAGACGCGTGGTCAGGACATGGCTGTTGCTGAAGCTCACCTGCAGGTTGGCCTGAGCTGGATCGGCCTACCTTGCCACACCGGTGAGGAAACGGGTACCGAATCGCATCGATTGCACGTAGCGGTTCACCAACGAACGCATTGACCGGCCGCTGGCCAGTGGGCATCGTGGATACTCTTCCGGCAGCCAGCCCACGATCCTGTTTTCGACACTACCGAGTGGAGTCCCGTTCCTACCTCATGAAACTTGATCTCGCACCACTCGCTGCAGACGATCGGGATGCGTGGGAGCGGCTAGCCCGCGCTTACAAGGACTTTTACAAGACGCCGTTGGCTGATGCCGCTTACGCTGCCGCCTGGGATCGTCTGCGGCATGCGGACGATGTGTTTGCATTCGGCGCCAAGCTTGATGGCGAACTGGTCGGCATCACCCACTATCTCTTCCATACGACCATCTGGGCGCCTACGACTTGTTACCTCCAGGACCTGTTCCTCGATCCGTCTGCGCGTGGCAATGGCATCGCACGCGCATTGATCGAGCGCGTCGCCGAAGTCGCGCGCGAACGTGGGGCGCAGCGCCTGTACTGGACCACACAGGAACATAACGCGACCGCTCGCGCGCTCTACGACAAGGTCGCGAAGTTCAACGGATTCATCCGCTACGACTTCGCGTTGTGAACAGCCGGCTTTGATTCGCGGGAACCGATCAGCCCATCTCGATCAAAACAGAAACCGCGCGCTGCCGCGTTCTGCGGCAACACCGTCACCACCGCATTGCTGACCGGATGCCCCTTGTCGTCGTTGACCTGGATCTTCAGCTCGGCCGCGTTTGCCGCCGCAGCGAACGCGAATGTCCACGCGAGGACGACGACCCACTGCCACGATGCACGCATCGATCAACCCCTTTGCTGGACGTTGTCGGATCACGTTGCAGTTAGACCACCCTGAGGCAGTTCGGGCGAGCGTAGCATTGTGCTTGCTTGGTACGATAACGCGGTGTGAAACGGGCTGTTCCAGGGTCTCGGGGAATATCGCGGTCATTCCCCTGGTCAACCGAAGGATGCGACCCTTGCTCGCACGGCGGCCTGCCGAGCTGCATTCCCGGAGGTGCAATGACGCCTGTCCAGCAAGAGATCCAACAGACGTCCCTGTTTGGACGTACCGTTGCGCGTCGCGACGTACATGGAATGGGTGTCTCCGAACGCCTGTACAGGCCATCGTTGGTGATCCCGCATCACGAACACGAACTGGCGAGCCTCAACGTCGTTCTCGAAGGCGGATACGACGAACGCTATGGGAACCGGAGCAGGCAGTGCCATCAGGGCATGGTGATCCTGCATCCGGAAGGCGAGCGTCACGCGGAAGTCCACCACGCGGCGCCTGTGCGCATGCTCACCGTCGAGATCGGTGCGACCCGCCTGGAGGAAATGCGCGAGCTGTCGCCGATCCTCACGCAACCAGCCGATCACAAGGCTGGCGCAATTGGTCGTCTGGCAACGCGGCTGCGTTGGGAACTTCATCACTGCGATGCGGCATCGGCGCTGGCGATCGAAGCAATCGTCCTGGAGATGCTCGTCGAGAGTTGCAGGCACGCAGTTCGGGCGACGGCGAGCGTGCCGCCCTGGCTCGCATGCGCGCGCGATTTCCTGCACGCGCATGTTGCGGAGCCGGTGACGATCGATCAGGTCGCTGCGATCGCGAATGTGCATCCGGCCCACCTGAGCCGCGTCTTCCGCAAGATCCACCGCTGCACCGTCGGCGAATACCAGCGACGGCTTCGCCTGGAGTCGACCCGTGATCCGCTTGTTCGCGGAACGCAGACCCTCGCCGACATTGCGAGCCAGGCGGGGTTCGCCGACCAGAGTCATTTCTCGCGTTTGTTTTCAGCCGCGTTCGGCATGACCCCGAGCGTCTACCGGCGGATGCATCGCG
>Ga0302324_100017299_pt1 | contig 14298 bp, 9 predicted proteins | sample Palsa_T0_1_FD_201949 | JGI IMG/M metagenome (GOLD analysis project Ga0302324, IMG submission 201949) | Peat permafrost microbial communities from Stordalen Mire near Abisko, Sweden - Palsa_T0_1 | ecosystem: Environmental > Terrestrial > Soil > Palsa > Peat permafrost | place: Sweden: Abisko... | reverse complement strand
GGCCGATCGCGTTGACCTGGATGCCGCTCGGGCCGAGATCGGCGCACATGCCTTTGGTGAGCATCTTCAGCCCCCCTTTGGTGGCCGAGTACGCGGCGATGCCAGGCCGCGCCACCTCGCTCTGCAGCGAGCAGATGTTGATGATCTTGCCGTGGCCGCGCGGTACCATCCGGCCGGCTACCTCGCGGCCGACCAGGAAGGCGGTGGTGAGGTTCGCGGCGAGCAGGAAATTCCAGTCCTCGTCGGTGACTTCGCGCAGCGGCGCGCGGCGCTGCGCGCCGGCGTTGTTCACCAGGATGTCGAGCGGGCCTGCGACCTGCTCGGCGCGGGCGACGCCGTCGGCGACGGCCTCGGGCGAGGTGGCGTCGAACGCCACGGCGTGCACCGTGCCGTTGGTCTGCCCGGCGAGGTCGGCGCGGGTGCGCTCGAGCCGGCCGGGGTCGCGCGCGTTGAGTACCACCGTGCATCCGGCCTGCAGCAGGCCCGCGGCCAGGGCCCGCCCGATGCCCCGGCTGGAGCCGGTGATCAGCGCGATCCGCCCGGAGATGTCGAAAAGCGGGTGTCCCATCCAGGTGCCTTTCCTTTGTGCCGGGCCGGGCCGGGCCGGATAAGGATGGCAGCGTCGCAGGCCGGCCGCGAACGTGATGGCGGCCGGCCTGCGGGCGGGGGGACCGTTAGCCGACTGTGGTCGGCTGGCGGAGCCTCTTGCGGCGCAGTCCCAGGCCTCCGGCCAGGATAAGCAGTGCCCCGGCGCCGACGAAGGCCAGCCACGGCAGCGGTGAGCCTGGGGCGTGGCCCGCGGTGCCGCCGAATCCGGTAGAAGCGCCGCCCGTGGGCGTCTGGCCAGCCCCGGCGGCATCCACCAGGTTGATGATGGAAACGCCGCCGCCGGTTGCGGCGATGACGACCTCCGTGTGCACGGTGCCCGCGGTGAGCGGGACGAACAGGCTCGCCTTCGAGGTGGGGCCGGTCGCGGTCATGGTCCAGGGGCCAGGCGGGATGGCTGCCTGTGCGCTCACCGAGCCGGGCGCCGCATCGGTGGTGATGTCCCCCTTGGCTCCTGCCGCACAACTGCAGTGGAACGTCACTTGCTTCTGGTTGACGTCAGCCTGGATCACCCGCACGAAGGCCTCGTCCTTCGGCGTGTTCAGGTTGTTGTCGATGACCGTGAGCTGCCCTGACTGGGTGCTCGACCTGAGGGGCACCACCGTGTATGCGCCGCCCGCCTTCACCGTCAGGTTGACGGACCAGGCGGGAGAACTCGTCGGGGACGACCCGGCGGTCCGCATCTTGACGGTGTAGTCGCCAGCGTTTACGGCCTGATAGGGCAATATCGTCCCGTAGGCCACGCCGTCCTGCACGAGCTGAGGGCTGGAATCGCCGGACGAATATAGGTATATGTCCACCGGGGACGGAGTCTCCGAAAGGTTACCCAGGGCGACGTAGCCGGTACCCGTGGACGCAGAAGCGGTCGACGCGGCGGCAGGAATGCCAAGCAGCAAGGCGAAAAAGGCCAGCAAGACGGCCACTCGCCGGGGTGTGACATGAGATTTCACTTTTAGATCCCTCCCGAAGCTGCGGAAATCTCTATCCGCCTCGCAGCCCCGTCGGGGACCCGTTGTCGTATCGTCCGGTGACCACGGAGTGGCGGTTCGCGATCTAGTAGATGCGGGCCATGGCGGGGCGAGATGCGTTGCGATCACACTAAACATAAGTTTGCCCAATATCAACCCTATTGGGTCAACTCGAACGTATACACAATCCAGGCAATCAGACCCGGGAACTCGGCGAAAAGGTTTATATCGGAACATCGGATAAAACGGTCATACCGGAACATGGGAGAGGGCCGCCGACCCGCTGGGTCTGGTCCGCCCGCCGATCCACGACGGGCATCGCGACCTCGGGCTTCGCCCAACCCACGTTGCGCCGGTGAGCCGACCGCCACTTCAGGCCGGATAAATGAAAGCTTATGCGCCAGAGGTTAACGCTGCCGCTGTGACCGCCGGTCGCGAGATCCTGGCCGTTGGCACTGAACGCCACCGAGTTTATGCCTCCGCTGTCGGGGTCGGTGAGGGTAGCGATCAGCTTTCTGGTGCTGATATTCCAGACATAGGTGCTGCCATTTTCGTCGCCGGCGGCCATGGTCATGCCGTCCGGGCTGCACGCGACCGAAATGACGCCTTTGCCGGTGGGGTCAGGGAAGGTAGCGATCGGTTTCCCGGTAGCGGTATTCCACAGGTAAGAACGGCCATTTCCGTCGCCGGCGACCAGGATCTTACCGTCGGGGCTGAACGCGACCGACTGGATCCCCTTGCTGCTGTGATCAGGGAGGGTTGCGGTCAGCTTCCCGGTGGCGACATTCCACAGGTCCGTGCGGCCATTTTGATCGCCGGCGGCCAGGATCCTGCCGTCGGGGCTGAACGCGACCGAGTTTACGTTCTGGCTGCTCGGGTCGGGGAGGGTCGCGGTCAGCTTCCCGGTGGCGACATTCCACAGGTACGTGTGGCCGTTGTCGTCGCCGGCGGCCAGGGTCCTGCCGTCCGGGCTAAACGCGACCGAAAACGCGCCCTGACTTTTCGGGTCGATGACGGTAGTGATCTGGCTCCTGGTGACGACATTCCACAGATGGATGGTGCCGTCGTCGAAGTTTGCGCCACTGGTTTGATTGCCGGTGGCCAGGGTCTTGCCGTCGGGACTGAACGCGACCGAATAGGCACTCCCGAAGCCGGGGACACAGCTGGTGGCGGCGATATCCCATAGGCAAATGTTCTGACCGGCTATGGCGAGGGTGGTTCCAGAGGGACTGAAAGCAATGGATGATATAAGACCTTTGTAGAGTGATGGAAGATCGATACTGATTCGGCTGAAACTCGGGAGGCTGGACGGACGAGAGGAGTTCGGCGGACGAGGGGAGTTCGGCGGACGAGGGGAGTTCGGCGGACGAGGGGGGTGTGACGGACCCGTCGGCACGAAGGGAATGGTTGCCGCCGCGGCCACGGCCATGCACGCCAGGGCGAACACGGGAAGGCGATGGCGCCGGATCCAGCCGCCGATCGTCCCGCGGCGACGCGGCGGGCGCTCGGCGGATTTGGTTCCGGCGCCGCCGGAGCCTGGATCCGGCCGCTCGCGCTGGCCAACCGTCAGAACGTCGGAGGGGTGAGCTCTCGTGTCCGCAGCGGCTGTCAGCCGATCGAGTTCGCCCGTCGGCTCGGCTGTCTCGCCTGTCTCGCCTGTCTCGGCTATCTCGGCTATCTCGGCTATCTCGGCGGGCGTTTCCAGGTCTTCGGCCAGCTGAATATCGGCGGGCGCCACGGCCGACGCTGCGGGCGGGGCCTCGTCCACCAGGTCCGCCGACGATGCCGCCCCGGCGTCCTCAACGGCCGCGCCGCCGTCCCCGTCGTCGGGCCCGACGACGGGGACGGATGCCGCAGGCCTATCCGTCCCGCCGTCAGGTATCGCATCGACGCTGCCGGTCGCCGCCGGATCGGGCTCCACCGCGGCCAAGTCAGACGGGATGACCGCCGACGAGGGGGTCTCGGGTGGCGAGGTGACCAAAGGCTGGGAGTCAGCGGGAGGACCGTCAGAACCCAGATCCGGCAGCTCACGCTGGCCGGGCACGAGAACGTCCCAGGCCTCGGCTTCGGAGTCCGCGGCGGCTGCCGACGACGGGCCCGGCTCGGCGGCTGACTCGTCCGGCTTGGCAGCTGACTCGTCCGGCTCGCTGACTGACTCCCCTGGCTCGGCGGCCGTTTCCAGGTCCCCGGCCAGCTGACTATCGCCGGTCGCCACGGCCTGCGCCGCGAGCAGATCCTCGGCTGCCACATCCGCCGGCGATGCCACCTCCGCGTCCTCATCGGCTGCACCGTCGGAGTGATCCGCCACAGCTTCCTCAGGCGCCTCAACGACACCGGCCGGGCCGCTATCAGGCATCGCCTCGACACTCCCGGCCACCGACGAGTCAGGCTCGACAACGACCGGATCAGGCTCGACAACGACCCGATCAGGCTCCACTACCGCCGGAGCGGACCCGACCAACGTCGGCGGATGGATCTCGGATCGCGGGGTGACCGGGGGCTGCGGGTCAGCGGCTGCGATAGCGGAGCCCGGATCGGTCAGCTCACGCCGATCGGCCTCGACCACCTCGACAGCCTCATCGGGATGGTCCGGGACGGCTTCCGCAGGCGCCTCAACGACGCCTGGCGCCCCGCTGGCCGGCGCTGAATCGAGAGTCAGGCCCATGGCCGGGTCAGACGGAGGGGCGGACGGCGGCGGGTGAGCTGGCGTGATCACAGGGCTGCGGCGATGGTAAGGAGCCAGGCCGAGCGCTTCCCGCAGCGCGTCGGCGAAGTCCCCGCAGGACTCGTACCGTTTCTCCGAAGTCAGGGCCATCCCCTTGGCCACGACGCGATCGACGGCGGCAGGCAGGTCCGGCCGCCGTGACACCAGCGACGGGCGCGGGGCGGACACGTGCGCCACCAGCACCGCCATGACCTGGTTCCGCTTAAACGGCACCACCCCGGTCAGCAGCTGATACGCGACGCAGGCCAGGGCGTACTGATCAGTACGCCCATCCACGGGGCGGCCATCGATCTGCTCCGGCGCCATGTAATCGGGAGTGCCCACGTACCCGCCCACCCCGGTCAGGGTCGACGACATCGCGCCCTTGCTTATCCCGAAGTCCGACAGGTACACGTGATCGGGACGGCCTGCCCGCGCATCCACCAGGATGTTCGCTGGCTTGACGTCCCGGTGCACCAGGCTCGCGCTGTGGGCGGCATCCAGCGCCGAGGCCACCGGGGAGATGAACTCCGCCATCCGGTCCGGCGACAGCGTGCCCTCCCGCTCCAGCACCTGTCCTAGGTCACCGCCCGAGACGAACCGCATCGCGATGAACAGCACTCCGCGGTCTTCGCCCGCCTCGTACACCGGGATGATGTGCGGGTCGTCCACCGCCGCCGCTGCCTGCGACTCCGCGATGAACCGCCGTCGCAACGCCAAACCCGACGCCATCTCCGGGGCGAGGATCTTCAGCGCCACCGGGCGGCCCAGCCGCTCGTCGCGGGCGCGGAACACCACCGCCATCCCGCCCGCCCCGATCTGCGCCTCCAGGCGGTACCCGGCCAGAGACGAGCCCGCCCGGAACCCCGTCAGCCGCGCCGGGAAGTCCTCGCTCAACACCCCTCCCCCCAAGCTGCGCCCGCCACCCCATCCCCAAGCTTTCATGGCCGGGCGCCGTTCGGGTCGTTAAGATTATCCGGTCTGCTATCTTTTGCCGCAACCTAGCTGGTGTTTCGCCATTTGTGGCTGGCGTGGCTAGATGGGCGGACGATTCGCCTTTGATCGCGATGACCGCTCAAGCGGCCTCGGGCCGGCGGTCCGACGCAGCGGCCGTGGCATGAAACCGCACCGGCAGGGCTTGACCAAGTCTCAGCAGGCCCACCAGCCTCGCGGCTCCCGCGACCGGCGCTACTTTGCCCAGTAAAAGCCCAGAATTAGTGTGTGGTTGTGACATCCTGCACAATAGAGGCGTCCAGGTTGCCACATCCATACGATTCCAGGCTTTTACCAGTGATTATGCTGGTGCTGAAGATGACTACCGGTCCCTGAGGCGCATACCGAACGGACGGATTTGGCCGCTCGTCTCTCCCCGGCGAGCCCCGGCTCCTAGGGCCAGCGGTCGGGAATCCCGGTAATCCCCGTTTGGCCAATGGCTCCGGGCGGCTTCACTTGAACGGTCTTAGGTGGCCCACCCGAACGGACAGCTTTAATATCACCTTGAAATGGACCATCCCGGAGCTGTTCTTTCGTTGCCGTTTGCTTGCCGCTGGCCTATAGACGCGGCCAGGTGGGACTGCCTCACACCCGCCCATGCTGGTCGGTCTTCGCCGGGCACCTTAATGTTGAGTCGTGACCAGGAGCGGCCGGCCGCCGCAGGATGCCCAGCGACCGTGGTTCCGATGACGGAACCCGGGTGGCCGGCGCGGCAACGAATGGCCCGGGTCAATGTCGTCTCGAACCTTCCCGCCACTCTCGACGCGCTGGCGGTCGGCCGTGGCCGCCCGGTCCTTGTAGTGGTCGGCGGCGCTGGCGGAATGAGCCAGGAGCACCTGAGCCGGACCGCGGAGGTGCTGAGCCAGCAGGTGGTGCCGGTGCTGGCCCGGTTGGGCGCGGCGGTGGTGGACGGTGGCACCGACTCGGGAGTGATGCGGGCGATCGGGCAGGCCCGGTCGGCAGCGGGCGCGGATTTCCCGCTCATCGGTGTTGCCGCCGAGGGCACGGTGTCTGCCGGTACGCGGGACGATGCCGGGGAGATCGAGCCCGGGCATACCCACGTCATTCTGGTGCCGGGCGATTCCTGGGGTGACGAGTCGCCCTGGCTAGCGGACGTAGCCGACGCGGTGGCGGGAACCGCCCCCTCGGTGACACTCGTCATAAACGGGGGCAAGATCACCTACGACGACATCGCTCACAGCCTCGACCGACATCGTCCCGTCGTCGTACTGGCCGGCACGGGCCGGACCGCGGACGCCATTGCCGCCGCCGCCGACGGCCACCGCGAGAACCTGGGCGCCAGGCAGATCGCTGGTTCGCCACTGACCCGCGTCGTCGACATCGACGACGGGTCCGCGCTTGCGGACCTGCTGGAGAGCATCCTCGGCCGTACTCAAAGAGCAATAGAACGGAACGGAACCGGCTGAGCGCCCATCCAGAAGTTCTGCGCGTCAACCGCTGGAAGACCCGACTTCGGCCACGCTAGTGCGCAGGTCAGCGAGTACCGTGGATCGTCGCCGCGGACCGGTCCGTCGGCCCGCCAGCACCGCACCGGTCGTCTTTATCTCGTCGATGAACTCACCGGATGGCCCGGACGGTCCGGGCCCGGACGGCGGGGTGAAGTCGCCGTACCACTCGTGCAGCCGCATGAATCCGTCGCCGCCGGGGTTTCCCGGTTTGTCGTTCGGGGCCGCGATGTATCCGTCGAGTGACATCGACATGTAGAGCACTGATGCAGACATTCCGGCCTCCTGCGTCATGATCCAGACTTGTTCCAGCATGCTCTAGACCCGGCACGGCGGCATTTCTCATCGGCCACCCGGGGTGGGGCCGCTTCAAGGCGGCATCAGGCTAGCCCGGTCAGTGCGGGGCCATTCCAGGCCGTCCGGGTCGGTCCACGCCAAGGCGTCACAACCGTCCGCGCCTGCGGATCGGGGTTTTGCCGTGCAGGTAGCGAAGAGCGCCCCGCTGGGGGAGATTACGCGGTAACCACACCGTTGCAATCTGCCGGAACCGGCGCGCTCCTGGTGGCGGAGAATACGCGCTAGGACCGGAATCTGTCCGTGGCGACCGCGGGGTAGCGCTGGTCTCGATGGCGGTGGCTATCACGCTGGGGGCGGCCAGCATGAGCGAGATCGCCGTGCTGGCGCACGGAACCGGTCCTGGGCGCCGCACCTATTGGCGAGCCCGGCGCTGCCTTCGCGGCCCGCCCGTCGATCCGACCATGAGCCAACTCAGGTTTCGCCTGGCCAGCGGGGACTGTATCGGTGCGCCGCCGGGGAACTCCGCCCGCTGCGCGGCGCCCCCGGGGCGGGGGCCGGGGTGTTACCCGGCGCGGGCGGGCGGACTGTGGCTTCGGAGCACCTTGGTCCGGTCCCGGTTCCACGCGGTGGTGGTCCCGTCGGGGTTGCGGACCAGGGTCCAGCCCATCCGGTGAATCATCACCGCATGGTGATGGAAGCACAGCAGAATGCAGTTGTCCAGGCTGGTCTCGCCGCCGTGGGCCTTGTGCTTGAGATGGTGCACTTCACAGGCTGTGGCGGGCTGATCACACCCGCCCGCCCACTGGCAGAAACGGTCCCGGGCCTTGACCGCGTTGCGGATCCCGGCCGGCACGTTCTCGGAGTAGCCGATGTCCAGCGGCTGGCTGGGACCGCCGAGCCGGGGACCGAGCTCACGGCGGCGCAAGAACGAGGCCAGCCCGCCCGGACCCGACAGCAACTCCACAGCCTTCCCGATAATGCCCTGCTCAAGCGACTCGCGGCTCAGACCCGGCGGCAGCGGCTGGGGCCCCGGCACCGGCTCACCCCGGCCGGCCGGATCCGGACCGGCGTGATCCGGGCCGGTGTGGTCGGCGTCGCTGTGGTCCGGGGTGGTGTGGTCCGGGGTGGTGTGGTCCGGGGTGGTGTGGTCCGGGGTGGTGGGGGTGCAGCGGCCGGGGCCGTGCCCCGCCAACTCCAGGCAGAACCGGACCATGTCATCCAGGACGCCCGGGTTCACGGTCCCGAATACCACGGGGGTCAGCGGTGCGTCGCAGGCGAACCCCTGCGCGGCCTCGCCGTTCAGCCACGCGGATCCGTCCGGCCCGCGGACCGAGGCGGCGGCGCGGGCGGCGGCCCACTGGCCCCGGATCCGCTCGGTCCACTCCTTCTGCAGCGTGGAGCCGGTGTCGAGGTCGATCAGGTCGGTCAGGTGGATGTACGCGGTCACCTTGACCGGCTGGCCGGCCCGCTCGGGCAGCAAGCCCGCCGCGACCAGCCGCCGGCACGCCTCCTCCAGCCCATCGTGATACCTCTGCGCGTGCGTACGCTCATCTTCGGCGCCGCGGGGCGCGGACAGGGCGTCCAGCACCGCGGTCACCACCACGGCGCACTCCGGGGTCAAAGCGGCCGACATGACCCCGGCGCCGCCGAACGTGGTCGCCAGCTTGACGGCCCGGTCCTCGAACCTCGGTTCGTCCTGATCCGGGGTATCGGGGCGGGAGCGGGCGTGGATCTCGGCGGCCAGGGCAGCCAGGTCGGGGAGTTCAAGGCCCATCTGGGCGGCGCTGAGAAGGATCGCGTCGGCCTTGTCGCGGCAGCCTTCGGGGAGCTTGTCGGTCCAGCCGCAGATGGTGCGGGCGTAGGACTTGGAGATGTCTCCGGCGGCCAGCGCGGCCAGCACCCGGGGGTGGGTCCGGATCCGGCGGGACCAGCCGCCGTGCTCGGCCGCCGTGGCCTTGGTCACCCGGGTGCGGTGGATCAGCCAGGAGCAGGGGCTGTAGTCCCCGTCGTCGAGGTAGCCCTGGGCGGCGGTGAACGCGGCCAGGATCGAGGCCCGCGCGGCGGTTTGCATCGCGTCGGCTTGTTCCAGCGTGGTCAGGGCCCGGGCGTGTACTTCGGCGGGCATCTGGGTGGCCGGCGCGGTGGCCAGGTAGCTTAGCGCGGAGGTCAGCATGCCCAGTGCCTCGGTGGTGGTGGCGGGCGGCGCGGGCGCGGTCATGGCGGTGTTCACCTCCGTTCCGGGTGCGCGGGCGGGTGGTTGCCGGGCGGTCCGGCGGCCGGGTTCCCTGATAGCTTTCTAGTTCGATTCTAGGGGATGGGTACGACATTTCCGGGGAACGAAACGGCGGATGCCGCCAGAAACACGGCCTCCGCCCATGACTGCGCAGGCATGTGATTTCCGTGATCAAGGGCTCTGTCACCTGGTCACACGCGTCGACCAACCCGCCTGGGGAACTTCGGCCTAAGGCGAAGCCGACGCGGCGACGTCCGCGAGATAGCGAGCAGGAACCGGGCGCTGGTGAAGGCACGCGGAAGAGTCAGCCTCCGGAGGTTCCGGCTGACGGTAGGGCTCACGGCTCCGGACGAGGGCTGTCGCCGTCCGTCACGGGCACGTTGGCGCGGACCATGGAACCCGCCATCTGGGCGAGCAGCATGTCCGAGAAGAACTGCATGGCCGCGTCGACCTCGTGGCCATCTCCAGTCGCGAGGACGTCGAGTAGCAGACCGCGGCCCACGGCGACGCTCAGCCGTGCCACGGTGCGCGCCGTCTCCGGGGTGGCCCCGTCTGCCTCCAGCATCGCCGCGACCGGGCCGACCCAGTCCTCGACAATGCCCTCGAGAAGGGGTTTCGCCCACTGGCGGCCTTGGAGCGCCTGGCCGTAGACCTCGAAGAACAGCCGTTCCTGGGGTGCCAGCTCCGGGCTGCGCAGGTGCTTCCAGAAACGGTCTACCAGTTCTCCGGATACCTCGCCGGACTCGGCGCCCAGTTCGCTGAGGGCGGCGCGCTGGCGCGCCTCGACCGCCCGGATGACTTCGACGAGCAGTCCCTCGCGGGAGCCGAAATGGTGGATGAGCATGCGGTGGCTCGTTCCGGCCGCCTCAGCGATAGCGCGCAGGCTCCGGTCGGCGATCCCTCCGGCCAGAGCCACGTCGACCACTGCCCCAAGCAGCTTCTCCTTCGGGGTTGCGTTCGCCATGTACCATATGGTACATCATCGGTCATGGAACATCGAGTGACGACCGCGGTCAACGCGCCGCCCGAGCAGGTGTGGCCCTTGTTCGTCGACGTGGAACGCTGGCCCGAGATGACCGAGAGCATCCGCGAGGTGCGCCGAGTGGACAGCGGGCCCTTTCAAGTAGGCAGCGAAGCCGTCATCAAACAGCCGCGCCTGCTCCCGGCCCGCTGGCGGGTGACGGAACTGGAACCCGGCCACTCCTTCACCTGGGAGACGACCACCGGAGCAGTAACCACTGTGGGCGGCCACATCGTCGATCCAGATGGGCAGGGGTCGAAGATCACCCTCACTATCCACCTGCACGGGCCATTTGCCCGGCTGGCGTACGCCTTTCTGGGTCGCCTCTCCCGCCGGTACCTCTTGATGGAGATGGAAGGCTTTCGCCGGGCCGCCGAGTCGGTCCGGGACTGAGCTAGAGGCGGGCGCGCGAAGCTAAAGGCAAGGCGCGAAGCTAGAGGCAGGGCGCGAAGCTAGAGGCAGGGCGCGAAGCGGACATCGTGCACCTGGCCGGGGGACGTGAACGCCAGGAGTCGGGCGCCTTCTTCTGCTAGGTCAGCCTCTTCCGACGCGGTCAGGGCGCGGAAGGGCGTGACGGTCAGTACGGCGCTGCCGTCCTTTCTGATGATCCCCCAGAGGGCGTTCCACAGGCCGTCGATCAGAACGGTGCCCTGGGTCGCGCCGTTGCCGGGCCATAGCGGCGGCTGGCGGGCGTGCGGGATCACGCGGCGCCGGTCGGCGTACGAGAGCAGCAGGTTGTCGTACTCCGGCAGGAATCTCGGCGGCGCGGGAGCGTCCTCATCGGGCAGCGGGGCATCGCGCAGGTCGAATAGCTCGGTGCCGTCCGGGCCGCGCAGCCGCCGCACCGGGAGGCGGCTGGTGACCTCCCGCAGCCGGGTGAGGCCCGACCACATCTGGATGTCCGCGACGGTGGCCGGGCCGAACGCGGCGAGGTACCGCAGCACGAGCTGGTCAACCGGTTCGCCGGCCTCCGCGGCGGCCTGCTGCGAACCGCCCAGCCACGCCTGCGCGCTCGTCCAGGTCGCCTGGGCGGACTTGCCCCAGATGCCCCGCGGCGGCACCTGGACCACAGGGTGCAGGTAGGTCGCGGCGTAGGCGAGCGACATCGGATCGGCGCCGGGCCAGCGGGCCGCGAGCGCCCGCCCGATCTGGGCGCGGGTGAGCGTGCGGCCGGTCAGCAGTTCCTCCGCGTCCCGTGCCACCTCGGCCGGGTCCGCTCCGGCCAGGCCGCGGCGGAAGTTGGTGTCAAGGACGGCCGAAAGCAGCGGGCTGAACAGCGGCCGGAACGCGGCGAAATCCGCGGCGTCCACCACGTGTACCGTGCCCCGCATGACCGCGGCACGTACCACGGTGCGCGCTGTCAGCAGTTGTGACAGGCCGTCCGGGGTGAACGCGGAAAGCCTGGTCCACAGCCCGACGTAGGGTGCCAGCGGAGCCTGGCCCTGCAGCCCGGCCAGGTGCCTGACCGCCTGCTGCGCCGTTACCGGGTGCCGGCGCAGCAGGAACTGGCGGTCGAGCGCGGCGCGGTTCAGCGCACGGAGGCTCAGCGTGGTCACGGACGCAGCTTACGGAAAAACCCGCGGATGTCCTCGACCAGCAGGCCGGGCGCGTCAAGGACGCGAAGGTTAAGGCCGCGACGACTCAAGAGCCGCGACGGCTTAAGAGCCGCGACGGCTAGAGCATCGGCGCAGCCGGCGATCTCGGACTAACGTTTATCACCGGCGAGCAGCAGAGCAGAGCCACCGGAATCGCGTGCGTCTCCAAATGCATCGCGGGGCCGGGTTCGGTGGCGCCTGCGAATGCGGGTTCCCTCGCGGGCACGGGGACGGATTCCGGCGCGTGGGCGGGTGGCGCGGCGGCCGGGGCGGCTGGGGCGGCTGGGGCGGCCTGGTTCCTGAGTTCCTCGAGCCGGTGGCGGGACGGCAGCAGGGCGATCGCCAGGATCACCCCCAGCACGAACAGTCCCGCCGAGACGGTAAAGGCCAGCGTGTAGCCGTGGACGGCGGCGGTTGCCTGCGCCAGCGGGCCGGTGTGGTGAGCCACCAGGTAGCTGGTCGTCGCGGTCAGCGCGATCGTGCTGAGCGCGGACGTCCCGATCGAGCCGCCGACCTGCTGCATCGTGTTGACCAGCGCCGAGGCCACGCCCGAGTCCTCCCGCTGGACCCCGGCCGTGGCCGTGTTGATGGCCGGGGCGAAGATCAGGCCGAAGGCCAGGCCCATGATGAGCAGCGCGGGCAGAATGCCGCCGAGGTAACTGGAGGTCGCGGTGAGCTGGGTCAGGTAGATCATCCCGATCAGACCCAGCAGCATGCCCGACGCGATCAGGGCGCGCGGGCCGGCCCTGGGCAGCAGCACGATGCTGGAGAGGTTTGAGCTGATCAGGATGCACCCGATCAGCGGCAGGAATAGCAGCCCCGTGGTGAACGGGCTGTCCCCCTTGATGAGCTGCATGTAGTAAGTCAGGAACAAAAAAACACCGAAGATCGCGATGCCCGACAGGAAGACGGCGACATACGCGCCGCCCCGGGTGCGGTCCAGGATCACGTGCAGCGGCAGCAGCGGGTGGCTGACCCGCTGCTCGGCCAGCACGAACCCGGCCAGCACGGCCGCGCCGGCGACCAGACTGCCGATCGTCAGCGCGGCCGTCCAGCCGGCGGTCTCGGCGTGGGAGAAGCCGAAGACGATGAGGAACAGCCCGGCGCAGGCCAGAACCGCTCCGGGCCAGTCCATCCGCGGCCGGATCGCCGACCGGGCGCTGCGGATGTACACCAGCGCGCCGACTATGGCGATGACGGCGAACACCAGGTTGACGTACAGGGTGTAGCGCCACGACAGGTACTGGGTGAGGGCCCCGCCGAGGATCAAGCCCACCGCGCCGCCGCCGGCGGCGACCGAGCCGAAGACCCCGAAGGCCCGGCCTCGCTCGCGCGGATCTTGGAAGGTGCTGACCAATGTGCCGAGGGCGGACGGCGCCAGGATAGCGCCGAATGCCCCCTGCAGGGCCCGGGCCGCGACCAGCATCACGAACGAGACGGCGGCGCCGCCGAGGGCCGAGGCGAGCGCGAACCCGGCCAGGCCGGTGATGAAGACCCACTTGCGGCTGAACATGTCACCGAGGCGGCCCCCCACCAGCAGCAGGCTGCCGAACGCCAGGGCGTAGGCCGTCACCACCCACTGCCGGTCACTGTTGGGAAACCCGAGCGCACGCTGAGCCGATGGCAGGGCGATATTCACGATGGTCGAATCCAGGACCACCATGAGCTGGGCGATGGCCACTACGACCAGGACCAGCCATCGCTGGTCAACGGGAGCGGCCGGGCGGCCTTCGGTGGCGCGTGCCCCACTCGGATCCGGCGATGCCACATGACCTCCCACTAAGCGACTAGGTGGGTGCCGCTGGCCCCTGCCACCATAGGCACACGGGAAACGCTACGTCCATCGCTCTGCCCGGCGCCAGGTCGGTCAGACGCCGCCGTCCCTGATCGCCGCGAACTCCTGCGGGGTCAGCTCCAGGCTCGCGGCCGCGATGTTCTCCTCGGCGTGGGCGGGGGAACCGGTGCCGGGGATGGGCAGTATCTGCGGCGAGCTGGCCAGCAGCCAGGCCAGCACGACCTGGTACTGGTTGACGCCGAGCCGCTTGGCCGCGACGGCCACCCCGACGTTCTTTTCCGCCTCCTGGATCGGGGCCCAGGGCAGGAAGACCAGCTCGTCCTGCTCGGCCAGGTCCACCAGCGTCGCCGAGTGCCGGTCGGTCACGTTGTAGCGGTTCTGGATGGACACGACGGGGACGATCCGCTCCGCCTCGCGCAGCTGCTCTTCGGTCACGTTGGAGATGCCGACGTGCCGGATCTTGCCCTCGTTCTTCAGCTCGGCGATCGCGCCTATCGACTCGGCCAGCGGCACCTTCGGGTCGGGGCGGTGGAACTGGTACAGCGGGATCTGGTCGAGCTTGAGCCGCCGCAGGCTGCCCTCGCACACCTCACGCAGGTGCTCCGGACGCCCGTCGGCGT
>Ga0302324_100017295_pt1 | contig 14302 bp, 12 predicted proteins | sample Palsa_T0_1_FD_201949 | JGI IMG/M metagenome (GOLD analysis project Ga0302324, IMG submission 201949) | Peat permafrost microbial communities from Stordalen Mire near Abisko, Sweden - Palsa_T0_1 | ecosystem: Environmental > Terrestrial > Soil > Palsa > Peat permafrost | place: Sweden: Abisko... | reverse complement strand
TGCATCGCGCCTGCCGCGTCAAACTCATGCCAGACGCGCGGGAAGAGCAGCGTGCGGTAGAGGCATGAGTAGAAGATGCGCTGCTGCGTCTCGCTTGCGCCTTCGATCTCGATGCGGAGCAGATGCTCGTTCCAGCGCGTGGCGGCGGCCTGGCGCAGGGCGTCGACGGAGTTGCTGCCGACTTCGCGCTGGAGGTTGCGTTCGGCCTGGTCGAAGGAGATAAACGAGGTGCCGATGTTGACCTTGATCGACTGGCCCGGCTGGAAAGAGACGATGCCGTTCTGGCTCGTGGTTTTGCCTGCGGATTCGGCGGGCATGACGTTAAAGCCGGCCCAGCTCTCGGCAAACTGGAGGACGTAGCAGGTGGCGAAGTTCTCAGGCACTCCGCCGGAGTTGGCAGTGGAGGTGAAGCGGATCTGGCGGCGCTGGGCGTCGGCCTCGATTTTGCTCTCTCCTGGCACTTCGAAGATCAGGCCCGTAGTCTTAGCGGCCTGGTCGGCTTCAAACCGCGCCGTCAGCACGGCGCAGCGCTCGGTTGGGACGAGTTCAACGTGGGCGCGGTAGCGGAGCAGGAAAAGCTGAAGCGAATAGGGCGTGAGTTTCGCGGAATCGGCCAGATAGGACGAGGCGCGGCCTGCGGCGTCGGGATGCGGGTCGCCGCAGAAGGGCATGAATGTCGCCTGGCCGTAGTCGCCCATCCACGGGCTGAACTGGTGCGTGGAGCGGAGGCCCTGGATGCGGCGGTCATTCGGATTGAACATCCAGGGCGTGCGGGCGCGGGACTGGAGGGTCCAGTGGGCCATGCCGAAGGGCAGCGCGGCGATGGGCAGAGTGTTGCCGCGGGAGAACTCCGGGTTGGAGTCGGTCCCTTGAAGCAGATTCACAAGATCGGCGGGGTTGCGCGTTGATTTTGCGGAGTTTGGGTGATCTTGCGATTCTCCAGAAGACGGCTTTGCGTTCGCTTCGCCGGGGATTGCGGCGGCGAGAGTGGCGAGGCTAGAGGCTTTGAGGAAGCTGCGCCGGCTGGGCAGGATGGTTTTGGATGGCACTGCGATTGGACCCTCTCGTTCCATTATTCACCGTCGGGCCAGATGTCCAGTGGTGGCTGCTCAGAGTCCCGCGTACCAGTCGTAGCCGAGTTTGGTCCAGTAGTCGTCGGGCTTGAGGTTGGAGTAGGCGATGACGCCGATGCGCTTGATCTGCTTGTAGCCGTACTTGGTGGGCGCGTGCAGGCGCAGCGGAGCGCCGTGTTCCCGGTTGATCGGCCGTCCGTCCATCTCCGTGACCAGCAGGGTTTGCGGATGGCGGCAGACGTGGAGATCGTAGCCGACGTAGTAATTGCCGTTGGGGGTTTCCATGTAGACGTAGCGCGGTTCCGAGCCATCGGCGTTGCGGGCGGGCGGGTAGGCTTCGAGGAAATCGGCCATGCGCACTCCGGCCCAGTGGATGATCTGGCTCCAGCCCTCCACGCATTTGAACTCGGTAACGAGCTCGTGGCGGGGAAATTTTGTGACGGCGTCCAGCGTGAGCAGCAGGCCGGACGTGCCTGGGCGGAGGGTCGAGGCGCTCAGACCGGCTTCTGCCACGCCGCGCGGGAGGGCTCCGGCGCGAAGTTCGTGGAGTATTGGCGGCTTCTTCCCGAAATCTTCCTGCCTGGAGAATTCATATTTCCAGGCGGTTACGTCGGGGACGTATTGGGCATAGCTTTTTTCGTTCTGGACGCCGACCAGTTGCAGCCGCCAGCTTTCGGGCGCCAGGTCATCGTCGAGGCCGATAAAGCCATTGGTGCGAGGCTTTTCTGCTCGACTCAGAGGATACGTTGGCGCGAGTGCGCGGTCGTTGAATATGGCCTTCGAGAGCGCCTCTTCGGTCTGCATGGCGCTGCGCAGAGCGGGCGACTGCCGGGCGGGGATTGGGCCGCCTTCGATCCAGCGGTAGACGCCGTAACCGGCCGCGGCGCTGAGCACTGCGGCGGCAAAGCTGCGCCGCGTGCGCTTGCGGGAGGCGGCGAGAATCTCGGCGTCGGTTTCATGCACGGCTTGAGAAACAGGCTCCGGCGAAGGAGCAGGTTCGGCCTCGGTTTCGGCCGCGGGCTTGGTTTCGAGTTCCGGATTCGATTCAGCCGCGGATTCGTTCGCAGGCTCGGGCAGCAAAACCGGCGCGGATTCGGGCAATTGTTCGGGCTCAAGTTTGGGCAGATGTTCGCTCATCGCCAACCCTGCCTTTCCGCTTCGATGGACGGCGCGCTGGCCGGACGAATTTCGTAGCCGCTGATCATGCCGCGGAAGTTATTCCATCCGGCGAAGACGACCTGCACGACGTGGACCAGGAAGAAGGCGCAGAAGCTCATCGCCAGCCAGAAATGTTCCCAGCGCGCCCACTCGTACCCTCCCAAGAGGCTGGTGACGAGATGCGCCTGGGTCGGCTTCCAGATGGCGAGGCCGGTGACGAGACTGCCGGCGCCCATGAGAATGGTGGCGGAATAGGCGATTCTCTGCGCGGCGTTGTATTTCGAGGTGGTAGCAGGTTTACGCCGGAAGAGAAGCGCGGCCCAGACAACTTGCAATGCTTCCTTGAGGCTCTCGCGACGGGGAACGAGAAACCGCCATTCGCCGGATATGGCGAGAAAGAGGACGTAGGCGAGGCCGTTGATGGCGAAGATCCAGAAGAAGAAGAGATGGTCGCCGAGGCCCTCGGTCACATGCCAGGGAATATGCAGCGCGTTCCAGACCGGCTCGGGAAGCATCGGCATCAGCGTCCAGGAGCCGAAGCCGATGCGGTAGACGGCGTGGGGATGCAGACGGGCGTTGTCGGTGGTGTTCCAGTAGAGACGAATGCCGCTGAGGACCATGAGGAAGAGCACGGGGAAATTGATCCAGTGCATCCAGCGGATGGCGAGGGGATGTTTGCGTTCCAGCCGGATCGTAGCGGGTTTGAGAGTTTTGTGAGCCGTCTCCGGGAGTGCGACTGAAGCCATGCCCACCTCTTGAAAAGGGACGCAGCGAACGCGCCTTTGGCTACTTTGGAAAGGGAATGGCGGAGAGGGATTCGATTTTGCCGTCATAACGGCAGCCATTGATTCCATTGGGTAATCAGCATTTCCGCCAGTGTTTACGCGGTCGTGAGCGACTTCCTCACGTTAACCACCATACAAGGTCATACAGTTCGGAGCAAGAAAAAAACGTGGCAAAAAGTGTAACCCGAAGTGTACCCGTGCCGGCGGAGAGGGGCATGAAAACGGCAGGGTAATCGCATGAAGGAAAATTGCGGACAATAGGCGGCCCTTCAGCCCTCCGATCTCCCGATTGCCACGCCAAACCCAGGTATATTGGCGCGCCTTTGGCGCTCAGTTCTGCAGGTACCCTTGAGGCGTTTCCGGCCCGAATTGCAATCCCGTTGGGAGTCAGGCCAATTCATGCGATTGCCACGGGGGATACGTGACACAAAATTCATGAATCTAAACGAGAGTTTCAGGTTCCAAGAGACGAGGGGCTCATGTATTCTTGAGAGGCTAACTTTCTATTTTTACTGATTTTTCTTATAGGAGTTCATGGAAATCGATGTAGTTGTACTCGCGCGATTTCTGTTGACTGGAATAGCCCTGTTGCTGGCCTTTCTGGCAGCAATTACCTGGAATCGCAGGCAGGATGCACCGGAAGCGGCTACGTTCGCAATTCTGGTTGCGTCGATGGCCGTTTATACCTTCGGCTATGCCGGGGAGATCGCCCAGACCACGGTCGCTGAGGCCAGCCGCTGGCTCGATTTTGAATATCTCGCGCTTCCGTGGGCCGGCGGGTTGTGGGTTCTCGCGGCGTGCAAGCATAACGGAATCAAGGGGCGCACGGCGCTACTCTTCGTAATTCCGGTTATCACTTTTGTCGGCCATTACACCAATTTCCACCATCTTTTCTATCCCGCTCCCATGACCATCGAGCAGCGCGGTCCGTTTTGGGTGCTTTCGATGGTGCGCGGGCCGCTCTCTACCCTGGATAACGCTTATCTGATGGTGGCGTTTCTGGCTGGATCTTGGATTTACCTGCGCGGTTTGCGGAATTCTTCGTCGCTTTTCCGCAAACAGGCGCTGGTTCTGGTGCTGAGTTCCTTTTTGCCCTTCGTTGGATACTTCGCGTATCTGTGTGGGCTGAGCCCCTGGGGACTGGACATGACTCCCGTCACTCTGGGCGTTACCTGCGCTCTTCTCTACTACGGCATCTTTCGTTGCGGCATGTTCGACCTGGCTCCTTTGGCGCGCAATCTCATCTTCAACAGCATGAGGGACGCGGTGCTGATCCTCGATACGCAGGACCGCCTGCTGGACTTCAATCCAGCCGCCAAGGTGCTGCTGCCCGTGCTCAATAAGCGCAATGTTGGTATCCCGATCACGCCCATGCTCAGCGACGAGCCGGCGCTCGCCGTGGCTGTTGCCGAGGCTAAAGAGCGCGAGGAGATTTTCTTCGGCGGAAGCGAAGAGCGGTGCTATGAGATCGCGACATGGCCCTTGTTTTCCGCGGGAGAGAATCCCACGTCGCGGCGCATCGGCCGTGCCGTGATTCTGCAGGATGTGACCGCGCAGGTGCGACTGCGCGAAGAACTGCGCAGCCGCGCCGAAACCGATCCTTTGACCGGCGCGGCCAACCGGCGGCGCTTTCACCAGGCGCTTGAAATCGAGTGCCTGCGCTTTGGCCGCAACCGGCTGCCGCTTTCCGTGCTGATGATCGATCTGGACCACTTCAAGGCGGTCAACGATCGCTATGGGCATCCGGTGGGTGACGCCGCTTTGAGAACCGTGGCGCAACTGCTGCTGCTCAGCCTGCGCAAGACCGATCTGCTGGCGCGGTACGGCGGCGAAGAGTTTGCCATTCTGCTGCCGGAGACGCCTCTCGCCGGTGCTCAGATTATCGCGGAGCGTGTCCGCCAGACCATCCGCCAAAAGCCTATATTGGCGGACGGCTGCCTGCTGGAGGTGAGCATCAGCGTCGGCGCCGCCAGCCACGCCGAAGATGGAGAAGCGTCTCCGGAGATTCTGGTCAAGAAAGCGGATCTGGCGCTCTACCGGGCCAAGGCGCTGGGGCGCAATCGCGTGGAGGCGGGGTGAGGCTGCGGCGGCTGGTGTTCCGTCCGCCAGATCGTAACGGCCAGACCGGAGCGGCGAGGGAGTTTGGCCGATGTGCTCACATTTGTGCTAACCTGCTTCCAGCGGAGAACAGGAAATGCCGACCCAATCCAAGCCGAAAACGAACAGAGTTCCCAATCAAGCTGTCGAATACACCGGCAAACGTACCAAGACAGGAAACTCCACCGGCTTTCGCTTTGAAGTCGCTCTTTTCAAGAGCCATCCGGAGTTCAGCGGCCAGGTTCGAGCCCGAGTGATTGCTCCCGGCAGGCTCCTCGTTACCGCCGAGACCGTCGAAGAGAAGGGAAGCGATCCGGTAATCGCTTCTTTCCTTGCCTTTCTGACGCAAGACATGCTGAGCAATCCGCAATCGATCCGTCCGTTCCATCAAGATCTCGCGGACGATATGGATGCCCTCGTCGAGGGAGTTACGGTAAATCGCGACGAAGACCTCGGCGAGGATTCGCTGCTATAAGGAAGCTCTGAACAAGTCGCCAACATTCCCTCAGCGGCTAAAGCCGCGTTGATTTGTTTGGCTTTACGGCGTGGCTGAAGCCACACCCTTTCAAAGCGTCGATTTAGTCAGAGGTTCCATAACGCCGAGAGAGCCTTTTTTGCATGTTCGTCAATGGCTGGACCCTCTATACTCATCCGCTCTTCGACGACCAGTTGCAAAAACTGGTGGATCGAGTCAAAGCCGCAGCCAAATCCGATCCAAATGGCTACAAGAACCTGCCGGTCGCCAAGCTCCTCGCCACCATCCGGCACCTAACTCGCGAACTCATTCCGGCCAACCCCAATTCGCCTGAATTCCGGCAAGGAAATGCCCTGGGCAAGGACAATCGCCACTGGTTTCGAGCCAAATTTCACGAAAGATACCGGCTCTTCTTCCGCTTTTCCACCAAAGACAAAGTCATCCTTTACGTTTGGGTCAACGATGAAGGCACGCTCAGAAAAGCCGGCTCCAAGAACGATCCCTACGCAGTCTTTCAATCCATGCTGGAGTCCGGCGCTCCACCCGAAAATCTGGCTCAACTGCTCAAGGCCTCGCGCGAAATGCAGTGAGGCCGTTGAAGCGGCGGGGTGCTCAAAAAGGCGGCGCAGTGCTATACTCACTTGGGTTGGCGCGCCGGGCCCAGCATTGCTCTGGCCGTGTTCTGCGCCACTATATCGTTCCAAGCACTGAGGTTCCTCATGTCCGGCCATTCAAAGTGGGCCACAATCAAGCACAAGAAGGGCGCGCTGGATGCCAAGCGCGGCAAGATATTCACTCGCCTGATCAAGGAAATCAGCGTCGCTGCCAAGTCCGGCGGCGGCGATCCCGACGGCAACCCTCGCCTGCGCAGCGCCATTCTGGCCGCCAAGGCAGAGAATATGCCGCAGGACAATATCAAGCGCGCCATCCAGCGCGGTACGGGCGAAATCGAGGGCGCGTCTTACGAAGAAATCTCGTTTGAGGGCTACGGCCCCGGCGGCGTCGCGGTCATTGTCGATTCGCTGACCGACAATCGCAACCGCACGGTGAGCGAAGTTCGCTTCGCCTTCTCGAAAAACGGCGGAAACCTGGGCGAACCTGGCTCGGTGCGCTTCATGTTCTCGAAAAAGGGCGTGATCGCGATTGAAAAGCACGCGGCCAGCGAAGAGCAGTTGATGGACATCGTGCTCGAACATGGCGGCGAGGATCTGAACGACGAAGGCGAAAGCTGGGAGATTGTCACCGATCCGGGCGCGTTCGAAGCCGTGCTGAACGGCGTGAAGGCCGCGAAGATTCCCACGGTGATGAGCGAAGTGACCATGATCGCCAGCACCTACACCAAGCTCGAAGGCAATGTCGCGAACCAGATGCTGCGCCTGCTGGAGGCGTTGGAAGATCTGGACGATGTGCAGAACGTCTACTCCAACTTCGACATGGACGCCGAGCACATGGAAGCCGCGGCGCGATAGAGGCTGGGAATAGGGAACAGTCGCCCGTGGTCCCCCCTCTGCCCAGGCACCGCGCGGTCAGAGGGCTGAAGCCGCAAATCCGCGCCTGGCACTTATATTTCCGTTCCCTATTCCCTATTCCCTGTTCCCTCCTTGCGCGGCCTTTTCTGCGACACTCAAATTGTGAAGCCGAAGCGCTCGTGGCCGACTCGAATGGGGAATTGAGAGGTAATAAATTTGACGGCATTTTTGCGTGGTTTGGGATTGGTTGCGCTGGCCTTTGGCGCATGTGTGACGGCGAGGGGGCAGTCGAATGCCTTGAGCCCGGTAGAAGAAGTGCGCGCGGACAAGAGTTGGGAATATGGGCCCTTTGTCAATGCCGGCTCCGGAGTGGCGGACCGTGCCAACTACAAGTTCTTCTGGGCGGGATTTCAGGCCGGCAAGCGGCTTACGCCGGTGATCAAGGCGGGGCCGTTCAGCGGGCAGTTTGAATTCGGCATCGAAATCATTCCTTTTTTTCAGGCATATACGCCCGCGCCTCACACGGTAGTGGAGCCCATCGATGGAGTCCCAACGACTCTGGGCTTTGGCGGGGGTACGTTTACCGGAGTCAGCATCGAACCGGTGGTTTTCCGTTGGAACTTTGCCACGCGCACCAAGAGATTCGAGCCCTGGTTTCAGGCTGCTGCCGGGTCGCTCTACACCACGCACAAGTTTCCCCCCGAGGTTCTGGTTCCCAAAGGCACGCCCGGCGGAACTTCGGTCTTCAACTTTACGCCGCAAGGTGGCCTGGGATTCCACTATTTCCTTCAGCCGAAGCGGTCGTTCGATTTTGGACTGAATGCCGAGCATATCTCTTCGGCGTCGCTGGGCGACAAAAACCCCGGCGTGAATGCCAGCATCCAGTTGCAGTTTGGCTATACATGGTGGAAATAGCCGCAAAATAGGGGTGGGCCAGGTGACGGAGATTGCGCAGTGATGTGCAAAGATTGCGCAGTGTTCGACGGGGATTGCGCGCCGAAACGCAGCGATTGCGCAGCGCATTGAGGTTGCGGCAGAGAATCAGCCGGGGTGGAACGGAAAGATGGCGATGGACGAACGGATTGTGGCCTGCGTGCCCAACTTCTCCGAGGGCGTGGACGAAGCCTGTATCCGGGCTATCGTTTGCGCTATGCGTGTGGAAGGCGTGCGGCTGCTCGACTGGTCCATGGATTCGGATCACAATCGCTCGGTGGTCACGATCGCCGGACCTCCGGCGGCTGTCGTGGAGTCCGCGGTGCGTGGTGTGGGCGAGGCTGCGAAACGCATCGATCTGACCAAGCAGACCGGTGTCCATCCCCGCATTGGCGCGGCGGATGTGATTCCATTTGTGCCGGTTAGCGGCATTTCGCTGGACCAGTGCGCGCTGCTGGCGCGGCAGGCTGGGAACGAAATCTGGCGTCAGTTTGAGATTCCCGTCTACTTCTACGAAGCCGCCGCGGCGCGGCCGGACCGGGCCAATCTGGAAGATGTGCGGCGCGGCCAATTTGAGCAGTTGCGCGAGGCGGCCCGCAAAGAGCCGAGACGCCGTCCCGACGTTGGCGGTCCGGGATTGCACCCGACAGCCGGGGCTTGCGCCGTGGGAGCGCGTAAGTTCCTTGTTGCCTACAACCTCTATTTCGACTCGACGGACGTCTCTCTGGTGAGAGCAATTGCCAAGGAGCTGCGTGCTTCCGGCGGAGGGCTCAAGGGCGTCAAAGCAATGGGGGTGCTGGCGCATGGCCGGGCGCAGCTCTCGATGAACATTACGGATTTGCAGGCTACGCCGGTTTCGGCGGTCTATGCGCGGATTTGCCGGTTGGCCGACCGGTTGAAGGCGGAACCGGTGGAGGCCGAGATCATCGGCATCTTGCCGCAAATCGCTTATGAGCAGGAGAGCGAGTGGATGCGTCTTTTAAATGGGTTCGATGCGGCTACCAAGGTTCTGGAACGCCGGCTGGAGGCTCCGCAAGACTGGCCGGAGTGCGAGTGACTCTTTTGGGGACTGATTTGAGCAGAATTTCAGGCAAAGTACGCTTTAGAATTGCGTGTATAGCACAATAGAAGAAGGCATGTACCGGTGCGGCGTCGCATGCGGTTCGGGAGGAAGAATTTGAGGGGATTCAACATAAGGAATGTTTCGATGCTGGGCGCGCTGCTGGCCGGCGCTTTGCCTTTTGCCTCGGCGGCGCAGTTGTCTTCGGACGCGCGAGCGGCGATTCCGCATGAGGTTCAGCAGGTGGTGGTGATCGACTACCGCATCATGCAGAACTCGCCAACGGCGATGGCGCTGCGCGGGCAGGTGATGCCGCCGGAGTTGAAGCAGTTGGAAGACGCGCTGCGCAAGTCGGGTCTGGACGACAATAACGATCTGGAGCAGTTGGCTTTCGTGCTTTACCGCGCCGGCAGCAGCAGCGAGGATGTGCATACGGTGGGCATCGCGCAGGGTCAGTTCCCGGTACAGGACGTGCTGGCGGACTTCAAGAAGCGCAAGGTGAAGGCGACTGCGGTGCGCACCAGCAAGATTTATCCCATGGGCAAGACGGGGATGAGCGTGGTTTTTCTCGACGAGTCGACGATGGTCTTCGGCGCGCTGCAATCGGTGAAGGAAGCGCTCGATGCGCGCGACGGCGTGACGCCGAGCATGCTGTCCAACTCGCAGGTGATGGAATCCATGCATGCCGTGGATAGCGAGCCGCTGTGGAGCGTGCTCGACGAAAAGGGCACGCAGACCATGATGAAGCAGGTGCTGGGCGAGGCTGGCAGCGTGGCGGACTTCGACACGGTGAAGAAGCGCATGGTCGCCAGCTACTACACGATGAACTTCCAGCATGGGGTGAAATTCGACATGACCGTGGTGACGGGCGACAGCTTTGCCGCCGCGACGGTATCTTCGCTGCTGAATGCTGCCGTGCTCTACAAGAAGATGAGCGGCACGGACACAGACAAGGCTGCGCTGGACGATACCGCGATCAGTTCCAGTTCGGGCAAGCTGGATGTGCATTTCTCGGCGACAGACGCGCAATTCGATTCGCTGCTGAAGACGCCGATGTTTGCGAGCATGGTCAAGCCGTAAGTGTGAAGTGTGAAGTGTGAAGTGTGAAGTGTGAAGTGTGAAGTGTGAAGTGTGCGACTTCGCTTCTTCCAATGAGTTAGCCGCAGGCTCTTCTTGAGTCTGCGGCTTTTTCTTTTGGGCGGATGCGGGCGGTAGAACGCCGTTCACACCAATTTCGGAAAAGGCCGTAAAGCGTAAGAAATATCGCCATCCCGGATAGACTCCGGTTTCCCGCAGGAATATCAATAGGGGGGTAGATTCAAAGCCTGCAAGGACGCGGAGAGGTTTCTCGATGGACCGGAGTGAGTCCAAAGGTGTGCTGGAGTTTCAAGGAATGGCCGCCGTTGTTACTGGCGCTGCGCAGGGGATTGGCCGGGCCATTGCTGAGGATCTCCACGCGCGGGGCGCGAGGCTGGTGCTGGTGGATCGCAATGCTGCTGGAATCTCTCATGTTGCCGATGCGCTGCGAGGTGAAGGCCGTCCGCCGGTGGACTCGATTGTCGCCGACCTGGCCGATCCACAGGCGATCGAAGCTTTGGCGGCGACGGTGAAGGCACTCGCGACTCAGGTCGATGTGCTGGTGAACAATGCGGCGATCGAATTGGACTTGCCGTTTCGCGAAGTGACGGCTGCTGTCTTCGACCGGGTGCTGGCGATCAATCTGCGGGCGCCGCTGTTGATGAGCCAGGCGCTGGCGCCGCTGTTTCCGCCGGCTGGCGGCGCGATTGTCAATATCAGTTCGATACACGCCAGCCACGCTTTTGCCAATGCCATTCCGTATGCGTGTTCAAAGGCTGGACTGGTGGCGCTGACACGGAATCTGGCGTTGGAGCTTTCGCCTCGGCGGATTCGAGTCAACGCTATCTGCCCCGGTTATGTCGATACGGCGATGTGGGATGAGTATCTCAAGTCGGCTGCCGATCCCAAGGCGCTGGCGCGGGAGACGGCCGCACTGCATCCTTTGGGGCGACGGGGTTTGCCGGCGGATGTGGCTTCGGCCGTTGCGTATCTTGCGGGGCCGCAGTCGGCGTGGATCACCGGCACCCAGCTTGTGGTGGATGGCGGATTGACGATCCGCGCGCATCCGTAATTCGATAGGATCGCAAATTTTGTTTTTCGGATGCGATTCGGCCTCCAGAGGAGGCGATATTTCATTAGAATTTACAAAATATCGATAGTTCCTATTGATTTTCCGATGTTCGCCCGTTAATTGACAGGTATAGGATTGTTTCCTCCATATCTATCGGCATTTACGGCTGTGAGGCGCGGTTGATGAAAAAGCAAAAGGCGGCATTGGGTGGGACGCTCAAGCAGGAGTTCAAGAAGGATCTTGAGCTGTTCGAGTATTTCCTGGTGCTGATCAATCATTCCAGTCCGATTCGGAATGTGGAGTTGATGTGGGCGGACGACCTGGAACTCTTCGATCCGACGGAAAAGCCGCGCGTGAACACCGGCGACGCGTTGATCCAGATTGCGCAGATTGCCCAGCGGCAGAACGGCAGCGCAAACGGTTTTGCCTGGGATGCTCAGGAAGCGCCGGCGCGTACATCACCCAGTCCCAGCACGCTTTTTTGCGATCTGGTGCATGGTTTCGGCAACCATGAGGAGCAGACCTGCGCCCGCAGCGACAAGCCGGCGAAGGAGCGTTGCCGCGCTACGGCTTGCAGCCAGGTTTATCCGTGTCATGTGGGCCTGACGGACATTGCCGTGCCGGTGATTTGCGAGGGGCGCTATCTGGGTACGCTTTTCAGCGGCCAGGTTCTGACGAATGCGCCTTCCGCGGATGGGTTCGAGTATGTGAAAGCGTCGCTTGGGAACCAGACGCATATCGATCTGGCGCGGCTGGAAGAGGCGTACTATCGCGTGCCGGTGGTCACGACCGCGCAACTGGCGGAGATGGTGCGGATGCTGGAGGTGTTCGCGCGGTATCTGGCCAATGCGTGGCGGCGGCTTGAGATTATGGGCGAGTTCCACCGGGTGCGGGAGCGAGAACTGGCGCTCGACCGGCGTCAGTTGGCCGAAATGCTGCTGGCGGGGCAGATGAGCAATGGTTCAGAGAATAATCGGGAAGCGATTCGGGTGCTGGCGACCAACGTTGGCCTGGACCGGCTGCCGGATCGCATCCTGATTCTGCGTTTGCAGACGGCGATGCAGGACTCCAACGAAAGCGCGTCGCCGCGCCGTGAGGCGGAGCGGGCAACGGCAATCGGCAACCATCTGACGCTGGCGCGCGTGGCGGATATGGTTGAGGACAAGTGCCAGACGTGGTCCAACACGCTGGCTACTGTGGTCACTCCGGGCGAGATTTGCGTTTTTACCGGGCAGAAGTCGCGCACGCCGGGGCATGAGCGGATGTTGCTGGAAGAGATGGCGCAAACGCTGCTGCGCACGGCGCGATCGCAGGGATTGTCGATGGCGCGGGTGGGCATCAGCGCGCTCCATTCGCATTCGACGGAGCTGTTGCGCGCTTACCATGAGGCGTCGTCGGCGCTGGATTCCGGACACTCGACGGTGAACTTTTTCGATGCACTGACGGAGCGGCAGCAGCAGCCGGCGCAGACGCTGGGCAAGGTGCTCAAGGCCTTGCAGTCTGGGGAGTCTTCGGCGGTAGCAGCGGCGGTGCGGGAATTTCTGGCTGCGGCGGCTCCAGCGGCTGCGACCGTGGCGCAGTTGCAGCAGGCGCGGGGGCTGCTTACCTGGGCTTGCGAACATCTGGCGCGAGAAATGGCTACGCTCGGCACCAATCCGGTGTCGGTAAACGCGGCGAAAGAGCGCGAGGTGCTGATTATTGTGGGTTCGCCAAGCTCTTTTGCGATGGCTGAGGCGTTCCGCAGCTTTGTCGATCAGCTTCGGCAGCAACTAGTGCAGTTATTCAGCCAGCGGGACGAAAAGATCGTGATCGAAACTCAGCGGCTGGTGCGTGAGTTTGGTCCTGAGAAAGTGACGATTCAGGATATTGCGCATGATCTGAAGCTTTCCGCCGGGCATCTGGGACGGGTATACAGCCGGACCAGCGGACACACGCTCGAAGAGTATCTGATACGGCAGCGGCTGGAGATGGCGCGGCGGCTGTTGCTCGATCCGCGGTTGCATGTGGCAGAGGTTGCGGACCGATGCGGCTTCTGCAATCCGGCTTATTTTGCTTCTGTCTTCAAGAAATATATGCATTGCACGCCGCGCGCTTATGCCGGCGATCCGCATCGCTGGGGCGCTGCGGAGATTGGCGCGGCGAGTCCGATGCTCGAACGCGCCGGTTGACTTAGGAGATTTCTAAAACATGCGTTCCCTTGTGTATACCGCGCCGCTCAGCGTTGCGATGGAAGACCGGCCTCGTCCTCTGCCTGCGGCTGGAGAGAGCGAAATCGCTGTTACGCTGGCGGGGATTTGTGGTTCTGATATTTCTGGATTCCTCGGCCATAGCCGGCGGAGAGTTCCGCCGCTGGTGCTGGGGCATGAGCTTGTTGGGCGCGATGCCGAGGGCCGGCGCGTGGTCGTGAATCCGCTGGTGAGTTGCGGCCATTGTGCTGCCTGTCTTAGCGGCGCGCAGAATCTTTGCGCGAGTTGGAGGCTGCTTGGCATGGATCGGACGCAGGGCTGTTACGCGGAGTTTGTTTCGATTGCCAACGCGCAGGTTTACGCCATTCCCGATAGCTTGCCGGATGCGCAGGCTGTGCTGGCCGAGCCGCTGGCGAATATCGTGCATCTCTTCCGTTTGGCCGCGCCGCCGACGTTCTTCCGCATGGGCATTGTGGGCGGCGGGACGATGGGTGCATTGGCGCTGTTGACGGCAAAGCGATTGGTGCGCGCGAAATTCTGGTGCAGGATGTGAATGAACAGAGGCTTGCCGTGGCGCGGCAGATGGGCGCGACAGTTGCGGCGAACGTGGCTACCGAAGAGGGAAGGGCGCAGGCGAAAGATTTTGCGGGATACGGGCTGGATCTGGTGCTCGATGCGAGCGGTTCGGATTCGGCGCGGCAGGCGGCGTTCGACTTATGCCGTCCCGGCGGGCAGGTTGTTCTGCTTGGCATGGCCAAAGAGCGCAGTGAGATCGACTTTGTTTCGAGCATCCGCAAGGAGCATCGGGTCGTGATGTCTTTTGCTTATACGCCGGTGGATTTCGAGCGGTCTTTGGCGCTGCTGATTGCGAACGAAATCAGCCTGACGCCGTGGACGGTCGAGTTGCCGCTGGAAGA
>Ga0302324_100017294_pt1 | contig 14302 bp, 8 predicted proteins | sample Palsa_T0_1_FD_201949 | JGI IMG/M metagenome (GOLD analysis project Ga0302324, IMG submission 201949) | Peat permafrost microbial communities from Stordalen Mire near Abisko, Sweden - Palsa_T0_1 | ecosystem: Environmental > Terrestrial > Soil > Palsa > Peat permafrost | place: Sweden: Abisko... | reverse complement strand
GCTCGCTGTTTCCCGCGTGGCGCAGGCGCAGCGCTTCATCGTCATCTCCTCCGTCGGCGCCAACGCGCGCTCGGGGAACTTCTATCTGCGCGCCAAGGGCGAGATGGAGCAGGCGCTCATGGCGACCAATCCTGCCGCGCTCGATATTCTGCAGCCCGGTGTACTTCTGGGTTGGCGCCAACCGATACGGCCGCTCGAGCTTGCCGCGGCTTCCCTGATGCCGCTCATGAATCCGCTCCTGGTCGGGCCATATGCTATTTATCGCGGCATCCCGGCACGCAAGGTTGCGTTCGCCATGCTGGGTGCGGCACGTTCCGGCCGACGCGGCACCAACCGCTACGGCTACACCGACATCGTTGCGCTGGCGCAAAAAGGCGCAGCGCGCGGCGCGCTGTGATGCGCTTCACGCTTTGCTGCAACGGTTGTTCGCCATAGTTTGTCGATAGTTGACGCAACACTCACCGGACACAGCCGGCAATAGCTTAGATTGATGAGACGACAGCTGCGCGGAGGCCCTTGATGGGCGGATTACCGTTTGACAGCCGTATGGGACGGCGAATCGGTTTAGCGCTCGGCCTGTGCGCTGTATTGCCGGTCCTTGTGTTTGCCGCGCTCGCGGCGCGCAATGCCTGGTTCATTTTGACACTGACTGTGCTGCTCGCTCTTGCAGGAGCCGCATTTGCGAGCGCGTACCTCGCGCATCGTTATGGGCCGGCGCTGCGGGCCTTGGCGGAAGGGTTGGGTGCGCTGCGTGCGCGCCAATTCGCGCGCCTCGACGTGCGCTCGGCGGATGAGGTGCGCCTCCTTGTCGATGACTTTAATCGTGCGGCTGCAAGCCTCGATGAGCAGTTCCGCGTGCTCGAAACCCTTGCGCAGATCGATCAGCTGCTGCTGCGATCCGTCGATCTCGAGCAGGTTCTCGACGCTATCATGTCGCGTGTCAGGGAGCTGACACAGTGCCAAAGCGTCGGCATCACACTGCGCGATGCAGATGCTCCGGGACGCGGGCGCGTGTTTCTCGAGGCAAGCGGTCTCACCGACCCGCCAGTGAGCCGCATCGCGCTCGACGATGACATGCTGACAGCGCTCACGGGACAGACCAATGGGCTCACCGTCGTGCGCTGCGAGGAATCGCGCCACAGCTTCTTGAAGCCGCTCGCCGATACCGGAGCTATGTTTTTCTGGGTATGGCCCGTCATCGTCGCGGAGCGTCTCGAGGCGATTCTCGCGGTGGGCTACCGCGAGGTCCCGGTCGCTGATCCCGCTGTTGCGCACTGCGGCGGCAAGTTTGCCGAGCGCTTGGCGGTCGCTTTGTCGAAGAGCGCGCGCGAGGAAAGGCTGTACCGGCAGGCTCACTACGATCCTCTTACGGCACTGCCCAACCGTCTCTTGTTTCGCGATCGACTCGCCCAGGAGCTCGCGAATGCGGCCGCAGGCTTGAGTCGCGGTGCGCTCCTGTACATTGATCTCGATCACTTCAAGCGCGTCAATGACTCGGTTGGACACACCGCTGGGGATCAGCTCCTGACTATCGTCGCGCAACGGCTGCGCTCCTGCATAAAGGATGGCGACACCGTGGCGCGTCTGGGTGGCGATGAGTTCACGGTTATTCTGCGCAACGTCGTTGAGCCAGATGCCGCCGCCGCGGTCGCCGCGCGCATCATCGAATCCCTGCAGTTGCCGGTGAACATTGCCGGGCGGGACTGCTATGTATGCGCGAGCATCGGCATCACTCTCTTTCCGGATGATGCGAAGACGATCGATGATCTGATGCGCAATGCGGATACGGCCATGTACCGGGCGAAGGACCTGGGGCGCGGCCGCATGACGTTCTTTGATCTCAACATGGCCGCCAAGCCCGCAAAACCGACCGACACCGGTCTGCAGCATGCGTTGCGCGGCCGCGAATTCTCGCTCTTCTATCAACCACAGTTCAGTGTCGCCGGTGGCGAACTGGTCGGAGTTGAGGCGCTCTTGCGCTGGCAAACGCCGCGCGATGGCATGCGCTACCCGGGAGAATTTGTCCCGGCAGCCGAGGAGAGCGGCCTCATTGTTGATATCGGTGGGTGGGTGCTCGATGCAGCGTGTGCACAGCTTGCGAGCTGGCGCGAGCGGGAGATTGCGCCTCCGCGGCTCGCGCTCAATGTGTCCGCGCAGCAGTTGCAGCACACCGAATTCCCGAAGCTCGTGCGGCGCGCACTTGAAAAATACGGTTTGCCGGCGGCGCTGCTCGAGCTTGAGCTCACTGAGAGTGTGCTCGCGAACGCGGCCGTAGGTACTGCGCTCGCCCGGCTTGCGCAGCTCGGCGTCCATTTGGCCCTCGATGATTTTGGCACGGGCTATTCTTCGTTGAGCTATCTACGTCAGTATCCGATCGACACCGTGAAGATCGATCGCACCTTCCTTGATGAAGTGCCGCAGAATCCAGCCTCGGCGACTCTTGTTGAGACCATCATTGTCATGGCGCATGCGCTCGGCAAACGCGTCGTCGCCGAAGGCATCGAGACCAATGAACAGCTCGTCTTCTTGCGCGAGCGTCGCTGCGATGCTGCGCAGGGCTTCTATCTGGCAAGACCGCTTGCTGCTGCGGCAATGACCGAGCTATTGCAGGCGCGCACACTGTTCGCGCAAGACAGCATGGCGCGCGCCGCGAGTTAATTGACACATTATGTTGCTTGACTCAAATGCTTCAGTGATACGCCTGCCAAGTACAGCGTCAATCCCTTGACTCTTTTCGGCGACGCTTCGACACTGCACACCTCGTGAATGGGCAAACCCGTCGAAAGGCGGGGACGCAAAGCCACCGGTCTAAGGGACTTGTTCCTACGACGGCGGGGTTGCCACGATCGCGCTTGGCGCGGACGCTTGCAATCCCACTGTCGATACGAGCTGCCTGAAATGACCGGCCGCCGATCGATTTATTGATTCGGGGAGACACATGACGTTGAAGCCACAGTTGGCAGCCGACGGCCAGGGCCATCGGGATGCCGCGGATCGCAGCGCCGCTTCCGTCACTGGCGATACTTTCGTCATCAATCTTTGTTCCTCGACGACGCCCATGGCGCTCGTCCATCCGGATGCAGCGGAGCTCAAGCGCTTCAGATTTTTTGTCAGCCGCCGTCTTGAGGATGGCCGCGAGCGCTTCCGCTTGCACATGGGGCATTTCGAAACCCTGGAGGAAGCTGAAGACTGGTTGAGTGTCGTGCGCGACATCTATCCCGGAGCATGGGCGGGCGAGGCGCCGGGCAAGCGCTTGCGCGCGCGCCAAGCAGCGGCCGCGCAGTCGCCGCCAGCGGCAGCCCCGCCTGAGTCAATGAGCGCGCCGGCGCACGGTGAGAGCGTTGCAGACATTTCGCTCCTGGCGCGAGCGCCATCCGTGCCGCCACTCACTTCTGTTGAACATGCAGCTCCCCCAGTGGTATTGCCCGCGCAAGCATTACCCGTGGCGCCGCGCGCGCGGCCCCCCGAGGTCGTCGCGGCCGCGCCAGTGGCGAGCAAACGACCGCCGACCGCGTCAATCACTGCGCGGCGTCGCGAGTCCGAGGCGGCGCCGCGTCCTGCGCAAGCCGCACCGAAGGCGCCCCTGTCAAACGTGCGTGAGGTCATGGCGGCGTTGGACGACACGAATCCCAGCGTGCCGAGCGCTGCGGCTCCGCGCGCCACTGCGCGTCCCGCGCACGCGCCTCCCCGAGCTTTGTCGGATACGCAGGTCATGCAGATTTTGGAGGCACGTCATCCGGAGGAACCCGCGCATGCGGCCACGGCCGACGCATCGGGCGGCGGCATTCCAATGCTGCGGCCCGACGACAGCGGCACGCGCCGCGCGCTGAAGGAAGCCGTGCGTGACAACGCGGCCGTCTCCTTCGCGGTGCAGTTGCAATGGTCGGTGGAGTCGATGGCGCTCGAGAAGGTCCCACCGCTTGCGATCTTCAGTGCCTATACCCTCTACACCGTGGAGGGCAACCGCGACGGGCGCAAATGGTACGGACTGCGGCTTGGATTTTTTAGCGACGCGAACGCAGCCAAACAGGTCGCGCAATATGTGCGTTCGGACTTCTCTTCCGTGGCGGTGGTGCCGGTCAGCCCGCAGGAGCGCGGACGCGCAAGCTCCGCAGACCGCAAGGCATCCGTCGTGAGCTTTGCCGAAGTTCAGCCCGTACCGCAGCCCGAGGAAATCAAGCTACTCGACGACCCGACCGTGGCCGTGCCGCGAGCCGCGGTAACTCCTGCAGGCGACGCAAAAACGGTGTCGGCTGCCGCCCGTGCTGCAGCGACGCGCAGCAAATCACTGCGCGGCAAAGAACGGACCGCGCAGCGCAAGAGTCCATATTCGCTGGAAGAAACGCTGGAAATTCTGGGTGCCGGAAGTCTTGAGATCGACAACGGCCGGGGCGAACTCATGAACGAAAGCGGCGTGCGCCACTTGAAGGTCGAAGTGCGCAAGAACTCGCCGTTTCAGCGTCTCGTGGCCCGGTTGACGGAGCGCGTCCGCAAGGGTTGATCTCTTGGCTCATGAACTTGCATCAGCTCTTACCGAAGAGCTTGGCAAGTGCAGCCTGGGCCTCGCTGATCGCCGCCACATTCGGCGCCGTGTACGCGCCGGCACGCGGCTTGTAGTGATCACAGAAATTGGCGCTCGTCTTGTCGCGCACTTCTTCGGCCGTAGGCTCGCGGCAGTGCTTCGCAAGGCTGGTCGTGTACTCCACGCACATCCGACAGACGTGCAGCTCCGCCCGACATTGCGGGCATTCGTCGAGGCGGCGCAACGGCAGACTCAAAGCGGATAGCCGCGCCCCGCATTTCCAGCAGACAAGATCGTGGGCCATCGTTCGAGTTCTATAGGGTACGCTCGCGCAGGAATTTGTCGAGCACACGACCGGTGTGCGAACCGGCTTTGCGTCGCGCGATCTCGGCGGGTGTCCCGGCGGCGACGACGCGGCCACCGCCATCCCCGGCTTCCGGACCCATGTCGAGGATCCAGTCAGCCTCAGCCATCACGTCGAGATTATGCTCGACGACGACGGCCGTATTGCCGGCAGCAACCAGCCGATGCAGAACCCGCAGGAGCTGCTCCACATCCGCCATGTGCAGCCCGACGGTGGGCTCATCGAGCACGTAGAGCGTATGGCGCTGTTTGTGGTTTCGAGGGGCGCGCACATCTTCACGCACCTTGGCGAGTTCCGTCACGAGCTTGATACGCTGCGCTTCCCCACCGGAAAGCGTCGGACTTTGCTGGCCCAAAGTTAGATATCCAAGCCCCACATCCTGCAGGAGCTTCAAGGCGTGGTGCACGCGCGGATGGGCGCTGAAGAACTCGACGGCATCATCGACACTCATCGCAAGCACCGCGGCGATGCTAAGACCGCGCCACTGCACGGTGAGCGTCTCGGAGTTGAAGCGCCGTCCGCCGCATACGTCGCACAGGACCTTGACGTCTGGCAGAAAGCTCATCTCTATGGTTTGCACGCCCTGACCTTCGCAGGCGCTGCATCGGCCTCCGGCGGTGTTGAAGGAAAAGCGGCTGGCGGTGAAGCCGCGTATCCGCGCCTCGGTCGTGCCGGCATAGATGCGCCGGATCTCATCCCAGAACCCTACATAAGTTGCCGGGCAGGAGCGCGGGGTCTTGCCGATGGGGCTCTGATCGACTTCGAGCACTCGATCTAGCTGCTCAACTCCATGCAGGGCGCGACAGCCGCGCAGCTCTTTGCGCGCGGGCTTCTTGCCCGTCTCTGCGGCGATGCAACGTCTGAGATTGGCGTAGAGGACGTCGCGTGCAATCGTGGACTTACCCGATCCCGATACGCCCGTGATGACGACGAGGCGCCCGAGCGGAATACGCACGGCCAAATCCGTCACGTTGTGCAGCGTGACTCCTTCGATGCGCAGGCACGCTGTGCGTGCCGTCACCGCGCGCTGCGGCTGCAGGGAATGTTGCAGCGGCTTGCGCAGATATTGCCCGGTGATCGAGCGCGGATTACGCATCAGATCCTTGACCGTGCCCGCGCCGACCACTTCGCCGCCCTTTACGCCCGCTGCGGGCCCGAGATCCACCACGTGGTCCGCGCGCCGGATCGTGTCCTCGTCGTGCTCAACGACCACCAGCGTATTTTTGTGCAGCGCGAGTTCCGTGAGCGCATCGAGCAGCACGGCGTTGTCGCGTGGATGTAGCCCGATCGTGGGCTCATCGAGTACATAACACACGCCGCGCAGGTTGGAGCCCAACTGCGCGGCGAGGCGGATGCGCTGCGCTTCACCGCCGGAGAGGGTGGGCGCGGAGCGATCAAGCGCGAGATATCCCAAACCTACGCGCTCCAAGAACTGCAGGCGTGCGCGGATCTCCGCGAGGAGGTCCTGAGCGATGGCCGCTTCGCGCGTAGCCAGCTTCAGCTGCGAGAAAAACTTACGCACCGCAGCGATGGGCTCGTGCGCAAGCGCCGCGATGGAGCGTTCGCGGAAGCGCACATTGAGCGCGAGCGGATTCAAGCGTGCACCCTCGCACGCTTTGCAAGCGGATGGCTCGCCCTCGTACCAATCGTTCCACCAGATCTCTTCGCCCGTGTGCTCCTCGCTGAATCCACTCATCGCAAGGCCTGTGCCGAAACAGCTCGTGCACCAGCCATGTTTGGAGTTGAAGGAGAAGAGGCGCGGGTCAAGTTCGGCGAATCCGTTGCCGCAGGACGGGCACGCGCGGCGGGTCGAAAATACATCGATTCGCGCGCGTTTGGAGCCGAGCACATGCAGCACACCCTTGCCGTAGTCGAGCGCGCGGTGCAGCGCTGCGTGCAGCTCGGTGTCGGTGCGCGCACTGACTTCGAGGTGCGCGACCGGCAGCTCAATGGTGTGCTCGCGAAAGCGCGACAAGCGCGGCCAACCGGTGGTCGCGACGTTCGCTCCGTCGACACGCAGGGTCTTGAATCCCTTCTTCGCCGCCCATCTGGCAAGGTCGGTGTAATAACCCTTGCGGGCGAGGACGAGCGGCGCGAGGAGCGTAATGCGCTCGCCGCGATAATCGCGCAGCAGACGCGCCGCAATCGCAGCGACGCTTTGCGGCTCAATCGGCACAGCGCAGTCCGGGCAGTATTGGGTACCCAGCTTCACGTACAGGAGGCGCAGGAAATGATAGATCTCGGTGAGGGTTGCAACGGTGCTCTTTCTGCCGCCGCGGCTCGTACGCTGTTCGATCGCAACCGTCGGTGGGATGCCGTAGATCGCATCGACGTCGGGCCGTGAGGCAGGCTGCACGAATTGCCGCGCGTAAGCGTTCAGCGATTCAAGATAGCGCCGCTGTCCCTCGTTGAAAAGGATGTCAAATGCGAGCGTCGACTTTCCGGATCCCGAGACACCGGTGATGACGGTGAAGCGGTCGCGCGGTATTTCGACGTCGATGTTCTTCAAGTTGTGCTCGCGCGCCCTGTGGATCACGATTGCGTTGGCGTCGTGGCCGTTGGCGCGGGCGTAGCCGGGATGCGCATCGGCGACGGCAGCAGTGACGGCCGGCGCCTTGCCCAAGAGCACCTCCTCGTAGGCGGCCAGCGCAGCCCCCGTGAACGACGCGGCGCAGGCGCGCACGTCAGCGGGCGTGCCAACGCACACAATGTTGCCGCCGCGCTCACCCCCTTCGGGCCCAAGATCAATAATCCAGTCGGCCGCACGCACGACATCGAGGTTGTGCTCGATGACGAGAATTGAATGTCCCGCCGCGAGAAGCTTGCCGAATGCGCGCAGAAGCTTCGCCACGTCCTCGAAATGCAGGCCGGTTGTCGGTTCATCGAAGAGAAAAAGTTTGCCCAGATGAGTCGTGCTTGATGCGACCGCTCCCGCTGAGACCAGGTGCCCGGCGAGTTTCAGGCGCTGCGCCTCGCCGCCCGAAAGCGTCGGAACCGGCTGGCCGAGCTTCAGGTACTCAAGTCCAACGTCAGCAAGGGGCGCCAGGCGCGAGGTGACCTCGCGCGAGTCGGCGAAGAAGGCACACGCCTGCGTTACAGTCATCTCGAGCACGTCGGCGATGCTCGCGCGGCGTCCGTCGGCGCCTTCGCGCTTAATGTCGAGAACTTCGCTGCGATAGCGGCTCCCGGCGCAGTCCGGGCAACGCAGATACACATCCGAAAGGAATTGCATCTCCACGTGCTCGAAGCCGTTGCCACCGCAGGTCGGACAGCGGCCGTTGCCGGAATTGAAGCTGAAGGTGCCGGCGGTGTATTTGCGCTCCTGCGAAGTGGGCTCGGCCGCGTAGAGCTCGCGGATGGCGTCGAACGCGCCCACGTAGCTTGCCGGGTTCGAGCGCGTCGTGCGTCCGATCGAGGTTTGATCGACCATCACGACATCGTCAATGAGATCGGCGCCGCGCAGGCCGTCAAACTCGCCCGGCGCCTCGCTCGGCCGGCCCTGATACTTCAATAGGGCGGGGTGCAGCACATCCTCGACCAGCGTCGACTTGCCGGAACCGGAAACCCCCGTCACGCATACGAGACGCTTCAGCGGTATGCGCACGTCGATGTTATGCAGGTTGTGTGCGCGCGCGCCGCGCAGCTCAAGCCACCTGTTCGGAAGCCATTCGGCGACAGGCTCCGCGGTTGCGGCCCGCGGGGTTCGCGGCGCGACCACGAGCTTGCGGCCGCTCAAGTACTCGCCCGTCAATGACTGGCTGCTGCGCTTGATTGCCGCGGGCGTGCCAAAGAACACGATTTCTCCGCCGCGCTCGCCTGCGCCAGGGCCCATGTCGAGGATGCGGTCAGCCTCGAGCATGATCTGCGGGTCATGCTCGACGACGAGCAGAGAATTGCCGGCGTCGCGCAGGCGCTTCATCACCGCGATCACACGCCGCATGTCGCGCGGGTGCAAGCCAATCGAGGGCTCATCCAGCACGAAGAGTGTATTGACGAGCGACGTGCCCAGCGCAGTAGTCAGGTTGATTCGCTGCACTTCACCGCCGGAGAGCGTGCGCGATTGTCGATCAAGCGTCAGATAGCCGAGACCGACGTCAACCAGGTACTCAAAGCGGCAGCGGATCTCACCTAAGAGAAGGTCCGTCGCGGCGTCAAGGGGCGGCGGCAACTGCAGGCTGCGAAAGAAATCACGCGCGCGTTCGAGCGGCAGCAGCATGAGGTCGTGGATCGAAAGTCCGGGCAAGGAGTGCAGAGTCTCCTCGGACCACTGCGCCTCAGGAGGGCGCATGCGCGCCGTGCGCGGCAGCACTGCATCGGCCAAGTCACGGCTGCCGATGCGCCACAGAAGCGCGTCCGGCTTCAGGCGCGCGCCGCCGCAGGCGGTGCATGGGGTATAGGCGCGGTAGCGCGACAGCAGCACGCGTACATGCATCTTGTAGGCCTTGGTCTCAAGCCATGCAAAAAAGCGCCGCGCGCCGTACCACACGCCCTTGCTCCAGGCGCCTTCGCCTTCAATCACCCAATTGCGCTGCGCCGCGGAGAGTTCACGCCAGGGTCTGTCGAGGGGAATGCCGCGCTTCTTGGCGTACTTCACCAGGTCCTCTTGGCATTCGGCGTTGGACTTCGTCTGCCAGGGGCGAATGGCGCCCCCACGCAGCGACTTGCTTTCATCCGGAATGACAAGTCCGTAATCAATGCCCATGGTGCGGCCGAAGCCGCGGCAGCTCTCGCAGGCGCCGAGCGGTGAATTGAAAGAGAAGAGACTCGGCACTGGCTCGCGGTACGACAGATCGCACTCGGCACAGTGCAGCTCGCTTGAATAACGCCAACAATCCAGGCGCTCCGGCGGATCACCCTCGCCGACGACGTGGATGTTGATGCGGCCGCGACCCACTCGCAGCGCCGCTTCGAGCGACTCCAGCACCCGCGAGCGCTCGGCGCTTCCCAGGCGCAGCCGGTCCTGCACGACCTCGAGCAGTGCGGGTTTGCGTTCCTGTTTGCGCCCGGGCGGGGCGTCCAGAAAACGCGTATAGCCCTGCTTCTGCAGAAGCTCGCGCACTTCGGTCTCTTTGAAGTTCTTGGGCACCGGCACGGGGAAGCACACGAGCAGGCGCGGATCGTTGGCAGCTTGCGCACGCCGCAACATGTCGGCGTACAGGCTCTCGGGGGTATCGCGATGTACGGCATGGCCGCAGCGGCGGCAAAACAGGCTCGCCGCGCGCGCAAAGAGCAGCTTCACATGATCGTTGAGCTCGGTCATCGTGCCAACAGTCGAGCGCGACGTGCGCACCGGATTTGTTTGGTCGATGGCGATGGCGGGCGGAATTCCAGAGATGGAATCGACCTGCGGCTTATCCATCCGATCCAGAAACTGGCGCGCATATGGCGAGAACGTCTCGACATAGCGGCGCTGTCCTTCGGCGTAAAGCGTATCGAAGACCAACGATGACTTACCGGATCCCGATACGCCCGTCACCACCACAAGCTCGTTCAACGGGATCGCAAGATCGAGATTCTTGAGGTTGTTCTGCCGCGCGCCACGGACCAGGATGGCGGCGGCGGGCACGTCGGTCATTCCGGCAACACCTTAAATGGATACTGGGATACTGCAGGCAAGATATGCCCGCGCGGATCGGCCATTCTATAAGAGCGCTGCCGCCTCTGCATGGCATTGCATACGCATCCAGTCGCGCGCGCTCGACGTACTGTATGAGTCGATCGGCAGCATCTTTCAAGGGCACCCGCGTAAGGGCGGCTTTGGGTTGTCGACCGGCTGTCGGCTCAATGCGACAAACTGTGCGAGTTTCCCCTCCTCAGGCGTAGAATTCGGCGCGAAGGGGGTGGGGAACCACTCGCGCACCGGGCGAAAGGTTTCGCTCCGGCAGCCGGTCTAATGACCGGATTTTCAACTATACAAACCGGAGAAAGCGTTCTATGAATACTCGTAAGACTGGAAGCATCGCGCTTGCGGCCGCCGCGGCGATCTTGTTCTCGACGGCCTCATTTACCGCCGCTGCGGCGGATGACGGCAAGGTGAAGTGCACAGGGGCCAATTCCTGCAAGGGCATGTCATCGTGCAAGTCCGCCAAAAACAGCTGTAAAGGCCAGAACTCCTGCAAGGGTCAGGGCTTTACCATGACGTCCACGCAGGCTGACTGCGATGCTGCGAAGGCAAAAATGAAGTCCTCCTCGTAACTGTCTAGAGAGTTGCTGACTGGCGCGGCGCGGGGGATCAGAGCCTCCGCGCCGCGCTCTTCAAACATGCCGACGCACCCACCGCTGGGATTCGGGCTCGGTCTGCGGGTCGATCACTACGAGACCATTCTCAATGATCTGCCCGCCGTTGACTGGTTCGAGGCCCTGACGGAGAACTACCTGGTGCCGGGCGGCAAGCCCCTGTACCACCTGATGCGCATTCGCGAGCATTACCCCATGGTGATGCACGGTGTATCGCTGTCGATCGGCAGCGCCGCGCCGTTGAATCGCACTTATCTCGAGGAGCTGCAGGCGCTCGCGAAACGCGTCGAGCCCGCCTGGATTTCCGATCATCTGTGCTGGACCGGCGTTGGCGGCAAAAATCTGCACGACCTCATGCCATTGCCGTACACCGACGAGGCTCTAAAGCACGTGGTGGCGCGCGTGCGCACGGTGCAGGATATTCTCGGCCGCCGCATACTTCTTGAGAACGTGTCGAGCTATGTGAGTTTTCGCGACTCACGCATGACGGAGTGGGATTTTCTGCGCACGGTGGCTGAGGAGGCGGACTGTCTTATCCTCCTTGACGTCAATAACATTTATGTGAGCAGCATCAATCACGAATTTGACCCGCACAGCTACTTGGCTGCGATTCCGGTCGAGCGCGTGCAGCAGATGCATCTTGCCGGCCACCAGAACCACGGCGACTATCTGATCGATACCCACGATCACCCCGTGCCGGATCCGGTCTGGGCGCTATATGCCGCTGCCGTGCGGCGCTTTGGCCCGGTGTCGACGATGATCGAGCGCGACGCGAACATTCCGCCGCTTGCCGATTTGCAGATGGAATTGGCCGCGGCCCGCAGTGTCGCGGCAGCAGCGCTCGCCGACATGCGCTTGCAGCGCACCGGATGAGATCACATGAGTGGCCTTGAAAGCATCGAGAATGACTTCCAAAACTTCCTCCTGACGGGCGGTGCGGGGATCGAAAAGCGCGTCGTCGGCACGCAGCGCGTGCCGATCGCTACGCGTCTTGCGATCTACGGCAACGGCTACCGCTCGCGCCTCATCGAGACTCTGGAGTCTCACTATCCGGCTGTCTTGGCGCTAATCGGGGAGGAGAACTTCAGCGCTTTGGGGTGCGCCTATGTGCAGGCGCACGATTCAAGCTTCCCTTCTATCCGCTTTTACGGCGGGGCACTGGGGGATTTTCTCGCAGACTACCCGGACTATGCAGGGCAGCCCTGGCTTTGCGAGCTTGCGCGCTTCGAATGGGCCATGACGGAAGTGTTTGACGCTGCCGATGCCGACTCCATCGACGTACAAGCCTTGGGGCAGATCGCGCCTGAGGATTGGGCCGAGCTTGGATTTGATCTGCATCCTTCGGTGCAACGGCTCGACTTGCTGTGGAACGCGCCAGCACTGTGGCGCGCTCTCACCAACGCAGAGCCGCACCCTGCCCCCGATGCGCAGGCGCATCCGGTCGCATGGCTTCTGTGGCGCCGGCAGTTGCAGATCTTCTTTCGTCCGCTGACCTCCCTTGAGGCAGCGGCGCTGGATGCCGTTCGCCAGGGTCGAAGCTTCGGCGGGATATGCGTTGCCCTGTGCGCGGCGCTCGATGCGGAGCAGGCTCCCGGCCGCGCCGCCGCGTTTCTGCGCGAGTGGGTTGAATCGGGCATGATTGTCGGCATGCGCGCCTGCAAAGAGTAAAGTACTTGGCATCGCCCGCTCTGCAGTGTGTGTATGCGTATCTTGGTGGTCGAGGACAACGACCTGGTCGCCGATGCGATTGCACGCGGGCTGGGCATAGCGGGCTTCGCCGTAGATCGCGCCCCGAGCGCTGAGCTTGCTGCGACGGCACTCGCGGCCGAGCACTTTGATCTGGCGGTGGTCGACATTGGGCTTCCCGGCGAGGATGGCCTGACCTTCGTGCGCCGTCTGCGCAGGCAAGGCTCCACACTGCCGGTACTTATCCTGACGGCTCGGGAAACGGTTGCGATGCGGGTGGAGGCACTGGATTTGGGCGCCGACGACTTTCTGATGAAGCCGTTCGAGCAGTCTGAGCTTGCGGCGCGCTGCCGCGCCCTCATCCGCCGCGCGAATCTGAATACCAATGGGCAGTTGAATTTCGGCCGGTTGCGCATTGACGTCGCCGGTCGGCAGCTGCGCATCGACGATAAGCCCGTGGAGCTGACGGGGCGAGAATGGCTGGTCCTCGAGTGTCTGGCGTTCTCGGCCGGGCGAGTGGTGTCAAAGGAGCGGCTGCAGCAGCAGATTGCACGCTGGGATCAGGCGATGACGCCGAACGCGGTGGAAGTCTACGTGTCGCGGGTGCGCGCCAAACTCGCCGATGCCGCACTCATTCGAACCGTGCGCGGATTGGGATATCGCCTCGATGAGCCTGAAGCTTGATCCGACACTATCGATTCACCGGCGTCTGCTGATCCTATTGCTGCCGCCGCTCGCGCTGTTGATGGTCGCGGGCGGCTTTGCGGACTATCGGGCCTCGATGGTCTTCATGCGCACCGCCTACGATCAAAGTCTGGCCGATGCGGCCTTTGCGCAGGCTGCGTTACTGAAAGTGGCCGATGGCAGAATCTACGCGCAGTTGCCCTCACAGGGGCAGCCTTTGCCGCACGCCAACCGCGCCGAGAAATTCTATTACTCAATTTGGGGGCCCGATCACCTCCTGATCACCGGCAACCCGCAATTGCCCGAGGCATCTGCGGGTGAAGGCAATCTGACCTACGCCGATGCCTGGCTCGGCAACCACAAGATCCGCGTGGTGACGTATCGAGTGACCACCGCCGCAGGAGTTGCCACGGTAAACGTTGCGGAAACGACCAGCAGGCGCGAGGCCGCGCGCCATTTCATATTGACGAGCACTTGGCTCATGGATTTCATCCTGGTCGACAGCACGCTCCTTCTCGTGTGGATCGGCGTGCGCTACGGTCTCAAGCCTCTGCTCGCCGTGCGCGGTCAGATTGAGTCGCGCTCTCCGCGGGAGCTGCGACCGCTGGAAACCGCAGCGGTTCCTGCGGAAGTGCGTCCGCTGGTGGATGCGTTGAACGGTCTTTTTGAAGTGCTGCGGGAGGCCGCGCGCGCGCAGCGTCAGTTCGTCGCAGACGCCGCACATCAGCTGCGCACGCCCATCGCAGGTCTCGTCGGACACCTTGAGCTTTTGACACAGGATCCGGCGGCGGCGGGGCTCGAGAGTCGTC
>Ga0302324_100017290_pt1 | contig 14305 bp, 10 predicted proteins | sample Palsa_T0_1_FD_201949 | JGI IMG/M metagenome (GOLD analysis project Ga0302324, IMG submission 201949) | Peat permafrost microbial communities from Stordalen Mire near Abisko, Sweden - Palsa_T0_1 | ecosystem: Environmental > Terrestrial > Soil > Palsa > Peat permafrost | place: Sweden: Abisko... | reverse complement strand
TAAGTGCAGCTCCATTGCCGGAGAACGAAGTTGCCGTCACCGAGCCGGTGACCGTCTGATTCCCGGTAAAGGTGTTGGCTGCCCCGAGCAGTGGGACCTTGGTGGTGTCTAGGTTCACGGTGACCGCACCAGTCGTTCCGCCGCCAGTAAGGGCAGTTCCAGCCGTAACTCCGGTGATGGTGCCCTTGCCGGTGCCGGGAAAGGTTTGCCCGGTGGCAAAGGTTATCTGGCCATTGGCGCCGATCGCCAACCCGGTCGCCGCGGGTGTTGCGGTGCCCTGTCCAAACAGCACTTCCAGGCTCGCGCTGGCCGTCGCTGTGTCGTTGCCGACCGGCACGGCCTTCCATTCAAAGGTTTGCGCGACCGCTTCACTGGAGCCGGAGTTGTAGGACGACGCCTGAAGAGCCAAGCTGTGCGAACTCTCCCCTGCCGCTGTCGTGGCCTTCCCCGCCGCCTCAATGGTTACTGCGCCGCCAAAGGTCGCGCTTGAGGCTGTGCTCAGGGCTCCCCTGATGATCGCCGTTCCGTCCACGTCCAACGTCGCCGTAGGCGTGGCCGTGCCGATGCCGATATCGCTCCCCGAGACAAAGACTGGCGAATCGACGATGGTCGCTGCACCATTAAACTCAGGAAGATATCCCGCAGTGCCGCCGGTGGTGGTCACGTCCGTCACGGTGGCTGGTGTGCCGGCGGCAGAGATCGCCGGCGTCGCCTTGCTCGCAAGCGCATAGGCCGAGGCAGGCAACCCGCCGAGGGTTGTTGCGTCACTAGCTTTGAGCGCATAGGGAACGCTGGCGATCAGGATGCGTAGCTGGGGACTCTGTCCGGCGATCTGGACCTCGAGCCAGCGCGCCTCGCCGCTCGAGAACAGATCCGACGGCAAACCATTCGGATTCGCCGCGCCAAGTTGGACTTTGTAATGCCCAGTCGGGTCGATGGCGACCGATTGGGTTTCAGACCACAGGGCTTCGCCGCCCACTTCGTCTTTGTAGATTTGGAGGGTGATACCAGCCTCTCCAGTAAGGGCTTTTCCGTCAATAGCGGTGGCGACGCCGGAATACGTAACCAGCGAAGGAACAGCTGTGGGGGCAGAGGCCGCGATGGGAGTTTCGGCCGTCAAGCCCGTGGTTTGCGCTATGGATCGAGAGTGGGGAGCCATGGAAAATGCGGACGCGAGAACCAGAGCGAAGATTGGATTTCGGGTTTTCATACGATTCTCCTTAAGCGTGTCTGCTGCGTTGTCGGCTTGCGCGGAGAAGTGGTCGTCTCCGCACGCTTCCGATAGTTCGGGCCGGAGTTGAGACTTGGGTGACTTGCGCTTGGCGGCGCCCAATAAGTGTGTTGAAGCTTGGAACCCTTCGCCGGGAGCGGAGAGCGATTTGCCGCTGGTTTCACCGGTGAATAAAAAATCAGTTGAGAATCATACCTCGAACAAGACGAATGAGACGATTCTGATTCAGGTCAATCCGACCGGTCCGCGGCGTTTGCGCTTGCGTCGAGCAGAGTAGTTCCGAATGCTGAAAACAACATCGACTGTGGGAGCGGAAGATGATTCCCGGACCGCTCTGCGAACCCATCTCATCATTTTGGTTCTAAGCGGACACCCGGCTCTGGTCGCGATCACCGCTACCAGAGTATTTCGGACTCGTTGCTGTGCGATCAGACCCTCGCGCTGACGGTGGAGAATATCGGTGGAGGAACATTGACTATCGCGCCATCGATCGCCGGCCTGAGCTTTACCGTCGCGGCGAGCACCTGCGGCGGAGGACTGACGACCGGCCAGAGCTGCACCCGGGACAATCCCGGAGCGGCTCCAACGGTGCGATTCAGCGGAGATGCCTCTTCGGTAACATATGAACATCATGTGAACATCATGGCGCTCCGGCCACCTATGAGCTTCAAGTCACCGCGATGGACCGCAGAGGGCGGCCTGATATCCAGAAGTTCCTTCACGATGTACCCGGGGGGTGTCCCGTCCGAAAAGTCCGACAATGTGACCCATATGCCGTCCTTTCCATCCAGCTCAACTGTGACGATTTCGATCACTGACTCCAACTCTCGTCCCCCACTCTATCCCAAAGCGCAGAACCCGATGTGAGCCATATTGAACTGGTCCAACGGGGTGGGTTTGAATCCACGGGGGCGTCAAGCACTACTGCTCGGCTTATTTGGACGCCTCTTTACAGTGACGCGTCCCTAGAACCTAGATGAGGGGCGTGATCATCGATGGAAACTTCTTCGCGCACGAGTTTCACACTGTGCACGCCGCAAAGGGGCGGATTTGAGTTTCCTTAAGATTGGATTTCTGGTTTTCATGGGATTCTCTTTACGCGTGTCTGCTGTGTGGTTGCGCGGCGCTGGAGAAAACGGGTCAGCAAAGAGATGCCGAGCAGCACGGTTGGGAGGAAAAGAACTGTGGGGCAAAGATGACGGACTGGGGCAAAACGGAACCAGGTCAGGGGGTGGACTCGCATGATGCTCTCCATTCTGTAAGACAGACAGCGGTAGAGGCCGGCCCACGGGACGCTACTTCCGGCGCTTGCGGAGTTTCTGAGCCAACACGTCTGGATCTAACCACGGGTTTCTCTTTCTCAGAGAGCGAAATAGTGCGACATTTCGTGATTTTTCAGCGATGTCGTTGAATGTCGCTACTGCCGGCAACCGGTCAAGCGACAAAGCAGTAACATGCGACGAAACCAACCATGGCTCAGTCCGTTTCCGTGAGCGTCTTGAGACGGGGAACAAGATCGCCCGTTGTCTTGGCCGTGATGTGCGAACCTGCCAATGCTGAAAAAAGCCGGAGGGGCTGCCGGTCCACCGGCTCTAACACGGCCAATTTGCATCCAAAGCGTCACCAACGGCTTAGGGCCGCAGGAGTCTGGTCCGGCTGGCACATGGGCTACACTGGCTGGGGCGACCCGGTTCTCTATGCCAGTCAAATCAGCGGTATGAATGCATTTCGACAGTTTGCAGAGAGGTTTTCGCGGGGCAAAGTCTTTCGCCGCCGTCTCCCGGCGAAGTATGGCGGCGCGCAGTTTTACGTCACTCCAGAGTGCGGGCTTCGCTATCTGCGCCGCAATCTGGAGTCGGTCGACCCCACACTCCTCAATCTTGCCCGCGAATTCGTAAAACCCGGCGCGGTGGTCTGGGACATTGGCGCCAACCTGGGGCTATTCTCCTTCGCATCCGCTGGGTTGGCTGGCCCCGCAGGCAAGATATTCGCGGTCGAGCCCGATACCTATTTAGTGGGCTTGTTGCGCCGGTCTTCGCGCCTAAGGAATGACCATGCAGCCCCGGTCAGCGTTATCCCTTGCGCGGCCTCCGAGACGCTCTCGTTAGCGGTCTTTAATATTGCGCAACGCGCGCGAGCTTCCAACTTCCTCTCCGGTCATGGACAAAGCCAGGACGGGGGCGTCCGCGAGAGTCAACGCGTGGTCACGGTGACGCTGGATTGGCTGGCGACCCAAATTGCCAAGCCGGATCTGATCAAAATCGACGCTGAGGGGGCCGACTTTCAAGTGCTTCTCGGCGGCTCGCAGCTGCTCCGCGAGCAACCGCCAATCCTGATATTTGAGGGTAGCGACGCCTTCGCCGAGGCGGCGGCAGCATTTCTGTTGGATTTAGGGTTTACGCTGTTTGACGCCGACTTGCCTCCGCAATTGAGGCGCCCCCTGTCGCGAGTGGTCTGGTCTACCCTGGCGATACCGGGCCACAACGCTCAGATTTACGCCGTAGAATGGTCGGGCGCTCGGCAGCGCCAACCGGATCGGGACATTGACTGATTAGTTCTATGCGATTCCGCCGCGCCACGATTCGGCCAAATCGGGTATTCTCGCAGTGTGCCTGGTCTACGATGCCGGGCCATCGCGAGGAATCTACGATGAGAACCAAGCAACTTCTTTTGTCGGCCCTGGCGACCGGCGCGCTCACACTCTCGACGGCTGCCGCTTATGCCAAGGGCCCTGCGCCGGTGACCGTTACTTTGAAGACCGCGACAGGGGACGACGCCGGCACCGCTGTGCTGAAGCAGGAAAAGGATTATGTATCGATCAAGGTCGCGGTGAAGGGTCTGCCGCCGGGCCAACACGGCATTCATATCCACCAGAACGCCAAGTGCGACGGTCCCGATTTCAAGACTGCCGGAGGCCATTTCAATCCCGATCAGAAGAAGCACGGCATCAACAGTCCCGAGGGCCATCACAATGGCGACATTCCCGTGAACCTTACCGTGAAGCCGGATGGCACCGACAAGGTTTCGATCAAGGTGACCAGCATCTCGCTCGACCCGGCCTCGCCAAACTCGGTATTTACCAATGGCGGGACTTCGCTGGTGATTCACGAAAAGGCCGACGATATGCTCACCGACCCATCGGGCAACTCTGGAAACCGGATCGCCTGCGGAGTGATCGCCAGGCCTTAGGCGGTTTGCCGCACGCACAAATAATCTCCGTGCAAGGGGCAGTCGTTCAGTCGGCAACGTCGGTCTGGACTAACCGACACACCGGCACTGACTCAATTCAATACCCGTTGACCGGCTTTCGCTGTGACATCCGGTGCATCGGCAGGGGGTGCGCCTAAGTGGAGGGCGCGGGCACTTCGTTCGAGATTACCTCGAACTTGGCAAGCGTCGAGCTCCCAAACGACGTCAGGAAGGCCACGTCCGCGGCGTCGCGACCTGTGGCCATCAGTACTCGTCCGATTCTCGACTGGTTGTGGCGGGCGTCAAAGGTCCACCACTTTCCACCAAGATAAGCTTCAAACCAGGCGCTGAAATCCATGGCGGTGTCGGAGGGCGGAACGCCGATATCGCCGAGGTATCCGGCGACGTAGCGGGCGGGGATGTTGAGGCATCGGCAAAAAGTCACTGCGAGATGCTGGAAGTCGCGGCAGACGCCGCAGCGTTCGGTGTAGACATCGAGCGCAGTCTTGGTTGGGCGGGCATATGGATAGCCGAAGGTGACCTTGCGGTTGACCCACTCGACGATGGCGGCGACGCGTTCCCAGCCGGGCGAGAGATTGCCGAAGAGCTCCACCGCGATAGGGGAGAGCAGGTCGATTTCGCAGTAGCGGCTGGGGAGCAGAAAGCGCAGCACGTCATTCGGCAACTCATGAGGTGGAATCTCGAGGGCATCGGGCGCGACCGGGTCGGGCAAGCCGGAATCCTCAATCAAAGTCGAGTTCCACAAACGCAACCGGCCCGCTGGCGCGAGAAAACGTGTGCAAATGTTGCCAAAGCTGTCCCTGTAGTCGGTAGAGACAACGTCCCCGTCGAGGTGCACGACATCCGGTTCGCGAAGGTCGGCGGTGCGCGATGGATGGACGTGAAGCTGGGCCACAAAAGCCAGCGGCGCCGGGACGTCGAACTGTATGTCATAACCCAAACGAATGAACATGGTCACCTTGGGATGTCCTTGACGTTGCTGTGGTTGTAGCACGCCGCGAACGGCGGGGCTGGAAGCGCGAATACCGGAGCATGGAAAACGGATGATCTGTCGTTTAAGCATCATGACACACACGAGGAGCTGGTGGCGTCGAATTCCCGAACCAAGGCCGGTGTTTCGACGATCTCAACGTCGCTCGCAAGATGCATACGTCCGTGCAGCCGGGAGAGCGGGTGTTCGTGGGGTTGACCAGCGGTAGACTTTTCGCTGAGCCAGTCGGTGATGAACCTGGTGCGCGCCTGCTTCGATGCCTGGCGAGGGACTCGCGCGGGCGGCGTCGATCTATGAAGCGGCGCACGAAGTTAACGGGGTGGTGCGTCAGGTTTCCGACGTGGACCGAGCGGCCCTCGAACGGGACAGTTATAACTTCAATGTTCACCTGTTGTTGGTAGACAGGTGTTGGGAGTCGAGCTGCGGTCGTTTCTCATCTACCCGCAGGGAGATCCGCCCAGCTCAACCGAGGATTCGCCATTTCTTCAGCCGGGGGAATATAAATGCGGGCGGCCGATTCTGCACGGCGGCATCGTTTACGGATCGACCAGCCTGAAGGTGGCGGTGAAGTATGCGCTGCTTTCGTTCGATGCAACGATGCGGTCGAGTGTCACCGTGGGCCACCGATCGAGCTGCTCATCTATCACGAGAACAGCTTCCATCTCGACTGCTATCGCCGCTTCCAGGCCGCAGACTCGGAGCGGAGCGTCATTCATGCTCTGGGGGAACGGTCGCTTTGTCATGCCGTCGAGGACCCGCAGGACATCCACATGAACCTTCACCGCGGAAGTAGATCCGCAGACGGTGCTGGTCTAGTTCTTGAAAAAGTTCTTCGCCAGGAACAGCACGTTGGCCGGCCGTTCTGCCAGCCTGCGCATGAAGTAGGGGTACCACTCGCGGCCGAACGGAATGTAGACACGCATCCCGTAACCTGCCTCCACCAGCGAGCGCTGCAGGTCGCGGCGCACCCCGTAGAGCATCTGAAATTCGAACTCGGAAGGGTCGATTTTTCGCTCGCGAACAAACTGCCGCGTCGCCTCGATCATCGCATCGTCGTGAGTCGCGATCCCGTTGTATACGCCGCTCTTCACCAGCAGGCGCATGAGCCGAACGAAGTTTGAGTCGACGTCGGCCTTCGCAGCAAACGCGACGCTAGGCGGCTCTTGATACGCGCCTTTGCACAACCGAATACGGATGCCGTCGTTCAGCAGCTCACAGATGTCCTTTTCGCTGCGGTAGAGATACGCCTGAATCACGACCCCAATGTGGCCGCGATTGGGGCCGCGGGGGCTGTGGTCGGCATGAATCCGTCTGACGATGTCGAGTGTGACCTCGGTCAGCGCGGAGCCTTCCATATCGATGCGCACAAAGCTGTCGGTTTCGACTGCGTGCGCAACCAGCCCGGCGGCGATCTCGTGGGCCAACTCCGGATCCAGTTCGAGGCCCATCTGGGTGAGCTTCACGCTGACATTGGCATTGAGGCCGCGCTTCCGGATGGCATCCAGCAACTGGTGATAAATATCGGCCGATCGCCGCGCCTCGTCTGGAGTCGCAACGTTTTCTCCCAGGCTGTCCAGAGTGGCCGAGATGCCGTGGGAGTTGAGCGTTTCGGCGGCGTGAAGCACGTCGTCGACCTCCAGACCCGCGACAAAGCGCGACGACATCTTGCGGCCGATGGAGGAGGATTCGGAAAACCTTCGCAGAGCGGAATTTTGCGATAGGGCGATAAAAGTGGAACGCAAGACTGGCATGGGGTTTATTGAATGACGATTCTAATATTTTCGCATAGTCAGACCGCCGGATTGGCGAGGACCGCGACCCTTGGTAGTTGGGTGGTTTCCGTTTCCGACCATCCGGAGTTGAATGCGAAAGCATTTAACGAGCTGCGAGCCAGGCAGCGCATTGCGCACTCTGAAAGCCGATGCAGGGGAAAGTAGGCGGCTTCGTTATATAGATAGATTGAAGTGGCCTGGCGCAGACTGTCGCGGTGGAGCAGGTACAGCGCATCCTCACGAATGAGAAGGGCAAACGGGATGCGGAGATCGCCTGGCAGTTGGCTGGTCTTGAACTCAAAGAATGGATGAGCTCTGCGAGACTCAAGTTTCTAGAGCAAAGCGCCCCAGGTGCCAAGAGCCGGTCGGCACCGGTGGCGCGGGCCGATGCTTCGGCGTTTCTGGGTCCCGCGGCTGCGGATGTGCCTGCTCAAGCTCCTCCCGATTTGGAAGAACCGCGGCGCATGATTGCTTGCACTTGTGGAATACCTTGGCAAGACCCCGGCTGAATTACCCGCATCTACGCCACACGAACCACGGTTCGCTTTGCTGACCTGCAGAGCTGGAAGCCTGCGAAGGCAAAATCTCAGAACGTCTCATCCTGGCCTCCGGTAGGCAGCTCGAAGGCGGTCGTCGCGTACCGCGACGGGGAAGAGGTTGTCGATCCTCGCAAATCGGGAAAAGCATCCTTCGTATCCGGAAAGCGATGGCCTGATCAGCAGGGGTACCTTCGGTCCGATCCTCTCGACGGTGATTTCAGATGCCGCGCACGGTGAGACGATTCGGGACCATTGGGAGCGGGGAGGTGCTGGGATGCTGGCAGTGTTTCGCTGTCGTGTACCGAAAGATCAATCGCATTATTCCATGGCCTTTCACGGTCTCTCCAGTGCCACCGGAGATACAGAGCAGGTTACGGGCTATCCCGGCCAAGTGGCGATCGATCCTGTTAGGGGCACGATTCTGCGTCTGGCCGTACAGGCGGATCAGCCGTTGGGCTGTCCCATTCTCCGCGCCGAAATCATGGTGGAGTATGGCCGGGTAGAGATCGGCGACAAGACTTTCATGTGCCCGGGGAGGAGTGTATCGATTTCACTCCAGGGGATGGGATTGATAGACCCATTGAGTCGATCCGCTCCAACCCCGGAGCCCACCTGTTAAGTGACGTGACGTTCGAGGACGATCACTTGTTCCAGTCAGAGGTGCGCGCATTCTGACCGAAAATATTCCTTCGCCTGCTCATTGCGATGGTGAGACACCAGGATCTCGTGGTCCCTCCGTCTTCTTCCATCGCTCTCCGATGCTGAGATTCCCTTACTCGCAGCGGATAGCGGTCATCGGATTAATCCGGGCTGAGCGAAGCGCGGGAAGCAGTGAGGCCGCACTGGCAATCAGCGCGAGCATCAGGATGGAGCCCGCAAATACCCAGGGATCGCGCGCCGAGGTTCCATAGAGGAAGCTGGCCAGCGCCCGCGACGCGAGCAACGCGGCTATTAGGCCGGCCGCGGTGCCGGCAAGCGCGACGCTGGCGTTTTGGAGGAAAACCATGGCTACCACCTGGCCTCGCCGGGCGCCCAGCGCCATGCGAATTCCGATCTCGCTGGTGCGGCGTGCCGTGGCATAAGCAAGCGTTCCGTAGAGTCCAACCGCCGTGACGATCAATGCGCAGGCCGCGAAGAAGACTGAGAGCATCGCCATCAGGCGCTCGGTGCTGAGAGAATCGTCGACGGTCGCCGACATCGATGTCGTCAGAGGCGCCGGAATGCCCGAATCCAGCTTCTTGGCCAGAGAACGCGCTGCCTCAGCCAGTGGGCCAGCCGGTCCGCTCACGCGCACCACGGCGTTGTATGAGCTCCCCAGCTCATCCTCATCCTGACTCATGGCAACATACGCCGTCGGAGGCGCAGGAGAACGAAGGTCTTCATACTTCGCATCCCCCACTATGCCTACGACTTCGTAATTGACTGCCTTGTCGTCTGAGCGTTTCGTGACAGTTTGCCCGATCGGACTGCGGTCCGGGAAAAGCAGCTTCGCCGCCGTCTGATTGAGGAGGATCTTGAGACCCGTTGATGGCGTATCGCTCCAGCTAAAGTCGCGACCGGCAAGGATTGGGATGCTCATGGTGTGGAAGTAATTTGGTCCGACGCTGTTGTGGTAGGTATCTTGACTCTTGCCTGCGGCTGAGAGGTCTTCGTCCCACAGAAAGTGTGTAAATGGAATGATGCGAGCGAAACTGACACTGGTGACGGTGGGTTGGCGGCGAAGACCGTCGCCCAACTGACGGTAGAACTGCATGAGAGCCTCACCCTTGAGCGGCTCTTTATCCATGCTGAAGGATATGTTCTGGATACCGTTCGGATCGAATCCCGCGCCGGACGTATACAAACGGACGAGACTCGAAGCGAGCAGTCCGGCGCCCACGACCAACAGGAGCGCGAGCCCAACCTCGCCGGCCATCATGATGCGAGGGAGCATGCTCCTGCGCTCATGCGCCTGGGTGGTGTGCTGCCCGCCCTTGATGTGATCGTTCAGCCTGCCCGATGTGGCCTGCAGCGCGGGAACAAGTCCCACGATGAGCGTCGCAACGATTGCTGCAATCGCGGCAAAGGCGAAGACCCGGATGTCCAGGGAAGTATCCACATGCATTTCAAACTGGCCACCCAACAGGATCGCCGCCAAAGACCTGCTCACCAGAGGAGCAATTGCGAGGCCCGAAGCGGTGCCCATGAGCGAGACCAGCAGGCTCTCCACAAGCAGCTGCTGCACCAGCCTGCGGCGGGTTGCTCCCAGCGCCAGCCGTGTGGCCAGTTCGTTTTGGCGGGCCGCTCCTCTGGCCATCAGCAAGCTGGCCAGGTTCAGACATGCGAGCAGCAGGATGCCAGCGCACATGGCGAATACCGCCGCCAGCGGCTTGCGAAAGAGCAGTCGGACGTAGGTGAATCCGGCTGCTCCATTTTCTGCAACGAAATGAGAATGGCCCTTCTCCATTTGAGCCATCCATCGGGTGTCGCTGGGCACTTGATGAATCACTGCGTTGCTGGCCGAGCCCACCTGCGCATTTGCCTGCTCGATGGTCGCTCCTGGCTGCAGGCGTCCCATGACGGTGAGCCACCACGCATGAACTCCTACCGTCGTCATGCTGCGCAAACCGTTGAGCGCGGGCTCGGTGGCCAGGGGGATGAAAAGATCGGGCCGCTGCAATGGGTCCGCTCCTATAAACGCCTTAGGCATGACTCCAACCACCGTGAAAGCCGTATTATCGATCTGCAGCTTTTGCCCGATGACGTTAGGTGCGCGATTGAACCAGCGCTGCCAGAAGGATTCGCTGATGACCACCCCAAAACCGGTTGGGTCGCCGCCTTTGCGGTCATCCTCCGGTGTGAGCGCGCGTCCCAGCAGCGGGGCTGTCTTGAGTGCACCGAAGAACTCGCCGCTGACAAATTGCCCCGACTCATTTTCGTTCCCGCTGTTGGCTCTAACTTGCAGCGTCGTATGATCGAACGCGAACACGTCGGAGAAGACCTCCTGCCTGTGCTCCAGGCCGCGAAAGAGGGGCTCAGAAAAGCTATAGTTGATGTCCGGCCGTCCCATGTCGATTCCCATCACCGCCAGACGGTCGCTCTCCGGCACCGGAAGCGGACGCAGCAGAAGCCCGTTTATCATGGAAAATACGGTCGTGTTTGCACCCACTCCGAGCGCCAGGGTTATCAAGGCCACAGCGGTAAAGCCAGGCGATTTGCGAAGGACCCGCAGAGAGAAACTTACATCGCGCCCGAGATTCTCAAGGCTGCGAAACTGCCATAACTCCCTTAGGCGTTCGTGCCATCGGCTCGGATCGCCGAAGGCGCGCCGGGTTGCAGAATCTGCGTCCGCCTGCGACCTGCCCTGCTTCAACAGCTTGCTCTGCAGCATGGCTTGATGGAACTCAAGCTCATCAGTCATATCGCGGTCCATGCGTCGCTTATGAAAGAGCGCTTTAACTCGAAGGAAAAATTCGTGCATACTCTCAGTCACGATTGACCTCTCTTTGCGGGCTCTAGGTAGCCTGCATGACAAATGCAACGGCCGATGAGAGCCGCGCCCAGCGCTGCGACTCCGCATCGAGCCGCTTCTGCCCTTCCGGCGTCAATGTATAGAATTTTGCGCGGCGATTATTGTCCGATGTGCCCCATTTGGACTTGACCAGCCCGCGCAATTCCATGCGATGCAATGCAGGGTAGAGTGCGCCTTCCTCGACCCTCAACATTTGCTGTGAGGTTTCCTGAATCCATTCCGCCACACTGTAGCCGTGGAGCGGTCCGCGCTGCAGCGCCTTGAGGATCAGCATCTCCAGCGTCCCTTGAATCAATTCGCCTGTTTCCGGCATCGTTCCCATAAGCGGTTTATGGAAATAGTAGAAACGGAAGCATCGAGCTGTCAAATCTCCGAGGTTAGGTTGCTTCAATCCTTGGCCGGGATCGATGGCCCGGGTAGGTCAAGCCTGCAGCTGGATCATCCCCGAGTCCTCGCCGGAGGGCCTTGCTGAAAGCTCAGCTCTCTCTGCGTTGCGGCTAGGTCACGGATAAGCCAGAAACTGTACCACTGCCCCGCGTTTGTCGAGAGGCCGAGCGGTGCCGTTACGAGCCAACCCTCACGACTCGCTGGGGGGGAGCCGATCAGTTCGAAAGATGCCGGAATTGCGCTATTCGGACCACAGACAACCTCGCCGGAAGTGACGCTTTCCCGCACAATTGAGCGTGCTAAGGCCAAGTGAGTTCTGGGATGGGACGACGTTGTCTGCGATTTGCCCGGAAGCGGTTCATCCGGCGCAGAAATTGATGAGATGAACCATGGTTGAATACTGCACGAGTCCGCTATGCGTGAAGCCGTTGCGCTATCTACGAAAGTGACGATCTATCATCAGCTCCGACTTGCCGTCAGCAAACGCGCCTACGACCGGGTTCGTCGCCGGATCTCCTGCACCGCCGCTCCAACGGATTGTGGGCTCACAGGCATCGCCAGCGCTCCGGCGGCAGCGCGTAATACCTCAGCGTCTCCTCGATGCCGCTCTCGAGGATCTCCGCGAACATAGTGTATCCGCTGAATAATCCCCACAGCGTACACCCAGTAGATCGCCAGCGATGCGGTCCCAAATGGCGTTATGGCTTCGCCGCCAGCACATCTAGCTTGGGCTCCATTCTTCCTCTAGGTTGTTGCTCCTCATGGTAAGATTACGGCCATCAGCAGCGGAGGACGAAGATGTTAAAGCGGCCAATAACTTGCAGATCCTTCCGCGGCGTCGTGAAGTATTTAGCCTGGAAGCTAGTCCTATGTTCCGCGGCTGTTACTTGGTTGAGCCTGCCTGCTTCCGGCGTGGCCCAGAGCTTCAGTTTCAACCTTCTTTCCACCAATGCCACTTGGCAACCAGCGACGGACGGCGTGAGTGTGGTGACAATCGACCCGGCCGGCGATATCGTTGTCATCCCCTTCGCGGGCGGACCCGCAACCACGCTGGTACCGGCGGCTGCCGCTCTTCCGAACGGGTTGGGCGCCGCGACGAGCTTCACTGCGTTTGGCGTGCCGGATTTGATCAACAGCGTCGTTTATTTCGGGGCCGAATCCTCTACCGGATCCGGATACTATTCGATCCCGCTTGCAGGCGGCGCGATCCAGGTGATCGTCGATAGCACGATGCAAGATTCATCGGGCGACACAGTGAACGCCGCGACATTACCGCAAGAGCTCTACTACTCCCCTTACTTAAATTACGGGGGCCTACCTATTCCCGGGATTCAAAGTAATCTGTTCGTGTCTGCGGCCGGAGGAGCCACGTTCGTCGCGAACCTCACCTCGGCCGCCGCGCCGCAGGGTGATCTCGCGATCCTGAATCTATCTTCGTCCGGAACGCTTTCTAGCGTAATCGACAGCAATAGTCTCTCGGGCTGTGTGCGCATCGGCAGTTTCGCCACCGATGGAAATATCTTTGCGGTGTGGGCCATCTCAGATAGCGGCGAGTTGCTCCTGCTGGAGAATAGCGGTCCTGCTCTTTCGTGCAGCGACGTTCTGCTGAACCTCGGAACGCCGGAGACGAATGCGACCGGCACCCTTCCCGGGCAGCCTGCAAGCGGAAGCATTATGGAGCAGTATGTCGCCCCTTCAACGGTGATCGATTCGGGGTATATCTACTTCACGGCAAGCATGACCTTGACCAGCACCACGAGCAACGGTGGCATCTATAGTGGCGTTTTCCGGATCCAGCCTGGAGGCAGCATTGAGAAGGTCATTGCAACCGACAACCCAGCGCTCGCATACGCCAGTAGCACTTACAATATCGACAGCGGTCCGCCGTCGATGTTCTTCTGCAGCAGCTTTGCGGTGCGCGGGAGCAATGTTGTCTTCGCGACCGGCGAGGAGACCCATTATGGTTTTGGCAATGGCCTGATTCCTTACGGGTTCTTCTTCTACAACCAGTCGACCGCAGCCCTAAGCTCGATAGCCTCGGTGTTTGATGCTTTGTCGCCTTCAGCTTTCTTCTCCGATTATGATGGCGGAGCCTACCCGACGGAAGCCGGCTTGAGTGCCGACGGCAAGTTCGCCTTTCAAGTGCGCACTCAAAACGCCTCCGATATCCCCACGTTTGATGGCCTTTATACGGTGAACCTGGTGGCCGTGGGGAGTACGACCACCCTCAGTGCAGCTCCGAACCCGGTGACCTATGGAACGCCCGTCGTACTGACGGCGACTGTGACTTCATCCGGCTCTTCAAGTCCCACGGGCCAAATCGCTTTCGCCGATGGAACCACGGCACTCGGCAGCGCGAGAGTCAACTCCGCCGGCGCTGCAACCTTGACAACCAACCTTAGCGGGGGGAGCCACTCGTTGACCGCGACTTACGGCGGGGATAGCGCGACCGCCGCTTCCACGGGTTTGCTCACGCTGCTCATCAACCCGGCGACACCCGCTTTGTCGGTAAGCAGTTCCGCATCAAGCGTCACCGCCGTCCAACCGGTGATGTTGACCGCGACCGCGGCAGGGATAACCGGAGCGACGGGGCCAACGGGCGGAGTTACGTTTGACAACGGAACAACGATGCTTGGCGCAAGTAGCCTTAGCGCAACGGGTGTG
>Ga0302324_100017289_pt1 | contig 14306 bp, 13 predicted proteins | sample Palsa_T0_1_FD_201949 | JGI IMG/M metagenome (GOLD analysis project Ga0302324, IMG submission 201949) | Peat permafrost microbial communities from Stordalen Mire near Abisko, Sweden - Palsa_T0_1 | ecosystem: Environmental > Terrestrial > Soil > Palsa > Peat permafrost | place: Sweden: Abisko... | reverse complement strand
AGCGTGCAGGCGCTGGCGGCGGCGCACCGCATCCCGCTGAACCGGATCGGCGAGCCCATCCACATCACCCCCGCCCGCCGGATCGCCGACGGCCTGCCGCCCGGCCTCGACAGCGTTGTGGTCATGCTCGACTCCGGGTTCGCCGCGAGCGGGCTGGCCGACGACCCCGCCCTCACGGTCTTCTGGGGGGCGTACCTCAGCACCGCCGACGAGGTGCTGATCTCCGGGCCGCTGGCGGCGGTCGCGGACGAGATCGCGGCGACGCGGGCCGAGCTCCGCGCCCGGCACGGCTGGATCATGGACACCTACCTGCTCCGCCGCGACCAGCTGGAGGGCGCCGGGCGCGCCGCGCACACGCCCGCCGACGGCGGGTAACGGGCGCGCGCTCCGCTCGCGGGCATCGGAGTACAGGTGGCTGTCGCGGAAGCCCTCCGCCGCCAGCACCCGGCCCACGATGATCACCGCGGTCCGCCTGACGCCGGCCGCCAGCACCTGCCCGGCGATGTCGCCGAGGGAGCCGCGCAGCAGGATCTCGTTGTGCTGGCTGGCGTAGGCGACCACCGCCGCCGGGCAGTCGGACCCGTAGTGCGGCGTCAGCTCGGCCGCCACCTGCTCGATTCGCTGCACGGCCAGGTGCAGCACCAGCGTCGCCCCGGTCGCGCCGAGGCTGGCCAGGTCCTCGCCCGGCGGCATCGGCGTCGCCCGGTGCGCGATCCGGCTGAGGATGACCGTCTGCCCCACGCCGGGCACCGTGAGCTCGCGCCGCAGGGCCGCGGCCGCCGCCGCGAACGCGGGCACCCCCGGGGTTATGTCGTAGCCGATGCCGGCCTGGTCAAGCCGGCGCGCCTGCTCGGCGATGGCGCTGAACACCGCCGGGTCACCCGAGCAGAGCCGGACCACGTCACGGTCGGCCGCGTCGGCCTCCACCATGGCCGCGACGATCTCGTCGAGGGTCAGGTCGGCGGTGTCGATCAGCCGCGCGCCCGCCGGGCAGTGCGCGAGGACCTCGGCCGGGACCAGGCTCCCGGCGTACAGGCAGACCGCGCACTCCGCCAGCAGGCGCTGCGCCCGGACGGTGATCAGGTCAGCCGCGCCCGGCCCGGCCCCGACGAAATGAACGGTCACGCGCTCTCCTGATTCTGCCCGGCGGGACTGCCCTCGCCTGGCGTCTTGCGGACGGACCACTGTACGACAGGCAGCGCCGGCCGCCAGGCGGTGAAGCCGCCAAGCCCGGCCGCCCGCTCCACCGCGATCCTGGTGAGGCTGCCGCCCAGCACGCGGTGCCAGCCCGCCAGGGTGATCTCGCCCTCGATGGTGACCGCGTTCGCCACCAGCCGCCCGCCCGCGTCAAGCGCGTCCCAGCAGGCGGCGACCACGCCGTCAACCGTGACGCCGCCGCCGATGAACACCGCGTCGGGCCGCGGCAGCCCGGCCAGCGCCTCCGGCGCCGCTCCGGCCACCACCACCAGTCCGGGCACGCCGAGCGCGGCGGCGTTGCGGATGATGCGGTCGCGGCGGTCGGCCCGGGGTTCGACCGCGACCGCCCGGCTGGCCGGGTGGGTCCGCATCCACTCGATGCCGATGCTGCCCGAGCCGGCCCCCACGTCCCACAGCAGCTGGCCAGGGACCGGGGCGAGCGCGGCCAGCGCCAGCGCGCGGATCTCCCGCTTGGTGATCTGCCCGTCCTCCTCGAACGCGTCGTCGGGCAGACCAGGGGCGCGGGGCAGGGGCGCGGCGGCGGGGGCGAGCCGGCAATCGATCGCGACGATCGCCAGCCGGCTGTGCGGCCGCCCGTCGGCCGGCCCGACCGTCTCGGCCGGCCCGCCGAGGTCCGCCAGCACCGTGACCGGGCTGGCGCCGAAGCCACGGCGGTCGAGCAGCGCCCGGATGTCGGCCGCGGCCGAGGTTTCGGCCGTCAGCGCGAGCACCCGCCGTCCCGGCTGGAGCGCGGGCTGCAGCAGCTCAAGCGGGCGGCCGACCAGGCTCACCACGTCAACGTCGTCCAGCGGCCAGCCGAGCCGGGCGGCCGCCAGCGACACCGACGACGGGTGCGGCAGCACGGTGACGCGCTCGGGGCCGAGGAGGCGGACGAGAGTCGAGCCGATGCCGTGGAACATCGGGTCGCCGCTTGCCAGCACCACCAGCCCGCCGCCAGCGGGCCCCGCGCCGCCGTGCTCGGCGATCAGCTCGGACAGGCCCGGCTGGAGCGGGCTCGGCAGCGATATCCGCCGCCCGCCCGCGGAATCGGGCAGCAAGGCGAGTTGCCGCGGGCCGCCGATGACCACGCCGGCCTGCTCGATCGCCGCCTGCGAGCGCGGGGACAGCCCGGCCCATCCGTCGGCCCCGATGCCGATCACGATCACGGTCTGGGGGAGCACGCCCTACAGTCTGCCGCACCGCTGTGAGAGCATTGCCTCCGAACGGCTGCTGAGGAACACCGGTGCGAGTCCGGGGCGGTCCCGCCACTGTGACCCGTCTGCCGACGGGAAGCCAGGGCTATCGGCAGCCGTGCCGCCGGGCCAGCCGTCCGGCGGTCGTCGCTGTCGGCGGGCGCGGACACCCGCCGGGTGAAGGGCTGTGGTGTGACCCAGTTTCCGTTCAGCGCCGTCGTCGCGATGGACGACATGCGCCTGGCGCTCATTCTCAACGCGATCTCGCCCGCCATCGGCGGCGTCCTGGTCCGCGGCGAGAAGGGAACCGCGAAATCGACGGCGGTGCGCGCGCTGACCGACGTGCTGCCGCCGGTCGAGGTCATCGCGGGCTGCCGGTTCTCCTGCTGGCCGGCCGCCCCCGACCCGGAGTGCCCCGACGGGCCGCACCCGGCCGGGGCAGCGACCGAAGTGCGGCCCGCCCGGCTGGTGGAGCTGCCGGTCGGCGCGACCGAGGACCGGCTCACCGGCTCGCTCGACGTCGGCCGGGCCCTGACCGAGGGCGTCACCTCGTTCCAGCCGGGGCTGCTGGCGGCCGCGCACCGCGGCGTGCTCTACGTGGACGAGGTCAACCTGCTGCACGACCACCTGGTCGACCTGCTGCTCGACGCGGCCGCGCTCGGCACCAGCTACGTCGAACGCGACGGGGTCTCGGTCCGCCACGCGGCCCGGTTCCTGCTCGTCGGCACGATGAACCCGGAAGAGGGCGAGCTGCGGCCGCAGCTGCTCGACCGGTTCGGCCTCACCGTCGAGGCGGTCGCCCCGCGTGATCCCGCGACCCGGGCCGAGGTGGTGCGCAGGCGGATGGGCTTCGACGCCGACCCGGCGGCGTTCACGGCGCGGTTCGCCGCCGATGAGGCCGAGCTGGCCGCCTCCATCGCCGCCGCCCAGGCCCGGCTGCCCGCGGTCGTCCTGCGCGACGAGGAGCTTGAGCGGATCGCCGGGGTGTGCGCCGCCTTCGACGTGGACGGGCTGCGGGCCGACATCGTGATCGCCCGGGCCGCCGCCGCGCACGCGGCCTGGCACGGCCGCCGGGCGGTGAACCGCGACGACATCCGCGTCGCGGCGCTGCTGGCGCTGCCGCACCGCCGACGCCGCAACCCGTTCGACGCCCCCGGCCTGGACGAGAAGCAGCTGGACGAGGCGCTCGGCGACGACCCCGGGCCCGATGACGAGCCCGATCCGCAGCCGCCCGGCCAGGACCCCGAGGACGACGGCGACGGCGGAGCCGCGCCCGACCGGCCTTTCCGGCCCGCCGACGGCCGGCCCGCCGACGGCCAGGCACCAGCCGAGACCCGGCCCGCCGACGGCCGGCCCGCCGACGCCCAGGCGCCCGCCGACGACTCCGCGCCCGCCGGGGACCAGGAGCAGGCCCCGGTCGGCGGCGCGGGACGCGAATCGGTGGTGGCCAGCGGCGCGACCTTCCGTGCGCGGCGGCTCGAGGTGCCGGGCAAGGGACGCGGCGCGGCGGGCAGGCGCTCGCGCGCCTACACCGACTCAGGCGCCACCGTCGGCGTCCGCCAGCGCCGCCAGCAGGTCCGGGACCTGCACGTGAACGCGACCCTGATCGCGAGCGCCCCGCACCAGATCCGGCGCGGCCGGACCGGCCCCGGGCTGATCCTGGACCGCGATGACCTGCGCGAGCGCCGCCGCGAGGGACGCGAGTCGAACCTGGTGCTGTTCGTGGTGGACGCCAGCGGGTCGATGGCCGCCAGCCGGCGGATGGAGGCGGTCAAGGGCGCCGTCCTGTCCCTGCTGCTCGACGCCTACCAGCGGCGCGACAAGGTCGGCCTCATCTCCTTCCGCGGCGCCGGGGCCGAGTTGCTGCTCCCGCCCACCTCGTCGGCCGACGCGGCCGCGCGCCGGCTGGAGACCATGCCCACCGGCGGCCGGACCCCGCTCGCGGCCGGGCTGGCCGAGGCCTACGCGACGCTCCGCCGGGAGAAGCTCCGTGACCCGCTCCGCCGGCCGCTGTTGGTGGTGGTCACCGACGGGCGGCACAACGTCGGCGGCGAGCCGGGCCCGGCGGCCGGCCTGCTCCGCCGCGACGGCGTCGCGGCCGTCGTCGTCGACTGCGAGTCCGGGCCCGTCCGGCTCGGCCTGGCCGCCGTCCTCGCCCATGCGCTCGGGGCCGACTGCGTGGACGTGGCCGGCCTGTCCGCCGCAGGGCCGGCCGGCCCGTCGGCCGGCCGCCGGCCGGGCGGCGAACTGTCCGCGGGCGGCCTGGCCGATTCCGTCCGCGCCTACCGGGAGGTGGCCTAGCCATGCCGCAGGGAGTACCAGAGACCGTCCCAGACGACGGCCTGACCACGAAGCAGCGGCGGAACCGGCCGCTGCTCATCGTGCACACCGGCGCGATGAAGGGGAAGTCGACCGCCGCGTTCGGCCTGGCCCTGCGGGGCTGGAACCAGGGCTGGGGGATCGGCGTCTACCAGTTCGTCAAGAGCGCCAAGTGGCGGGTCGGCGAGGAGGCCGCCTTCCGCGCCCTCGGCCGGGTGCATGACGAGACCGGCGAGGGCGGCGAGGTCGCCTGGCACAAGATGGGCGAGGGCTGGTCCTGGATCCAGCGCGGCGACCCCGAGGACCACGCCGCCAACGCCTGCGAGGGCTGGGCGCAGATCAAGCGCGACCTGGCGGCCGAGCGGTTCGGCCTGTACGTGCTCGACGAGTTCACCTACCCGATGAAATGGGGCTGGATCGACGTCGTCGACGTCGTCGAGACCATGAACGCCCGCCCCGGGCACCAGCACGTGGTGATCACCGGCCGGGACGCCCACCCAGACCTGATCGCGGCGGCCGATCTCGTCACCGAGATGACGAAGATCAAGCACCCGATGGACGCCGGCCAGAAGGGCCAGCGCGGCATCGAATGGTGACGGCCACGACCGGCCGGGGCGTCCCGCGGGTCGTCATCGCCGCGCCCGGCAGCGGCCACGGCAAGACATCGGTCGCCACCGGGCTGCTCGGCGCCCTGCGGCGGCGCGGCCTGACAGTCTCGCCGCATAAGGTCGGCCCCGACTACATCGACCCCGGCTACCACGCGCTGGCGGCCGGCCGCCCCGGCCGCAATCTCGACCCCTGGCTGGTCGGGGAGGAATGGATCGGGGCGATGTTCGCCCACGGCGCCAGCACCCCGACGGTCGCCGACATCGCGGTCATCGAGGGCGTGATGGGCCTGTTCGACGGCGCGTCCGAGCGGGACGACTTCGCCTCCACCGCGCACGTCGCGCGGCTGCTGCGCGCCCCGGTGGTGCTGGTGGTCGACGCGTCCGGCGTCAGCGCGTCGGTCGCCGCCCTGCTGCACGGCTTCGCGACCTTCGACCCTGCGACCCGTATCGGCGGCGTGATCTTCAACCAGGTCGGCTCCGACTACCACGCGCACCTGCTGGCCGCCGCCGCCGAGCGGGCCGGCGTCCCGGTCCTCGGCTCGATCCGCCGCCTCGACGCCCTCGCCGTCCCGTCCCGGCACCTCGGCCTGGTCCCCGCCGCCGAGCGCGGCGGGGACGCCGTGGCCGTGGTCGACGCGCTCACCGCGGCCGTCGCGGCCGGCGTCGACCTGGACGCCGTGCTGCAGCTCGCGGGCACCGCGGGCCCGCTTTCGGTGACGGAAATTCAAGGTCCTTCCATCGAACGGACCCTGGCTCCGCGTTCACCGGTCACGATCGCCGTCGCCGGCGGCCCCGCGTTCACCTTCGGCTACGCGGAGCACCCGGAACTGCTCGCGGCGGCGGGCGCCGACGTGGCCGTCTTCGATCCCCTGCGCGATGAGAAGCTCCCGGACGGCGCGGCCGGGCTGGTCATCGGCGGCGGCTTCCCCGAGGTCCACGCCGCGCAGCTGTCGGCCAACGCCGCCCTCCGGTCCCAGGTCGCCGCGCTGGCCGGGTCGGGCGCCCCGGTGCTGGCCGAATGCGCGGGGCTGCTGTACCTGGCGCGGTCGCTCGACGGGCAGCCGATGTGCGCAGTGCTCGGCATCGACGCCGAGATGACCGGCAAGCTGACCCTCGGCTACCGCGACGCGGTCGCGGTCACCGGCTCGGCGCTGGCGGCGGCCGGCGCCCGCGTGCACGGCCACGAGTTCCACCGCACGGCCATCCGCGTGCCTCCCGCAGCGGAGGCCCCGGCCGGGACCGGTCCGGCCAGCGCTGCCCCGGCCGGCCCCGCCCAGCCCGGCGCTGCCCTAGTCGACGCTGCGAACGCGTGGCGCTGGCAGGCCCGGGGCGCGGTCGTCGCCGAGGGTTTCGTCCAGGGCGGAGTGCACGCGTCCTACCTGCACACGCACTGGAACGGCCTGCCCGGGGCGGCCGATCGGATGGTCGCGGCCGCTCGCGCGTACCGCGCACAAGCGTTATCCCCTGACGCTGGCCGCCTGGCCGCCTGGCCGCCTGGCCGCCGGGCGAGCCGGTCGAAGGACTCCCGCTGAGGTCGGCCCGGCCTTGCCGTAACGACGTTATCGATATATCGTCGACCTACGTTGATCATCGATTGAGAGGGGCGGGCGATGCGCGAGCCCGGCTTCGGCGGGCGCGGCGGCCAGGGCGGCCCCGGCGGCGCACGCAGGGGACACGGCGGGCGGACCGGTGGGCGCCGTGGCAGCCGCGGGGACGTACGCACCGCGATCCTGGCCCTGCTGGCCGAGCGGCCGATGCACGGCTACGAGATGCTGGCGGAACTTGCCCGCAGGACCCGCGAGGTGTGGCGGCCCAGCCCTGGTTCGCTCTACCCGGCGCTGCAGCTGCTTGAGGACCAGGGGCTCGTCCGTTCGGCGGCGGAAGGCGGCCGCCGGCGTTACGAGCTGACCGCTGAGGGCCGCGCGCTCCAAGCGCGCAACGCGGGCGGGGCGCCGCCGTGGGAGACGATCATCAGCGCCGCCGACGACGGCGTTCTGGCGCTGCGCGGCGCGCTGCGCGACGTCGAGCTGGCGGTCAGCCAGGTAGCCGAGGCCGGCACGGCAGCGCAGCGGGCAAGCGCTGTCGTCCTGCTGACCGAATTGCGCCGGCGGCTCTACCTGCTGCTGGCCGGGCCCGCTGGCCCGGATGCCGGTTAGAAGGAAGGTTCAGTGACTGCCGACGGGCTTATCGACACGACGGAGATGTACCTCCGCACGGTGTTCGAGCTCGAGGAGGAGGGGATCGTCCCGCTGCGGGCGCGCATCGCGGAGCGGCTCGGCCAGTCGGGGCCGACGGTCAGCCAGACGGTGGCTCGGATGGAGCGGGACGGTCTGCTGCACGTTGCCGCGGACCGGCATCTGGCGCTGACCGAGACCGGGCGGACGCTGGCCATGCGGGTGAAGCGCAAGCACCGGCTGGCCGAGTGTCTGCTGGTCAGCATCATCAAGCTGCCCGGTGAGGAAGCGCGTATCGAGGCCTGCCGGTGGGAGCACGTCATCTCCGAGGGCGTCGAACGCCGCCTTTTCGAGCTGCTCGGGCACCCGGACCGATGCCCCCACGGAAACCCGATCCCGGGCCTGAGCGAGCTGGCCTGAGGCCCACGGTTGCTTAGCCGGCGTCGGCGGACAGGAAGCAGACGGTGTCGCCGGCCGCGAGCGGGGTCGCGCCGTCCCCGGTGATCGGGTCACCGTTGAGCGCGGCGCTGACGTGCTGGTCGAACGTGAGGCCGGTCGCACCCGCCGCCTCGTCCACAGTGGCGGCGCGGACGGTCCGCGGACCGCGGCCGGAGTCGGCCCGGGCGAGCGCGCCGAACAGCTCGACGGTCACCGCTGGCGCCGGCCGGGCGCGCGCGTCCTGGTAGTCGGCGGGCGTGTTCACGTTGAGCACGGAGTCGAGGTCCGGGTCGAGCGCGGCGATCAGGGCGTCCGCCTTCAGTGCGCTGTCGTCCAGTCGCTCGACCGCGCACTCGTCGAACAGGAAGGCGGGCCGCAGCCGGTCCTCCTGCACCAGCCGCTCGGCCCTCGGGGCGAGCCGGACCCGGTACGCGGCGGCCAGCGGCTGCGGGTATCCCCGCGCTAGCGGGAGCGCCACGTCCGTCTCCGCCCGCTCGTCGAGGACGCGCAGCACCCGCCGGATGAAGGCCGGGTGCAGGAACGGCAGGTCGGTGGAGCTGATGAAGGCGGCGTCGGCGCGCCCGTCAAGGGCGGCCAGCCCGGCCGCGATGCCCTGCACCGGGCCCCGGCCGTCCCGCGGGTCGTCCACCACCACGGTGCCTTTCGGCAGCTTGGGGAGGTCCTGGCCGCTGGCCCTGACAACCACGATAGGCCCCCCGGTCGCGCGGGCGAGGATGCCGACTGTCCGGGCCAGCAGCGTGGACCCGTGCCATTCAAGCGCCGCCTTGGGCACGCCCATCCGCGAGGACCGCCCGCCCGCCAGCACCACTCCTGCGGAAGCCGCCATCGCCTCAGCGTACGCGCCGGCGCCGCCGCCGCCGGAAACCTGGGTGGCCGCCGGAAACCACGCCAGCGCCGGGGCGGCCAAACCCCTATAGTGGCCCCGTGGCTGAGGAAGACGACGAGATTCGCCAGCCGGACACGGCCGGGATATCGCAGGAGACACGGGACAACTCCCTCGGCCGGCTGCTCGCCCTGTCGGACGGCGTGTTCGCGATCGCCATGACGTTGCTGGCCCTGGATCTGGCGGTGCCTAACCTCAGCGGCCACGTAACCAGTCAGCAGTTGATCCACGCCCTGGCCCAGCACACGGATAGTTACTGGTCTTTTATTCTGAGTTTCTACGTCATCGCGATTTACTGGGGAGGCCACCGTCGTCTGATGCGATCGGTGGTCGTGTTCAACCCCAAGCTGGTGCGCGACACGGTCTTCCTGCTGCTGATCGTGGCCGCGCTGCCGTTTCCGACCAGCGTGCTCGGCCGGTACGGCGGCACCCCGTTCGCGCTGGCGCTCTACGGGGCGTTCAACGCGCTGGCCACGGCCGCGCTCATCCTCCTCGCGTATGACGTGCGGCGGGCCGATCGGGTCGCCCGCAGCGCGGAAACACCTGCGGATAAGCTGGCCGTCTGGGAGGGCTGGCTGAACTTGGTCGTGTTCCTGCTGTGCATCCCGGCCGGCTATCTGTTCGGCGGCAACGGCCCCTATGTGCTCCTGCTGCTGGTCCTCACGAATCGGCTTCCGCTGCTGACAACCCTGGCTCATCGATACCGGATCGGCCCGCGCGAGCGTCGGCTCGGCCGCGGCCGACCGGGAGATAACAGCAAGAAGCGCCGCAGCCGCTAGTCCCGGGCAACGCGGGCCCGGTTCCGTGCTGTTTCAAGACCTTCTTGTCTGGTAGAAAATGCGGAAGCATCCCGACGGCACTACGCCGTCTGCCCCAGGGCTGTCCGCGCCGTGCGAGCGGCGACGCGGCGTCCGCCGGTTCCCCCCAAGAGTGGTGTTGATGGCAGCTGATGCGGAGCAGATAAGGGTCCTGCTCGTCGAGGACGACGACGGCGACGCCTTTCTGGTCGAGGAACTGCTCCGCGAGGCCGGCGGGGGAGTCGAGGTGCAGCGGGCGCGGCTGCTGGCCGATGCCAGGAAGCCGATTCGCGATGCGGCCTGCGTGCTGCTCGATCTCGGCCTGCCGGATTCGCAGGGCCTGGACGGGCTCCGGTGGCTGCTGCGGGAGCGGCCGGACGTCGCCGTGGTCGTCCTGACCGGCCTCGCCGACGAGTACCTGGGCGAGCAGGCGGTCAAGGCGGGGGCGCAGGACTACCTGGTCAAGGGCGACGTGAGCGGAAAGCTCCTGCTCCGGGTGATCAGGTACGCGATGGAGCGCCGCCGCTGGGACGAAGCCCAGCGGCAGCTTCAGGTCGCCCGGCTGAGCGCCGAGGAGAACGCCCGGCTGGAACGCGGCCTGCTGCCGTCGCCGGTGCTGGACGACGCCCGGCTGAGCGTCTCGACCCGGTACCGGGCGGGCGGGCAGCAGCGGCTCCTCGGCGGCGACTTCTACGACGTCGTGGAGACGCCCGACGGCTGGGTGCACGCGCTGATCGGCGACGTCTGCGGGCGCGGCCCGGCCGAGGCCGCGCTCGGGGTCTGCCTGCGGGTCGCGTGGCGGGCGCTGGTGCTGGCCGGCCAGGCGCCGGCCGACGTGCTCACCGCCGTCCAGCTCGTGCTCAGGCACGAGCAGCAGGACGAGGCCATGTTCGCCACCGTCTGCATGCTGTCGGTCGCGCCCGGCCGGTCCACCGGGATGCTGCGGCTGGCCGGGCACCCGCCGCCGCTGCTGATCACGCCGGACGGGATCACCGAGCTGACCGCCCCCACATCCCCGCCGCCGGGGCTCAACGACCCGGAGAGCTGGTCCGCGCGCGAGGTGCAGCTCGGTGACCGCTGGTCGCTGCTGATGTACACCGACGGGCTGATCGAGGGGCGGATCGCCAAGGGGCCGTACCGGCTCGGCAGTGAGGGCCTGATCGAGCTGGTGCGGGACGCGCTCGGCCCGCCGCCGTTCGGCCTCGGCGGCGCCCACGACGACGCGCTCCTCGACCGGCTGCTCGAGCAGGTCCGCGACCTCAACAGCGGCGAACTGGACGACGACATCGCGATCCTCGCGCTCAGCCGCGCATGACCGGGTCGCGATCGGCCGTGACCCGCGGCCCGGCCTCGGCGCCGTGGCCGCTCGGCCGGGTCATCGGCGCCGCCGTGCTTCTGATGGCGCTGTTCTCGGTGGCGGCCGTGTTCGTCGGTGTGCTGGCCCTCGGCCACCTCGATAACGAGCGGTCGCGGATCGAGATCACCCTCGACCCCGCCGCGCTGGAGTCGCAGCAGCTCTACAGCGCGCTGCTGAATCAGGAGACCGGGGTGCGCGGGTATGCGCTGAGCGCCAAGACGCCGTTCCTCGCCCCCTACACCGAGGGCTATGCGGCCGAGAAAGTCGCGGACACCATGCTCAAGAAGCTCACCCCGCAGCTGCCCGCCGGCAGCGCCGCCGAACTCCAGGCGACGCTGACCCAGGCCCACGACTGGCGCACCCGCTACGCCGAGCCGACGATCAAGCAGATCCAGACCAGCGGGAAGCCGGTCGTCGGCCCGGACATCCTCGCGGGCAAGGCGGAGTTCGACGCCCTCCGGGTCAAGTTCGCCGTCTTCCAGACCGACGTCTCGAGCACCAGGACCCAGGCGCTGGCCTCGCTCAACGACGCCTCCGACGAGCTCCACGTGGCCCTGCTCGCCATCGCGATCGGCTTCTTCTTCGTCGTCGCGGGGCTGGCCCTGGTGCTGCGCAACACCGCGATCCGCCCGGTGCACTTGCTGGCGGGCGAGGCCCGGCTGGTCGCCGGCGGTGATTTCGGCCACGAGGTCGCCCAGACCGGGCCGCGGGAGATCCGCGGCCTGGCGGCCGACGTGAACACGATGCGGCTGCGCATCCTGCGCGAGCTGGCGACGGTGCAGGAGGCGAACTTGGCCCTAGCGGAGCACGCGGCCGAGCTCCAGCGCTCCAACGCCGAGCTCGAGCAGTTCGCCTACGTCGCCTCGCACGACCTGCAGGAGCCGCTGCGCAAGGTGACCAGCTTCTGCCAGCTGCTGCAGCGCCGCTACGGCGGCCAGCTTGACGAGCGGGCCGACCAGTACATCGACTTCGCGGTCGACGGCGCCAAGCGGATGCAGGTGCTGATCAACGACCTGCTCGCGTTCAGCCGGGCGGGCCGGTCGGCCGAGGAGCTCGGCCCGGTGGCGTGCGACGCGGCCCTGGCGGCGGCCACGGCGAACCTGTCCACCCAGATCGCCGAGGCCGGCGCGGTGATCGAGGCCGGCCCGCTGCCGGTGGTGCGGGGGCAGCTCACGCTGATGTCGGTGGTGTTCCAGAACCTCATCGGCAACGCGCTGAAGTTCACCGGCGATGAGCCGCCGAGGATCGTCGTGACGGCCGAGCGCGACGGCGCATTCTGGTCGTTTTCCGTCACCGATAACGGAATCGGGATCGAGCCGCAGTATGCTGACCGGGTTTTCCTGATCTTCCAGCGCCTGCACGAGCGGGCCGCGTACCCGGGAACGGGTATCGGCCTGGCGATGTGCCGGAAGATCATCGATTACTTCGGCGGCCGGATCTGGCTCGACACCGGCGTTGCCGAGGGCGCCAGGTTCCGCTTCACCGTGCCTGCGCTCTCGGCCGACGAGACCAACAAGCCGAACCGGCCGAACGACGCGAACGACGCGAACGAACCGAGCAAGGGGACCGATGGCTGATCCGGAGGACGGCACGCTGGTCGACGTGCTGCTGGTGGAGGACGACGAGGGGGACATCCTCATGACCAGGGAGGCCTTCGAGTTCCATAAGATCCGCAACCCGCTGCACGTGGTAACCGACGGCGAGCAGGCCCTGCACTTCATGCGCAGGACCGGCCCCTACGCCGACGCGCCGCGGCCGGGGCTGATCCTGCTCGACGTCAACCTGCCGCGGCTGTCCGGCCTGGAGGTCCTCGCCCAGTTGAAGCAGGACCCCGAGCTCGCCGTCCTGCCGGTCGTCATGCTGACCACCTCGCAGGCCGAGGAGGACATCCTGCGCAGCTACAAGCTGCACGCCAACGCGTACGTGACCAAGCCGGTCGACTTCGAGAACTTCATCGCCGCGATCAGGCAGATCGACGACTTCTTCCTGACCCTGGTCCAGCTGCCTGGCCCCGGCCAGGCCCCGCGCTAGCCCGGGCCCGCCCCCGCGCAGCCCGGGCGGCCGCACTACTTTTCGTAGCTCCGGAGCGCGTTGCCGAGCCCGAAGAAGGTCGGGGCCCAGTGGCCGACGAAGATGCCCCACCGGTCGGCCCGGTCGGTCCCGGCCGATTCCGCTCGCATCGAGGTCCCCCAGGCCACGAACGACAGGGCGATGCTGGCGAACCCGGCGATGTAGGCGTAGTCGGACTTGAAGCCGTAGTCGTGCAGTTGCTCGATCATGGTTCTTCCTCTCGCGTTTTTCGTCTCGTCTGGCGTGTCTTGACTACCTTCTGCTGTCCTGTCGCAGTATGGTCAAACACAACGTCTAAGAAAACTTGTGCATATTGAAGAGGTTCTGTGATGGCGGGTGAACCGGAGAACGGGCTGGCGATCGGCGAACTGGCCGAGCGGGCGGGGGTACCGGCCCCGACCCTGCGCAGCTGGGAGACCCGGTACGGGTTTCCCCGGCCGCGGCGGCTGGAGGGCGGCCACCGCCGCTATGAGCCGGGCGACGTCGCGCTGATCGCGGAGGTGCTGCGGCAGCGGGCGGCCGGGCTGAGCCTGGAGGCCGCCATCGGCGTCGCCACCGCGCGCGGGGCGGAGGGCGAGTCCTCCGTCTTCGCCGGCCTGCGCCGCCGCCAGCCGGACCTGCTGCCCCAGGTGGTGCGCAAGAGCACGCTGCTCGCGCTGACTCGGGCGATGGAGGACGAGTACTGCGCGCGGGCGGAGCGGGCGGTGCTGTTCGCCAGCTTCCAGCGGCAGCGCTTCTACCGTCGCTCCCGTGGCCGCTGGGCCGAACTGGCCCGCACCGCCCTCGTCACCACCGTGTTCGCCGACTTCACCGAGTCCCCCGCAGCCGACGCCGCCCTGCTCGAGGTGCCGGTGCCGGACGGCGCGCCGATGCGCCGCGAGTGGACGCTGGTATGCGAGGCCCGCGATTATCCGGCCTGCCTCACCGCCTGGGAGTTCCCCGGCCAGGGCGGCGTCGCCGACGCCGACCGGCGGTTCGAGGCGCTGTGGACGCTGAACCCGCACGCGGTGCGGGACGCGGCCACGATCTGCGCCCAGCTGGCCGAGCAGTTCTCCCCGGGCCTGCGGCTGCTCGACCGGCTGCCGTCGGATCCGCCGCCGCCGGTCTCGGCCGACCTGCAGCATGCGACCGGGCTGCTCAGCCGGATGATCAGCTACCTCGACGCGGCAGCAAGCAAGTAGCGGCCGCGCAGCACTAGCGGCCGCCCCGGAGGTAAGCCCGCGAGGAGCGGGGCTAACGGCGGCCCGGC
>Ga0302324_100017286_pt1 | contig 14307 bp, 12 predicted proteins | sample Palsa_T0_1_FD_201949 | JGI IMG/M metagenome (GOLD analysis project Ga0302324, IMG submission 201949) | Peat permafrost microbial communities from Stordalen Mire near Abisko, Sweden - Palsa_T0_1 | ecosystem: Environmental > Terrestrial > Soil > Palsa > Peat permafrost | place: Sweden: Abisko... | reverse complement strand
TGGTCGTTTGCGGCCGGCGCTGTAGCCATGACGATGGCGCGTGCCGCCGATGTGCCGATGCTCAATGTGAAGCTGGGACTGTGGGAAATCACCACGCATCCGCAGGTCAACGGCAACCTGCCCATTACCGACGAGCAACTGCAGAAATTGCCGCCCGAGCAGCGCGCCAAGTTTGAGGCGGCGATGCAGGCGGCGATCACCCGCGGGGCGCAGCCGCATCTTTTCAAGGAGTGCATGACGCCCGAGAAGCGCTCGCGCGGCTTCAGCGCCGGCAGCGAGCAGTCGAAGAACTGCCAGCAGACACTGGTGACCAATACGCCGAGCGAGTTCGAGCTGCACCGTGAATGTTCCTCCGAAGACGGCAAGCAATCGACCAGCGTGCATTTTCGCGTGGTGAGTTCCGATCACGTCTCGGGAACCGTCAATTCGCTGATATCGCATGGGTCCAAGACCATGACGGTGAACAGCACCATGGAAGGCAATTGGCTCGGCGCCAATTGCGGCAGCGTCACGGACATCGAAATCGAAAAGAACGCGCCCTGACGACCTGATGCGGCAAGCACCGGACCGCAGCGGGCCTGCCACTGCAACGATCGTCTGTTGCGTACTGGGCGTGTTCTGCGAGGGTATCGACCTGCAGGCCGCAGGCGTTGCGGCCGGCGGCATAATTCCGGAGTTCAAGCCCGGCGCCGGCCAGCTGGGTAATTTCTTCAGCGCCGGCACCCTGGGCCTGTTCCTGGGCGCCGTGGCCGGAGGGCGGGTGTCGGACGCGATAGGCCGCAAGCGCGTGGTGATCACGTCGATCATCCTGTTCGGCCTGTTTTCGCTGCTGACGGCGCTGGCCCGGGACATGCAGACGCTGTCCTGGGCGCGCGGGCTGACCGGATTGGGCCTGGGCGGCGCGCTGCCGAATCTCGTCGCGCTGGTCAACGAATCCAGCGCGAGCAACCGGCGCAGCGCCAACGTGGCGCTGGCCTATAGCGGCGCGCCATTCGGTGGCGCGGTCGCCAGTCTCATCAGCCTGTCGATCGCGCCGTCCCACTGGCGATGGATATTCATCACCGGCGGTGTGGTGCCGCTGATCATGGCGCCGATCATGATCGCCAAGCTGCGCGAATCCCCGGCGTTCGAGCGCCTGCGCGACGCGCGCATCAGCGCCGGAGGCGCGCCGGCTCGCAGCGGCGACGATCCGGGGCGCGCCGGCGTCCTCGCGATCGTCGCGGACGGGCGCGCCGTGCCGACGCTGCTGCTGTGGGTCAGCTTTTTCCTCGGGCTGCTGATGCTGTATCTGCTGTTGAACTGGCTGCAGACACTGCTGGTGGGCATCGGACTCACGAAACCACAAGCGGACGCGGCGCTGGTCGCTTTCAACGTCGGTGGCGGATTATCAGCCCTGCTGATGGGCCAGGTGCTTGAGGGCCGCTGGCGCGCTGCCGGAATTCTCGCGACGTTCGTCGCCTTGCCTGCGCTGGTATGGCTGCTCAGCCGTGCGCCGCCGCAGCCGGGCCTGACGGTGCTGATCGTGTTCGCGCTCGGCTGCGCGGTGCTGGCGGCGCAGGCGTTCCTGTACGCGGTGGCGCCCGCTTGTTATCCGACCTCGATTCGCGGCATCGGTGTCGGCGCCGCAGTGGCCATCGGCCGCATTGGTTCCATCGTCGGCCCCAAGCTCGCCGGGATACTCAAGGCCGCCGGCCATGGCTATTCGCAATTGATGACCGACCTGCTGCCGATTGTCGTGCTCGGCAGCGTGACTGCGATCGCGCTAGCCTGGTATACACGCCGGGGAAGCATGAGCGCCGACGCCTAGACAGGCGCGCTTGGTAGCAGACGGACGCGCGTCACAGCAGGTTGTTGGGCCAGATCATCGTGCGCCACATATGCGCCACTGGTGAATTGTCGAACCCCAGGCCCGCCGCCGGTTGCCGGAAGTGCCGACCGATCACATCGGTGAATTGCTCCGGGTCAACGACTACGTCCGGATCAAACGCATAGGCGTCGTTCAGGGTGATCAGGCGCGCCGTCATATACCAGCGATGATTCCTGGCTTCCTGGTACGCCTGCCGGATATAGGCCGATGGCTGATACTCCGGTCCGAAGAATTCCCGGTAGGCTTGCGGATAGTCATAGCCGACGGACTCGTCGGGGAAGAAGCGCAACGCCTGGTGGTAGCGCACCGCCCAGCTGATTTCCTCGCTCACGTACGGCTCGATCAGTTGCGCGCCCCAGTAGCCGTGATCGGCGCGAATCAGCGCACCGTTGGCGATGTCGTGCAGCAGGCAGGCGAGCACCACCTTCTCCTCCAGTCCGGATTTCAGCGCCAGCATGGCACTTTGCAGCAGATGGGCGCGCGTGAATGCGGTAAAGCGCAGATTGAAGAAATCCAGCAGCTGCGGCTGGTCGGGCATGCTGGGCAATGCCGGGTTGTCACCCATCATGAAGACGCACTCGGGACCGAGCTGAGCCATCAGCTCGCGCTCGATTTCCGGCTGCGCGCGGCCTAGGTCGGCGATCGGATGCGGCATGATCATGCGGCGGCGGCCGCCTTGCGGCCTGGCACTCTGCGAATCTGAACTCATAGCGCTATTATGGACCGGCTCGGCCCATGCAACACAGGAACAGCGATGAATGCGACATCCATGAATCTGAAGGACTCCGGCATGCATCTCAAGGACGCAGGATTGATCAGGACGCAATGCTTCATCGACGGCAAATGGGTAGGCGCGGACTCTGGCGCGGTGCGCGAGGTGCGCAACCCCGCCACGGGAGAACTGCTGGCCACGGTGCCCGATGCGGGTGCTGCCGAGACCGTTCGTGCGATCGACGCCGCCCAGCGTGCGTTTGCGCCGTGGCGAGCCAGGACCGCAGAACAGCGCGGGCGCATGCTGCGCCGATGGTACGAGCTGATGCTCGAGCACCAGGAGGACCTGGCGTGCCTGATGACCAGCGAGCAGGGCAAGCCGTTGGCGGAATCGCGCGGGGAAATCGGCTACGCGGCATCGTTCATCGAGTGGTTTGCGGAAGAAGCCCGACGCATCGACGGCGACGTCATCGCCTCGCCCTGGGTGGACAAGCGCATCATCGTGCTGCGCGAGCCGGTGGGTGTGTGCGCCGCCATCACGCCGTGGAACTTTCCGGCGGCGATGATCACACGCAAGGTCGCTCCGGCGCTGGCGGCGGGCTGCACCATTGTCGTCAAACCAGCGCTGCAGACGCCGCTGTCGGCGCTGGCGATGGCGGAACTGGCGGCACGTGCCGGCGTTCCGGCGGGCGTGTGCAACGTAGTCACCGGCGATGCCCGCGCGATTGGCGGGGAGCTCACGTCCAATCCGATCGTGCGCAAGCTGAGCTTCACCGGCTCGACGCAGGTCGGCCGCACGCTGGCTGCGCAGTGCGCGCCGACATTGAAACGCATGTCGCTCGAGCTCGGCGGCAACGCGCCGTTCATCGTGTTCGACGACGCCGACATCGACGCCGCGGTGGAAGGCGCGATGGTGTCGAAATACCGCAATACCGGCCAGACCTGCGTGTGCGCGAACCGGCTGCTGGTGCAGGAGGGCGTTTACGAGACGTTCGCGCGAAAGCTGGCTGCGGCGGTAGCGAAACTGAAGGTCGGCAATGGCATGGATGCGGGCGTCGAGCAGGGGCCGCTGATCGATGCGCCCGCGCTGGCGAAGGTTGAAGAGCTGGTCGGGGATGCGCTGAGCCAGGGCGCACGCGCAATCATCGGCGGGCGGCGGCATGCGCTGGGACGAACCTTCTATGAACCCACGGTGCTGGCGGATGTTGAGCCCACGATGCGCGTGGCGCGCGAGGAGGTGTTTGGGCCTGTTGCGCCATTGTTTCGCTTCAAGCAGGAGGCAGACGCGATTTGTATGGCAAACGACACAGAATTCGGCCTGGCCGCGTACTTTTATGCGCGTGATGTGGGACGGGTATGGCGCATTTCGAGCGCGCTCGAGTGCGGTATAGTCGGCATCAACACCGGACTGATCAGTACCGCGGTGGCGCCATTTGGCGGGGTGAAGCAGTCCGGCATGGGGCGCGAAGGTTCACGCTATGGCATCAACGAATATCTCGACCTCAAGTACCTGTGCCAGGCCGGAATCGGCTAGCGCGCGCCGGCGATCATTTTACTGAGATGGTTTCCACTGGAGCGGCGGCAACGGCCTTGCTGATGTGAAGTTCCTGGTCGGCCTGTAAGGTGCAACCCCCGCATCACTGCGCCGAACCTGCAAGGTAACGGGCGCCGCTCCATTTTTTTCCGCTGGCGTTTCAGGCCGCGATCGGAAACCCCAGCTCGTGCGCCACCGCAGGATGCACTACCGCACCGTGAACGATGTTCAGGCCGGCCGCCAGTCCGCGATCCTCGGCCGTGGCGCGCTCCCAGCCCTTGTCTGCCAGTGCTTTCACGTAGGGCAGCGTGGCGTTATTGAGCGCGAATGCGGAGGTGCGCGGCACCGCGCCGGGCATGTTGGTGACGCAGTAGTGGATGACGCCATCGACCAGATAGACCGGCGATGCATGGGTGGTGGGCCGGCTGGTCTGAAAACAGCCGCCCTGATCGATCGCGATATCGACCACCACCGAACCATGGCGCATGCGCCTGATCATCGCGCTGCTCACGAGTTTGGGTGCTGCGGCGCCCGGCAGCAGCACCGCGCCGATGACCAGGTCCGCATCGGCCACCGCCCGCTCGATGGTATCGGCGGTGGAAAACTGGGTGCGCACGGCGCCATGGAAGCGGGCGTCCAGTTCGCGCAAGCGGCGAATCGAACGATCGATCGCAGTGACATCGGCACGCAGTCCGTGCGCCATCTCGATCGCATTGGTGCCGGCGACTCCGGCGCCGATCACGACCACCTTGGCGGGGGCAACTCCGGGCACGCCGCCCAACAGCACGCCGCGGCCGCCGTTGCCCTGCTGCAGATACTGCGCGCCGACCTGGATCGACATACGCCCGGCCACCTCGCTCATCGGCGTCAGCAGCGGCAACGAACCGTCGGCTGCGGTCACGGTCTCGTAGGCGATCGCCACGCACTGCGATCGCATCAGTGCCTCGGCCTGCGGACGATCGGCGGCCAGGTGCAGGTAGGTGAACAGCACCTGGTCGGCGCGCATGCTGGCGCATTCGTCCAGCTGCGGTTCCTTGACCTTGACCACCAGCTGCGAGTCGTTGAAGACGGCATCGGCGCTGGCGGCGATGGTGGCGCCGGCGCTGCGATAATCCTCGTCGCTGCAATCGATGCCGGCGCCGGCCCCGGTCTGCACCAGCACCTGGTGGCCGCCGGAGCTCAGTTCGCGCACCGCCGCCGGCACCAGGCCGACGCGATACTCATGAATCTTGATTTCCTTGGGAACGCCGATTCTCATGGTGCTGATCTCCGGACCGGTTATTGCGGGGCGGCTCGACCGCTCAATTGTGGGGCTTGGCTGCGGCAGCCAATTGCTCAATGACTCAAAATCAGGGAGGTAAATGGCAGATTCTTGCGAATAGATGGTGTATGTTAAACGAATATGCAACTGGATCGCTCAGATCGCAAGATCCTCCGGGAACTGCAGCGCGATTCCAGGCAGTCCAATGCGGCGCTCGCCGCCAGCGTCGGCCTGTCGGAGTCGGCCTGCCTGCGGCGTGTGCGGCTGCTGGAACAGGCCGGAGTCATCGAGCGCTACACCGCCATGCTCAGCCCGCCCAAGGTCGGCGTCACGATCGGATTCATTATCCGAATCACACTGCGCGGCCAGACCGATCGCGACCTTACCGCGTTCGAGCAGGCGGTGCAGGCGGTGGCGGAAGTCACCGAGTGCGACCTGACCACCGGCGAGTCGGACTACGTGCTGCGGGTGGTGGCGCGCGACGCGGCCGATTTTGAGCGCCTGCACAGCAAGGTGCTCACCAAGCTGCCCGGAGTGGCGCGTGTGGATTCCAGCTTCGTGCTGCGTTCGGTGGTAAAAAATGCCGGCCTGCCGATCGACGGCTGATAGTAACAGATGAAACCAGTGTACAATGCGCAGCAGGCGGAGCCGTCCGGCTCCGGCGATACCGGGGTGATCCATGGGCCAGGAGCTGCACGACAACCCGCTCGGTACTGACGGCTTCGAGTTCGTCGAGTTTACCAGCCCCGATCCGATCGCCCTCGGCAGACAGTTCGAAGCCATGGGCTTCAGCGCGGTGGCGCGGCACCGCTCGAAGAATGTGCTGCGCTACAAGCAGGGCGACATCGACTTCATACTGAACATGGAACCGCGCGGCCAGGCGGCCGAGTTTCGCGGCGCGCACGGCCCGTCGATCAATGCCATGGCGTTTCGCGTGCGCGATGCCGCCGCCGCGCTGCGGCTCGCGCTCGAGCGCGGGGCCACCGAGGCCCGCGGCTCGGTCGGTCCGATGGAACTCAACATCCCGGTCATCGAGGGCATCGGCGGCTCGTTCCTGTACCTGGTCGATCGCTACGGCGCGCACGAGATCTACGACGTGGATTTCGTGCCAATGGCGGATGCCGCCGCGCGCGAGCAATCCAACAGCGCCGGTCTCACCTACATCGATCACCTGACGCATAACGTCAGTCGCGGCAACATGAAGACCTGGGCGGATTTCTATGAGCGGGTGTTCAACTTCCGCGAGATTCGCTATTTCGACATCGAGGGCAAAACCACCGGACTGATCTCCAAGGCGATGACCAGTCCGGACGGCAAGATCCGCATTCCACTCAATGAAAGCCAGGACGACAAGTCGCAGATCGAGGAGTTCCTGCACGACTACAACGGCGAGGGCATCCAGCACGTGGCGCTGGGCACCGCGGACATCTATCACAGCGTGGATCGGATGCGCGTCCAGGGAGTGAAGTTCCAGGACACGCCGGACTCTTATTATGAGGCGCTGGACGCGCGCGTTGCCGGTCATGGCGAGGACGTCGCCCGGCTGCGCGAGCGACGTATCCTGCTGGACGGCGCGCCGACCCAGGGACAGGGCCTGCTGTTGCAGATCTTCACCCAGAACGTGGTTGGGCCGTGCTTCTTCGAGATTATTCAGCGCAAGGGCAATGAGGGGTTCGGCGAAGGCAACTTCAAGGCGCTGTTCGAGTCGCTGGAACTCGATCAGGTGCGCCGCGGCGTATTGTCGCTGGAACCGGGCGGCGCGAAGGCCTGATGAGCGCGAGTGCGACAGTTGCCGAACCAGCGCCAGGCGCCGATGCAGCGCCGGCCGAACTGGCCTACCAGGCCGGCTTCGGCAACCATTTTGCGAGCGAGGCGCTGGCCGGCGCGCTGCCGCAACACAACTCGCCGCAGCGTTGTCCGTACGGCCTGTATGCCGAGCAGATGTCGGGTACCGCCTTTAGCGCGCCGCGCGGCGTCAATCGGCGCAGCTGGCTGTACCGCATCCGCCCAGCGGTGACACATCGCCCGTTCCAGCCGTCGGAGCAGGCGCGGCTGTGCGCGGAATTCTCCGCATTGGCGACGCCGCCGAACCAGATGCGCTGGGACCCAGTGCCGCTACCGATCGAGCCGACCGATTTTCTCGACGGACTGGTGACGCTCGGTGGCAACGGCGATGCGCACGCGCAGTGCGGCTGTGCGATCCACGTCTATGCCGCTAATCGTTCGATGACGCAGCGCGCATTCTACAGCGCCGACGGCGAACTGCTGATTGTCCCGCAGGCCGGACGGCTGCTGCTGACGACCGAACTGGGACGGCTGGCGCTGCAGCCGCTGGAGATTGCAGTCATCCCGCGCGGCCTGCGCTTTCGCGTCCAGCTGGTCGATGACGCCGCGCGCGGCTACGTGTGCGAGAACTTTGGGGCTGCGTTTCGCCTGCCGGACCTGGGTCCGATCGGTTCCAACGGCCTGGCCTGCGAGCGCGATTTTCTTGCGCCGGTGGCCTGGTATGAAGATAGCGACCAGCGCCATGAACTGATGGCGAAGTTCATGGGACGGTTGTGGAAGGCGCAGATGGATCACTCGCCATTCGACGTGGTCGCCTGGCGCGGCAACCTCGTGCCCTACAAGTATGATCTGCGCCGCTTCAATGCCATCGGCTCGATCAGCTACGATCATCCGGATCCTTCGATTTTTCTGGTGCTGCAGTCGATCAGCGACACCCCGGGTGTCGACGACATCGATTTCGTGATCTTTCCGCCGCGCTGGCTGGCGATGGAACACACTTTTCGTCCACCGTGGTTCCATCGCAATGTCGCCAGCGAATTCATGGGACTGATCGAGGGCGTGTACGACGCCAAGGCGCATGGATTCCTGCCCGGAGGCGCCTCACTGCACAACTGCATGAGCGGCCACGGGCCGGACGCGGCCACCTTTGAAAGCGCGAGCGCTGCGGACACCAGCCGTCCCGAGCGCATCGCCGGCACCATGGCCTTCATGTTCGAAACTCGGCGCGTCATCCGGCCGACCCGCTACGCACTCGACAGCGCGCTGTTGCAGAGCGACTACTTCGAATGCTGGCAGGGCCTGCGCAAGCACTTCGATCCGCGCCAGCGCTGACGCTCGCGACCGACCAGCCGTCATGGCGCTGAATGAATCCCACGATCCGCAGCTGCAGAGCTGGATCGAATCCGCCAACACCGCCGACACGGACTTTCCGATACAGAACCTGCCGCTGGCCGTGTTCCGCCCGGCCGGCAGCGGCGAGGCGTTTCGCGGTGGCGTCGCGATCGGCGATCAGGTGCTGGACCTGGCCGTAGCACTGAAGAGCGGTGCGTTGAGCGCGCCTGGCGCGGCGGCGGCGGCGGCGGCTGCGCTGCCGCAATTGAACGAATTCATGGCGGCCGGGCCGCAGGCGTGGACGGCGCTGCGCCTGGCGCTGTCGCGCGCGCTACGCCGCGGTGCCACGCAGCGGGCGGCGCTGAGTTCGTGCCTGCTGCCGCAGGCCGAGGCGCAATATGCGCTGCCGGCGCGCATCGGCGACTACACCGATTTCTATACCTCGATCCATCATGCGACCGCGGTCGGGCGCCTGTTTCGTCCCGACAATCCACTGCTGCCCAACTACAAGTGGATGCCGGTCGGCTATCACGGCCGCTGCTCCTCGATCGCTATCTCCGGGCAGGAGTTTGCGCGGCCCTGGGGACAGGTACTGGCTGGCGGATCGGGCGTCGCTGCCGGCGGCGTGCCGACGCTCGCCGCCAGCCAGCGACTGGACTACGAGCTCGAGCTCGGGGTATTCATCGGTGCCGGCAACGCGCTCGGAAGCCCGATCAGCATCGACGCGGCCGAGTCGAACGTGTTCGGGCTGTGCCTGCTCAATGACTGGTCGGCGCGCGACCTGCAGGCCTGGGAGTACCAGCCGCTCGGGCCGTTTCTCGGCAAGAATTTCGCGACCACGATTTCCCCATGGATCGTGACGCTGGAAGCGCTGCAACCATTCCGTGTCCCCTGGACCCGGCCGGCGGAGGATCCGCCACCGCTGCCGTACCTGGATTCGCCGTCGCTGCGCGCACAAGGGGCGATCGACCTGCAGCTCGAAGTATGGCTGGAAACCGAGACCATGCGCCGTGATGGCCAGTATCCGTGCCGCCTGTCGCACAGCAACTTCAGGCAAGCCTACTGGGCGATCGCGCAGATGGTGGCACATCACACCGTCAATGGCTGCAACCTGCAGCCCGGCGATCTGCTCGGCACCGGCACCCAATCCGGTCCCGCGGATGCCGAGGCCGGGTCGCTGCTGGAATTGACCGCTGGCGGGCGGCGTTCGCTGGCATTGCCCGACGGCGAGACGCGCCGCTTCCTGGAAGACGGCGATGCGGTGATCATGCGCGGCTGGTGCGAGCGCGCGGGCGCTACGCGCATCGGCTTCGGCCAACTGGTCGGACAGGTACAGCTAAGCGCGCGCTCGAGATGAGGTGCCCCGATGATCAGGCTCTACACTTACTTTCGCAGCTCCGCGGCCTTTCGGGTACGCATAGCGCTGCATTACAAGGGACTGCCGTTTGAGGCCATTCCGGTACACCTGCTGCGCCGCGGCGGCGAACAGCACGGTGCGGCCTTCGGGCAACGCAATCCGGCGCGACTGATACCGGTGCTGGAAGACGGGGCGCTCGCACTCACGCAGTCGCTGGCGATCATCGAATACCTGGAGGAGACGCATCCGACGCCGCCGCTGCTGCCGGCGGATGCGGCCGCGCGCGCCGCAGTGCGTGCGCTGGCGCTGAGCATCGCCTGCGACATCCATCCGCTCAACAACACGCGCGTCATGCGCTACCTTAAAGCTTCGCTGGCGATCGACGACGAGCAGCGCGCCGCATGGTCGCGCCATTGGATCGCGCTGGGCTTCAGCGCACTGGAGCGGGTACTTGCCAGCGGCGGAACGGCGCGCAGCTGCTGCTACGGTGATGTGCCGACAGTGGCGGATTGCTGCCTGATCCCGCAGGTGTTCAATGCGCTGCGCCTGCAATGCCCACTGGAGCCGTATCCGACCATCCACGCCATCCATCAGCACTGCATGCGGCTGGAGGCATTCGCGCGCGCCGCCCCGGGAGTGCAGAGCGATGCCGAATAGCCCCGACGCCACGCTGCGGCTGCAGGATTATCTGCCGTATCGGCTGTCGGTCGCCGCCAATGCGGTGTCGCGGCTGATCGCGCGCTCCTATGAGCGCCAGTTCGGTCTGAAGATTCCGCAGTGGCGCCTGCTGGCGGTTCTGGCGGATGAGGGTCCGCTGACGCAGCAGGCGTTGTGCGGCCGTACCATCATGGACAAGGTGACGGTGATGCGGGCCGCCCGCGGCCTGCTGCGCCGGCGTTTGATCCGGCGCTTGCCGAACGCGGCGGACGGCCGCTCGCACCGGCTGGTGCTCACGGCCGGCGGACGAATGCTTTACCAGCGCATCGTGCCGCTGGCGCTGGCGTACCAGGCGCAGGTTCTAAGCGGTATCGGTCGCCGCGAGATCACTCGCCTGCAACGGTTGCTGAAACGGGTCGAACGCGCTGCGACAGCGCACGACCTGACATAATCGCGCGCTAACGACAGCATTAATTCCTTTTAATGTTCCGGCCATATCGATTTAACGGCGCGGCCCGTACCCTGCGGCGGTGACAGCGCTACTCCTTGGCGTAAGGTTCGTCCGCGCCTGCCTGATTCTGAACCTGGCCATCGGCGCTGGCGGCTGCAGCGTGGCCCCTGTCTATCGACACCCTGCGCTGGCGACGCCGGCAGGCTGGACCAATGCACCGGAAAGCAACAGCGGCACCTGGCCTGCGGCGGACTGGTGGCGCGGTTTCGGCTCCGCACAGCTCGATGAGCTCATCGCCCGCGCGCAGGCGAGTAATGACGATATCGGCGCTGCCGTCGCGCGGGTTCGCGAGGCGGATGCCGAGGCGCGTATCGCCGGCGCCGCACTGCTGCCCACGCTGGCGCTCGACGCCAGCGCCAGCCGTCAACGGGCGCGACTGGTCAGCGGCGGCCCGCCGGTGACCTACAACGATTATTCGCCGCAACTGACCGCCAGCTATGAGTTGGATTTCTGGGGCAAGAATCGCGCCGCGCGCGACGCGGCAGTATTCGCCGCGCAGGCGAGCCGCTACGACCGCGAAACTGTCGCGCTCACGGTGGTCAGCAGCGTTGCGATGACGTACTTCGAGGCGCTCGAACAGCACGATCGGCTCGAGGTCGCGCGCGAGGACCTGGATAATGCGCAGCAGGTGCTCAGCGGCCTGGAGCTCGAGCAGAGTGTCGGCGTCGCCACGGCGCTCGACGTGGCGCAGCAGGCGACTACCGTGGCGACGCTGAATGCGTCGATCCCGCCGCTGGCGCAACAGCTGCAGCAGAATATCGACGCGCTCGCCATCCTGATCGGCGAGCTGCCCGAGAGCATTGATGTCGGCGGCAGCCTGGGAGAGCTCACGCCGCCGCCGGTCATCGCCGGCCTGCCCTCGCAACTGCTGGTGCGACGGCCGGACGTGGCGCAAGCCGAGGCGCAGCTGAAGGCGGCCAACGCCAATATCGGTGTGGCGCGGGCGGCGTATTTTCCAAGCATCGAGCTGACCGCAAGCGGCGGTTATGCCAGCACCGCCCTGAGCTCGCTGCTGTTGCCGCAAAGCCGTGTATTCGCGCTGACCGCCGCGCTCAGCCAGAGCATCTTTGATGCCGGCGCGCGCGGCGGCCAGCTCGAGTATTCGCGCGCCCGCTACGCCGAGCTGCTGTCGGATTACCACAAGACCGTACTCACCGCACTCGGGAACGTCGAGGATGCGCTGGTAGCAGCGCAGCAGACCGCGGAGCAGGAACTGCGACAGCAGCAGGCGGTCGACACCGCGCGCCGTGCGTTTGAATTCTCGCAGCTGCAGATGCAGGCCGGGACCACCAACGTGCTGACGGTGCTCAATACCGAGACGGCGCTGTTCACGGCGCGCGATACACTGGTGCAGGTCAGGTACGCGCGCCTGCAGGCGCTGGTGGATGTGTATCGGGCCCTCGGGGGCGGCTGGCAACAATCATAGGCGGATCAATGAGCGGCTTGAGCGAAGACAAATCTGACACAGCGGCCGGGCGTGCGCGCGCTAACCACCGGCGGCGCTTGCTGTTCGGCGTCGGCGCGCTGCTGCTGCTGGCGATCGGCTGGGTGTGGGTGTCGCGCAAGCCGGCACAGGCACAGGGTCCGGCCGGCACGCGCACCGCGGTGGCGGTCGAGACCGCCGTGGCGGCGCGCCGCGATGTGCCGCTCTACCTGGAAGGCCTTGGCAACGTGCAGGCGTTCTACACGGCGAAGATCACGACCCGGGTCGACGGCGAGCTGCAACGCATCGGCTTCGTCGAAGGACAGCTGGTCAAGAAAGGCGATCTGCTGGCGCAGATCGATCCGCGCCCGATGCAGGCCGCGCTCGACCAGGCCACCGGCATGCAGGCGAAGGACGCCGCGCAGCTGGAAAGCGCCACGCGCGACCTGGCGCGCTACCAGGTGCTGGCGCCGCAAAACCTGACCAGCAAGCAGGTGCTCGACAGCCAGCACGCGCTGGTAGCGCAGCTGCGGGCGCAGCTGCAGGTAGATCGGGCGGCGATCGACAATGCGCGCACACAGCTCGCATACGCCAGCATCACCGCGCCGTTCGCGGGACGCACCGGCATCCGGCTGGTCGATCCCGGCAATATCGTTCATGCCGCCGACACCACCGGTATCGTCGTGGTGACGCAGATACAGCCGATCGCGGTCGTGTTTACGCTGCCGGAGGACGCGCTGCCGCAGGTCAACCAGGCGCTGACCGCGGGCAGTGTCGCCGTGACGGCGCTGTCGCGCGATGACCGCACGGCGCTCGATAGCGGCACACTGACCCTGGTCGATAACGAGATCGATCCGGCCACCGGCACGGTGCGCCTGAAGGCCACCTTCGCGAACGCGCGCAATGCCCTGTGGCCGGGGCAGTTCGTCAATGTGCGCGTGCTGCTGCAGCAGCGACATGATATGGTGACGCTGCCGACGGCCGCCGTCGAGCGCGGACCCGAGGGTCTGTTCGCCTATGTCGTCAGGGCCGACTCCACGGTCGAGGCGCGCCCCATCAAGACTGCGGAAGACAGCGACGGCATCACCGTCGTGACCGACGGCCTGCAATCCGGCGAGCGCGTCGTGACCAGCAATCAATACCGGCTGCAGCCGGGTGCGCCGGTGCGCGCGCTGGCCGCGGCAGTGGTGCCCGCAGTGACGCCCGCCGCGCCCCCGTCGGCGCAACCATCGCAGGAACCCGACAGCAGCGCGCCGAAGCTGGCACATCGCCTGGCGCCATGAATATCTCCGAGCCCTTCGTACGGCGGCCGATCGCGACCTCGCTGCTGATGGGGGGCATCCTGCTGATCGGCATCGTGGCGTGGCCGCTGTTGCCGGTGGCGCCGCTGCCGCAGGTGGACTTCCCGACCCTCGTGGTCACCGGACAGTTGCCGGGGGCGAGCCCGGAGACCATGGCCTCATCGGTGGCGACTCCGCTGGAATACCAGTTCGCACAGATTCCCGGCCTGTCGCAGATGACCTCTACCAGCGTGCTCGGCACTGCGCAGATCACGCTGCAATTCGGCCTCGATCGAAGCATCAATGCCGCCGCGCAGGACGTGCAGTCGGCGATCGACGCTGCCGGCGGCCAGCTGCCGAAGAACCTGCCCAGTCCGCCCTCCTACAAGAAGGTCAATCCGGCCGATTCGCCCATCCTGATCCTCGCGGTACATTCCGACGTGCTGCCGCTCACCGCGGTGGATGACTATTGCGAGAACGTGATCGCGCAGCGGCTGTCGCAGATTCCCGGCGTTGCGCAGGTGTCGATCGGCGGCCAGCAGAAGCCCGCGGTGCGGGTACAGGTCGATCCGGCCAAGATTGCGGCGCT
>Ga0302324_100017285_pt1 | contig 14307 bp, 13 predicted proteins | sample Palsa_T0_1_FD_201949 | JGI IMG/M metagenome (GOLD analysis project Ga0302324, IMG submission 201949) | Peat permafrost microbial communities from Stordalen Mire near Abisko, Sweden - Palsa_T0_1 | ecosystem: Environmental > Terrestrial > Soil > Palsa > Peat permafrost | place: Sweden: Abisko... | reverse complement strand
AAGAACTTCACGCTGGTGATGTGCGATTTGCGCGGCTATGGCGATTCCAGCAAGCCAGAGGACCAGCCCAAGCACTTGAGCCAGTCCAAGCGGCCCATGGCGCTGGACGGCGTGGAGGTGATGGAACGCCTGGGCTATCGCCAATTTCTGATGGTGGGCCACGATCGCGGCGGGCGAGTGGGACGCCGCATGGCGCTGGATCATCCGGACCGCGTGCAAAAACTCATTGTGTTGGACATCGTGCCGGCGCATTATCTCTATTCGCACGTCACCATCGACTTCGTGCAGGCGTATTTTCATTGGTTCAACTACCTGCGGCCGGCGCCTGGTCCCGAGAACGACCTCAAGGCGGCCAACGACGCCGCGCTCGCGCGAACCACCGACGAGGTGCAGCGCGAATATTTGCGCAATAACACCAACCCGCTCACCATTCATGCTATGTGCGAGGATTATCGGGCCTCGGCCTCCATTGACCTGGAGATTGACGCGGCGGACATCAAGGCCGGCAAAAAGATTCAGTGTCCATTGCTGACCCTCTGGGCGGCGAACGGCGCCATGGGAAAGTTGTACGACGTTCTCGCGATCTGGAAGGACGAGGGCGTGAACGTCACCGGCAAAGGCCTGCCCGGCAACCATTCGCTGCAGGAGAGCGCGCCTCAGGAAACTCTGGCGGAGATACAGCAGTTTCTGCGCGGCTGACGAATTGGCGCGGGCCGCCGAGGAGGGTAATCACATGGCAGCTCTCGACTGGTCGCAATGTCCCGCCGTAGAAAGTGTGCCGGCAGGCTAAGCGGCGCCTGGGTGTTCAAGGACACGCGCATGCCGGTGTCCGCAGTGTTCGAAAACCTCGAAGCCGGAGCGAACATCGACGAGATCGTGGAATGGTTTGATACTACGCGGGAGCAGATCAGGACTGTACTTAAGTTCGCGGCCCGAAGCCTTGAGGTAGCAGTGGGGCCTCGCCCGCAATCTCAATCCGGGAGATAATGGAGGGGTGTACATCGCCAGGGCGGTTGCTCATCAAGCCCAATTCTTTGAGGCCATTGCCCAAGTAGCTTTGCCGCCTCAGGTTTTGAGCGTCACGCCGACACTAGGAACCGACTGGAACGGCGATTCTGCCGTCTTCTTTCAGGTGATACTTGCCGACAATTCCGTCCCAAGACCCCAGCTCCTCGCGTTCACCAAGCAAATCTCACGGGCCATCGTCCAGGAAATTCGGCCTCTGGAAGAATGGGGCGTTGTTCCCTATTTCGATTTCCTCACCGAGAGCGAGCGGGCCAGAATGAAGGAGCCGACCTGGGCCTGAGGGAATGCCCTACCCGGACGACCTGCTTCAATTGCTCAGGACATGGCGAACCTTCATCCTGAGGAAGCACACCAACCCAGCTTGCGCCGTGCGGTCTCGACCGGATATTACGCGCTTTTTCATCTGCTGATTTCGGACGCTGTCGCCAACTGTAACGACCAACAATTTCGGGCAACGCTCGCTCGAATCTTTGACCACGGCCCGATGAAGCAAGCATCTGAAAGAAAACTGTCGGAGCTGAACGATTTCTTCGATCGGCGGTCGCCGGAAGGCCCGGAGCGCACCGTCAAATATCACCTCTATAACGTCGCGGAAACTTTCTCGCAGGCGCAGCAGGACCGCAATGAGGCCGACTACAACCTTCTCAGAGAATGGCAGCCCACCCAGGCCTCGCTCTTACTCGAAGGTATTGCCAGCGCCTTCAAGAGCTGGAACACGATCCGACACGAGCCGGCAGCTCGGGATTTTCTTATCTCCATGTTGCCGAGTAGAGAGCGCAAGCAGAGCGAGAGACCGCGCTCTAAGCCGCGACCAACGCCGACCGACACGCCGAAGTCCTAGGCACATTTTCCATCTTACGCGTGGTATTTCTGGTAAGGACGATGAAAGGAAGGCAACAAGATGGGAACTCTCGGCTGGTTGCAATGCCCCGTCATAGAAAGCGTGCCGAGCAGACCTAGCGGTGCATGGCCTGCGGCACCGGAATAGCGGGTATACTTAGTCACTCCAGATGAAATACGAAATTAAGACCGACTGGACGGACCGCGGCTTCGTCGCCGGGCCGGATAAGAGCTTGGATCAGGCGCACGCCTTGTGGCGTTTCGCACGAGGGATGGCCTTCAGCGGCGAAGGGCAGACCGATAAGGCGGCCGCTGAACGCGAGGCCTTTATGAGCGGCGGAGTCCACTTTGCTCCGCGCTGACTGATACTCGGGTTCCGCTCGCCCGCGGCTTTGGCAAATCCCCGCGACCCGTGGGGAGGACACAAATTCTCCAGATTGACTCCCGATCTGCAGACCGCGTTTAAGAAGACGCCAGTAACGGTTTTCCTTATCACAACGGACGCGGCCGACGAGGTTCGCGACTTATTTGTCAGGCTACAGGCCGGCACCGCGCTGACTAGCCAGGAAGTGCGGGATGCGTGGCCCGGCAATCTCGGCCCGTTTATTGTCCGGCTAGCCGGAAAACTCAATTCGCGGCCAGAGTTCAGGCTTCCCTTTAGGCTAGACGCTAGCGATGATGACGAAGGCTATGATCCTTACGGTCCGAATCGTCAGTTCGTCTCTCAGTTGCTGCTCCTGTACTTGAGTCGTGAAGCGGACTCGCTCAATTTCCCGAGCCTCGGGGCCGCTGACCTCGATGAACTGTACCACGAGAAGATTGACTTCGATGAAAACGGTCCAAGTGCAGACCGCTGCCGGGATCTCGTCAAGAACACCGGCGTCGTATGCGGCTTTGGGTCACTAGCAAAAGACGAGAAAGGGAAGAACCGGAAGAAGACGAAGTTCTCGAAGGTGCAGATATTCTCCGTTTTTTGCTTACTACAGGACCTTAGCCGCTCGCCAAATTTCAAACTGGACCTAGCTCCTGTGGGACCCCTCGGGCACTATCTCCGTAATGCTGAACACAAGCTCTCGCCCGGTCGAGCAACCTCTGGTAAGAAGATTCAGGACTACTACGAACAATGGAAACAAGGAGTTCCGCCGGATATAGGAATCCGTCTAGACCCCAATCGCGCCTTTAGTAACGAACAAAAGGAACAAATGCTCCAGCGCGACGGTCCCACGTGCGCGATGTGTCGGAGGGAGCTCAGCCTTCAAGACGCCGAGGGTGATCATTATCCCACCGCTTGGCGAGACCGCGGACGCACTGTAATTGAAAACGGTCGATTAGTGCACAAGACCTGCCATACACGGGGAAGGCCGGCAGCGGCTTCAGATGCCGCGCTCCCCTCGGGTTCATAAGAGCGTTTACGGTCGTTCATTTTGCTCGGGGCTAACGCGTCCCAAGAACCTTCGCGCTCCGACGCTTGCCGCATTCAACAGCATCCTCCGCTGGCGACGCCGCGGCGGCGCGGGCGGGTTCTCGGTCCCCTTCTGCTGCCCGCCGCTCCCTCTGCGCTTCTGCTACGCTTTAATCGAGATCCGAGGCACCCATCCATGAAGCTCGCGCCGCCCCTCCTGTTTTTCCTTACCTTCGGCCTCTATGCAATGCAGTTCGGCGGCTACCGGGGGTACCGGCAATACGACTACGGTGGACCCAATGTGCCCTCGGAGTTTTATTGGAGCCGGCTCCAGTACACTTCCGGCTATGCTAGCGGCGGCAGTTTCGGCTATCGCAGTTTTCGCGGTACCTGGTCGCGGGATTATCCCAAGGCCGACAACGATTGCCTGATTGCACTGCGCCGGCTGACCCGCATCAACTCCCCTTCGCCGCTCAACGTTGCCGATCTCCAGAGCGACCACATCTTCGACTATCCCTGGATCTACGCCGTCGACGTGAACACCTGGACCTTCACCGATCAGGAGGCCAAACGCCTGCACGATTATCTTTTGAAGGGCGGTTTCCTGATGGTGGACGACTTCCATGGCACCGACGACTGGCAGCATTTCATGGCCGGCATGCGCCAGGTGTTGCCCGACCGGCCCGTTGAGGATCTCAAGGACGAAGACGAAATCTACCACGTCTTGTACGACATCAACGAAAAGTTTCAGATCCCGAGCGAAGTCTACGTCAACACCGGCCGCACCTATGAGAAGGACGGCTATGTGCCCAAGTGGCGCGCCATCCGCAGCGACCACGGGCGCATCATGGTGGCCATCTGCGCCAACATGCATCTCGGCGACGCCTGGGAGTGGGCCGACAGCCCGGAGTACCCCGAGAAGTTTTCCGGACTTGCTTTTCGCATCGTCCTCAACTACATTACCTACTCGATGACACACTAACCGAGCCGCGACCGTGAGGGAGCGGTTGTCAAACAGCCCACGTGTTCGAATTCTTTCTTAAGTACCCGCGGTCGGTGTATTCACGCGGCCAATTCGCCCTCTTGGGAGCATTGCCAAAGTGGATGCTCGTGCTCGCGATCCTCGCCGCGGCCGCCGGTCTCGCTTGGCTAATCCGCTCCCGCCTGTCGCGAGCGGCGCCGGTGATGCGCGGATGGCGAGTCTGGATCATTTGGGGATTGCAGACGCTGCTGGCCGCGGTGATCTTGGTCCTGCTGTGGCAGCCTGCTATCACCGTCGCCGAGTTGAAGCCGCAACAAAACATCATCGCCGTGCTGGTGGACGACTCGCGCAGCATGGCCATCTCCGAGGACGGTTCCACCCGCCAGGCCCAAGCCGTCAAGGCGCTTCAGAACGGCGTCCTAGACAAACTGAACCGCGGATTTCAAACGCGTCTCTATCGCGTCGACGACGTCCCCGCCCGCATCGACAGCCTCAAGGACCTGAAACCCAACGCGCCCTCCACCCGCATCGGCGACAGCCTCAAGCAGTTGAGCGAGGAAACTTCCGACCTGCCCATCGGCGCCGTGGTGCTGCTCTCGGACGGCGACGACAACAGCGGCGGCATCAGCGCGGACGCCATCAACGCGCTGCGCGCTCGCCATATTCCCGTTCACACCGTGGGCTTCGGACGCGAACGCGCCGCGCATGATGTGGAGCTGGATGATGTCGTGGTTGCTCCGCGCGCCTTGGCCGACTCCCGCCTCGCTGCCAAGATCACCTTCCACCAACGCGGATACGCTGGCTCGAAGATTAACTTGACTGTGCGCGACGCCAGCACTGGCCAGTCAAAAATCCTCGCTTCTCGCACCATCACTTTGGGTCCGGACGGCAACCTCCAGACCGAGACGTTGATGTTCGATATCGGCGGCGCCGGCGCCCGCACGCTCCAGATCGCGGCCGGTCCGCTGCCGGGTGAGGAGAACACGGCCAACAATGCCTTGACCCGCGTGGTGAATGTCGGCTCCGACGCGCGCCGCATCCTTTATATCGAGGGCGAGCCGCGCTGGGAGTTCAAGTTTATCCGCCAGGCCGAAGAGGACGACCGCATGGTGCAGATCGCCTCCATGGTTCGCACCAGCGAAAACAAAATCTATCGCCAGGGGATCGCCGATCCCAAGGAGCTGGCCTCGGGCTTTCCTTCTCGCGCGGAGGACCTTTTCGTCTACCAGGGATTGATCATCGGGTCGGTTGAAGCCGGTTATTTCACTCCCGGCCAGCAGGAATTGATCCGCGAGTTCGTGGATCGCCGCGGCGGCGGGCTGCTGCTGCTCGGCGGCCAGTTCTCTCTCGCCGATGGAGGCTGGAACGCCACGAACCTTACCGGCCTGTTCCCGACCACGCTGCCCACCCAAGCGGGCACTTTTCATCGCGAGGCCGATCCCAGGAACGGCACCACCCATACAACATCCGAGCTGGCGGCCGCCGGCGTGGATAGCATTATCACTCGCCTGGTTGACGACCCCGCCGCGAACGCCGCCAAGTGGAAGGCGCTCCCCTACCTGATGGACTATGAAGATCCTGGCGCTCCCAAGCCCGGCGCGGCCGTTCTCGCCAACATGATCACGCCCGAAGGCCGAAAGTTGCCGCTGCTGATTACGGAAAATTTCGGCCGTGGCCGAACCGCGATCATGGCCACCGGAGGAAGTTGGCGTTGGCAGATGAGTTCACCGCTGGGCGACACGGCTCACGATTTATTCTGGCAGCAGCTCCTGCGGTGGCTGGTTTCCGATACTCCCGGCCACGTAACAGCGTCCGTCCCCGCTCAGATGCTGCTCGATAACGGCGCCGTCACGATCACCGCCGACGTTCGCGATCGCGAGTTCAACCCCGCTCCCGATGCCAAGGTGGAGGCGCATATCCTGGGCCCCAGCGGCGTCGGCGCTTTGGTCGAGATGACGCCGGTGCCCGATAATCCCGGCCAGTTCCAAGCCGCTTGGTCCGCTCCCAAAACCGGCGCGTACCTGACCGAGGTCACGGCCGTGCGGAATGCAACGGAATTAGGCCGCGATGTTCTAACTTTCCAGCGCATGGACGGCGTCGCGGAGAATTTCCACACCGAACAAAACCGCGAACTGCTGGAACGCCTCGCGACCCAAACCGGGGGACAGTATTGGAAGCCTGCCGACCTCGGCAAACTCCCCAGCGCCATTCCCTTTTCGGAGGCCGGCGTGACCATCCGAGAGACCAAGGATCTGTGGGATTTGCCGCTGGTTTTCCTGGTGCTGCTGCTGCTGCGCTTTTCCGAGTGGTGGCTGCGGCGGAAGTGGGGCATCGTTTGATGCGGCGCGCGCACTCCTGCGTGCCGTGTCGAGACTCATCTCGACACCCTGACGGTTCGTCTCTTGGCCTTCGATCTCGATCGCGCAATTCTACTTGACCGCGACCGTGACCGAGTTCTGGGACTGCTTGCCGCCTACCGCGATCGTAACCGGAACCGCCGGCCCAGGCGCGACATCGGACGGAATCTGCACGTTGATCTGGCTGACGCCCGCCACCAGACCCGGAGCAGCGCCTTGGTATGAGACCACCGCAATCCGCCCACCGATCGAGACCGTCACCGGCTGAGCCACCAGCGGTGGGTTTATCGCTGCAGCCAGCACCCCATCCACGCTCGCCGGATTGGTCACGCCGAGTCCGGTAGCAAAGATCGAAACAACCGACCCAAGCGGCGCGGGATTTGAAGCCGAATTGCGGCTCATATCCGTATTCAGAATCGCGCCTTGACCCGCGCCCGTGCCGTTCGCCGCAAAGATCGATGGATTCGTCGCCGCCACCGGCACCATCGTTGTAAGTGACTGGCCGTTGACTTGTGTCACTACCATCTGCACCGTCGATTGACCCGCCAACTCGAACGGCGCCACTGCGTTGATCTGACCCGCCGAGCTATACAACAGCGGAGCTGGTTGGCCGTTGAAGGTCACTTGCACACCGCCCAGCGTGAACGGCAGCTTGCCGCCGACGACGCTTGCGGATGCGGGAGCCGCCGGCCCGACGCTGTTTCCGAAGACGGTGACCAACTCGCCGGGAGCCACGACGCCGCCCGCATAGTTCGCCGAATCCACCACCGATGCTATTCCGGGTACACCCGGTAACAAGCCATAGACCACAATCTCCCCGGAAGCGCTAGCCTGGAAAACCTTCCCGTTCGCCACTGTTGGATTCACGAACTTCGTGAAGTTGCCTAACGTATCGCGGCTGCCCGTCATATCGGAGTTCCACAATTCCACGGAAACATCCAGTGCGTCGAAGGCGTGCAGCGTTCCGGGCCCCGGTAGCTTCGACCCACTCGTCAACGTCGACGTGACCCACAGAATGCCAGTGCTCGAAAGGCTGCCGTATGCCGAGACCGCCATGCCGGGCTTGGGCGACGCACTCTCCGCTGTCGAATTAGAGGAGTATGCCGTCGTTTCGAACAGGCCGCTCTTCATTCTGTACGACCGAAGCGGCTCCCCATATGGCCACAAGTACAGAAGCTGGCCTCCGCTGTTGTCCCAAAACGCGGTGTTGAATACCAGGAATGCGTCCTCTTCTTGCATGAGCGTCAGACTCGGATCGGCCGCCTGAAAGCTCTGCGTGATTTGGCTATTCGATGGAGCCACCTTGCCAAGATTCGTTTTGTCCAGCAGAAACAGCTCGCCCTCTTTTCCGATCGCGTACAGCTCACTGGTTCCTGGTATGAGCGTAACCCCGGTCGAGCCGAGGTCCGTATCGTAGTGGTTCAACGGAATCCACTCCGCCGGAGTAAAGTAATCCGCGACGCTGAGCCCGCCCTTCGTTGCCAGGCGCAGGACGCTCTGCCCCCAGTTTTGCAAACCATCCCAGCTTCCGTTCCCCGTGGAGCAATAAATGTTGGCCTCGCTGTCCGCTGCCAACCCCATGCCGCCTTGCCAGAACGAACTCCCGGCGGCATTGTTTGGCGTAGTGTTGAACACCGACGTCTGCTGGAGAGTGGACGCGTCGTAAGCCATGAGCCAGCCGTGCCAGGGCCCCTGGTCGCCGTGCGATCCGAAGGCCACATAGACGGTCCCATCGAGCAGCAGCAGTCCGGGCCGCTGCAAATGATTTTTCGCGGTGAAGGGAAGTTGGTCGTTCACAACAACGTCTAGCCCGTTCCATCCGGTCCCGGGGACCGTCGCCTGTATGAGAACCGGACCGTCGAACTTCTCCGCGCCCGTCGCAAGGTCGAGCGCATGCAGGTAGTAAAAGTACTGCTTGCTGCTTCCGCTCCCGTCGTAAGTGTAGTCCACGGCGTAGAGCGTGCTGGTGGCTGGGTCGATCACCGGTGTTCCTAGAATCCCGATCTCGCTCAAGATGTCAGTAAATGGCGTAGCAGGCGTGGGCGGAACGGTGGTGTTGTCGGCTGGGGCGTCAAAATCGTGCGGGTTCACGGGTGTACCCAAGTTAACGCTCCATAAGGGAGCCGTGCCGCTGGCCGCGTCCGCATCGAAGGCGTACACGCTGTTGTGCATCGTGGCCACGTACAGAACATTCCGGCCTGTGCCATCGGGAAGGTTCACTCCCCGCACGTAAAGCGGCTGGGCATAGGCCTCGCCATCGATAGCCAACGCATACAACTTCCCGAATTGCGTGGGATTGACGTTGGCTTTGTTTAGTACAAACTCGCCCAGATTGGCATTGGTGCGATAGTTATCGTAGTTGGCCGTCAGCACATCGACCTGCCCGTAGAGGATCGACGACCAGGCAAATACGGCAATGGAGTAAAACGGGAGGCGCCGCCTCATCTTACGCGGGTGCCTGGAAAGATCAAGATGGTTTTCATAGGTTAGGTAATTTTTTATTCTAAGCTCACCTCCGGTTCCCTGTAAACTTTCAAAAGATGTTCGACGCTATTGGCGGTCGTACACCTCTACCCGATGCCAATGTTGACCGCGGTTGTCCGCACCCTCATAACCACACCGAACAGAGCCGCGATCAGAGATGGCAATGGCGAACGACACGACGGAAGCAGCGACGCGGTAAGCGTGGGGAAGTCGAGGCTATACGCGATGACCGCAAACAAGACGGAGATGGGGGCATGGACAGTGCCAAGCCTCATGGGCAGGAGGATTCCATGGGGCCGCCTCAAGACCGGAAAAGGCACTCGTGTGGAATAGGAATAAACCCGGACAGCGGGGAAGCCGGACGTGCCAGGCTTCTAGACCGGATTGAGGCAACTGAGCGACCGGGCTGTAATGACACGGTAAGATTTCTGTGGCTGGAGGTGAAGCGGAGATGCTTTATTATCGCGATCGTTTCCCCTGGGGCGTAATTGCCGCCTGTGTTCTGATGCTCATTATTAACTCGCCGCCGACTAACGGTCAATCGCAGCCTCAGCCGGGATCAGTCACCGTTGGCGGGGGAACACAGGCGGCTAAGTGAAGCAAGAAAACGGAGCCGGTTTATCCTGAACTCGCTAGGAACGCACATAGCCAGGGAACGGTGAGCTTTGCGGCGACGATCAACCAGGAGGGAAAAGTGCAGGACGCGAAGGTAATCAACGGTCATCCGCTGCTGATTACGGCCAGCGCGGAACGCAGTTCTTCAATGGGAATACGCGCCCACGACCGTCAATGGAAGTCCGGTGAGCGTAAACACGCAAATTGATGTTGACTTCACCCTAACGCCTGCCGCTCCCCAGGTACTTCTAGCTGACTCGGGGGCGAAGACGGCAACCCGGGTCGACCCTAAAGGTCCAGAGCGGCCTGACCGTGATTGCCGACCCCAAGGCGGAGTTGCTCCCCGCGCACTCGGAGAACCCACTCCTCGCTGTGATGGGCAAACAGGTCAACTCAGAAGATACCCCGAAGGCGATTGCCGGAGTCTACTGGAAGACAATTCTTTTGCCCTAAACGGGTTTTCCTGGCGAGCTACGCCAATCTTTCATTCGACCTCGTTCCGCAAGTGTACGCTTCATGTTTTTTTGACACCACCCAGGGGGCAACCGTCGCCAACGGAAAGGCAACCATTACAAAGTCAACCATCGGCGATAATTCCTTCAAGCATCCGTGGGCTCTAGATTGGGCGAATTCGGGATCGCTCATCATCTACATAGAGAAGAACAGGTCGGGAACAAACGTAGTGCCTACCAAGTGGGAGCCGATGTCGTGCGCTGTCGCGACTGCCGACGATCCGTCTTCGAAATACCCCGTTCGCGTAGAATAATGACCTGCTCTCGCTGGCGCTCAAGTTTCTCGGCCCGTCGAGCCGCTGCCCTCCTTCTCGGTCCGCGTATGGGTCCGGCGCCTCACCAAGGCCCCCTTTGTGAACAGGCCCTCTGGCGCTTTGCTCCATCTGGGTCCGCTATCGGGCAAGAGCTCGCAGCGAGCAGCACGTGTATCGGGTCCACTCGCTTCAAGCGGAGGCCCTCGGAGGCTGTTTCCAGGAAGAGTTGCGCTTCACACCGCGGCGACGATGTCGGTTTTCTTGAAGTCCTTCCCCTTGAATAGGAGCGGCTCGCCCATGATCTTGGCCAGCGCATAGGCGAAGCAGTCGCCGAAATTCAACCCCGCCGGGTGACGCCCTTTGCCGAAATCGTGGAAGGCTTGGCGCGCAATGTGCGCCTGCTCGACGGTGAAGGCTCGACGATGATACCCGCCCGACGGAAAAACATATCGCATTGGCGGGCGACTTCCGGCCCGGCCTGGCGCTCAATGACAATCGAGAGCTCCAGAAAGTTTCCGGCACTGATGAGACAGCGGTCGGCGTCATGGATGAGCCGCGTGTAGGCGTCAGCTTCGGGCTCCCCGAACAGAACCGCGACCAACGCGGAGGTGTCCACGATCATTTAGGGAGGCCGTGTTTGTCGTAGAGGAGTTCGGCATGATCCAGGTAGGGACGCTTGACGTGCGCGGCGGCGCGCTTGGCGATGGCACGCAGCTCCTCGACGGAGGCTTTACCGCGCCGGCGCTGAAGACCTTCATAGCGTTCGCGTAGGGATTCCGTGACGGCGCGGGTCATGGTTTCCCCGGTTTCTTGGGCGATAGCCTGGGCGAGCCTGTGGGCTTCGGGGTCCTTGACATTGAGACTCATGGCGTTTCTTTCCTTCTGTACCATTATCTACCTTTCTTTATTATCAACCCGAAATGCCCTAATTTCGCGCGGGCGGAAGGCTTCGCCATCGCACTGACCCGTGCCGGCAACGCCGCTACTTCTGGCGTTCGTACTGGTAGTCGCCGGACACATGCCCCTCTATAAGGTGGGTCGCGATGCCATGCTCGTCCACGATGAACCGGTACGTCAGTCCGGTGCCGGAAAAACTGGTTTCCGATTGCGCGAAAACACGCTGCTTCGCCCCTCCGTTCACGCTGATGAACAGCGCGCCGCCTGAGAAACTAACCTCAACCGTGCGGGCGCCCTGGAGATACGGCCCCTTGTAGACGCCCACATATTTCGCCATGATTTCGGGAGCGACTTTCACCGCCGATTTCTCGTCATCGGAGAGCTTGCCCACCCAGTGCTCCTGTCCGCTATCGCCATTTTCATTGCAGACGAATTCAAGCAGCTCCGTATCGGCGGCCAACTGCGCGCGAACTGGCACCGTCCAAGCCTTGGAGTAAGCTCCGGGATCTTGGAACGTCACCGTTATTTCCAGGTGGCCGAAATCGGTGCGCCGGTAGCGCTCCGTCATGCGCAACGCGTCTGTGTGGGGATAGCCGTCGAGGAGCCAGGTCCGGTCATTGAATCCCGAGCTCTCCACCACCAGCGTGTCACCGTCCCAGTGGCCAACCGCGTACCCCATCCAGCTCGGGTTGGGATTGGTCTCCAAGGCGCGGCCATCCATGAAGATCTGACGGTAAGTGAGGTCTTCGTTCAGGATGACAATCATCGTGGGAGTCTGGATGAATCTCTTCATGCCTCCTGCGCCGGTGCTGTAACCTGGACCCTCGGGCAGACATCGGTAGCGCGGGTTGTCCTTAGAGAAGCTCTCGGCGCGCTGCCGAACCAGCGCCTGCGCCCAGGGCTGAACGTCGGCGGGCTTGAGGTCGCCGGTATTGCGGGCGGCGATATTGCCGACCGCCGTATCCACGGGCATGGCCCACAGGCCCGTGAGGTCGGGCTGGCCATAGGCGGTGCGCGGGGCCGGGGCGTTGAGGTTCGGTTTGCCATCGGACGTGCGCGGGATCCCCGGCGTGGGGAAGTTGAGCCATTGTGCGCACAGTGAAACCGGAAACAGCCATAAGGCCGCTGCCATCGCGGTTCTGTTCATGCGGGTTCTCCTGCTCAGCGACGAGTATACACCTACACTCACGCCATCGGCCCGCCGTAAGATCTGGCGCATTTCGGCAGTCTGTATGATGTTATATTGGAATATAACTAAAGGAGGAGCGCCATGCACACTACTAACCTACGCAAGGTCGGCGGCTCGGTCATGCTTGCCGTCCCGCCCGCGCTGCTCGATATCCTACACTTGCAGCCCGGCGCCAGGGTCGGTATTGCGGTTGAAAGCGGCCGTCTCGTCGTGGAGCCGCGGCAGCGGCGCCGCTATACCTTGGATGAACTTCTCGCCCAATGCAATCCCAAAGCTCGTCGCACGAAGAAAGAGCGGGAATGGCTCGACAGCAAGCCCGTTGGTGGTGAGCTTATCTAATGAGGCGCGGCGAAATCTGGCTCGTCGGCGGTCGTCGTCCCGTGCTGATCGTTTCCCAAGCCGCCTTTAACAGCATCACGAAGCTCCCCGTGATTCTCCCGATCACGAGCGGCGGTAATTTCGCGCGGACGGCTGGTTTCGCCGTGCCGCTGACCGAGGCCGGAACCAAAACTACAGGAGTTGTCCGGTGCGACCAGCCTCGCGCCCTCGATCTCGCAGCACGCGGCGGCAGGAAGCTGGAAAGCATTCCGGACGCGCTCATGGACGAGGTGCTGGCGAGGATATCGCCGATCTTTGAATGAACGGTCCGCAGTCTATAATCGAGCTGTCGGCCTGACAGCTCTTCATGCAACAGCGCTTCCTCGATCCCTCCATCCTCGCCGGCATCTCCGGCCTCGATCTGGTCGCCAAAACCGTGGTCGATGGCTTCATCGCCGGCCTGCACCGCTCTCCCGATTTTGGTTTCAGCCAGGAGTTCGCCGAATATCGCGCCTATAGCCCCGGCGACGATCTTCGCCACGTCGATTGGAACGTCTATGCCCGAACCGAGCGGATGTATCTCAAGCGCTATCGCGGCGAAACCAACAGCTCGTTGACCATCTTGCTCGACGCCAGCAACTCGATGCAGTTCGGCTCGCATGGCGTCAACAAAATGGATTACGCTCGCTACCTCGCCGCGTCGCTGTTCTATTTGGCCATCCACGGCCAGCGAGATGCCGCCGGGCTGATTACCTTCGACGACGAGATCCGCAATTATGTCCGCCCCTCCACGCGCCAGGGCCAGTTGCAGCGTTTGATGGCCGCTCTGGAACAGGCCGAAGCTCGCGCCCGGACCGATTTCGCCAAGCCCATGCGCTATTTCCAGGAGTTCCTGAAGCGCCGCGGCATTGTGCTCATCGTCTCCGACTTCTGGGAGTCGCCCGAGAGCATTATCCGCACCATCGAGCCTCTGCGCTATCGCGGCAACGAGGTGGTCTTGTTCCACGTCCTTGATCCTGAGGATGTGGTCCCCAGGTTGAACGCCCCTACCATCCTGGTTGACATGGAGACCAAGGCGGAGATGAAGGTCACCCCCGATTACACCAAGAAAGAGTATCGCGGAAAAATCGAAGGGCATCTCGCCGATCTGCGCGATCGCACTTTGGCCGCGGGCCTGGGCTACTACTTGCTCATGACCGACCGTCCGCTCGACGCGGCCCTGCGCGAGTACCTCACCTTGCGCGGAGGCCGCAATTAATGGGACTCAACTAATGGGATTCTTGGCCCCCTGGTTCCTGGCTTGCCTCGCCGGGCTCGCACTTCCGCTCTACCTGCATTTGTTGAAGCGGCAAACCACCACGCCCAAAGAGGTGAGCTCGTTGATGCTGTTCGAGGCGCGCACGCAAAGCTCGACTCGTCATCGCCGGCTCC
>Ga0302324_100017284_pt1 | contig 14308 bp, 14 predicted proteins | sample Palsa_T0_1_FD_201949 | JGI IMG/M metagenome (GOLD analysis project Ga0302324, IMG submission 201949) | Peat permafrost microbial communities from Stordalen Mire near Abisko, Sweden - Palsa_T0_1 | ecosystem: Environmental > Terrestrial > Soil > Palsa > Peat permafrost | place: Sweden: Abisko... | reverse complement strand
AAACTTGTTTTCACAGCTCGAAGGGCGGAACTGCCGCATCGAGTACATGGATGGCTTCGTGAAACAGGCAGGTTTAAACAAGCTCCCGAACAGGGCGCAGAAACCGTGGCATGGTGATATGATTCTGTTATTAGGCGCCAGCGGATACATAGGGCGAACTTTCGCCAGCGAATTGCGGCGGCGTGGCCACTGCTTTATCCCGCTGACGCGACGCGCCTTTGACTACACGCGATTTGATTATTTATTTGACTACCTCCGGACCATGCGCCCGGTCTTTCTAGTCAACGCGGCCAGTTATGAAACCGCTCCTGGCGGCCTGGTGGCGGAGGGGGAACGGGAAAAGATGATGGCGGCCAACGCCATTTTGCCGCAGATGATCGCCCGGGTCTGCATGATGACCAAGACGCCTTGGGGCCATGTCTCTTCCGGCTCCATCTATAGCGGGGCCAAGGTGGCGGGCAACGGCAAGCCGGTCGTGCGACCGCACCTGGGCGATGCGGAGACGCTGGAACTATTTGAAACGCAGCCGGAGAAGCTGCTTGGCTTCACCGAACTGGACGAGCCAAATCATTCTTTTCGCATCCCTGCCTGCAATTTCTACAGCGGCACCAAAGCGCTGGCGGAGGAGGCAATCCATGACATCGGGCAGAGCTTCGTCTGGCGTCTGCGGCTGCCCTTCAACGAGCGGGAGGAAGTCTGCAATTGGCTTTGGCAGGTCCACCGGCAAGGGGAAGTCACCGAGAGCATCCATTCGTGCTCGCATTTGGAGGACTGCGTCAGGGCCTGCCTGGACCTGTGGGAGATGCGCGCGCCTCCCGGAACTTACAATGTGACCAATCCCGGCGCCGTGACCATGGGGTCCGTGGCGCGGGAGATGCGGCGCGTTTTGCGCGCGCCCGTGCGGGTCAAAACAGGCGAGGACGAGACGGCTCTAACGAGCTGTATTCTTGACTGTAGCAAGCTCCTGCGGGCCGGAGTCAAGCTGCGGCCGGTGGCGGAGGCCATGGAGGATTGCCTGGACCGCCTGCGGGTCTCGGCGCGGGGGATCAGGGGCTTTGAGCCCGCGCCCAAAATCTTTCACGCCGGCGCCTTTTGACGCTGTGGCGGCGGCTCACCGACGGTGCATTCCCTCAGTCCGCCGGGCGGTTATTGCCAGGCCAAGCGATAGAAACGCAGTTCCAGGTTAGCCCCTTCGAGGCCCTCGGGCCGAAATTCAGTACCAGGGTAAGGATGCTGATCAACTTTGCGTCGCAACTCCTTGACCACCGGGCCTGTCCAGTCAACGGCCGACAAGGCGGGCACTTGACGCGATCTTGGACAAAGGATTGGGGTGGCGACGGCGGGCGTGACGCCGCGCCGGGTTTTCAGATGACGTAATCCAGAGCCGTGGACGGGACCTCCTCCAACAGCCTGGCCCGTTCGCACAAATCGGCCACCGTGGCGTGCTCCATGATGGCGACCACGGCTTCCCGCACTTCCTTCATCACCGCGCGGATGGGACAGCGGGCCTCATCCGGACAAGTGCAACGCTCATAGAACCGGTCGCTCACGCAACTGACGGCCGCCAGCGCGCCCTCGGTGTGCCGCACGACCGACGCCAGGGTGATATTTTGCGGCGGGCGGGCCAGCCGATAGCCGCCCACCGCGCCTCGCCGGCTTTCGACCGCGCCCAGTGATTTCAAATCGTTGAGTATCTGCTCCAGGAATTTCTTGGGGATATTCTGTTCCTGGGAGATGGTTTGGATGCGGACGACACCGTCTCCGTAATGCAGGCCCAGCACCAACAACGCCCTCAAAGCATACTCACCACGTACCGAAAGTTTCATTCCGGGACAGCGTATCATTTCTAGCAAATCCGTCAAGATTGGACCCATTTTTTGGAGCCCTTTCCCTCGTAAAAATAAAATAGTCTATAATCTCTATTGACATAATATAGATTTCTTGTATTTTTGTCTCTTCAAATGACAAAAATATGAAAAACTTACGAAACTCAACCGGGTTGGTTCTTGTGGCGCTGGCGAGTCAGATGCTGGGTACCGAAGCGAAAGCGGATCCGACCACCGACGAAATCGAGCGCATGAAACAACAAATTCAGGCGCTGAGTCAAAAAGTGGAAGAATTGGAACAGCAGCACAACGCGGAGACGCCGACCAGGACCAACGCCCCATTCATCACGGCGGGGCAGGAGGGATTCTCGCTGCAATCGGCGGACACGAATTTCGTGTTGAGGCTCAGCGGCTTTGCCCAGGTGGACGGGCGCGATTACGTCTCGCCGGCGGCCGGGTCAAAGGACACCTTTTATATTCGTCGCATGAGAGCGATTGCCAGCGGGTCGGTCTATCATGATTTCGAGTATTACATGCAGACTGATTTCAGCGCGGGCAACACCGCGACCACGACCAATGACGCCTTCTTGCAGGATGCCTACGTGAATATTCACCATTGGAACGGCCTCCAATTCCAGGCAGGCAAATTCAAGGAACCGGTCAGCATGGAAGTCCTGCCCCTGGATCAATACCTGTGGTTTCTGGAACGCGGTTTCCCGACCGAATTGGCCCCAAATCGAGACGTGGGCGCGGAGGTTCACGGCAGCCTATGGAACGGAGCGCTGGTCTATGCGGCTGGAGCCTTCAACGGCGTGCCCGACGGCGGCAGCGGCGACATTGAAGTGGCGGATAACGACAAGGACGCGGTGGTGCGCGTGATGGCGACGCCGTTTAAAAACACGGAAATCGCCCCGGTGCAAAACTTCGCCTTCGGAATCGGCGCCAGTTATGGCCTTCAACCCGGCGCGGCCACGCCCACTTTTGGCACCATGGCGCGGCAAACTTTTTTCACTTACAGCAACACGGTCAGCGAGGCGGGGCAGCATCTGCGCCTGGACCCGCAAGGATCCTATTATTGGGGGCCCTTCTGCATGTACTGGGAGTACGCCATTTCCGATACGAAGTTCAAAATTTCCTCCAGCAAGGTCAAAGAGAGCGCCTACTTGCAGAATACCGGGTGGGACGTGGTCGGCTCCTGGTATCTGACCGGGGAATCCAACGTCTTCGGCGTCTTGCCGACGGTGCGGCGGCCGTTTCGTTTCGACGGTTCGAGCTGGGGCGCCTTTCAATTGGCGGCGCGTTTTGGCGAGATTTCGCTTGACCCCGATTCCTTCCCGCTCTACGCTGCCAAAGGCTCGGCCCAGGGGGCGACCTCCTGGAGCGTGGCTTTGAACTGGTATTTGAATCACAACGTCAAGTGTATTTTTGAATATACCCAAACCGCCTTCTCCGGCGGCAGTCACGCCACGGGCGCGGTCACGGCCCAGGACGAAAAGGCCCTTCAAGGGAGGCTGCAGTTCGGGTTCTGAGGCGTCTTGGGCATGATACGCTTCTTATGCTTTCTTTGCGTTTTGCCCGCCTTGACCGCGCTGCCGGTCCAGGCGGGCAAATCTGTCTCTTTGCTCAACGTTTCCTACGACCCAACGCGGGAGTTCTACCAGGAAATTGACGCCGTTTTCAGCAAGGCTTGGAAGGAAAAGACCGGCGACGATCTCACGATCCATGTTTCCAACGGCGGCTCCGGCAAACAGGCGCGCAGCGTCATCGAAGGCGACGATGCCGATGTGGTGACGCTGGCGGTGGCTTCGGACATCGATGCGCTGCACGACCAGGCGGGATTGTTGCCCGAGAACTGGCAGCAACGGTTGCCCAACAATAGCTGCCCTTACATCTCCACCATTGTCTTCTTGCAGCGGCGGGGAGGCCGCGTCCGCGTCAAGGATTGGGATGACCTGGCCGGTGCGGGCGTGAGCGTCATCGCGCCGAACCCGAAGACCTCGGGCGGGGCGCGCTGGATATACCTGGCCGCCTACGGCTGGGCCTTGCAAAAAAATCACGGTGCCAATCAAGCCGCGCGGCGCTTCGTCGAGCAGCTTTACCGCAACGTGCCGGTCATGGACGCGGGAGCGCGCGGCGCCACCACCACCTTCGTCCAGCGCAACATCGGCGACGTGCTCATCGGTTGGGAGAACGAGGCGCTGCTGGTGGTCAACGGCATCGGGAGCGGTCGCTTCGAGATCGTCTATCCGCCGGAGAGCATTCGCTGCGAGCCACCCGTGGCGGTGGTGGACAAATACGCCGAGCAACACGGCACGCGCGAGGTGGCGGAAGCCTATTTGCGTTTTCTTTACACGCCAGCCGCGCAGGAGATCGCGGCGCAACACTACTTCCGGCCCAGTTTGGAGGAGGCTGCGCGGCGTCACGCGGCCACTTTTCCGGCGCTCAAGATGTTTACGGTGGGGGAAGTGTTTGGCAGTTGGAAGCAGGCGCAAAAGACCCACTTCGACGAAGGAGGCATTTTTGACCAGATCGCCCGCAGCCGCCGTTAAAATCTTCCGCCCAACCAATCCGCTGCCGGGTCTTTCCCTGACGCTGGGCTTCACCGTCGTTTATTTGACTGTGATCGTGCTGGTGCCCATCGGCGCGCTGGCGCTCAAGGCCCTGGGTCTCTCGTGGAAGGAACTATGGGAACTGGCGACCAATGAGCGGGCCGTGGCCGCCTACGAGTTGAGCCTGGGAGCCTCTTTGGCGGCGGCGCTGATCAACGCCGTTTTCGGCAGCCTGCTGGCCTGGGTGCTGGCGCGCTATTCTTTTCCCGGGCGCCGTTGGCTCGACGGCTTGATCGATTTTCCCTTCGCGCTGCCGACGGCGGTGGCGGGGTTGACGCTGGCCAGTTTGTTTTCCGAGCACGGCTGGCTGGGGGAGTACCTGGCTCCCTTAGGCATCAAAGGGGCCTTCAGCCGCCTGGGTGTCGTCATTGCTTTGACCTTTGTTGGACTGCCGTTTGCGGTCCGCACCATTCAGCCGGAGATCGAGACGCTGGATGAGGACGTACAGGAGGCGGCCAAATGCCTGGGGGCGGGGCGGTGGCGCCGATTTGCGACGGTCACCGCGCCAGCTTTGCTGCCCACGGTGCTGACCGGTTTCGGGCTCTCCTTCGCGCGCGCTTTGGGCGAATACGGCTCGATTGTGTTTATCTCCGGCAACCTGCCCTTCCAGACGGAAATAGCGCCGACGCTAGTGGTCATGCGTCTGGATCAATTCGATTATACCGGGGCCATTTCCGTGGCGCTGGTGCTGTTGATCTTCTCCTTCGCGCTGCTGTTGACACTGAACATGCTGCAAGCGTGGGCGGCCAGATTCATGGAACCATGAAAGCGCGGGCCGATACCATTTCTTCCGCGCCCGCCAATCCAGTACGACGGCCGGGCCGCGACTCGGTCCACTGGGTGTTGATTTCCGTAGCCATGCTGTTCGCGGCGGTTTTTCTGGTGCTGCCGCTGCTCAACGTGTTCGCCCAGGCGCTGGCGGCGGGCTTGGGGCCGTACTGGCGCGCGCTGGCCGACCCGGACACCCTCTCGGCTATTCGCTTGACGTTGATCATCGCGGGCCTCTGCGTTCCGTTGAACGCCGTCTTTGGCGTGGTGGCGTCGTGGGCCATTGCCAAGTTTGAATTTCGCGGTAAAGCCATCCTGCTCACCCTCATCGATCTGCCGTTTTCCATTTCACCGGTGGTGGCGGGGCTGCTATTCGTGCTGCTCTTCGGCGTCAACGGCTTGTTGGGGCATTGGCTCCAGGGCCATCACGTGCGCATACTCTTCGCGCTGCCGGGCATGGTGCTGGCCACCATTTTCGTCACGTTTCCGTACGTGGCGCGCGAGTTGATTCCCATCATGCGCTCGCAGGGACGGGAGCAGGAGGAAGCGGCCCTGACGCTGGGCGCCGGCGGCTGGAAAACGTTTTGGCACGTCACGCTCCCTTCGGTCAAGTGGGGATTGTTCTACGGCATTGTGCTCTGCAACGCCCGGGCCATGGGCGAATTTGGCGCCGTCTCCGTCGTCTCGGGCCATATCGCGGGCCAAACGGATACCTTGCCCTTGCGCGTGGAGAAGCTCTATAATGAATTCGATCCCGTCGCGCCCTTTGCGGTGGCGACTTTGCTGGCCTTGCTGGCGGTGGCGACCATGCTGCTCAAGGCGCTGCTGGAATGGAAGACCCGGCATGAATCATGAGCATCGAATTGAAAGACGTCAGCAAGCATTTTGGAAGGGTGCCCGCCGTCGAGAACATCAGCATCACGGTGCCCGAAGGCGAATTGATCGCGCTGCTGGGCCCCAGTGGCAGCGGCAAGACTACTGTTCTGCGCTTGATCGCGGGATTGGAATCCCCGGAAAGCGGCGGCATTTTTGTCCGCGGCGCGCAAGTCAACGGCTTGCCCGTGCAGAAACGCAATATCGGCTTTGTCTTTCAGAGCTACGCCTTGTTCAAGCACATGACCGTCCTGGGCAACATCGCCTTTGGACTCAAGATCAAGAAGTGGTCCTCGGTGCGCATCCAAGCCAGGGTGCAGGATCTGACGGCGTTGCTCGATCTGCACGGGTTGCTGGAACGCTACCCGCATCAATTATCCGGCGGCCAACGCCAGCGCGTGGCCATTGGACGGGCCTTGGCGCCGGGGCCGGACGTCCTGCTCATGGACGAGCCGTTTGCCGCCGTGGACGCGCAAATCCGGCTGGAATTGCGGCAATGGCTGGTGCGCGTTCATCGCGAGCTTAAATTAACCATCCTCTTCGTCACCCATGACCAGGAGGAGGCCATGGAAGTGGCCGACCGCATCATCATTTTTTCCAAGGGGCGAGTGGAACAAATCGGCACGCCGCAGGAGGTGTATGAAAAACCGAGCAACGAATTCGTGGCCCGTTTTGTGGGGGTGATGAATGTGCTGGAGTTGGAAGTGCGCGATGGGGTGGCCCGGCGGGAGGAATTGGAGTTCCCGGCCCACGGACTGGCCGACGGCCAGAAGATGCGCATTGGCTTTCGCCCTTATGCGGTGCAGGTTTCGGCCAATCCCGCGGCCTACCGTTACCAGGCCGTCTTGAGTCACACCTATTTTCTGGGCGTCATGCTGCGGCTGGAGATGGAACTTCCCAGCGGCCTGATCCTGCGCTCGCGCATCAGCAAGGAGGATTACGCGCGCCTGGGCCTGGCCGACGGACACACCGTCTCCTTCCAAATCCGGTTCTACCGCATTCTCTCCAAAGAGGACGAACCGCTGGGAGCGGAAGTCGCCACCGCCTACGAAGTGCCGCCGCACTTGGGGGAGGGGATTTGACGATCCGAAGTGCGGAAAGCAGAAGAACAAGACCGTGGCAGAGGGATGATTGTCAGAGCAATGGGAAGAAGAGATTCTTTTATTCCCCTGACAATCATTCCCTTGACAGCGCCCGGCTTTGCCACACGGCGTGACGTTCTGAAAGATGTGCCCGGCGAGACGCCAGGCACGGCGGGCGAGGACGCCCGCGCTCCCCCACTGACTAAATTGCAAATGGCTAAAGCGCCTTCACCTTCGCTTTTTCTTCGTGCTCTTCGCGGCGCCATTTTGCGTTTTTGATTCTTGACTGCCAGTGTTGGGGAACGATATTGGGGTAATGCGTAAGGCTTCGACATTGCATGAACCGGGACAGCAATGGCTCTGGAAATTGACACTCACGGCCGTTTGCGCTGTGGTTGGAGGCGTTTTGACACTCTGGTTGGCGGGGGTGTGGTGAATTCACGCCATTGGAGACCATCGAAACTTGCCGGGCTAATGATTGGTGCTAAAATGGGTTTGTGAGCAACGAAGCCATAGGAGCCGGCAAGCCATTAAAAATGGTCACGTGCGGGCATTGCCAAGCCAAGACGTTCATCTCGGGCGACCTGGCGCCTTTTGCCACCCAGGAATGCAAGAAATGCGGGCATCCGATCATGCTGCCGGTCATGCTGCGCAACTTCGAGCTGCGGACCATTATCGCCTCCGGCGGCATGGGCACGGTTTATACAGCGTGGGACACCAAATTGCAGCGGGACGTGGCGTTGAAGATGATGAAGCTGGAGATGGCGGCCGATCCCCAGATCATGCAGGGCTTTTATCGCGAGGCGCAGGCCGGGGCCTCCCTCAACCACACCAACATCATTCATATTTACAGCTTCGACGAGTTCAACGGCCAGCCTTACCTGGTGATGGAACTGGCCAACCACGGCAGCCTGGACGGGCGCATCGAGCACGAGAGCCGGGTGCCGGAGCGGGACGTGCTGGATGTCGGCACCAAGATGACTTCCGCCCTCGGCGCCGCCCTGCGGCACAACCTGCTCCATCGGGACCTTAAGCCGGGCAATATACTTTACAACGCCGAGGGCGAGCCCAAGCTCATTGACTTCGGCCTGGTCCGCGCCGCCGAGGTGGACGACGCCTACGAGGAACACGTTTGGGGCACCATTTATTACGTCGCTCCGGAGAAAATTGAGCGCAAGGGGGAGGATTTCCATTCCGACATGTACAGCCTGGGCGGGACGCTTTATCACGCCATGACGGGACACGCGCCTTTCGAGGCGGCGTCGGTCAATGACATTCTGGTGGCGCACGTCAATACGCCTTTGACGCCGCCGCACCACGTCGTGCCGGAGATCACGGAATTGACCAGCAACGCCATTGTGCGCGCCATGGCCAAGCGACCGGGCGACCGTTTTGAGAGCTACGAAGAGATGCAGATGGCCCTGGAGGAGGCGCGCAGCCATTTGTTGGTGCAACAATCGCAGCAGTTGGAGCAAGGCGGCGAGCAACCCCCGGCCAAAAGCTGGTGGAAACGCTGACGTCATCCGCGCGAAGCTGAGTTATACGTGGCTTTGCGCCTCTTGCCGCCACACGGTAGGCCGGCGCTGCCGCGCCGCCTTGGTCAGGGCAAAGCGGCAGCTTTGCCCTACCAGAAAAATCCGCAATTACTTATGACGCCGAGTATAAATTGGTCGTCAGTTTACTGGGCCGGAGCGGCTCCGGCGGCAGGGGGTGGTTTGGGAGCGGGAGTAGTCATGATGTTCAGCGTGTTGGCCGTCCAGGCTCCATCATCACCTTTCTTGCCGGAACCGCTGACTCGCAGGCCTTCCACCGCGTCCGAGAATGTCGCCGGCTGGCGGTCTTTTGTGATTTTAGTGGTGGAGGTGATCTTGACCTTGACCTCGTTGTTCCTGACCTTGAGGGTCAGAATCATGTTAGTGCTGTCGATGCTGGAGATCATGCCACTATAGCGCGTTTGAACCCTCGGCCTGGGAGGGGCCGGAGTGGCCGGAGCGGTGTTGGTCGCTGGCGAAGCAGCATCTTGAGCCATGGCGGGCCAGGCCGCGCAAGTGGCGGCCGCCAACAGAAGGGCGGAGAGCTTTGTAATTGACTTCATACGTTTTATGCTTGTTAGGGTTCTTTTATTGCATTGCTAATGTTCCTACTGCCAGAACCTTGGACATCGTTACTGATACCAAAACGTCCGCCTGCCGCCAAGCACTTTTTTGACAAAGAATGGGCGCTCAGCCCAGGATGCGTTTGCCTTCGGTCAGGAAGATGCCTTGGAAGTTCATCTCCAGGGCCTGGGCGTTGGTGGCCTTGGCCAGCGCTTCTTTCTGCGTCACTTTGCCTTCTTTGACCAGTTGGAAAAGCGATTGGTTAAAATTGAGCATCCCTTCCTCGCTTCCCGTTTCAATGGCTGCCGGCAGCTTCTCCAAGCGGTTCTCTTCGATCAACTTACGCACCGTGCCTGAGTTGATCAGGATTTCTTGCGCCGGCGTCATGCCGCCGGCAGTCGATGCCACCATGCGCTGGCAGACCACCGCTTGCAGCGTCGCGGCCAACTGACGCCGAACTTGGTCCCGTTCGTCTGGTTTAAAGAAGTCCAGAATGCGGCCCACGGATTGCGAGGCGTTGGTGGTGTGGATGGTGGACAAGACCAAATGGCCGGTGTCGGCCGCGCTCATGGCGGCGGTGAAACTGACGCCATCGCGCATTTCCCCGATCATAATCACATCCGGGTCCTGCCGCAGGACGTACTTCAGCCCATGCTCGAAAGAGCTGGTGTCCAGGCCGATTTCGCGTTGCTCGATGACCGATTGGTTGTCTTCAAAGACGTATTCGATGGGGTCTTCGAGCGTGATGATGTGTTTGCGGCTGTTGGCGTTGATGTGCTCGAGCATGGCCGCCAGCGTGGTCGATTTGCCGCAGCCGGTCGATCCGGCCAGCAACACGATGCCACGCGGGGATTCGGCAATTTGTCTCAGCACGGGGAGCAGGCCCAGTTCCTCGAAACTGGGCACCTGTGTCTTGACAAACCGCATGGCCAGGCAGGGCGTGCCCCGCTGGTAAAAGCAATTGGTGCGGAATCGCCCCACCTCGGCCAGGTAATAGGAGAAGTCACACTCGTGCTCCCGCTCCAGTTGCTGCTTGGCGTGTCGCGGCACGATGTTCTCGACCACCATGTTCAGCCATTCCTCGGTCGGCATCGGCCCCTCTACGGCCACCAGTTTACGGTTGATGCGAAAGACGATCGGCGTCCCGATTTTCAGGTGAACATCGGACGCACCACCCTGCACGGCCGTGGATAAGATACGGCGAAAAGTTTCCATCGGCGGAAATCTACCACATCAGCCCCGAAAGAACCCAGTCAGGAATAAGCCAGCAAGCGGGCTTGCGACAACCGGGTCACATGGGTGAACAACATGGAAATGTCGTAGCCCTGCCGCGGATCGCCCGTGCAGGCCACGATCACGCCGGTGAAGTTGACCTTCTTGGCCAAGCCGGAGCCCTGCAAAGTAACGGTCATTTCGGTCCAGGGGACAAAGGGTTGATCGTGGCGAAATTCGATCCCGTTTCTCCGAATCCGCACTGAACCGGTGGGCACGGTCAGGCATTGTGTTGTGTTGGAAGACAATCCGAGCGGATTGATTTCAATTTTTCTGGCGCTCATACGCACAAAAGGATAACACACTTTGCCCATGCGTCAATCACTCTTTTTTGCCGTGCTCTTTCCCGGCTGCCATAAGGACGCATGGCCCTAAACTTTGAACCGCGAAGGAACGCGAATGGACGCCGATTTCTGAGTTCATCCTTCGCGTTCATTTGCGTTGATTCACGGTTGCCGCCGCAAAAGCGTTGCCAAAGGGCCGTGCTTGGCCTTAGGATGCACCCACGCGTTGACTTGCACATGGCTGATTATAAAGTCCAATTCGAGGTGTTCGAGGGGCCGTTGGATTTGCTCCTTTACTTGATCAAAAAGGAGGAAGTCGATATTTATGAGGTCAATTTGACCCGCTTGGCCACCCAGTTCCTGGAACACGTCGAAATCATGCGCATGCTCGACCTGGAGATCGCCGGGGAGTTCCTCGTCATGGCTTCGACTCTCATGTACATCAAAAGCCGTGAATTGCTCCCCAAGGAGCAACAGGTCCAAAATGCCGAGGAAGACGAGGGCGAGGATCCGCGCTGGGAATTGATCCGGCAATTGGTGGAATATAAGAAATTCAAGGACGCCGCCGCGCAGTTGCAGGCCCGCGAATGGGACCAGGAAAACTCGTTTCCCCGTCTGCCCGTCCGCCCCGAAGCCCCGGCCCCGGCCGCCGCGCCTCGGGCCGAAGCGTCGCTCTTCGACCTCATCAATGCCGTCACCGAAGTTCTCAAACGCGTGGGTCAACGCGAGGATCTGCGGGAAATTTTCGAGGATAAATGGTCGGTGAGCGAGAAAATTGAGTGCCTGGTCAAATTGACGGTGGAGAAAGGGTCGCTGAAATTCTCCGAATTGTTCAGCGGCGCCACCAGCCGCGCCGAAGTGGTCTGCACCTTCCTGGCGCTGTTGGAGCTCATTCGGCTCAAGCAACTGGTTTGCGTGCAAAGCGCCGATTTTGGGGAAATTGAAATCACGCGCGCCCCGCTCCCGGAGCCGGCTCCGGCCGCCGCGCCCAGCCAATCGAATTGATCGTCATGGAACTGAAATTGATTGTGGAAGCCATTTTGTTCTCGGCGCAAAAGCCGCTCAACCCAAAGGAACTGCGCGAGTTGCTGGCCGCCGCCGCCGAGCATGGCGAGGAGGCCAAGCCGTTCAAGAAGACCAAAGAAGACGCCATCCTCGTCGCTTTGGAGCAATTGCAGCAGGACCACCAGGCCGCGCAACGCAGTTACCGCCTGGTCTGCGTGGCTGGGGCCTGGCAATTCGCCAGCCAGCCGGAATTCGCTCCTTGGATCATCGCGCTGGTCGGCGCCAAGGTGCGCCTGCCGCGCCTCTCCCAGCCCGCCTTGGAAACCCTGGCCATCATCGCCTATCGCCAGCCGCTGACCCGCGCGGAGATCGAGCAAATCCGCGGCGTGGCCGTCGATGGCGTCATGCAGACGTTGCTGGAACGCGGGCTGGTCGAGCAGGCGGGCCGGGCGGAAGTGATCGGGCGTCCCATGACTTACGCCACCACGCCCTCCTTCCTGGAGTATTTTGGCTTGCGCAGCCTGGAGGATTTGCCGGCCGCCGATGAACTGCGCCGCATCCCGGTGACCAGGCCCGAACAATTATTGACAGCAGACCCCGACCTGGCGACCGCCCCGCCGGAACAACTGGCGCTGGCCGAGGTGGAATCCACCAAGCCCCCTCCCGATTCTCCGCCCGCATCCCCGCCGCCGGCATGACCCTAGCCGATCATCGCAAGGCCATTGACAGGCTGGACGCGCGCATCATCCGCCTGCTCAACGAGCGCACCCGCCACGTCCTGCGCATCGGCGAGATCAAGATCCACGCCGGCGAGGCCATCTACGTCCCCCACCGCGAGCGGGTGGTTTTGCAGCGCATCTGCAAACTCAACCCAGGCCCGATCAAGGACGAATCCTTGCGCGCCATCTACCGCGAGATCATGTCCGCCGCGCTCTCGCTGGAGAAGTCCATGACCATCGCCTACCTGGGGCCGGAGGCGACTTTCACCCATCAGGCCGCCTTGCAACGCTTCGGATCGAGCCTGCGCTACGCGGCCCAGAAAACCATCGCCGACATTTTCACCGAGGTGGGCAAGAACCGCGCCGATTACGGGGTGGTGCCGGTGGAAAATTCCACCGAAGGGGTGGTGACGCACACGTTGGACATGTTTGTTGACAGCAATTTGCGCATTGTCGCGCAGATCATTCTGCCCATCCAGTATGGCCTGGCCGGCCAGGCGCGGCTCAAGGACGTGCAGCGCCTCTACGCCCATCCCCAGGCGCTGGCCCAGTGCCGGCTGTGGGTGCAGCGCCACTTGCCCAAGGCGGAAATCCTGGAAACCTCCTCCAACGCCCGCTCCGCCGAGTTGGCAGGGCAGGGCGACCCGGCGTTGCGCGGCAAGACCGCCGCCATCACCGGCTTGCTGGCGGCCCAAAAATACAACCTCAAAATCATCGAACGGGACATCCAGGATTTCTCCGACAACGCCACCCGCTTCCTGGTCCTGGGCCGCCAGTGCGGCCCGGCCACCGGACGCGACCGCACCAGCCTGATGTTCAGCATCCCCGACAAAGTGGGCGCGCTTTACCACGCGCTGGAGCCTTTCCGGCGCTACAAGCTCAACATGACCAAAATTGAATCGCGCCCCAGCAAGCGCAAGGCTTGGGAGTATTTCTTCTTCGTCGATTGCGACGGCCATTACACGGACCCCAAAGTGGCCGCCGCCATCGCCTCCCTGGAAGCAGCCTGCAACTTTGCCAAGGTGCTCGGGTCCTATCCTAACGGAGATTGAATGGTCAATGCACCTGGTTACCGCGTGCGGCGCGCCACCACTGAGGATCTGGCCCAATTGACGGCCGTGTGGGCGGCCGCGGCCTTGCCGGCGGCGGAGTTGGAAAAGCGGTTCACCGAATTCCAAATCGCCGAAGCAACCGATGGCCGCATCCTCGGCGCCATCGGGCTGCAAGTGGCAGGGGCCGATGGCAAGATTCACTCCGAAACCTTTGCCGATTTTGCCTTGAGCGACACCTTGCGGCCGCTCTTCTGGCAGCGGATCGAAACGATGGCGCGCAACCATGGTTTGTTCCGGCTTTGGACGGCAGAGACTGCGCCCTTCTGGAAAAAAGACGCCGGGTTTTCCGCCGCCTCGGTCCCGCCGCCGGAGGCCATCGGCCCGGCGCATGGCGCCTGGCTGACCTTGCGCCTAAAGGACGAAGCCGCTGACCCGACCTTGATCGAGGCTCAGTTCAACCTATTTCGCGAGGCCGAAAGAGCCAAGCGCGAAAAACTGATGCAACGCGCGGCGGCTCTGAAAATCGTTGGAACGTTCATTGCCGTCCTGCTGTTTGTTTTTTCAATGGTCGTGTTGTTTTGGTTCTTCCGCCATCGGACTAGAAGATAGAGACGATGCGCGACCCGTCTGGGTGAAAGAACAAGAAGGCAAGGGCAGGGGAACGATGCATTAGCTTAGTATGCAGTGGCTTACAGCTTCTGCGGCAACGATAAAGCAGAATT
>Ga0302324_100017283_pt1 | contig 14308 bp, 15 predicted proteins | sample Palsa_T0_1_FD_201949 | JGI IMG/M metagenome (GOLD analysis project Ga0302324, IMG submission 201949) | Peat permafrost microbial communities from Stordalen Mire near Abisko, Sweden - Palsa_T0_1 | ecosystem: Environmental > Terrestrial > Soil > Palsa > Peat permafrost | place: Sweden: Abisko... | reverse complement strand
CATTTTCACCGGAGGACGCCTTCGGCAAGGAACTTGCACACCAGGAAGCCCGCGACTCCGCCAAAGAAGACCAGAGCCATGCGGATTCCGGGCTCCCGGTTGACTTCAGGCACCAGGTCGGTGGCAGAGACATAGATGGCCACACCGGCAGCGACTGGCAGGCCGGCGCGCACCCAACCAGGGAAAAAGTTGATCACCAGCACTCCTGCCAAAGTGGCCGAGGCCACGATCACGGCGGAGTTAAGCGCCGCAAGACGGCTGTGGCCGCTGGCCAACATGACCGATGCGACGGTGAATCCCTCGGGCAGTTTATGCAGAAGGATGGCTACGAAAATGATCCAACCCAGCCAGGAGGAGAGGACAAAGCCGGAGGCAATCGCCACACCGTCGAAGAGAGAGTGGGCCGCCAGGCCGGCCACCACGGAATTACTCGTGTGAGTGGAAAGAAACTCGCCGTGATGCGTCTCTTCCCCAAAGTGAAAGTGCGGGGTGATGGTGTGTTCCAGCAGATGGATGAGGCAGTAGCCGCCTAGGACCAGCAAGGGTGTCCAGCGGAAGGAGAGACGAAAGCTTTCGGGAATCATTTCCACCAGAACGGCCGCGAGCATGAAGCCTGCGCCCAGGGCAACGAAGTAGCGCAGGTAGCGTTTCTCCCAGTGGGTTCGCACCAGAATCAAAGCCCCTAAGACGTCAGCGAGCGCCGCCACCAGGCCTAGTACCAGCGAGAGTGAGAAGGTAGACATGACTTGCTTTTGAAGGGTACGGGCGAAACGAGGCTACGGGAAAGTCATTTTACAAAGAGCCGCCGAATGAGCCGGTCCCTCAGGGGCTAAAGCCCTCTGGAGTCGCATTGGTGCGGCCCGGCTAAAGCCGTGCCCTGATACAAAACCCAGTGTCGTTTCAGGCTGATCATCCCGGATAAAGTCCGGACCACTCAGAGAATGCTCTAGCCGCTGTGGCGGATGTGCATGACATCGCCATCTTCAACCCGGTAGTCCTTACCTTCCAGGCGTAATGTGCCCTGAGAGCGCGCGGCGGCTTCCGAGCCGGCCGCTAGCAGCGTGTCCCAGTGTATGGTTTCGGCGCGGATGAAATGTTTTTCGAGATCGGAATGGATGGCCCCGGCTGCCTCCTGGGCGCGTGAATGGACAGGGATGGTCCACGCACGGCATTCATCCTCACCTACGGTGAAGAAAGAGACCAGGCCGAGCAGCTCGTAACTCTTGCGGATAAGACGGCGCAAGCCGCTCTCTACCAGGCCATAGGAGGAAAGGAATTCGGCCGCCTCCTCGTCGCTCATCTCCGCCAGCTCGGCCTCGACTTTGCCGCAAATAGCTGTTGCTCCCGCGTTGGGCCGCGAGGCCACTTCTTCGAGCTTGTATCGCGATACAGCGGACTCCAGATCGGCACCCAAGGTCGTGCTCTCCGCGATGTTCAGCACAAAGAGCATTGGTTTTTGGGAGAGGAACATGAATCCGCGAATCAGCTTCTTTTCCTCCGCAGACATATCCATCTCGCGCAAGGGCTTCTCCTGCTCCAGTTGCTGCTTGCAACGCAAAAGCAGAGCGTGCTCTTTTTCGAGATCGGGCGTGCGCATCTTCTTCAGATCTTTTTCCAGGCGCTCCAGGCGCTTCTCCACCTGGGCGAGATCGGAAAAGATGAGATCAAAGTCGACGTTCTTGATATCCCGCAGAGGGTCAATGCCTCCGACGCGGGGAATAGAGTCGTCTTCAAAAGCGCACAAGACGTGGATCAGCGCATCGTTGTCGCGCAGATGAGTCAGGAAGGCGCTCTCCTTGAGAGCTTCCTGCCCGACAGCGGCCACGTCAGCGTACTCCACCGTGGCATAGACAACTTTCTTGGGTTTGTAAAGCGCGGAAAGCTTATCCAGCCGCTCATCCGGAACCTTGGCCACACCGAGATGGGCCTCGCGCGGATTGGAGTAGGCCGGAGTTTCCACCTTCGACCGGGTGAGGATTTTGAACAGGGATGTCTTACCTACTTGAGGCAGACCGATAATGCCAGTTTTCATGGGACTCGCCGTCCAGGCAAAGCGCGCTTACGCGCCAGGATTTTTGTTGTGTGAGCCTTGCGGCGCAAAACTCAAGTATATCGCCAGAAGAGAGGTGGGTGCGGGTTGGGAGACGTTCGGCTAGATTTCCCGCGAACAATGGTTGGTGGTATACAAGGCGGCTATTCCGCACAACAGGACCAGAGTTTCCACGTGAACGGATTGCCGGTGGAGACGATCGAAGATCTGGCGGCCGGGATTATTGGCGGCAACTGCATCCACATTACCGCCTACGGACTCGCGAGCCGTATCCATGCGAGGGATGATGGAAAACTGCGAATAGGCGGTGAGTAGCATCATCGCCAGCACCAGGACGACCTGCGGGATAATCGTTCGGTAATGAGCTCTGCCCAGCACCGAGGCGACAAGAAAGACGAATCCGCAGACGAGCCCCATCCAGTGGAGACGCACCAAGGAATCGCCGACGATCAACCCGGCGGCATGAATGCCAACAGCCGGAGTGGCAAAGAGCGGCGGCAGTCGGCTGAACGCGATGGGGGCCAGGACGGTAGCAAAGAAAACCAGCGCGCCCAGCCAAATTCCAAGCGCCAGGTAGACCGCAGAATGGAGGGGAGTTCGCACCTTGGCTTACATGGGAGCCCGGCCGGTGAGCCGCTCAATGCGACGGGCCATCGGCGGATGAGTGGAAAAGAGATTGGCGAAGCTGGCGCCACTGATAAAGGGGGCGACGATAAACAAGTGCGCGGTGGAGGGCGAAGCCTGCATGGGCAGCTGCTTGGAATAGGCGTCGAGCTTTTGTAAAGCGCTGGCCAAAGCGTAGGGGTTTCCCGTGACGTGCGCTCCGGTGGCATCAGCCTCGTATTCCCTGGACCGGGAAACGGCGAGTTGGATGAGCGTCGCGGCAATGGGGGCGAGGATGAGCATGAAAATACCCCCCATGCCGCGGCTGCGAGCGTCTCTGCCACCACCCGCTCCGCCGAAGAAGCCGGCCCAACGTTCGACATTCGCGATCAATGTGATCGCCCCGGCGAGCGTAGCCGCGATGGAACTGGTGAGGATGTCACGATTCCTCACATGCCCTAGCTCGTGAGCGAGCACGCCTTCTAGCTCTTCATCGTTGAGCAGATTGAGAATGCCCTGGGTAACGGCGACGGCAGCATGGTTGGGGTTGCGTCCGGTAGCGAAGGCGTTGGGTGAATCGTTGGGGATGACGTAGATCTTCGGCATGGGCAGCGCCATACGCGGCAAGATGCGCTCCACGATCTGGTAGACCCGTGGCAGCTGTTCGCGCGTGACCGGCTGGGCGCGATACATCGATAACGCCAGCTTGTCGGAATAGAAATAGCTGAAGAAGTTCATCCCGGCAGCGACGAAGAATGCCAGGATCATTCCGTTGCGACCGCCAAAATAGGCGCCGATGAAGATGAGGAATAGGGTGAGCGCTGTCAACAAAAAGGCAGTTTTCAAGGTATTCATAGCGCGGCACCTCCCGCACTCAAACCACTCTGTATCTATTGTGTCACGTTGCGTGGCCAGGGGCGAGCGATTCAGGTCGGCTGTATCCATCCCTGCTTGACGCCGGGATTGCCCGCAGCATCGAGGCGGGTCATCTGCTCGCTGCTGAGGGTGATATCGAGGGCTGCAATGTTCTCCCGCAGTTGCTCGATTTTGCTGCCGGCGATGATGGGGAGGATCGCCGGGTCGCTCTGCCGCATCCAGGCAATGATGGCCTGCGACGGGCTGCACCCGGCTTCTTTGGCTACAGCGCGCAACACGCTCAACCGCTCATCGGAGTCGGGACCGGCGAACTGGGCGGGCACTGCGCGGTCAGAGCGGGTGTAGGCCCCTTGCAGAAGAATCGAATAGCCGACCAGCGCAATTCCATGAGCCCGCGCATAGTCTTTCAAGTCTTCACTGATGAAGATCTGTGGTCCAAAATCAGCGCCGTGGCGAGGACGCAGGTAGGTATATCTCTGCTCCACTACGGAATATCCACTCCAATGGTGGATCCTGCTGACGGTGTTAGCTTCCGCAATGCGCCAGACGGCAAGGTTGCTGGCGCCGGCGGCACGCACTTTGCCGGCTTTGATTAAGCGCTCGAAGGCTTCCATGGTTTCTTCGAGCGGCGTGTCCCGATCGTCGCGATGCGCATAGTAAAGATCGATCCTATCGGTGTGCAACCTTTTCAGGCTCTTCTCGCATTCGCGCTCGATCTCGGCCGCGCTTAATCCACCCGGGCATCCGGGATGATCGAATCCCAGTTTGGAAGAAATGACCATCTGCTCGCGGTTGCCGCGCTGCTTCATCCACAAGCCAATGGTGGTCTCGCTTTCGCCGCCTTTGCAACCGGGCAACCAGCACGCATACATGTTCGCGGTGTCGATCAGCGTGCCGCCGTTCTCGCTGAAGAAATCGAATAGCTGGAACGAGGTATCGCGATCGATCCTGCTGCCAATCAGATCACTGCCCATGGCCAGCGCGCTGGCTTCGATATTCGACTTGCCCAGTTTTACCCTCTTCACGAACTAAACTCTCCTATCACGCCAATCGCCAAGACATTTTCACTTCTGGTGAATGTACATGATGCAACGACTACGCATCCGCGGTCACGTGAGTGGCCAGGATGACGCCGCCGATCATGACCGCGGCGCCCACCAGGTTAGGAACGGTGATGCGTTGCACCGGGGAACCGAACCAGCCGAAATGGGAGAGGATCATGCCCCCGAGCACCTGCCCTGCAATCAAAGTGATGAACATGGCGCGGGCACCTACCTGCGGCAATAGCCAGGCAATCGCAAAAACCAGGCAAGCACCCAATGCGCCCGCCGTCAGCAACAAGGGATGAACGTCTTTGAAGCCGCTCAACACACCCGAACGCCAACCGGTGAGCCCGATGAGAACGGCGGTCGCGGCGCCGATGCACCAGAACACGGCGTTGCCCACGCGAGGGTTACCCAATGCGCTGCCCACTTTGCCATTCATCGCCAGATGAACAGCGAGGATAATGCCGAGGAATATCGTAAAAAAATAAAACTGGATCTTCATTGCATTCTCCGAGACTCTAACCAAGCTTGGTTTGGGACGCACTTCGCGCGCATGGGAAGTTCGCGTCGTTTCCTGAAATGCGTACCTCAGGGGCTAAAGCCCTCGTCAGTTGCGCTGGTTACGGCCCGGCTAAAGCCGTGCCCTGATACAAAGCCCGTTGCCGATTCCGGACCGATCATCCGATCTCGACCGTGCCCTGATACAAAGCCCGTTGCCGATTCCGGACCGATCATCCGATCTCGACCTTGCCGTGATACAAAGCCCGTTGCCGATTCCGGACCGATCATCCGATCTCGACCCTGCCGTGATACAAAGCCCATTGCCGATTCCGACCGATCGTCTGGGCTCAGGCCTCGCTCCGATACGAAGCTAATGTTGTTTCCAGATCCTACTACCCAACAGAATGGGGACGCACTTCGCGCGCATGGCGAATAACCTTCCATTGATTTGGGCTAAGTTGGTTCCCTTATGAACTATCTGATAGCAACAGGCTGCCAGCGCCATGACACTACACCGATTCTCGGCCGTCTGTCAAAGACGATTGCTGTGACAATAGTTGTCCATGGGCCCTTCCTTCGCGGTGTTTTTGGAGGGACCGGATGGCGTGAGACCCAACACCAAAGCAGGGCGTAAAATTCTTGACAGCCCAGGAACGGCCGGTATAGTGTCGCACACAACTTATGTGTGGAATTAGTTCATAAGGGAACTTTGGTGAATGTGGTGCTATCTAACTTCCCGGCGGTAATCTATCTCCAGGGAGAGTGCTATCTCGGCAGCGGACGGCTCTACGATAAGTTCGACGGAGCAGAGCGAAGTTATCCCGAGGTTAGTTCATGACCAAGCAATCAGAGGTCAGTATCCCCCGTAAACTCCTTTTCGCCTCTCTTGCAATATGTATGACCGTGGGCATGGTGAGATCAACGCCCGCGCAAACCCCGGCGGCTCCCGCGGCAGCTACTATCGACAAAGCGGCCGCGGAACGAGGGAAAGGCGACTTCTCTTCGGGTTGTTCGTTCTGTCATGGTTCGCAAGCTACGGGTACAGAACAGGCGCCTAATCTGCTGCGCAGCCCGCTGGTTTTTCAGGACCACAATGGAGATACTCTCGGTCCGTTCCTGAAGCAGGGCCGGCCCACTCTCGGCATGCCGGCCTTCCCTTCGCTGTCGCCTGAGCAAGTTGGGGATATTTCTGCGTTTCTGCACTCGCGTATCCAGGAAGTTCGCGGCACCCGTCTGCCGGAGACCGCTTTGCTGGTAGGGGATGCTAAAGCGGGACAGGCGTACTTTAACGGAGCGGGCAAGTGCAGCGGCTGCCACTCCCCTGCCGGCGACCTGGCACACATTGGATCGAAAGATCAACCTCTCGCCCTGACGACAGCCTTTCTTACGCCGCCGGCAAAGCCGCTGCAAGTGAAAGTCGTGCTTCCGTCGGGCCAGAGTGTTTCAGGGAAATTGGAATACCTCGACGAGTTCACTGTTTCGCTGGTGGACGATTCCGGCGATTATCACACCTGGCCTAGAGAGCACACCAAATCCGTCGACGTCATCGACCCGCTCGCTGCGCACAAAGCCATGCTGCCCATCTATACGGACAAAGACATTCACGACCTACTGGCGTACCTGGTGACACTCAAATGAAGTGCAGGCCAATCCTGTTTTTGGCTTCCCTGTTGTTGTTGCCGGTCTGTCTTGCTGCGCAGACCCTGGACCCGGAGGCATTTCACCGGCCACCTACCGATACATGGCCGACTTACAACGGCGACTATTCCGGCCAGCGGTATAGCACTCTTTCCCAGATCAATGCTTCGAACGTCAAGACTCTGGGGCTGGCGTGGACGCATCATGTGGATTTCGGCGCCGAGTCGTACGCCCAACAAGCAAGCGAGGGACGCAGAATCAAGTCGACGCCGCTGCTGGTGGATGGCGTGCTCTACTTCACCATTACCGACAACGTATGGGCCATGGATGCGCTGACCGGTCGAGAGCTATGGCACTATGGGTGGCCGAACAACCGGGCGATTCACGTGGCCAACCGCGGCGTCGGGATGTATGGCAGCTGGCTCTACTTCATGTCACCGGACAATTACCTGGTTTCCTTGAACGCGAAGGACGGCACCGAGCGCTGGCGAGTGCAAGTCGCAGACGTGAAGCTTGATTTCTTTTCGGCGACCTCGCCGCTGGTGATCGGCAAACACGTGATTGTCGGTCCGGGGAACAACGACAATATCCGCGCGTGGCTGGAGTCTCGCGATCCTGAGACCGGAGCACTGCAATGGAAGTGGTGGGTAGACCCGGACCCAGGCGCGCCAGGCTCGGAGACGTGGGTGGACAACGCCACCATGGCGAAAGGTGGTGGCTTCCCCTGGCTGACGGGCACTTATGATCCCGAGTTGAACCTCTACTACCTGGGAACCGGTAATGGGGTTCCGATGGACAGGCCTCCGCATCCTACGCCCGAGGGAGATAGCCTCTACACTGCTTCTATCGTTGCCTTGAATCCGGATACCGGCAAGCTGGTATGGGCATACCAAGTGACGCCGCACGATACGCACGATTATGATGCCGGCCAGACTCCCATTATTTTCGATGGGGAGTTCCAGGGAAAACCGCGGAAGTTACTGGCGCAAGCTTCCCGCAATGGTTACTTCTTTCTGCTCGACCGGGTCACTGGAGAGCACTTACTAACTACCAAGTTTATGCCGGAGACTAACTGGGCCAAGGGCATTGATGCGCAAGGGCGGCCTATTCCGGACTACACCAAGGATGCCAACCCGCCGGGCGCCCTGGTTTCCCCATACCCTATCGGCGCTACTAATTGGTGGTCACCGTCGTACGATCCCAAGCTGGGGTTGATCTTTGTCAATGCGGCGCGCACGTGGGCGTATTTTACGACTTCGGGTTATGGCCGTTTTCGATCTCCTCCGGACTATGTGCTGAACGCCATCGATTACAAGACGGGTAAGGTCGTCTGGACGCACGAGCTGGGCGATAAGAGCGGGGTGCTTATCTCGGGGCTGCTGACGACGGCGGGAAATCTTTTGTTCGGGGGCGATTCGTTCGGAAACTTTCTGGGCATGGATCCGGCTACGGGGAAGACTCTGTGGCATGTCAACCTGGGACAGTTCGTTACTAATGCTCCGATGACTTATGAGTTGTATGGACGGCAGTATCTGTTGGTAGCGGCGAACGATACGTGGTTTGCGTTCGCACTGCCAGAGACTGAGGAGACGAGTCATTAGTTCGAAGGACCTAGGTCGCCGTTAGGGTTGAAAGATTAAAGGAAAGGTCCGTGGTATCCCACATCTCGCGAAACACAAGCGAGATGTGGGGCACCCGGCCTGAGTCTGAGGATGAGGATGAGGATAAGGGTCATTGCTATCTTTCCAAACAGTGCAGGGAGGCCGGGGATTGCTGTGAGCAATTCAGGGAAAGCGTTCGAAGAATATCGTTTTCGGCCCACGTACGCTTGGGCGAACGTGGGGCACCCGTCCGTTCCCTGTACAGTTTGCTCAACTTTCCGGCTCATTGCCTGAGCATTGCGGTTGTCAACGGAGGAACTGAGTGATGGAGCGCCGTGAATTTCTAAAAGGAATGGCTATCGCCTCCGCGCTTTCTGCGGAGACGCTGTACGGTGCCCAGGCTAATCGGCCCGCGCCACAGCTGCTGGCGCAAGATAATGCGCAATCGCGGCCTCCGGATGATCCGTGGCCGGGCAAGAAGAGGATTCTGGCCATCGCGGACCCGGAGGAATGGTACGCCTCGCCGGGCTACCATCACGACTCGGCGTCGCACACACTGGCCACGGTGGAGCGGCTGGGACGCGAGTCCGGCGCCTGGATCACGGTAATACGCACCGACATGCATTTGCTGACCAAGCAGCCGATTGCCGGCTACAACGTGAGAAACCTGAACCATTTCGACGCCGTCTTCTATATGGGAGAAGGGCCATGGAACATCACCGATCAGCAGAAGGCCGACCTACTCTCTTTTGTTCATGACGACGGCAAGGGCTTCATCGCCGGCCATGCCGGCAACGGAGGGCACCTGCTTCTTTGGCCTGAATATGCGGAGATGATCGGCGGAAACCTGGTGGGCGAATTTCCCTCGGCCGACATGCACATCGTGGTGGAAGATCCGAGCTTCCCTGGAGTCCAGGGATTTCCTCGCGAATTCACGTTTAAGGACCAGTACACGATTGTGGGGCCGAACTATTCCCGGGACGTAGACCACGTCATCATGAGGATGGATCCGAGCAAGTTTCCCGAGGTCTTCGCGGCCCTCAAGCCGGAGCACGGGAATGGGGAACAATTGCAAGCCAATCTCAAACGGCTGGCCGCGCTGCGCAGCGACGGAGACTACCCCATCGTGTGGGCAAAAAAATATGGCAAGGGCCGGGTGTGGTACTCGACCTTTGGCCATCTCGAGGCGACGTTGGATGATGCGCGGATACAGCAAATGTACATTGGAGCGATCAAGTGGGCACTGGGCTTGGTCGATGCCGACATTACGCCTCATCCCTTCCCCGCGGCAAATCATTGAAACGAAATTTCGAGAGGTGTAGATGCATATGAAAAAGATATTCACGGTGTGCTGCTTAGCTCTCTGCACAATGGCAACACTGCCCTCTTCGGCGCAAGCGCCGGCGCACAAAATTCGCGTTCTAGTTCTTACAGGCAGCTCGGATTGGTCTCACCCCTGGCAAGGTACGGCGCCATTTATGCAAGGTATACTCATGAATACGGGCCGCTTTGACGTAAAGCTGGAAGAAGAAGTCGCCGGCATCACAGCGGCTACGCTGGCCAACTACGATGTGCTGGTAGATTACTATTACGGCCCTCGCTGGCCGGAGGTTACGGAAAAAGCGGTTGAGGATTTTATTCGCTCCGGCAAAGGCATGATCGGCATCCACGGAATCACTTACGGTCCCTTTTTCGGCCAAGCCGGTGGCAGCGCGACGGAGCCTCGCCGGTTGGAAGGAGAGCCGTGGGGCGCGTTTGCTGACATGATTGGGATGACGTGGAAACTGGACAATATCGGCCACGCCACGCGACACGTGTTCGCGGTGGAATGGGTGGATAAGGACCATCCCATCAGCCGCGGATTACCCCCTACTTTTGTCGCCAACGACGAGCTCTACCACAAAATAGACCTCAAGCCGAATGCTCATGTGCTGGCCACGGCCTACGACGACCCCAACGTAAAAGGGGGAACAGGCAAGGTAGAGCCGGCGATCTGGACGGTTCCCTACGGTCAAGGGAGAGTGGTGATGATGGTGCTGGGCCACGATCTTCTGGCCATGAGCCAACCGGGATTCATGGATGTGTTCGCGCGCGGCACGGAATGGGCGGCCACCGGCGATGTGGCGCCTGGCGCTCCCGTCTTATCTCCTCCAACCAGCTTACCTGCGCCCGCTGCCAGCCACTGAAAGACTTATGAGACCCTTCACCTATCTTGTGATGACCCTACTCAGTGCTTTCCCCGCAGTCATAGAAGCGTCGCCTGTTCCGCCGCAAGCGGAAATCTCGAACGCTTCATTGCAGGTGAAGCTGTATCTGCCCGATGCCGAGCATGGTTTCTATCGCGGCACCCGGTTCGATTGGTCCGGAGTGGTGGCGGACCTGCAATATAAAGGGCATAGCTACTATGGTCCCTGGTTCACGGCAACCGATCCCAAGATTCCCGACTTTATCTACCAAGGCTCTGATATCGTTGCCGGGCCGTGCAGCGCGATTACGGGTCCGGTGGAGGAGTTCACGCCCGCGGTTGGCTTCGATGAGGCCAAGCCGGGTGCAACCTTCCTCAAAGTCGGCGTTGGGATCTTGCGCAAGCCGGATGACGCAGCTTATAGCGCCTATCGGCTGTACGAGATTGTCGACGGGGGTAAGTGGAGTGTCAAAAAGAGTGCGGACGCTGTGGAGTTTACCCAGGAACTACACAATGCCGCTTCCGGCTATGGATACGTTTATCAGAAGAAGTTAAGGCTTCTTGCCGGCAAGCCTGTCATGGTGATTGAACATAGCCTGAAGAACACGGGGACGCTTGCTATCCATACCAGCGTCTACGATCATAACTTCCTGGTGCTGGACAAACAGCCGACCGACGCAGGCTTCAACATCACATTCCCTTTCGCAGTTACAGTCGATCCGCCTCCAGATAAGGAATTGGCGGAGGTGGTGAAGAACCAGATCTTGTATCGCAAGACGCTGACGGGCGAGGATCGCGTGTACTTTGCCATCGCGGGTTTTGGCAAGAGTTCCGATGACTACAAGCTTCACATTGAGAATTCGAACGTCCACGCGGGGATGACGATCACCGGAGACCGCCCGCTGGCCAAGTTGTCACTCTGGTCCATTCGTTCTGTAATCGCGGTAGAACCATTTATCGATATATCGGTCGAGCCTGGCGGCCATTCGACGTGGAAATATGAGTACGAGTACTACACCCTTCCCCAGTGAACTGGGCAAAGGCCCGCCCCACAACGATTTAAGATCAAGGTGATCCGTTTAACCTAGTCTGAACCTTGGTTTCGCGGCTCAGTCTTGCTATTCGACTGGGCCGGCCTTATAGTGCAAAACATAGCAATAGAGAAAGAGTTCAATCAGGAACTCAGGGTAAAGGGGCCTTTGTTTCCTGGAAATACTTACGCACGCCTAACCGTCTTGAAAATCCGAGATGTTAGACCATTGGTAAGAGTAAAGAAAGGTCGATGGCCGCGGTAAGTTGCACCTGTAATGCATGGTTTAGGGACCTGCCAACATGAAAGCTCTTGTCAAATACGCGAGTGGCGAAGGGAATGTCGAAATACGGGAGGTTGAGGAGCCACGATGTGGCGACGATCAAGTCAAGCTTGAAATTGCCTATTGTGGAATCTGCGGCACCGATCTTCATGTGCTTCACGATACGTTTCGCAACTATCCCCCGGTCATTCTAGGGCATGAGTTTTCCGGCACGGTGGTGGAAGTGGGGCGCAATGTCAATCACAACGCCAGGCTAGGAGAGAGAGTCACGGGCCTGGGCGCGACCGCCGTAACCTGTGGCCAGTGCGAGTACTGCCGCTCAGGATATTTCATTTTTTGCTCCAATCGCAGAGGGATGGGCCACGGGGTGAACGGTGGGTTTACCCGCTACGTGGTTATGCGTCCTGATCAGCTATACCGGATTCCGGAGAATTTCTCTCTGGACGAGGCGGCGATGAGCGAGCCCTTTGCGGCGGTGGTGCAGGCGGTCACAGAAATTACCAACGTGCGCATTGGGGACACGGCCCTGGTCTCCGGCCCGGGACCGATGGGACTGCTTTGCCTGAAGCTGCTGGTAGCCGAGGGAATAAGAACCATCGTAGCCGGAGCGCCCGGGGATCAGGAACGGCTGCAGGCTGCGTGCCGTATTGGGGCCGCCGCGGTGGTCAACATCGGCGAACAGAACCTAAGCGAAGCCATCCTGGAGCATACCCACGGAGTGGGTGTGGATGTGGCCTTCGAGTGCGCGGGTCATCCCAGCTCGGTGCGGGGCTGCCTGGAATCGCTGCGTCCCATGGGGCGCTATACGCAGGTGGCGATCTGCGGGCAGGATATTCAGTTTCCCATTGACCAGATTTTCTACAAACAGCTGACCATGTCGGGTTCCGTCTGCTATACCGCTCGCACCTGGGAGCGCATGATGAGGATCTATGCTGAGGGGCGAGTGAGGCTGAACGACTTGATCTCCAACAAGCTTCCGATTTCGGACTGGCGCACAGCCTTTCGCCTATGCGACGAGAAGAAAGCAATTAAAGTATTGATGTACCCGGAGGATTGAAGAATCGCGCAGCAGGCACCGTTGTCTGCTGCTCCGGTACCGGAGACGAAGCGCCATGAGCGAGACACTTGAGAGAACGGTCGCGTATAAGAGCCCTTTATTTGAAATGACGCAGACCACCCCTACCTGCCTGTGGAACGACTCGGCCACACTTTCCGAGTTGACCTACTCGATCGAGCACGGCGGGGTGGGTGCGACCTGCAATCCCGTAATCGTTCTGGATGTGCTCAAGAAGGAGGCTCATCTTTGGAACGATCGCATACGGGCGCTGGCGGTCGAGTTCCCGGTCGCCACAGAAGAAGAGATCGGATGGAAACTGGTAGAGGAGATATCCGCCAAGCGAGCGGAATTGCTGCGGCCGGCCTTCGAAAAATACCAGGGCAGGAACGGCCGGCTATCGATCCAGACCGACCCTCATTTTTATCGCAATCCGACGGCCCTGTTGGAGCAAGCAGTGCGTTTCGACGCTCTGGCGCCCAACATGATTGTGAAGATTCCAGCCACGCACGCGGGCATTGCCGCTATCGAGGAAACGACGTATCGCGGTATCAGCATCAATGCAACCGTCTCCTTCACATTGCCGCAATGCATTGCGGTGGCGGAAGCGGTGGAGCGCGGATTGAAACGGCGGGAGCGGGAAGGCAAGGATATATCGCGGATGGGTCCGGTGTGTACGATCATGGCGGGCCGGCTGGACGACTGGTTGAAAGTGGTCGCCGAAAAAAAGGATATTACCCTCGACCCCGGCTATCTGGAATGGGCGGGCGTTGCAGTGTTCAAGAAGGCTTACAAAATCTATCGCGAGCGCGGGTACCGGATTCGGCTGCTCTCTGCCGCATTCCGCAATCACATGCAGTGGAGCGAGCTGGTAGGCGGCGATGTAGTGATTTCTCCGCCCTACAAGTGGCAGGTACGATTCAATGCCAGCGACGTGAGTGTCGCTCCCAGGATCGAAAAGCCGGTGGATCCTGAAGTGGTAGAGGAGCTGTTGGGCAAGTTTCCTGACTTCCGCCGTGCCTACAACGAGGATGGACTGTCGCTGAGTGAGTTCGATACCTATGGCCCGACAGTGCGCACGCTTCGCCAATTTTTGGAAGCGACGCATGAGTTAGCGGTCCGGGTCAGGGATTTGCTACTGCCGAATCCGGACGGGGCGATTTCGTAGGGCGAACTGTAGATCATTCCGCACTGCGCGTGCCCGCGGGGGCGCTCCTGGAACTACACATCCCTCGGCCACGGCTTTCGAGGAAAGAAGATGCCCTAAACTTTGTCATCCCGAGCGAAGCCGAGGGATCTGCAGTTCTTTCGAACAGCAACAAATGCTGGGTGCCCCATTCAAGCCTTCTTTTGGCTTGAGTGGGATAATGGCTCTCGATGCGCCACTTTCCCGTGCGCCCCACGGCAAGCAGGGGCAGGCGAAGCAGCCCGGATCGCAAAA
>Ga0302324_100017281_pt1 | contig 14309 bp, 10 predicted proteins | sample Palsa_T0_1_FD_201949 | JGI IMG/M metagenome (GOLD analysis project Ga0302324, IMG submission 201949) | Peat permafrost microbial communities from Stordalen Mire near Abisko, Sweden - Palsa_T0_1 | ecosystem: Environmental > Terrestrial > Soil > Palsa > Peat permafrost | place: Sweden: Abisko... | reverse complement strand
TTGACGCCGACGACGCGCAAGCTGCATTTTCTGCAGTCGCTGAAGTGCACTGCGAAATATGAGAAGGCGGCGCGGCTGACTGGCGCGACTCGCATTGCGGGCGTGGACGAAGTTGGGCGGGGTGCTCTGTTTGGGCCGGTAGTGGCGGCGGCGGTAATTCTGCCGGAGGATTTTCGGCTACGCGGGCTGCGGGATTCGAAACAGCTGGACGCTGCTGATCGCGAGCGCATGGATGCTGTGATCCGGCGCAAAGCTTTGGCGTGGGCTGTGGCGGAGATTGATTCCGAGATGATCGATCGCGTGAATATTTATCAGGCGACGCGGATGGCGATGTTGATGGCGGTGACGCAGCTGGCGATGTCACCCGATCATCTGCTGATCGACGCGATGCGAATTGATTATGAGTGCGCGCAGACGAAGCTGTATTACGGCGATTCCCTTTCCGTTTCGATTGCGGCGGCTTCCGTTGTTGCGAAGGTGCATCGCGATGCGCTGGTGAGTGCGATGGCTCCGGAGTTTCCGCATTACAACCTGGCGTCGAACAAGGGATATGGCACGCCGGATCATCGGCGGGCGTTGAAGGAGCATGGACCGTGCCGGCTGCATCGGCGGAGTTTTGCGCCGGTTTATTTGGCGGAGCCGGATGCTCAGATGGATTTGCTGGTCGACAACGAAGTCGTGTTCGACGACATTGCGGAGTCGCTGGCGGAAGAAGCTGCGCTCTAAACTCGCGACGAATTGCTACTGATTGTTTTCCTCGACTGGAGTATCGGGGCCGCCGGCTAACGGCTGGGTGACGAGCTGATTGCCTGGGCGGATGCGATAGACGAAATCATGCATCTCGACTTTGAGGGTGCACTCCTTGGTTTTGGTGGTTCCCATCTCCGGCAGGTTGACGATGACCTGGAGCTCATTGCTGCCGTAGCGCGCGGGATAGGTGTCGGGGCCCATAGTGATACGGACGGGGGCGCCGCAGCCGAAGGTCCAATCCATGGCCTGCATGGGCGGCTTGCCGGGTTGCTGCGAAATTAAATTGCCGCGGCCGAAGCCGCTGAAATATCCACGCTGACTGTGCCAGTGGGTGCGGAGCACTTTTACCTGCATCGGGTAATCGTGTTCAGCGGCCTGCACCGGCGTTTGCGTTGTGAAAGGGAGCGCTATGGCGGCAATGGTTGCGAGCAGAATCGTTATTAGACGCCTCATCAGAAGTTACCCCTTTGAGATTTTCTTCTTTGCCTCGAGCGGATCTTTTTTCAGGATTTTACCGCCTTCCTGGATGATGTAGAGGTGGTTGGGCTCGAGATCCTTGACTATATCTATGCGACCGGAGAGCCAGCGGAGCTCGACTGAGTCGACTTTCTTTGCCTGGTCAAGGCCGAAGTGGATTCTGTAATCATTTTGTGAGAAATAGCTGCCGCCGCTGTGGACTTCTTCGATCTGGACGAGCGGCTTGGTGGCTCCGGGATTGCAATTTGCGGTCACGATGATTCTTGTGCCGAGGCCGGTGCGGTTGGATTTGGTGCCGACGACTTTGATCTTGATCCAGTTGCGGTCCCAGGTGGAGTCGCAGCGGAGGAGCTGGGGAATGTGATTCATGCAGTTGACGATGACGTCGACGTCACCGTCGTTGTCGTAATCACCGAAGGCGCAGCCGCGGGCTGGGGCCAGCTCCATGATGCCGGGGCCGCCTTTTTCTGTGACTTCTTCGAAGCGGCCGTTGCGCAAATTGCGGTAGAGATATTTGTGCTCGGCGTAAGTGACGGCGGCCTTGGTGCCGTCGACTTCCGGGTAGACGTGGCCATTCGACATGAGCAGGTCGAGCCAGCCGTCGTTGTCCATGTCGAAAAATCCGACGCCCCAGCCGAGGAGGCGCGTGTTGACGCCTAGACCGGCGGGATAGGTGTGGTCTTCGAAAGTTCCGTCGCCGAGATTGGTGTACAGCGAGTCGGTGTCGCCGGCGAAGTTTGTCTTGACGATGTCGAGCTTGCCGTCGCGATCGTAATCGCCAATGGAGACGCCCATGCCCGCCTGCGGCTTGCCTTCAGGTGAGAGCGCGGCGCCGGCTTCAATGGCGATGTCGCGGAAGGTGCCGTCTTTCTGGTTCTGGTACATGGTCGCGGTGGTCGAGTCGTTAGCGACGTAGATGTCGGGCCAGCCGTCGTTGTCGAGGTCGGCGATGGCGACGCTGAGGCCGTAGGTGCCGATGGTGTTCCAGATGCCGGCCTTCTCGCTAACGTCGGTGAAGGTGCCGTCACCGTTGTTGTGATAGAGAATATTTTTTCCGCCGGGCAATCCCGGTGGGCCGCAGGCGACGAGGATGCCTTTATAAGTGCAGGGACCGGCTTCTGGCGGCGGCGCGGTTTTCAGATCGAAGTCGACGTAGTTGGCGACGAAGAGATCGAGGTGTCCGTCCTTGTCGTAGTCGACGAAGCCGCAGCCGGTGTTCCAGCGGATTTTCGGACCGGGCTGGGCGAGACCGGCCTTGACAGTGACATCTGTGAAAGTTCCGTCGCCGTGATTCTTGTACAGGGCATTTTGTCCGTAATAAGTTACAAATAGGTCGTCGTTGCCGTCGTTGTCGTAATCGCCGACGCAGCAGGCCTGTCCCCAGCCGGTACGTTCGCCGAGGCCGGATTTCGCAGTGACATCTGTAAATGTACCGTCGCGATTGTTCTTAAAGAGATGGCAGCGCGGGGCGTCGGCGTCGGAGAAGCCTTCCAGGCGCCAGCCGTTGACGAGGAAGACGTCGAGCCAGCCGTCGTTGTCATAGTCGTAGAAGGCGACGCCGCAGCCGGTGGTTTCGAGCAAATATTTGTTGTGGTGGACGCCGCCGTAGATGGTTTCGACGGCGAGGCCGGCTTCACGGACGACGTCTATAAAGCTGATGCCGAGCGGCGTTCCCTCAATCGGCGACTTGGGACCGCCTGTCGGCGGCGGCGCGGGCTTGGCGTCATAGCTGCGCTCGACGGGACCGATTTTCTGCGGCGCCTGCTGGCCTTCCTGTGTGGACTGCGCCCAAAGTCCGCGCTGCCATGGCGGGGTTGCGATGTAGAGGACGTCAGCGAACGGAAGAACCATCGCGGTGCGGCTGAGGGAGCGAAGAAATTTGCGGCGATCCAAGTACGAAGCCTCGATTCGGTGATGCGACAAGATTATCGCAGTCTTGACTCGGTTGGCTCAGGGCTGCGCAGCGTGAGTTACGGCTGGCCGGCGGCAGCGGCGGGCGGCAAGTCCGTGTGCATGTGCCAGGGGACGCTCTCGATGGAATTTTCCGGATGCGCGCGCAGGAATGACAGCGACGAGGTCGGCGCACCGGGGTCAATTTGTTTGGTGGCGAAGAATGCATTCTGTTCGGCGGCCTTCTGCTTCATGCCGAGACGGCGATAGAGGACCGCGAGATTGTAGTGCGCCGCGAGATCGTCGGAGTCGATTCCCTGCACCGCTTCGTACTCCTGCTTGGCCATCAGGTAATTGTGCGACTGATAGTAAGCGACGGCGAGTTCGCGGTGCGCGTCGCGGGACTGCGGGAACTGGTGAACGACGCGCTGCAGGTCGACGATTTCCTGGTCAGGATGACCTTGGCGGCGCTCGACGATGCCGAGGTAGTAGAGTGCGCGGGCGTAGGTGTTGTCGATGGTGAGGGCGTGCTCGAGTGGCGCGCGGGCGTCGCCGTAATGCTCCCACTCAATGTCGACGACGCCTTGATTGATGTAGCCATCGGGATAGTCGGGACGCAGCTTGACGACCTGGTCAAAGGCGCGGCGGGACTCGCCATACTGCAGCTGGTCAAGCAGCGCGATGCCGAAATTGTTCCAGCGCATCCAGTCGGGATTGTCCTGCGGGTCAGGCGCGACGGCAGGATTGTCACCGATGTTGAGCGTGCGAGTGCGCGACGCAATCTCGACGATCGGATATGCGGGATGGTCCGCGCCGAAGATGTTGTCCATATAGCTCTTGCGGAAGTGCCGATAGTTGACGCGTGCGGTGATAGTGACGGGTCCCTTGATGTTGGCGGGCATGCGGAATTCGTAGCGCACGAGCACGGAGCGTCCAGCCTGGATGCTGTTGTCAAAGGCGACGGTGTGGATCATCCACACCTTGTGGTTGTCGACGAAGTCGCCGTCGGTGGTGACGGGGCGATTGGTGAAGCTGTGGGCGCGGGGATCAAGGGAGCCATCGGGCTTGAGGAAGCCGCTGTGATAAATCTCGTGACCGGCCTGGTCTTTGACGTTGAACTCAAGCCAGCCTTCGTAGAGGTCGCGCACTTCCGGGATGAGCGAGTGACCAATATTTTTGTTCTGGACGACGACGAGCGCTTCAACTGTCTCATCGGGATCGAGACGAACGGGCGTGGTGCCGAGCGGCGCGGACAGCTTGTCATCGCCGGCGCGGCGGATGCCGAAGATGTCGACATTGAGATAGTTGCCGGCTTTCAGGAAGGCGATGGTTTTGGCCAGCTGGTCGTCGAAGCCGTAGTAATACGGTACGGCGGTATTGCCGGCTGGCCAGTTGTGGGTGGCGAAGGTGCCGTTCTTCGCGCCGGGCTCGGGCATGCTGACGGCTTCGCGCGCCATGTGGCAGGTCTGGCAGGTTTTGAAATCGGCCTTGTAGAAAGGCAGCGGCGAGCGTTGCGAGAATTTCGAATTCTGCCACTCGTCATACGCGGTGAAGGCGCGGAGAAACTTGTAGTCATTCAGCGTGCGCGGCAGGTTCGCCTTGTGACATGAAGCGCAGAACTCCGGCGACTTGAGGGTGTCGCTCATCACGGCCTTGGCATGCCAGTCAGGGTGGGCGAGGATTTGCTCGAACGGAACCTCGCCGGGGAGGCGCTTGCCCTGCGCATCCGTCATGACGGCGGGAACGCTGAGGATGAAGCCGCCGTTGCCGTTCGTGGCCTGGACACCGCGGACGGAGTGGCAGAACATGCAGGTCAGGCCATCTTCGTCCATCTTGCGATCGACGTGCGAATTTTGCGTGAGGCCGCCGGTGAGCACGGCGATGGGATTGTGGCAGCTGTCACAGTGACGCGCGAATTCGATCCCCTTGGTGTTGATGAGAATGTTGACGCTCTTGCGATAGAACGGCGTGCGGAAGGAGTTGGAGTGCAGCGCCTGCCGCCATTCGTGATAGGCCTGTTGATGGCAGTGTCCGCAATATGCGGCATTCGGAAACGCACCGGGCTGGACGAAGGCGCCATCCTCGATCATGGCGTTACCGGGCGTGGAGATGTGGTCCTTGCCATAGCGGAAGTTGTAATCCTGGGAGATGAAATCGGCGTAGGCCTTGCGTTTGGGGTCGGCGTACTCGGTGTCAGAGGGCGGATAGTAGTTGCCGCTGGCCATGTCGCCGGAGGACAGGCTCTTCAGCAGCTTGGCATCTTTGGCAGCATCGGCGGTTCCGGGAGCAGCGGCCTGGGGGTGCGCATCCATGTGCGCTTCCTGCGGAGTACTGGGCGCGTATTGTGCGTGGGTAACGAAAAGAGCGCCACATCCGGCAGCGAGAAACAGCAAGGCCAACGGCCTTGCGGCACGCTTCAGGCTAATTTCCGGTAACAGATTGCGCTGCATATCCCGCCACGGTGATGTTACTCCACTGGTGAGACGATGAACAAGGGTTGTTGCGAGCCATATGCCTCAATCGACAAGGGATTCGCGAGATTTGGCGGCGCGGAGATCGGTCGGCCAACATGATAAATTTAAGGTGGTCGCAGGCGCGATGCGAGCCCGAAACCGGGCACCGCGCAGGATCGTCCCCGTCGTCTAGCCCGGCCCAGGACACCGCCCTTTCACGGCGATAACACGGGTTCAAATCCCGTCGGGGACGCCAATTGAATCAAGCGAAGATGCCCCGCAGAGGGCCTGGCGGGAACGCGGCGGGTGCTGAAGTGGCCGACAATCGGGATCGCCGGGCGATTAATATTCCTGCAGTTCCAACGTCATCCCTGTGAACAGGACGAAAGGTGACCGTTGGCCGTGGGAAGCGTAACTATGCCGTCGAACGAAATCAGTGAGAGCCTCTCGCAATTATTCGGAGAGCATCACCGGCGCATCCTTACGGCCGCTTACCGGATCACGGGAAGCATGGCAGACGCCGAGGATGTGTCGCAGGGGATATTTCTGCGCCTCGCCAAAGCCAGCGGGCAGCCGATCAGCAACGCGGGAAGCTATCTCTACCGGGCAGCTATCAACGCATCCCTCGACTTGTTGCGGCAGCGGAAAGCTGCTGCGGCTGAGTCGCTGGAAATGGCAGTCGATGTTGCCGCAGCAGGCAGTTCACCGGAGGCGGAAGCTTCGGGGCGGCAGCTGGGCGCTGCGCTGCGGCTGGCGATAGCGGAGTTGCCTGCACGAGCGGCCGAGATGTTTTCGTTGCGCTACCTGGAGGATTTCGACAATCGCGAGATCGCCGCGATGATGCACACGTCACAGGCGGTGGTTGCCGTGACACTGCATAACGCGCGTTCGAGATTGAAGAAGAGACTGAGCGAGTTGGAACGAGGGACAAAATGAAACAGCCAGACGAAATACTCAATAACGCGATTCACGCACTGCGCAATGACGAGCCAGGCTCCGCGCAGATCAACGCATCGGCCACGCGTGTTGCTGAAGGCCTCGGCATCAGCGGCTTCAGCGCCTCTGCTGCCCCCGCGGTTCACGCCATCGGCAACTGCACGGACGTCGAGCAACTGCTGGCGTCCTATCGCGCCGGAACGCTGTCTGCTTCACGCGCGCTGCTGGTCGAGGCGCACCTGCGCGATTGTCGCGCATGCGCCCGCCGTTTCCGCGGCGCGGGGGCTGCCGTGCTGGATTGGTCCACGCCCAAGCCGGTTCGCACGGCCGCGTGGCGTCCACAGGTTTTCGGCTGGCCACTCGCGGCTTGTCTCGCGCTTATGATCTGCGGATCGTTTGTTTACCGGGCATTCTGGCAGGTTCCGGCTGGCGTGCGGGCCGAAGTTCGCAGCGTGGATGGAGTGGCTTACCGCACCTCTGACACTGGCGATCATTTGCTCGCTCGCGGTGACAAATTAAATGAAGGCGATCAGCTGCGCACGGGAGGCGGCGGCCACGCGGTTCTGCAACTCGCGGATGGTTCGACTGTCGAACTCAATGAACGCAGTGTTGTCTCCGTCGGCGCGCAGGGGAAAAACATGACCGTGTCGCTGAACGGTGGAGCAGTGATCGTCCAAGCGGCGAAGCGCACCTCGGGCCATCTGTATGTGAAGACGCCGGACTGCCGCGTCGCTGTGACGGGCACTATCTTCTCGGTCGACTCTGGAATCAAGGGTTCGCGCGTTGCCGTGCTCCGAGGATCGGTTGAGGTTGCGCACGCGGGCGTCGATTCCTTGCTGCATGCCGGCGACCAGATCTCCACCAGCGATAGCCTCACTCCTGCGCCCATCGAGCAGCAAATTGCCTGGAGCCAGGATCGGGTGCAGTATCTTGCGCTGACCGCGCAGTTCGCGCTGCTGCAGAATCGCATCGGGCAGATTCCATTTCCGCAGCCCCGCTACACCAGCGACCTGCTGGCTCGCGTTCCTGCTGACACGCTGCTCTATGTCAGCATCCCGAACCTCGGCGATTTCATGGTCCAGGCGAATTCGATATTCCACGAGCAGCTCAAGCAGAGTCCGCAGCTGCAGCAGTGGTGGGGCAAGGGCCACGCTCGCGACACGGCGGAGCTGGATGCGATGGTCGACAAGCTGCACAGTGTGAGCCAGTATCTGGGCAATGAAGTTGTGATCGTGGGGACGAAGGGAGATCGCGAGGCGAGTTTCGCGGTGGTTGCCGACGTCGAGAAAAGCGGGCTGGATGATTTCCTGAAGGAGCAGTTCCCTGCCTCGAACTCGACTGACGGACTTACTGTTCTTGACGAGCGCTCCCTCGCCGCGGCGCCGGTTACAACGAAAAATGCACACGGCTACGCACTGATTCGCGAACATGAAGCTGTGTTCTCGAACAACGTGGCGATGTTGCAGAAGGTAAACGCACAACTGAATGCGGGCGCCAGCGGCTTTGAGGCGGGCGAGTTCGGACAGCAGGTGAGAGCGGCTTACGGTCGCGGCGCGGGAATCATTCTGGCGGCCGATCTTCACCAGATGCTGGCCTCTGAAAACAACGTTCAGGCGCCCGACAAGAGTGCGATGGAGAAGACGGGCATGGACGGGGTGCAGTATCTGATCGCGGAGCATCGCGAAGCCAACGGCATGCCAGCAAATCATCTGAATCTGCAATTTTCCGGGACCCGACAGCGTGTCGCCTCATGGCTGGCTGCACCTGCACCGATCGCATCGCTCGACTTTGTGACGCCGAATGCCGCGGTGGCGGTGGCGGTGCTGTCGAAGGACCCAAAAGCGATTGCGGACGACATCATGGCGATGGCCGAACCGAAAAATGAGGCGCAAGCCACGAGCTGGGGAGAGGTTGACGAGAAGCTGCAGATCGATATTCGTAACGACCTTGCAGCAAATCTGGGCGGAGACTTTCTGTTGTCACTCGATGGCCCGGTGCTGCCGACGCCGTCGTGGAAGATGGTGGTCGCGGTCAACGACTCGGGGCGGCTGGAACAGACTCTCGAGAAGCTGACGCAGACCGTGCGCGATAATTCGCAGGGCAAGAATGTTCCCGTCATGACGATTGAGACGAGTGAGAGCGGCGGGCGGCAGTTCTACACAGTACATGACCTGAAGGACGGCACGACACCCGCGCAGTACACATTTGCCGATGGGTTCATGATTATCGCGGCGAACCGCCCGATGCTGATCGAGGCGTTGCAGGCGCGAGCCAGCGGTAACTCACTGTCGCGCTCCGCTGCGTTCAAGGCGTTGCTGCCGAAGGATGACAATGACAATTACTCGGCCGTGGCTTACCAGAATCTGAGCCCGGTACTGGCGCCGCTGCTGTCGCAACTGAGTGGCCCGCAGGCTGACGCGATCCGCCAGCTGGCTGCGGATTCCCGGCCGACTGCGATTTGCGCGTGGGGCAACGACACACGCATCGAGGCGGCCAGTGACAGCCGTCTTTTTGGATTTGATTTCCTGACACTCGGCGCGTTGCTGAATTCGGGGAACAAGTCCGCCGTGCAAAGCGTAAAAGAATGACATGGGCGTCATTGATCTCGACGGATTAACGGTGCGGCTTGGCGGCCGCACCGTGCTCGACGGGCTGACGGGAGAGTTGCAAGGGCAGGCGATCGGGCTGCTCGGCCCCAATGGCGCCGGAAAATCCACGCTGATCAATACCCTGCTCGGCTTCCACGAACCATCTCAGGGAACGGCGCGAGTTTTCGGTTTGGATGCTCATCGAGACCGTGCAGAGATTCGGCAACGCATCGGTTACATGCCGGAGAACGATTCCTTCATTGGCAACATGAGTGGCGTGCGATTTGTCCGCTACATGGCCGAGTTGTCCGGCCTGCCTCCGGCTGAGGCACTGGAGCGCGCGCACGAATCGCTTTTCTACGTTGGCCTGGGAGAGGTGCGCTACCGCAAGGTGGAAAGCTACTCGCTGGGCATGAAGCAGCTGATCAAACTGGCGCAGGCGCTGGCGCATGGGCCGCGACTGCTGATCCTGGATGAGCCGACGAATGGCCTCGACCCCATGGCACGCCTGCGCATGATCAAGGTCATCAAGGAAATTCGCCAGGAGGGCAGCATCCGGCTGCTGATTTCTTCGCACCTGCTGCGGGACATCGACGAGACATGCGACGAAGTCCTGATTTTGAAAAATGGGCGCATCGCTGCGCTGTCGAACATTGAGCAGGAGCGGCGGTCGAATCGCAATTTTCTGGAGTTGGAGACGGCTGGAGCGACCGGGGAATTCTCTGCCAGAATTCGCGACCTCGGGTGCGAGTGTGCAAGCTTTGACGGTGGCCGGCTGAAGCTGGTGATGCCGGACAACATCGCGGTGCGTGATCTTTACGTCATCGCGGCTGAGCAGGGAGTGCAGATCCGGCGGATGAATTTGCGGCGCGACTCGCTGGAAGATATTTTTCTGCGCGCGATGGTGGACAGCCCGAGCGCGACTGCAACTCCGAACCAGAATCAGGAGGCGCGGCCCACGCATGTCAGTCTATAAACACAGCTATCGCGCTTACGGGGGCAAGGTGACACCGCTGTGGACCCGCGTCCTGGTGCTGGCGCGCTATGGGTTGGCGGAAGTGTGGTCGTCGAAGATTACGATTTCGCTTTTCACTCTCTCGGTCATTCCCTTCGTCGTTTTTCTATTCATGATTTACATTGCGAATAACCCGCTGGCGCAAGCTTTGATCTCCAAGAGCCGCGCGGATGTTTTCGAAATCGGACCATTCTTCTTTATGAAAGTGCTGGAGTCGCAATGCTGGATTGCGCTGGTGCTGACGGCGTGGATCGCGCCGCGCCTGATCAGCTTCGACCTCGCAGACAATTCGCTGCCTATCCTGTTGAGTCATCCGATCTCGCGTTTTGGCTATGTCTTCGGCAAGTTCATCGCGCTGTTCGCCTCGCTTTCTACCGTGACGTGGATTCCCGGCCTGCTGCTGTTCGTCTACCAGGGGTACACGTCGCCAACGCCGTGGGCTGGGAGAAATTTTTCCATCGCGGTGGGGATCGTGGTGGGGACAGTGATCTGGACGGCGCTGCTTTCCCTGCTTGGCCTGGCGCTTTCCTCGTGGGTGAAGTGGAGAGTGGTGGCCACTGGGCTCATCTTCGCCGCCGTTTTTGTTCCGGCGGGCGTGGGCGGACTCATCAGCGCGATCATGCGCACCAAGTGGGGACTGCTGCTGAATCTTCCCGTCATGATGACGGAGCTCTGGCAGCGCCTTCTGGGAGCGCCGGAAATGTTTGATGGCAATTTGTCGCTGCCGACATTCGCTATTGTCGCGATGCTTGCGACCGCCTGCCTGCTGTTCGTGGTGATGCTCAACGCCCGCATCCGGGCGCGTGAGGTGGTGCGGGGATGAACGCTGTCAACGATCAGATCGTGTTCGAGAATGTCTCGAAGTTTTACGGCGAAGTCCTCGGCGTGAATCGCATTTCGCTGACGATACCGCCGGGCATCACGACGCTGGTCGGCCCCAACGGCTCCGGCAAGACGACGCTGATGAACCTGATGACGGGGCTGGTGCAACCATCAAGCGGCAGACTGTCGGTGCTTGGGCTGGAGCCGGGGGACGCGAATGAGTTTTTTCGCAATGTTGGATATTGCACGCAGTTCGACTCCTTCCCTCGCGGCATTACGGCGTGGCAGTTCCTCCTCGATAGCCTCTTGCTTTACGGGATGAGCGAGATGGAAGCGCATCGGCTGGCGCGCGAGGCCCTGGAGCGAGTTGAACTCGGCAATGCGGCGTTCCGCAAAATCGCCGGCTACAGCAAAGGCATGCGGCAGAAAGTGCGGCTGGCGCAGGCCATCGCGCATCATCCCCGGGTGCTGATACTGGACGAGCCGTTGAATGGACTGGACCCGATGGCCCGGGCAGAATCGCTGGCGCTGTTTGAGGAGCTCGGCCGCAACGGCATGCATTTGATCATTTCCAGTCACATTCTCGACGAGGTCGACAGCATTTCTGACCGCGTCGTGCTGATCACGGGCGGATATCTCGTTGCGGAGGGAAATATTCACCAGGTGCGGCGCGAGGTGCAGGACAAACCGATGCAGGTGCTGGTGCGCTGCGACCGTCCGGAGTTGCTGGCGTCGCGGATGTTTGCGGTCAACCACTGCGTTGAGGCGCGGATGCATGCCGATGGCAAAGGCGTCTTCCTGCGGACCGGCGACATCGACCAGTTTTACAGCCTATTGAACGGGATCGCGGTGGAAGGGCTGGTCAAGATAGATACTGTTGCGCCGGCAGACGACGACGCGAATGCTATCTACCAATACCTGATCGGGTCGGACGGGAGCGCATCGTGACAGGAAATTTCATGGCGACGATGAAGAACGAGCTGTTGCAGAAACCGTGGGGACTGTGGTGGCTGCAGGGGCGACGCCTGACGGCCATCGAGGTGCGGAGGAATTTATTCTCCTGGCGAGCCAGCTGGATTTATTTTCTCGCCTTTATCCCGACGCTGATCATCTTCATCCACCTTGTCTTCGACACGCATCCAGCCATCGCGATGCCGGATGACACCAACATCCTTGCGGGAGTGGTTGAGTTTTATTACGTTCGGCTGGGAATTTTCTTTGGCTGCCTGGGGATTTTCTCGCGACTGATCCGCGGCGAGATGACGGAGCGCAGCCTGCATTTCTATCTCTTGTCACCGGTACGGCGGGAAATTCTGCTGCTGGCCAAATTCGCAGCCGGCTCGATCAGCGCGTTGCTGCTCTTCGTCACAGCCATTGTTGCGGACTTCGCGTTGATGTATGCCGGCTACGGCGCGGCGGGACGCGATTACATTTTCAACGGACCCGGCGCACATCAGCTCGAAATGTATCTCCTTATCGTTGTTCTGGCATGCCTGGGATACGGCGCAGTTTTTCTTTTGCTGAGCATGCTGTTTCGCAACCCGACGCCTGCTGCGATGCTGGTGTTTGCCTGGGAGGCGATCAACCCTGTGCTGCCGTCGCTGCTGCAAAAAATCAGCGTGGCGTCGTACCTCCGCCACCTGATGCCTATCACCATTCCGGGGCAAGGAATTTTCGCTTTGCTGATGGTAAAGACCGACCCCGTGTCCGGGTGGATTGCAAGCTTCGGCTTGCTGCTGCTGATCGCTGCCGTGCTGTCCTATTCCTGCTACCGGATTCGCACTCTGGAGATTCGCTACACGACCGATTGAAAAATAATCGGCAACGAATAATTCCTAATTCAGCTGGCGACTGCATGTGGGGCTATCACGGCATGCTGGGCGACGCGGGTCAGCTTTGCAGTCACGCGCATCACGCCAGGCCAGGCCCTGAGGCAAGACGGCAATATTGCGCGGGCCAGTGGGTTGTTTAAACCATCGGCGGCGAAGCGGGCGAGGCGCATCTGGGCTTGCAGTGCGGAGCTTAGTTTTGCCTGAAACACCGCTGCCGGCTCAGCCACAAGATAAGCAGCGACGGCACAACGTGCACTGTGCAGCGCGATGGAAATGCCATCTCCGGTGAATGAGGGGATGACGGCTGCCTGATCGCCGATGCAGAAGAGTCCGTCCTCGGTTGTGCGACGAAGGTAGCCATAGGGAATATGGGTGATAGCGATCGGCTTGGCGAGCAGTGGCTCCGCGCCGGCGAGCCGCATGGCGAGGTGTGGACAGTCCTGCTGCATCCTGGCCAGAAAATTCTGCCAGCGGTGACCGAGGCGAGAGAGATGCAGCTGTTGCACGACGCAGCAGAAGTTTGCCATGCCGCCTTCCACTGGCTGGATGCCACCATAGCCTCCGGGATAAAGCATTAGCTCGGAGGCGTGCGCTAATTCGGCGGCCTGCGCGGGTGCCAAGCGAAAATACATTTTAAAAGCGACCCATCGCTGCGGGTCATCCGGACGCGTGTGGCCGCGCAGGTCGTGCTTGCCGGTGGCGAGAAAGACCGTTGGAGCTTCATGTGTCGTGGCGTCGTCGAGTGTCGCCTGCCAGAGATTGCTTGTCGTGCGAGCAAGTGCCTGCACGCTGCGGCCGCGCTGGACGCGAACTCCTGCGGCGCTGGCCTGGGCGATGAGCGCTGTGTCCAGGGCCTTGCGAGTGAGAGATTTCGCGGAAAAAGGCAACGGAGCTTCCGCGGCACGGCCGGCAGCGGCGAGGCGAACGTGATCGATGTGCGTGGCGCCCAGCGAAGCGACTTCGATGCCGAGAGCATGCAGGTCCTGCAGGGCTTCGCCGCTCAGGAACTCTCCGCAGACTTTATGGCGTGAGGTTGGCTCGCGTTCGAGCAGCGTGACGCGCTGACCGCTGCGAGCGAGGGCGATGGCAGCGGCACAGCCTGCCACTCCACCGCCGATGATTAGAACTTCATGTGGCACAGAAATCCGGCCCAGGTTGGATGTTAAGACTGGAATCCCTTTTTTCGGATTCGATACATCAAAGTATACGGCTCTGAAAGAGTGTTGCATCACCATTGCCTGGCTGGCCCCACTCGCTGAACATACGCCCGCGACAAATCGTCCCTACAATCGAGATGAGGGATTGTTGCGCATGACTACGGCCTATCTGAATCGCGTTGCCACTGCCGTACCCGAGCACGATGTGCATGACGCCTTCGTGGTCTTCGCTGAGCAGATGCTGGTCGACCCCCGGCTGCGCGCGGTCTTCCGCCGCATGGCCAGCCGGGCCGAGATTGGGCATCGCTACTCGTTTCTCGATCCGAAGATACGTCCCGGAGAATTTTCGTCCTATGACGCGCACAAGTTTTATCGGCTGGGTAATTTTC
>Ga0302324_100017280_pt1 | contig 14310 bp, 12 predicted proteins | sample Palsa_T0_1_FD_201949 | JGI IMG/M metagenome (GOLD analysis project Ga0302324, IMG submission 201949) | Peat permafrost microbial communities from Stordalen Mire near Abisko, Sweden - Palsa_T0_1 | ecosystem: Environmental > Terrestrial > Soil > Palsa > Peat permafrost | place: Sweden: Abisko... | reverse complement strand
ATCCCGTCCAACGCGTTGATGTGATATCCACCATATGCTTCCGATACGTAGCGGTACGCATCGGCAAGATCCCATTGGCCGTGACCTGGGCTGGGGTCATTTCGCGGCGTGGTCACTGAATACATCCCGAACTGGGTCATCAGCCTGGCGCGAACGTTGTCATAGTGGAAGTCACCGCCAACGCCGAGCTGCTCGAGCTGGACTTCCTGCGACCGAAAAAGCTCGCTCGACCCACCGATCGAGTGGTCCGTCGGATGATTGAAGTCGTAGACGTAGTCGGTGTCAGCTCGGATCTCGGGTGTGAAGAACTTCGTGTCCCAAAATATATCTTTTGTGCGGGCGTTGCCGTTTAGCCAGCTCCAATCCGCATCCGAAAACGGCGCTACTGGGCCGGGCGTGGCCGCTGCCTCAGTTGCCAGGGTTGGGGAAATCGTCGGCGCTGTCGAGGCTGCTGCACTGGGCGCCGCCGCAGCACCCGGGGCCGACAAGGTGGCCGGTGCCGGTGCTGCGGCCGCGGGGCGTGCCGCTATCGCCCCAGGGACGGGTACCGAAGCTTTAGGCGAGAGCGATCCGGTTGCAGGGCGAGCCTTCAGCTCTGCTTCGAGCTGCGCGATGCGCGCTTCCAAATCCTCGAGTTTTTTCGCCACTGCCGGAGGTATTCGCTGATCTGCGGCACTCGCCTGTTGATCGGTAGTTTGGCCGCTGGTTTGCGCGTGGCAAGGGGGTTGCCCCAACACCAAGACCAACACACAGAACGCGATTTGCGACTTACCGCATGACATGAACTTCAGCATGGAAGCCTTCTCCTGTTTTGTCTGTGGGGACTGGGTCATCGGTCTGCTATCGAACGGAAACTGTGGACGCTGGGCCCTGGACCTCACTGCGATTACTAAGCCTACTGTGGGGTGAATTAGGAATTAATAAGGGAGACGTGAGGATTCCATAAGTGTGCGGTGCAAGGTAACCCGCTACTCCCGTTGGGCTTGCGGACTCCGGTAGGCTTGCGGTATTTGGAATCGGGGCGCATTTCGCGCTAGCGTATCTTCCATGAAACAAGCCTTTGATGTAGTGATCCTGGGCGCCGGCGCCGCCGGCTTGATGTGCGCGATCGAAGCGGGCAAGCGCGGCAAGCGTGCAGCAGTGGTGGAACGCGCCGAGCGGTCCGGGAAAAAGATCCTGATTTCGGGCGGCGGGCGATGCAACTTCACGAATTTGCATTGCACGGCCGAAAATTTCTTGTCTTCCAATCCTCATTTTTGCAAATCGGGGCTGGCGCGCTACGGTCCTGCGGAATTTGTGGCGCTGGTGGAAAAGCACAAGATCCCTTATCACGAAAAAACGCTGGGGCAGCTTTTTTGCGATCGCTCGGCAAAGGACATTCTGAACCTGCTGGAAGAGGAGTGCCGTGGGGCCGGCGTACGCATTTTCCTGAACACACGGGTGAATCAAGTCCGGCACAACGTAGGGTTCGAGATCGATGCGGACAATGTGACGTTGTCCGCACAGGCGCTGGTGGTGGCCACTGGTGGCCTTTCGATTCCCAAAATCGGCGCGACCGCTTTCGGGTACGAACTGGCGGCGCAATTCGGACTGGCGATTCGGAAATGCCGCCCGGGACTCGCGCCGATCGTTTTCGATCCCGAGAATCAGCGGCGCTATTGCGACCTGGCGGGAGTTTCCGCGGAGGTGGTGGCCTCGTGTGGTGCGCAGCGCTTTCGGGAAATGATGCTGATCACCCATCGCGGGTTGAGCGGTCCTGCAATTTTGCAGATTTCTTCGTATTGGAAATGGAAGATGGATGATCCGGTATCGATCGATCTGGCGCCGGAAAAGACGTGGACGTCCGCATTGCGAGAGCCAGGAGCGCGCCGCGACCGGCAGGCTGCACGCAGCGCGCTCCGCAAGATTCTGCCGGCGCGCTTCGCGGACCGCTGGATCGAGCAGCAAACGCCGCACGATTGGACCAATCGTTCCATGGACGCGTTGGAACAGGGAATCCACAGTTGGGAAGTGAGCCCAGCCGGCACGGAGGGCTATGAGAAAGCGGAGGTGACCGCGGGCGGGGTGGATACCGACGAGCTTTCCAGCAAAACCATGGAGAGCCGCAAGGTTCGCGGATTATTTTTCATCGGAGAAGTGGTGGACGTCACTGGGCAGCTGGGCGGATTTAATTTCCAGTGGGCGTGGGCGTCGGGCGCCTGCGCAGGGCAAGCCGTAGCGGATACGCCACCGATCCTCATTAATAGCGATTAAGCGCTGGTGGTTTCGGTTCAGGGCGACGCGGGGCATTTGGTTGTGGGCCGGCGATTTATCGTTTTCCAGCTCCCCAATATTCCACGCATGTAGTATATGCAGGGCGGATCGATCGTGGAGGGGTTCGTTTTCTGCTCCCACTGGTCCGATAACCCAACCTCAGGAGTTCCCATATTGAATGAACGGCTGGTAGTCTTCACCGAAAGTGCAGCGGGTCCAGCCTACAGCCTCGATGAGGAAATCATTCGTGGTGCGGGTGGAACGCTGCGGTGTGGAAGCGCCTCCAGCCAGGCGGAGCGCGCCGAGATGGCACGGTCCGCTGAGGTCCTGGTGGTCGGCGGCGCGCCGATCACCCGCGATTTCCTTTCGGGATTGCCGCGGCTAAAGGGTTTGATACGGAGTGGAATAGGCGTGGACGCAGTCGATATGACGGCGGCTACCGACCTGGGCATCGTAGTAGCTAACGTGCCGGAGTTCTGCACAGAGGAGGTCGCGGAACATGCGCTCGCCCTGCTTTTCGCGGTAGCTCGCAAAATCGCGTTTGTTGACCGTCTTGTTCGCCAGGGCCGATGGCGCGGCCTTATCCCCACGCAGATTCTGCCTATTTACCGGCTAAGCGGCAAAACGCTGGGTGTGGCCGGGTTGGGTAAGATCGGGCGAAATGTGGCACGGAAGGCTCAGGCGCTGGGGCTGAAGGTAATTGGCTTTGATCCATACCTCTCGCCAGACGCCGCAGCGGCAATCCGAGTGCCTTTGCTGAACCTGGATGAATTGTTGCAGCAGGCGGATGTCGTTTCGCTGCACGTGCCGCTCACCGCGGAAACGAGGCATTTGATCAACGCGCGCACACTGGCGCTGATGAAGCCGCACTCGATACTGATCAATGTGGCCCGAGGTCCGGTGGTTGACGAGGCGGCGCTCCAAGCGGCTATCGAATCCGATCACCTGGCCGGCGCCGGCCTGGACGTCCTTGAGCAAGAGCCACCTTCGCCCTCGAATGCATTATTCAGATTTGAAAATATCGTCTTCACCAGCCACTATGCCTCGTGCGGTGTAGAGTCTTATGCGGAAATGCGGCGTCACGTATCCGAACAGGCCGCCGAAATCTTGCGGGGAGAGTTTCCTCACAACCTGGTAAATCGAGAGGTAGTGAACCTGCCGCAATGCAGGCTAGGGCAAAAGGAGAACTAGGCGGTGAAAGCGAATCGAGTGAAGCAGGCCATTAAGGCCGGCAAGCGAGTTGTTGGGACGATGGTCTCCGAGATGCGCAATGCTGAAGTGGCTTACATCCTGGCCGCCGCGGGAATGGATTTCTTAATGGTCGATACCGAGCACTCTTCGGTGGGCGTCGAGAGTCTGCAAAATATCATTCGCGCCACCCGCGCGGCCGGGCTGATTCCTCTGGCACGCGTCACCGATAATCAGTACCCATTCATTGCTCGCATTTTAGACATGGGTGCGATGGGCATTATGGTGCCAAGGGTTAACACCGCGGAGGAGGCTCGCAACGTGGTGCAGCACGCCAAGTATCCGCCAAAAGGGCAGCGCGGATTCGGCGCGCGTGGCGTGATGACTGACTATGAAAGCGTCACGGTGCCGGACGTGATCAACTGGGCCAACGAAAACACTTTGGTCATCGTTCAAGTCGAGTCCGCCGAGGCGCTGGCCCAGCTCGAGCAGACTTCTCGTGTTCCCGGCATCGATGTGGCCCTCATCGGTCCGAATGACCTCTCCATTTCATTGGGGATTCCCGGCGATTTTGAGCATCCGCGATTCTTAAAAGCCGTCGAGCAGACCTTCGAAATCTGTTTAAAGAATGGAATCGCCCCGGGCGTCCACACCAGCAACCTCCAAGCGGTGAAGCGCTACCGCGATATGGGCATGTGCTTCTTGATGTACTCAACCGAAGCACGTATGTTGCTGGACGCGGCCACCAAAGCAGTTCATGAGTTGGTGGGCGAAACCGGGAAAGCGGGTAAGGCGGTCTACTGAAGTCTTGCGGCGTGATCCTGGTCCGACACGGATGGAACCGAGTAAGCATGCGCCCACCTGGGAGTGGACTTAGCCTTCACTAACTCCGATGCCCCAACAACGCTGGCTGCGAATCATTCCCGTCGCGTTCGTGATGTACACGATCGCGTTTATCGACCGCACCAACATCTCGCTTGCGTTGCCGAGAATCAGCCACGATCTAGGCATGGACCCGGTGCAAGCCGGGAGCGCTGCGGGCGTTTTCTTTTGGGGCTACCTGCTGCTGCAAGTTCCTGGCGGTTACATAGCCAACCGTTGGAGTGCCAAACATTTCGTTAGCATCCTGCTCGCGGCTTGGGGACTTTGCGCGTTGGGCACCGGTCTGGTGCACACCGGCCGAGAGTTCTGGATCATGCGGTTCTCGTTAGGCGTGGCTGAAGGCGGAGTGTGGCCGGCGATTCTGGTTCTGCTTTCGCACTGGTTTCCGCGCGCCGAACGAGCTCGCGCCAATGCTTTCTGGATGCTGTGCCTTCCCCTATCCCTCATTATTTCTTCGCCGTTATCGGGTTGGATCCTCGGCCGATGGGACTGGCGAATCCTTTTAATATCCGAGGGGGCTTTGCCGATCATTTGGTTGATCATCTGGGTGGCAATGATTTACGACCTTCCCCGCCAGGCATCGTGGATTTCCCCCAGCGAGCGCGAATTCCTGGAGACCACGTTGCAACGCGAATCGGGCGACGTTAATCCGGCGCGTGCCAATTTTTCGCTGGCAGCGCTCGTTGGCCGTCCGGTCCCGTTGATGGTCTGCCTATATTTCCTTCAAACGTGCGGCACCTATGGATTCCTGTTTTGGTTTCCGGCCGCGCTCGAGAACGCCAGAAAACTGAGCCACCTTGCTGTCGGGGTCCTCTTTACCTTGCCGTATATCATGACCGCGATTGGGATGGTCTGGAACGCGCGTCACTCCGACCTGCATCACGAGCGGCGTCGCCACGTCGCAGGGGCGTACGGCGTGGGTGGAGTTTGTCTGCTCATCGGGGTATTGACCAACACCCAATGGCCACTGCTGTCTTTTGGTTTCTTCTGTCTGGCGGCAGCCGGACCGTATTCGGCATTGGGCCCGTTCTGGGCGATCCCAACGGAGACCCTGCCGCCCAGTATTGCCGGCTCGGCGATGGGTGTGGTGAACGCCTTCGGAAATCTAGGCGGGTTTTTCGGGCCGCTCGTTGTCGGCTTCCTCTACAAGCGCACCGGGAATTTCCACTCTGGGTTTAGCGCACTCGGCCTAGGGCTGCTAGTCGCGTGTGGGCTGGCTCTTTTGCTGCCCAAGGTAAGTACCTCGCCACAGAATTGAATGGCGCCGCGGAATGGTTGAAACTGGAAAAGACGTGGGAGTACTTTTTTATAGGGATCAAGAGAAGATGAAAATAGTCGACACGCATCAACATCTTTGGGACGTGGATCTTTTTAACTATTTGTGGCTTCAGTCGCTCCCAGCGCTCAATCGTTCCTTCGGAGTGAAGGACTATGGAGAGGCTACGCGCGCTCTCGAAATCGAGAAATCGGTTTTTGTGGAGTGCGATGTGGTTGAGCCAAGCATCCCGGACGAAACACGGCACGTCCTGCGTCTCGCGGATCAGCCGGACAACCCAATGCAAGGCGTGGTGGCATCTGCGCGCCCGGAGAAAGAAGGGTTCCGTACCTATCTCGAAACCCTCGTTGGCCATCGCAAACTCAAAGGCATCCGTAGGATTCTGCACACCCAGCCCGACGAATTGGCTCAAGGAAAACTTTTCATCGAAAATGTGCAGGGCCTTGCCGGCTACGGTTTGTCGTTCGACATCTGCGTCTTGGCTCGCCAGCTTCCGATCGCCATCAATCTAGTTTCCAAGTGTCCGGGCGTGAATTTCATTCTCGACCATTGCGGCGTCCCCGCAGTTAAGGACAAAATTCTGGATCCCTGGCGCGAGCACATCCTCGAGATTTCCAAAATGCCGAATGCGTCCTGCAAGATCTCCGGGTTGGTCGCGTATGCAGACCCGGCCAATTGGACGGCTGAGGATTTGCGCCCCTACGTCGAGCACGTAGTGGAGAGCTTTGGTTGGAACCGCGTGATGTTCGGAAGCGATTGGCCAGTGTGCACGCTCGCTGCCACGTATAAGCAATGGGTGGAAGCTTTGCTCTCGCTCACCGCAGCCGCGGGAGAAGCCAACCAAAAGAAACTATTCCACGACAACGCGATTCGCGTCTACCGGCTGGTGTGAGAGGGCGCCTGGCACCGCTCCGGACGAGAGGGGTTACAGCAATCCGAGCCCACGAATCGGCCACTTTCAGCATCAAATTTCCGATGCTCGCGCGGATCAATCCGCGAGGAACTCGATCTTCTGGAGGAGCGCGATGCCCATAACAGTTGTCGAATCCATTCATGCACTGAAGGATCTGGTGGGCCGGGAAGTCGGCGTGTCGGATTGGTTTGTGGTCAGCCAGGAGCGCATAACCCGGTTCGCGGAAACCATCGAAGATCGCCAGTGGATTCACGTGGACCGCGAGCGAGCCGAACGAGAATCTCCCTACCACACCACCATCGCGCACGGCTTCTTAACCATGTCGTTGCTCGGTCATCTGATGAATCAGGTGATCGACGTGCACGGATCGCGCATGAGCGTGAACTACGGAACGAACCGCGTTCGCTTTCCCGCCGCGGTTCGCGCCGAGTCGCGGATTCGCGCGCGTGTCGCGCTCGATTCGGTGAGAGAAGTCTCCGATTCCGTCGAGGCGGTATTTTCGTTCACCGTCGAGTGCGATGGCTCCGACAAGCCGTGCTGCGTGGCGGAGTGGGTGCTGCGTTACTATCCCGAATGAAATCGATCGGTTGATAAGATCGCTTTCAGGTTCTCCGCGACTGATAAAGATCGCACTGAACTTGAACTGAACAAAGAAACATCCCCGGAAATTCTATCCGGGGCTGTTCTCGAACGATTCGCACATTGGTGGCCCGCTGCCGCTAGTTCGCCAGATACCGCGCCAGCTCGATCCCATCCGTGCTAGCTGCCTCGACGGCAACAATGTCGCCATTGGCCTCGATCAGCAGACCGTCAATGGTGTTGTCAGTGGTCAACGTGCCGCCGTCGCCGAAGGTGGTATCCATCTCGCCATTGGTATCGAGCCGCGCAGCGCACCGGCTTATCGATAGGTCAGCAGCGACGGATCGTCGAGATGCGGGACGGCGTTGAATGCGCTCAAGGTGAAACGGTCGCCAGAGAACCAGAACTCGGAGTAGGAGCCGTTCCGAGACATCCACAGGACTTTCAGCGTATCGAGCGGCGTAAGATGCAACGCGCGCGCAACCGCGACCGTGATCGGTCCTGCCGAGCAGAAAATCGCGGCGTTCACACCGTGCCCGCATTGCGAGATGAACTGCGAGATTCCGCGGTTGACGCGAGCGCTGAACTCCGCCCAGGACTCGACGCCAGGAACCAGAAGTTCTCCGGTCATCCACTTGGTCACCGCGATTTCGAAGAATGCCTGAAAATGCTTGGTGCGATCCGAGGGCGTGGAGGCATGCCCATATAACCGGTACGATTCGCGAACTTCGTGGCTGGTCTGTAAGAGGTCCGGCAGCGCCCCCCTGAGCACGCCTTCGGCGTCATATTCGTCGAATTCGGGCATGACGATTGCTTCCGGGAAGTGCGCGCCAGCCTGGCGATAGGCTTCGGCAACCAAGCGTGCGGTGTTTTTCTGCCGGATGCGCGGACCAGTGGCGATGCGCTCGAACGGCAAGTTCCGGTGGGCCCAATAATTTCCGAGCAAGCGCGACTGAGCTTCCCCTAGCGGAGACAGCTGGTCATAGTCCGCGGCGAGAAAGGAAGCCTGGCCATGCCGCACGAGGAACAGCCGGCTCACGAAATTGTCGCGCCGCTAGGCAATCGCGCCCTGCCCTCGAGTGAACTCCGCGAAAGTCTTGCCCTGCTCGGCCAAATGTTTGAGTAGGGGCGCGGGTTCCCAGGTCTCGCCGTGCTGTTCGTGAAATTGGCGGACGCGATCGTAGACCTTCTTTAGCCCGACGGTGTCTGCGTACCACATGGGACCGCCGCGATAAGCGGGAAATCCGTAGCCGTTAATATAAATGATGTCGATATCCACTGCGCGCGAGGCGAACCCCTCTTCCAGGATGCGCGCGCCTTCGTTGACTAGAGCGTAGACGCATCGGTCGACGATCTCCTCAGCCGAAATCCTCCGCTGGGGGATTTTCTCCTCAGCGGCCCACTGGCGCACTAGCTCTTCGACTTCCGCATCCGGCAGCGCGCGGCGCTGCTCGTCATACTTATACCAGCCCGCAGCGGTCTTCTGGCCGAAGCGTCCCAGTTCGCAGAGACGGTCTCCGGCGAATGCCTGGCGGACGCCCGGCTTTTCCAGGTGACGATATTCTTTTCGGATGCGCCAGCCCACGTCGAGGCCGGCGAGATCCCCAACGGCCAGTGGGCCCATGGCCATTCCGAAGTCATGAAGCGCGCTGTCCACTTCCTGCACGCGGGCGCCTTCTTCAATCAGAAACACCGACTCACGGACATACGGATGAAACATCCGGTTACCGACGAATCCACGGCAATTGCCTACCAGCACGCCAATCTTGCCGATCTTTTTCGAAAGTTGCATGCAGGTGGCAATCACTTCCTTGCTGGTCGCTTTGCCGCGGACGATTTCCAGTAAGCGCATCACGTTGGCCGGACTGAAGAAATGGGTTCCGATTACAAATTCAGGCCGCGAGGTTGCCGACGCGATGTCGTCAATATTGAGCGTCGAAGTGTTGGTCGCGAGAATTGTACGCAACTTGCAAACGGCGTCGAGCTGACCAAAAACTTCCTTCTTTAATGCCATGCCCTCGAACACCGCTTCGATCACCAGGTCTACACCGGCAAAGGCGTCGAAGCTGAGGGTGGGCTGAATCAGCTTCAGACGTTCGTCGGCAAATTGCTGCGTGAAGCGGCCGCGCGTCACCGAACCCGCATAATTCTTTTGAATACTGGCAAGGCCGCGGTCCATCGCCGCTTGGTCGGCCTCTTTCAGAAGAACGGGAATGCCTGCATTCGCCAACACCATGGCGATCCCGCCGCCCATCGTGCCGGCCCCAACTACCGCTGCGCTGTTCACCGGGATCAGCGGAGTGTCTTTGGGAATATCCGGAACTTTCGCCACTTCGCGCTCACTGAAAAAAACGTGGATCAGCGCCTTCGATTGGTCGGAGAAGAGACACTTCGCAAACAATTCCTGTTCCTGCCGGCAGCCTTGATCGAATGGCAGCGTCGTCGCCGCTTCCACCGCGTCGATTGCCGCCACCGCCGCGATCGTTCCGCGCTGTTTCTTGCGTGCGGTATCACGTGCGGCGGCGAAAATCGGCGCGTTCTTTTCCGGTGTGCCCAGTTTTTCGTTGCGGTCACGGGTTTTTCGCGCCGGCTGGGCAACCACTTCCCGCGCGAACGCGATGGCGCCGGCAAGCAAATCGGTTCCAATCACTCGATCAATGATGCCGAGTTTCAGTCCTTGCGCGGATGTGACCGGCTTGCCCTCGGCGCACATTTCTACCGCCGCGGCCACGCCCGCCAGCCGGGGCAAGCGCTGCGTGCCTCCCGCACCGGGGATGATGCCAAGTTTCACTTCGGGTTGACCGATCTGCGCGTCCGGCGTTGCCACGCGATAGTGGCCGGCCATGGCCAACTCGAGTCCGCCGCCGAATGCCGTACCGTGAATCGCCATCACCACCGGCTTCGAGCAGTCTTCGATTTTCAGCAGCAATGGCAGCAGGCCCGGGCCGCGCCGGCCCTTGCCCGAAGTCATCTTGCCGAACTCCTTGATGTCCGCGCCGGCGACGAACGTGCGGCCGCCGCCGATCAGCACCGCCGCCGCAACGCTGTCGTCTTTCTCAATCTGCTGAATCGCCTCGCCGATTCCCTCCGGCACACCCGGGCTCAGCGCGTTGACCGGAGGGTTGTTGATGGTGATGACGGCGACGTCACCGCTCTCAGTGAATTGAACGAGTACACTCATAAGTGGCCTTCCTCGATTCGGTGAATTCCCTATGTACTACTCTCTTTGGGCCAGGAAACGCGGCCTGGCGGCCTTCGCTACTTCAGCGATCCTTTTTGCTTTTGTTCCACAGCTTCGGGCCGGATGGTGTCTTGACCTTGCCAGTATTTTCGGCGCAGATCCTTATTTAAGACTTTTCCCGTGCCAGTCTTGGGTAAACCATCCACGAATTCGAATGAGCGCGGGCATTTATAATGCGCGATGCGCGAACGGCAGAATTCGATGAGTTCTGGCTCCGTGGCCGTGGCATTCGGTTTCAAAACCACCAGCGCTTTGGGCACTTCACCCCACTTCTCGTCGGGGACGGGAATCACCGCGACCTCTAAAACAGCGGAATGTGCGAGGATGGCTTTTTCAAGTTCGAGTGAGGAAATGTTCTCCCCACCGCTGACGATGATGTCTTTCTTGCGATCGACGACCAGCAAGTAGCCGTCCTCGTTTAGCGTAGCCATGTCGCCGGTATGCAGCCAGCCGCCGCGCAAAGCTTCCGCGGAGGCCTCGGGCTGGCGCCAGTAACCCTCCATCACGCTATCCGCCCGCGCGATAATTTCTCCGACGGTTTTTCCGTCGTGCGGCACGTCTCGATCGTTGGGGTCCACGACGCGCACTTCCGCGCCGGGAATCGCGTATCCGGTCATCGCCTGGCCCACGTAGCGCTGCTCGCCTTCCCACTGCATCTCTGGCTTCATCGTAGAAACGGCAAGCACCGGGCAAGTTTCGGTCAGGCCGTAACCCGAAAAGCACAAGCAGCCGAGCACTTGTTCCACCTCTCGCACCAGGGTCGGGGAAGCCGCCGCACCGCCGAGGGTAATGCGGCGCAGGGTGCTCAAATTGTACTTGTGGCGCTCCGGGCAATTCACCAGAGCGGTGGCCATGATGGGAACGAGCCTGCAGGAATGGACGCCCTCCGTTTCGATCAGGCGGAAAACCTCTTTGGGATCGAAGCGCTGGATCATGACGTGGCGTCCGCCCAGCAAGGTGAGGAAGTGCGCCACACCCCAACCGTTGGCATGGAAGAGCGGAATGGTGTGGAGTTCGACGGCCCCGTCTTCGGCCCCGAACGCGAAACAGACGTGCAGAGCGTGAAGGTACACGTTTCTGTGGGTGAGCATCACGCCCTTGGGATTGGCGCTGGTGCCGCTGGTATAGAACAGTTCGGCCAGCGCGTTTTCGTCGATGAAGGCGATGTCCGCGCGATGCGGCGTTGCCGCGCTCAGAAGCGCCTCGTAATTGCGTGGGTCGAGCCAGGGTACTTCGGGCATTCCATCCAATTGGAAAATTTTTTACGTGGGTAATATCCTTGCGGAAGGAGTCAGCCAAACCGAGAAGCTGCTTCTCCGCGAATAGGAAGGTCGCTCCGGAATCATTCAGAATGTAACTCAACTCGCCCGGCGCGAGCCGGATGTTCAGCGGCAGCAGCACGGCGCCGGCCTCCAAAACGCCGTAATACGCTTCCAGCAAGCGGTGACAATTGCTGCTGAGAAAAGCCACTCGATCGCCGGGCTGAACGCCGGCCTGGCGCAAGGCTCCTGCCAGACGGCTGACCCGCTCGGCGAGTTGTGCGTACGTAAATCTGTCGTCATTGCAAACCACTGCGATCCTGCGGGGAAATTGCTGCTCCGCGTAGCGCAGCAACCGCAAAGGCGTGAGCGGAATGTTCATAGTGTCCCTTGCCCTGGATCAGGCCGACTGCCCTCCATCAACGCTGCGGGCAAGCCTGGGCGAGCCGCTCAGTCCGCATCCCGTTTTTCGACGGTTACCCTAACATGATAGCGACGCACGTCAAGTTCGAGCAGCGCGGTGCGAAAATCTTATCCGATACTGCGAACCGCAACCGTCAGAAATAGCAAGACTTTCGGCTGGCGAAAATTCAAGAAACCCAAAGCCACCGCGCATGCGTCCAAATAAGAGAGCAGCTCTGCTGGTTCCAACCAGGCAGTGCTTGTTCAAGGGATTCGGCTGCCCTCCTGGATTCCCAACTCAACGCTAGGAGGTATTCCGAAAATGCGTTTTCGACTGTTGCAGTTTCTTTCGATTCTCGCGGTTCTCGCAATCGCCACGCCTATCTGGGCCCGAACAAAATCGGTGGACCTGCAGTTGACAGACTCCGCTACCATCGGGGCCACACAGCTCCAGCCCGGAGACTATCAGCTAAGGGTGGAGGAAGGCGCAAATCAACTGAGTGTGGTGCGGCAAGGGAAGATTATTGCCGTGGTTCCGTGCCACTGGATTCAACTTCAGAGCAAGCCGAAATCATCCGAGATAGATACCAACTCCAACCGCATTACCGAAGTCCAATTCGAAGGAGATATCCAAGGCGCCCAATTCTGACCCTCAACCGTCAGCCTGCCAACCCAGAGGGCGGTTCGTACATCCGCCCTCTTTTTATTTCCAAGCCCGGACCTAACCCTACAGTGTCAAATCTTGCCGCAGAGCAGGTCGGAAACTCGGCGTTTGAGTAGTGGTGCGCGACGTAGGAAAATAGTTAAAGCCTGAGACTCCGTGCGAGTTTGTCCTTAGTTGAAACCGATTATTTCGTGCTTCTAAGTGGAAATTATTAAACGAGAAGCAGGTAAGCGCGTTATGAGATCGCGCCGCGTTCGAGCAGGTTTTGTGTTCGCCGCAACGCCTAGAGAAAAGAGCATCCTCATGAATCAAAGCGGAAAGACAAATACATCAGAAAAGTAAAATAAGTAACAGAGTTTGATCCGTCGAAAGCCACGGCCAACAGGCGTGAATGCGTGGTGAATTAACTGCGGACAGAGATGTGAGACAGTCCCTGATCAAGATCTGCCACGAGGTCGTTCGCATGCTCGATTCCCACGGAAACGCGGATCAGTTGGTCGGTAACGCCCAGCAGTCTCCGCTCTTCGATCGAAAGCATCGCGTGCGAAGTAAGCGCGGGAATTGTCACCAGGGACTCCACACCTCCAAGGCTCGGCGCCAACGCAAACAACTTCAGCGATTCCACCACCGTTCCAGTATCTTCAGCGGTTCCGTCGACTTCGAAACTCAGAACGCCACCGCCCCCGCTCATCTGCGTTTTTGCCAATACGTGCTGCGGGTGGCTCTCCAGAAAGGGATAGTAGACGCGACGCACTCGCGCATGCCCTTCCAAAAAATGGGCGAGGTGAAGCGCATTTTCATTTTGACGCGCTACCCGCACGCTCAAAGTTTTTATGCCCCGGCGCAGCAGCCACGCGGCGTGAGGGTCGAGTATTCCCCCCAAGACGATGCGCGTTTCCCTCAACCTGGTAAGAAAATCCATATCGGCGGCCACCGCTCCGCAAATGATGTCGGAGTGCCCGCCCAAAAACTTCGTGGCGGAGTGGATGATCACGTCCATGCCGAGAGTCTTTGGTGTTTGGTTGACGGGCGATGCAAAGGTGCTGTCGATGAACGCCAGCAGCTCGTGGCGTTTGGCAATTTCGGCCGTCGCGCGAATATCCACGATTTCGAGCGTGGGATTGGACGGTGACTCGATGTATAGGAGCTTTGTCTCTGGCCGGATCGCTCGCGCAAATTCCTCCGGCTCGGCGGCTGCAACAAACGAAGTCTGGACTCCTAGCCGGGGAAGCCAATGAGCAAAGAACTCATAAGCACTGCCGTAAAGATTGCGCTGCGCGACGATGTGATCTCCGGAGCGAACGACGGAAAGCACCGCTGCGGTAATCGCCGCCATGCCCGAACCAAAGACCATGGCGCCGTCGGTCGATTCGAGAGCGGCGATGGCGGTTTCCGCTTCGGCTAGGGTGGGATTTCCGTAGCGGGTGTAAAATTCGTCGCCGGCGCGCACGCGGCTCTGTTCGTCTAGGGACGCCGCTTGAAACGTGGCGGACTGCACGATCGGAGCGACTACCGGACCGCTCGGCTTTCCCTCGCGCGACGGTCCGTGCACCGCCTTCGTGGCCGCGTGCAGTTCGTTACCATCCATCGGATCCTCCCAGACATCGGCCACTCATGCGGCCGGGCGCGTCCTGACGCATGCGCCAGATCGTA
>Ga0302324_100017279_pt1 | contig 14310 bp, 10 predicted proteins | sample Palsa_T0_1_FD_201949 | JGI IMG/M metagenome (GOLD analysis project Ga0302324, IMG submission 201949) | Peat permafrost microbial communities from Stordalen Mire near Abisko, Sweden - Palsa_T0_1 | ecosystem: Environmental > Terrestrial > Soil > Palsa > Peat permafrost | place: Sweden: Abisko... | reverse complement strand
GACGTTCATGGATCCCGAACTCGTCGCCGACGGCAGCGGTCCGACTCGCTTCGCTGCCATCGGCGTGGCGGAGAGCACTGACGATCTCCCAAACGTCCGGGCCGCCAGCCACAGCGGCGCGCCTTCCTGACGGCCCAGGTTTGAAGACGATGCCGGGGTGTGCGGCACTGGCGAGGCCCTCTCGCACGAACCGCTCGATGAGCTCGGTCACGGTGGTCTGTTCACGCGCCGCGACGGTCGCCAGGTGCTCACGAAGTTCGTCTGGCAGACGGACGCTGGTTGTAGATCGAGCCATCGGAATCCCTTCGCAATGCGATGCAATACATTATACTACGAGAGGGGGCCGTGTCCCAGTTGATCCAGTTGGGGGCGTGGACACGCTCTCCACGGGCCGGTCGGAGGCGAACCCCGCCCTCCTGGGCCTACAGTCCGGCTCTGAACATCTTTGTCGATCGCCATATCAAGGGTGGATGTCGGGTGCGCCCAGATCGAGCCAGGACCGAGCGAGCTCAAGTGGCAGATCGGTGATCGTTCCTGAGTTTTTTATTCCTGTCGACACCGATTTGAACCCCCCCCCGTCTGGCGCGAAATGGCTGGTCAGTGCGGAGTCGATCCGTGGGGGTTCAAGTCGCTGGTGAAGGAGGGTCGGCTTGTCGGGTTCGGTACCATGGCGATATGGGGCGCAGCCTGCGAGGACCCTCGAGCCGTTGGCCTAGTGCCTCCGTGATACGCCGCCGCCGGCCGACGATCAAGTGACCGTCGTTTGGGACGGGTGGCGCATCGACTGTCGTGACGTATGAGGAGAGGGAGGCTCACCGCGGCTGTAGGAATCCTGGCGGTGGTCTGCTCTTCGTGTGCTGGGTCGTCCCACAGCTCTGCGGCTCGTCGTTCCGGAACAACCCAGTTCGGTCCTAGCGGAACGAGCTCAGGCTCCGTGTCGCCGTCGCCGATTAGTCCCGGCACGTCGCGGACCACTTTGCCGGCGAGCGCGCGGCCCGTGCCTGGGGCCTCCGGCTTCGGGGCCAACTGGACGACCTACCACGGGGATGCTGAGGCGACCGGAGTCCAAACTGCGGACACGAAGCTGTTGCCTTCCCGGCGGGCCTGGAGCTCGCCGATCCTTGACGGCCAGCTGTACGGCGAGCCGCTCGTCGCCGACGGTCGCGTCGTCGCGGCGACCGAGAACGACACTGTCTACGTGATGGCCGCCGACAGCGGGCACATCTTGTGGTCACGGCATCTGGGGAACGCCGTGCCATCGCGTGACCTGCCTTGCGGCGATATCTCGCCCGAGGTCGGCGTTACCGGCACCCCGGTGATCGACTCGACGCGCCACGAGATCTTCGTCGATGCAGACACCCTGGTAGCAGGTCCGTCTTCCTCTGGTGGCGTGGAAGCGTCGCATCGCCTATTCGGGCTCGACCTGTTCACCGGCAAGGTCGAGCTGGACGAGCCGGCCATGCCGAACACCGGCGAGGACCAGCTCGCGCAGCTGCAACGGCCTGGTTTGGCACTCGATGACGGTTTCGTGGTTATCGCCTACGGTCAGAACGCCGGTGACTGTCCTGGCCCCAACGGTCCTGCCCACGGCTACGTCGTCGCGATCCCGGAGGCGGGAGGACCGTTGCACTATTTCCAGATCGGCAGCGGCTCGGATCGGGGAGCGGTGTGGATGGGCGGCAGCTCCCCGGTCGTCGACCCTCAGGGGAACGTCTACGTGGCGAGCGCCGACGGATACGACCTCGGCGCCGGCCAGCCCTACGACGACAGCGACGCGGTGCTCGAGCTGTCGGCGACCATTTACCTCGAGTCGGTCTTCTACCCCAAGGACTGGCAGAAGCTGAGCGCTGACGACCTTGACCTCGGGACCGGCGACCCCGTGCTCGTGGACGGTTTCGTGTTCCAGGTCGGCAAGACGGACATCGCCTACCTGCTACGTCAGGGGCATCTCGGCGGCGAGGAGGGCGAGGTCGCATCGCTTTCGATGTGCAGCGGCAACCCCAACGGCGGACGGGCCGTTGAGGGCTCGGTCGTCTACGTGCCCTGCCCGAACGGCGTGACAGCGATCAAAGTGTCGACCAAAGCCCCATACCTGGAACAGCTGTGGACCGACAACGACGGGGCCGCTGGCGGACCGATCATCGCCGACGGACTAGTCTGGACGATTGGAAGCGACAAGGCGGTGCACGGCCTTAACCCGGCCAACGGCCAACAGGTCGTCTCGATCCCCTTCGGTGGGTACGCGAACCACTTCCCGACGCCATCGGTCGGCGATGGCCTGCTGCTCCTTCCGGGCGCCAACCAGGTCTTCGCTTTTATGGGTCCGGCCGGGCTGCCGCCGACGCCCCCCGCTGGGTGAGACGTGCCCGCTCGCGGTGGGCCTCGAGCTTGACCGCCGCCTGCTTGTCGGCCTCCGGCAGGTAAGTGTCGTAGGTGACGCCCGCCCACGTGGCCCGCTTGTCGGCGAGGAGTTTCCCATCTCCGAGCTAGTTGACGATCGCCTCGATTGCGGATTCTCTTTCAACTCGTCTGTGCTTGCCCGATGACCAACGGGTCTTCCGGTAGCTGGTCTACAGCCGGTGTCATCGCAGCCGATCGTGGGCGAGCAAGCGTCTCATAATTCGTGGGATTCGTATCCCCGAAGTCCGAATGACGATCATCTCGAAACGCCGGCCTGGAGACTGTTATCCCAACCTGAGTTCAGCCGTGCATCGTCACTCGGCGGTGCCTCGCGGGACGATCCATTCCTGGGGTTGACCGGTGATCTGTGCAACTAGTTCGAAGTCTCCGTCGTAGTGCAACACGGTCAGCCCACGAGCTTCAGCGGTCGCGGCAACGAGGGCATCGACGAGGGAGAGGGCCCGATGCTGACTGTGGACTGCAAGCGCGGCCTGGATCTCCAGTGCTCGCTCGTGATCAGCATCGGTGGTGGGTACTGCAGGAAACGACTGCAGCCGGTCGGCTACCTCCCGGTAGTCGTCGGGGTTTCGGGCGGCGTAGCCGAGTTCGAATGCGACCGGGTTGCTCAGCGCTACTTGTCGCCCCGCGGCAAGTGGTACAAACGCCGCGGCGACGGCAGGCTTTGTCAGCCGTGCGAAGACGCTGGTGTCGACCAGGTATCGGACGCTCTCCACTTATTCGTCGGAACCCCACGCCCGTTCAGCGTCCTCGAAATCGAATCGGCCCTCTTGGCCGAGCAAGGCGACCAGTTCGAGCCGACGCCGGGCGTGGACGATCTCGCGCAGGGCAGCATCGATCGTCGCCCGCAGGGTAGTCGTACCGAGAATCTCAGCGGCCTATTGCAGGATGTCTGGATCAACCTCGACAGATGTCTTTGACACACGCCCATGATATCAGGCGCACACAGGCTCAGCCCGGCCTGCCCCACCACGCGCGTCCCCAGAACGTAAGGCCGTCCCTGTCTCCTACCGTCGGCTGCCGGGCGGATACTCTGCGGGCCGTCCAAGCCAGGGAGGGCGATCCGGTAGGGCGAGCCGAGCGCCTAATACGCGCTTCCCAGGCAACACCAAGCCAAGGCCTGAAGCGCGCCCAGATCATCCAGATCTGGCGATCCCCGGGCCGAAACCAGCAGGCTGGTGAACTCCCGAGGTGGACCGGAGGGTGGCCGGTAGCGGGCGTGTTCTAGCGGTCGGACCACGGTGGCAGGTTCATCGCAGCGAGCGTTTCGGGTCGGCTGTTCTGAGCGAAGAGAGATAGCGTCCCGTCATGCCCTTTGGCGCCGATGTCAAGAGCCTCCTAGCCGATGCTGCCGAGCGCGCTACGCGCTACGTGGCAACTCTCGACGACCGACCCGTGGCCCCCGATGACGCGGCGTTGGCCGCGCTCGCTGCCTTTGACGAACCGCTTCCGAAATCCCCGCAGGACCCGACAGCCACGCTCGCCTTGCTCGACGAGGCTGGGTCGCCCGCCACCGTGGCGAGCACGGGCGGACGTTACTTCGGGTTCGTCGTCGGCGGCTCCTTCCCGATCGCAGTGGCGGCCAACTGGCTTGCGACCGCGTGGGACCAGAACGCCGCACTGCCGGTCATGTCACCGGTCGCGACCCGCCTCCATGGGGTGGTGACCGGTTGGCTCGTCGACCTGCTCGGCTTACCGGTCGGAACAGGGGCGGTGTTCGTCACCGGAACGGCCATGGCCAACACCGCCGCTCTTGCCGCGGCCAGGGACCAGCAGCTCGCCCGTGTCGGTTGGGACGTACAGGCCAATGGGCTCTTCGGCGCGCCCGAGCTGAGCGTGGTCGTCGGGGCCAACGCCCACGCCACCTTGGTCCGGGCTCTTGGGGTCCTGGGCTTGGGGCGTGAGCGCGTGGTTCGAGTCGCTACCGATGAGCAGGGGCGGATGCGAGCTGATCGTCTGCCGGACGCGCTTGGAGGACCGACTGTGATCTGCGCGCAGGCCGGTGAGGTCAATACCGGGGCGTTCGATCCATTTCCCGACATCGTTCAATGGGCACGAGAGCGCCAGGCGTGGGTTCATGTCGATGGTGCCTTCGGGTTGTGGGCGCTAGCTGATCCGTCCCGGGCTCATCTGACCGCCGGGCTTGCCGACGCCGACTCCTGGTCGGTCGATGCTCACAAGTGGTTGAACGTTCCCTATGACTGCGGAATCTGCCTCGTGCGCCGAAGCGAGGATCTCCGTCGGAGCTTCGGTGCAGCGGCCGGGTACCTGGCTCCCGACGCGAGCTTCGAAGTCATGCACCACACTCCGCAAGCCTCCCAGCGCGCTCGACAGATCGAGGTCTGGGCCGTCCTGCGGACCCTCGGCCGGGGAGGGGTGGCCGAACTCGTGACTCGATCCTGTTCCCGCGCCGAGCAGATGGCGGCGAAACTGCGAAGTGCCGGGCTCGAAGTGCTCAACGAGATCGTCCTCAACCAGGTGCTCGTCCGAGCAGCATCTGATGAGCAGACGGTGGCCCTCGTCGACGCTGTCCAACGCGAGGGGACGTGCTGGTGTGGACCGACCCTTTGGAAGGGTCGCCCTGCCATGCGCATCAGCGTCTCTGGATGGGCGACCTCCGAGGAGGACATCGAGAACAGCGCGCAAGCCATCGTCGCCGCAGCAAGAACAGTGGGCGAGGCTCTGTCATGAACGACTCCGACGCCGAGGATCTCCTCCGATTGGCCATGGAGGCCCAACGAGAATTCTCGGGCTACGGGGCACGAGCCGCCTACGCCCGCCTAGAGGAACACTATGGAGAGCTCGGAACCGCGCTCTCGTGGTTCTTCGAACACGAGCGACTCGACGAGAGCCTGCAGCTGACGCTGGCGACGGTCGAGTTCTGGCAGGCCACGAGCCGCATCGGCGAGGGCCGGAAGCTTCTCGACCGGGCGCTGTCGTTTCGTCGCACGGAGGACGCTCTGCGCGCCGAAGCGTTGTTCCAGGCGGGAATGCTCGCGTTCTGGCAGGGCGACGATGAGGTCGCAGGGCAGCTGCACGAGCAGAGCCTGGAGCCAGCCCGAGCCCTGGCCGATGCGACACAGGTCGCGCTGGCGCTCACCGGCATCGCCCGCATCGAGCTGAGGACGGACATCGACCGAGCACGTGCCTTGAGCCAACAGGCGCTCGACGAGGTTGGCAGTCTCGACGAGGTGAGAGGCCGGTCCAACGCCTTTCATCTCCAGGGCGTGGCTGCGCAAATGAGCGAGCACGAGCGGGCCATTATTCTCCTGTCGGTGGCGGATCGCCTCATGGGCGAACAGGGGACTGCCTGGCCGCCAGATGAGGCACCACATTTCGAGCACGCCAAGAATGCGGCTTCCGAAGCTCTCGGGCCCGCAGACTACGAACGCCTGTGGTCGCGCGGACAGGAGATAGCTGTGCCGGACGCGATCGACTTGGCTTTGAGTTTCAACGCGTCTTGAAACTTAGAGAAGCCCTGCGATGAGCTGCGCGGCACGCAGCGCCGTCTGTCTCCACCGGCCGGTAATCCACGCTCCGACCGATCTCCTCGGCGATGGCGGAGGCAATCTCGTCAGCTCCGTCTGAGGCGAAGTCCATGCATCGACCCGCTTGATACAGGTGAAGTCTGTGGCGCACGTGGAAGGTCTGTTCGCAGTGGTGGCGCAATGGGAAGTAGAGAAAGGGCCTTCGGTTGGCAGTGAGCTCCATACTCGTTGTGAGCCCCACGGACTCCTTCCGAGGGAACTCCGCGTCCCCTCACGATAGGTGTCCGCCAAGCCGGGCTACTTCCAAACTTCCTGGTCAGGGGCTATACGACGGTGAGTCGGTCTGTAGGCGGGATTCTGTCATCCGGGCCGTTGCCGGACCGGATGGGTGGCCATCCATCTAAGCGGTCTACCTGGGGACATTGGCCGAGCCGACCGTCCCACGCTTGACCTTGCTCCGGGTGGGGTTTACCGAGCCGCCCGGGTCACCCCGGACGCTGGTGCGCTCTTACCGCACCGTTGCACCCTTACCTGTGACGACCGTGCCATTGCTGGCCGTGTCCGTCCATCGGCGGTTTCTTTTCTGTTGCACTTTCCTTCGAGTCGCCTCGACTGGCCGTTAGCCAGCACCCTGCCCTGCGGAGTCCCGACCTTCCTCGACCGGGTCGTACCCGGCCGCGACCACCCGACCGACTCACCGTCGAGGGTCAGTCTGACATATCTCGTTCTCCGGCGGATGAGTCGGGGAACAGGGGAACAAGGGAGAGCGGCCAGAGGGACATGGGTGCGTTCTGCATATTTGGGCGCGCCTAGCCTTGGAATTCGTGGGTGAACGCGCCCAACATGAGAAATCGCGCCCAAAATGGGCGGGGCGGGGCGGGACGGAGGGACGGGCGGGACGGAGGGACGGGCGGGATGACGGAGGGACGGGGCGGAGGGCTACGCCAGCGAGTGCACGTCCCGGACGACCCACTCCGTCTCGAACTTGCGGGCCTCATCGATGGGTCGCCCGCAGTCGGGCACCGCCAGCCGCCGGCCCGGCTCGACGTGGCCCTCCCAGATCTCCGACTGTCCGCCCGGCTGTTCCACGATGAGGCGGGTGTGCCCGCCGGGTTCGGTGGACCCGCCGCGCGGTCGGTCGAGGAGCCTCCAGCCCACGCGCCGAAGAACCTCGCACTCGAGCGCCTGCACCGCCGGCGAGCTGAGGCCGGCGCAACCTCGATAGCGGTCGACCACCTCGGTGGTCTCGCCCCGCCGGCGGAGCACCCGGTCGATCAAGTCGGCGTCGGCGTACGCCCAGGCGGTCGCCTCGGGCAGCACGATGAAGGTCGGCGCGAACCGGTGACCGCCGGTGTGGCTGGTCCGCCACGGGCGTACTCCCTCGGGGAGGGTGACAGGATCGAGCCGAACGGCCAGCTCGGTGCCGAGCGAGCCGCAGCACACGTCGCGCCGCCCGTGGGTGCACACCAACACATCGCGGCGCCCGTCGTTGCTGGCCTCGGCCGGATCCGACAACAGGGAGGCGACGGTCCCCACCAGATCCGGGCCGTGCTCCGCCTCCCGCCGCACGAACCCGGCGAAACGCTCACCAATCGGGGGCAGATAGGCGATGGCCCGGAGGCTGGTGCCGGCCGGCACCAGGGCCTGGAGCCGCACTCCGCGACTGCCAAGCAGATCACGCACGGCCGCCATCTCGGGGATGTCCCCGATGTCGCGTGGCCAGGGGAGCGGAACCTCGACGAGGAGGAACCCTCGGTAGGAGCCGGCGCTGCCGATGGGGTCGAGGCCGACCGAGTGGGCCCACGCCGAGCAGCGGACGGTTTCGGCCGGGGCGATTGTCACTTGCCCAGGCTACCGATCGTTCGGGATGTCGTCGGACCTAGAAGTCGTCGGAGGCCGTCGCCCGGCCGTGGCGCACCAGGGCCGCGGAGCCCGCCGCGGCGACCAACAGCAGGACGCCGGCGACGATCAGCACCACGTCGAGAGCCTGGGTAAAGGAGGCGTCCGCGGCGGCCAGGACGTCCTGCACGATCTTGCCGATCTCGCCGGTCTTCGGCAGCTTCGACGCCGAGGTCCCGATGGTCCCGGTGGTGACCGCGGCGATGACCTCACCGCGGAACGCGGCGGGCAAGTCGTGGATGGACGACAGTTTGCGCTCGAGGTTGGCCACCAGTTGGCCGTTGACCACCGATCCCAGCACGGTCACGCCGGCCACCGCGCCCAGCTCCCGGCTGGTGTTGACGGCCGACGCCGCCATCCCGGAGCGAACGGCGGGTACCACGCCCAGCACCGAGGACGTCACCGACACCATGACCACGCCGAGGCCGGCGCCGACCAACACCAGGGACCAACCGAACAGACTGATCCCGGCGTGTGGAGTGATCAGGGCATTGGTGACCAGGATCCCGACGCCGGCGACCGCGCAACCCGCGGCCATGGGGATGCCTGGCCCGACAGTGGCCACCCAACGGCCGCTGAGCGCCGAGGCCACGATCATGGCCACGGCCATGGGCAGGAAGTCGGTGGCGACTCGGTAGGGAGACGCACCACCGATCAGCTGCAGGTACAAGGGTATGAAAAAGAAGACGGCGAAGATGGCGAAGTAGCCCATGAACGCCACCAGGTTGCCGCCGAGGAAGGCTCGTTCCCGGAAGAAGCGCAAGTCCAGCACCGGTTCCTGGGCCCGGCGTTCGACGACGAGGAAGGCCACGCCGGTAACGAGCGCCACCGCAAACAGGAGGGCGATCCACCAGGTTGCGTAGCCCGCGGTCTCGCCGGCGATGGTGGCGAAGGTGGCCGCGATGAGGGCGGCGGCGCCGAGCACGAAGCCGGGGAGGTCGAGGCGCCGGCGCTCGCGGTTGGTGATCTCCGGCAGGATCACGTAGACGCCGACCAGCGCGACAGTGCCGATCAGCACGTTAAAAACGAATACCGCCCGCCACGACCACGCTCCGACCAGCGTCCCGCCGATGACCGGCCCGGCGGCCAGCGCCAACCCGGATACCGCCGACCACACGCCGAGAGCCCGGGCCCGCTCGGCCCGATCCGGATAGAGCTGGCGGATCATCGACAACGTGCCCGGCTCTGATGCCGCCGCCCCGACGCCCATGATCACCCGGGCCGCGATGAGCGTCCCGCTAGTGCTCGCGATCGAGCCCACTACGGACCCGATGGTGAAGGTCACCAGTCCGCCCATCATCACCGCCCGGCGGCCCAAACGGTCGCCGAGGGTGCCGAACGTGAGCATCAGGGCCGCGAACGTCAGCGCATAGGCACTTACGATCCACTGCAGGGCGCTCACGCCCGTGTGCAGGGAGGTCTGGATGTCCGCTAACGCGGTGGCCACGATGGTGTTGTCCAGGAAGGTGACGAAGAGCACCAGCGACAGCACCGCTAATGACAGCCGCGGCCTGGTGGTGCCAGGCTCGGGCCCGACCACGCCTGCAACCTACCCGTCTAAGTAATCGCTCGCTCGGTGCTCAGATCGGCGATGGGGCGACAAGATGGGCATGGGCGGCGGGGTGTGCCGGCCAGCTCTCGAGCACTGTCTCCATTTCGGCGCTGGCGAGCGGCCGGGAGAATAGGTAGCCCTGACCGTATTCGCATCCGAAAGAGCGTAGGCGCTCGAGCTGCTCGGGCTCCTCGATGCCTTCGGCGATGACCTTCAACCCGAGGCTGTGGGCGAGCGCCAGGATCGAACGGACAATGACCTCGCTGTCCGCGTCTTCGTTGAATGACGCCACGAAGCTGCGGTCGATCTTCAAGGCGTCGACCGGGAACTGGTGCAGCGCGGCCAACGATGAGTACCCGGTGCCGAAATCGTCTAGCTCCAGTCCTACCCCGCACGCGCAAACCTCGGAGACAACGCGCGCCATGCGCTCGGGCTCACGCATGAAGGTGCCTTCGGTGATCTCCAAGCGAACGACGTCGCCAGGAACGCCGGCGGCGGCGATGGCGCCGAGGACTTCTTCTGGGAAGTTCGGATTGTCGAGTTGGCGACCGGAAACGTTGATGCTCATACGCACGTCGTCTGCGACGAGTCCGGAGCGGCGCCAGGCTGCCAGGGTGGTAAGGGCGGTGCGGAGCACGTGCAGCCCAAGGGGGCCGATCAAGCCGGTCTCCTCGGCGATGGGGATGAAGTCGGCGGGCGAAACCGGCGGCCATCCTTCGGGCCACCGAGCGAGCGCCTCGAAGCCCCGGATGCGGCCGGTCGCGAGGTCGACGACCGGCTGGTAGTGAACCCTGATGAGCGACTGTTGGACCGCCTGCCGCAGGTCATTTTCCCGCTCCAGGCGATTGGCGACCCGGCGGTGCATGCTCTCGTCGAACACCGTATAACGGCCCCGACCGTAGCGCTTGGCTTCGTACATGGCGATGTCGGCGTTGCGCAACAGGTCAGCGGCGCTTATGTCGGGAACGCTCAGGGAGATACCGATGCTCGCGGTGACGAACAGTCGGTGATCGTCGACGTTGAACACCCGGCTCAGCGAAGTCTGCACCCGCTCGGCGACGGAGATGGCGAACTGGGCCGGATCGGCTGCCTCGGAGTCATCGAGAAGGATGGCGAACTCGTCTCCACCTATGCGAGCAACGGTGTCGCCAGGTCGCACCACTTGAGTGATCCGGGCCGCCGAACCGATCAGGAGATGATCCCCGACGGCGTGGCTGAAGCTGTCGTTGACCAGCTTGAAGCGGTCAATGTCCAAGAACAGCACGGCGTAGCCCGCGGCCGGGTCGCGTTTGGAGCGGCATAACGCTTGCTCGAGGCGGTCCATAAAGAGGGCCCGGTTTGGAAGGCCGGTGAGCGCGTCGTTGAACGCGTCGTGCTGCAGTTGGCTCTCGGCTCTTCGGCGCTCGGTGATGTCAGAGAGCGACCCTGCCATCCGGGTCGCCCTACCGTCGATCTCGCGAACCGCCAACCCCCGGGTCAGCATCGACCGCCAGGTCCCGTCCACGTGGCGCATGCGGTGCTCTGACTGTAGGTGTGATGTTCGCCCGCTCAGGTGGGCCTCGATGTTGTTGCGCAGGCCGGGCAGGTCGTCCTCGTGGACGAGGTCGAACCAGGCGGAGGGATGCTCGTCTCCCTCGGGATCGGCCCGACCGAGGACGTTGTGCCACCGAGGCGAGAAGTACACCTGGTCGGTCTGCAAGTCCCAGTCCCAAATGCCGTCGTTGACGGCACGGGCGGCCAGCGCGTAGCGCTCTTCGCTGCGCGCCAGGTCTCGAAGCGCCTGCTGGTGGCTGATGGCGTAACGGATGGAGCGCTCGAGGGAGAGCGGGTTTAGGTCTTGCTTGAGCAGGAAGTCGGTGACGCCCAGGGCGGTGGCCTCGAGGTCGATCTGATAATCGCTCTGGCCGGTCAGAATGATCACCGGCGCCTGAGGCCGCGACGCGAACCCTTCGCGCACCAGGTCCAGGCCGGTGCTTTGGCCCAGGCGATAGTCGATCAGGTACACGTCGTGGCATTGCTCGCCGATCGCGGACAGCCCGGTGCCGTAGTCTGAGCACCAGTCCAGAACGAAGCGAGCGCGGTTCTGACGTTCGAGCATGTCCCGAGTTATCAGATAGTCGTCCTCGTCGTCCTCGACGAGCAGGACGCTGAACGGCTTGGTGTCGGCAACAATCACGCCCGGGAACCGATGGGCAGCTCGACCAGCTCAAGCCAGTAGTGCTGCCAGGTGCGCAAGACGTCGACCAGCCCGGTGAACGTGACCGGCTTGGTGATGAACGAGTTGACACCGAGGTCATAAGTGCGGAAGACGTCCTCTTCGTCCTTGGAGGTGGTGAGCACCACCACTGGAATACGGCGCAGATCCTCGTCGCCTTTGATCTCGGCCAGCGCTTCGCGACCGTCCTTCTTGGGCATATTGAGATCGAGCAGGATGATCCCCGGACGGGGCGCGTCGACGGCGGGATCGGCGTACGGTCCCTGCCGGCGGAGGTAGTCCATGAGATCCTGGCCGTCGACCACAAATCTCATGTCGTTGGCCAAGTGGGCGTTCTGGAGGGCGTCGCGAGTGAAATCACGATCCTCCTCATCGTCATCGGCCAAAAGGATCGTCAGGGGGTTTCCCCAGATGTCAGGCATGGGCATGGGTCACTTTCGAGGCTTCACCTGCGTCGTCGATGTGGCGGATCGTCAGGCTTACCTCTTCACGCTGGTCGATCGGCAGAATCACGGTGAAGGTTGAGCTAACAGCCGGCTCGCTGTTGGCGACGATACTGCCACCGTGACGTTCGGCAATCTTGCGGCACAGGGCGAGGCCGATTCCGGTCCCGGGATACTCGTTGCGTCCGTGGAGGCGCTCGAAGACCCGGAATATGCGAAGGCTGTAGCGCGGGTCAAAGCCGATGCCGTTGTCGCGCACCGTCAACCGCACCTCGGCGTCAGTGACGGTGGCGTCTATCGAGATCTCCGGAACGACTCCCTCGCGGTGGAACTTGAGCGCGTTGGAGATGAGGTTCTGCATCAGCTGGCGCATCTGGAGGGCATCGGCGCTGATCGTCGGCAGCCTGCCAACGAGGACGTGGGCTCCGGCTCGCGCCACCTGGACGTCGAGGTCAACCAGTACTTCGCGGGTGACCTGACCGAGGTCGACCGGTGCGAAGGGTCGCCCCTGGGTGGTGACCCGGGAGTATCTGAGCAGACCTTCGATCAGGGTCTGCATCCGCTCTGCGGACGCGTTCGCCCGTCGCAGGTAGTCCTGGCCCTTGTCTGACAGTCGGTCGCCTTCGGTGACCTGCAGCTGCTCCGTGAAGGTGCGGACTTTGCGCAGCGGTTCCTGCAGATCGTGAGAAGCGATCGACGCGAAATGCTCGAGTTCCTCGTTGGAGCGAGCCAACTCCGCGGCCCGGCTTTCGAGCGTGGCGTTGGCACCCGTGAGCTCACCGTTGACCAACTCGAGCCGCGTGTTGACCGCCCGCACCTGATCAGCAGAGCGCATCACCCGCCGACCGAGTCCCAGCGCGGCGAGGGCGACCATCGCGAGAGCGGCGAATATCAACCACGGCACCGACTGGTGCAAACCCGTGACGCTGGCGAACAGTGGGCCGTCGGGGGCGGTCAGCACGATCCGCCACGTGGAGCTCGTCAGCCCGACCTGGTCGAAGTAGGTTCCGTCCACATCGAATGATGGGTGTTCGAGCGCTTGCTCCGCCCCTGGTTGGTTGATCACGCTCCCTACCCGAGTCTGCGGGTTGGTCGTGGCCAGCACCACATCGTTCCCGTCTACCAGGTAGTTGTGGGAGCCCTTGACGTCGGGAATGTTGGCCAGCTCCCTGGCGATAAACGCGCTGACTGTTGCGGGGGTTAAGCCGGTGAGCAGGGTCCGCGGGCCGTAACGGGTGGGGAAGACGACCGCGAAGTTGATCACGCCGGTTTTGCCGTATGGCAATAGGTTTCCCAAGCCGTAGGGATGGCCAGAGCGGATCAACGCCAGCGCGGCCGAACTGGCCAGATCGGTCTGGGCCTGGGCGGTGAAGCCCTGGGACGCCGCGAGCACCCGGCCGTCGGCGTCGAGGAGCGCCAGATACCCGTTCGGCTGGTCCAGATACCCGTTCGACTGGGCCGACCCGTTCATCATTTGGTCCGACACCTTCGCGGATCCGTAGATCTTCGAGTCTTGGGGCGCCTCCTGCTGGGCGTTCTGGAACAGGCTGCTGATCAATGCTCCCGCCAGCACGGCGCGCTCGTGGACCTGGACCTCGATCCCGCTCTTCGACTTCGCCTGGGTATTCGACAGCTCGATCGCAAAGACCGCCAGCAGCGCCAGGACCGCACACGCGGCTGTAGCTATTACCAGGCTGGACCGGCTATTTTTCAAAGAGTCATACCCCCAATTCCTGGCCCTGATACCGCTTGTGGCGGCGGTGGCCTGGAATGACTAGTGAGTCGGTTTCTGTTCGCGGCTCTAGGCCAAAGTAACCGTCCTCAATTGGGTGAAAGCGTACCGGTCGCCTTACATTGTTACGAGGATCTGCTCCCGGCTCTTCTCAGACCGACCCTCTTGTGCGTCTTGTCCGGTGACCGGGCAGGTGAGAGACTGGCGCCAATGGATGAAATAGGGGCCAGCCCAGGCGGGGACGGTTGGCATGAGGAGATGGCCGGCCAGACCGCTTTGGTGGAAGGCCAGCCGGTCACGTCAACCGGGATCGTCGAGCGGGCCGACGGTGAGACTCTGACCATCGAGTGTGACGGCGCGCTGTGGCCCGCCGGCGAAGCTCATCAGGTGGAGGCCAGTGTGTTCTGTCCCGGCGCCCTGTTCCGCGTCTCTGGGACGGCGGTGGCGGCGGGGAAGGTGTTGTCATTTGGCGCTGACGTCATCATCGAGCGAATCCAGCGCCGGCGCTGGCCCCGTCGGAATTTGGATCTGACGGTGACGCTCTGTCCGGTACAGGCCTGGAA
>Ga0302324_100017274_pt1 | contig 14312 bp, 13 predicted proteins | sample Palsa_T0_1_FD_201949 | JGI IMG/M metagenome (GOLD analysis project Ga0302324, IMG submission 201949) | Peat permafrost microbial communities from Stordalen Mire near Abisko, Sweden - Palsa_T0_1 | ecosystem: Environmental > Terrestrial > Soil > Palsa > Peat permafrost | place: Sweden: Abisko... | reverse complement strand
TGTACTTCTTCGCGACCGTCTGCGGCATCGTGCTCGGTCCGCTGCTCGCGGCGGCGTCGCGTTCGCGCGAATGGGCGGCCGACCGCTTCGCGCTCGCTGCGACGGACGCGCCGCGATGGGGCGTCGCCGCGTTCCGGCGACTGCGCGACCGCAACCTATCGGAAGACGAGCAACCGCGTTGGATGGAACTGCTCTTCTCCTCGCATCCGTCTCTGCGCGCTCGTATCGCGGCGCTCGAAGCCGCGACCCTTTGAGGGTCCGCAGAGGACCGCTCGCGGAGCTCGGCCCCGGCATCGTCTCGGGGGCGTCCGACAACGATCCGACGACGGTTGCGACGCTCGCCGTCATTGGCGCGTCGACCGTCTACGGACTCGCGTGGCTCGTCGTGCTCGTCATCCCGATGCTGGTGGCGGTGCAGGCCATCAGCGCGGCCGTCGGCGCGGTCTCGCGCAAGGGCTTGGAGGACTGCATCCGCGCGCGCTACGGTCGCGGATGGGCACTGGTCGCGTTGGCCGCGATCGTTTCCGTCACCGTCCTCACGCTCGCCGCCGACCTCGAGGGCGGCGCCGCGGCCCTGCAGGTGCTCTTCGGCGTCGACTATCGCTGGTTCGTGCTCCCGTTTGCGGCCGCGACGGCGGCGCTGCTCGTCTGGGGGAACTACGACTCGCTCCAACGCTCGCTGCGGTACGTTGCGCTCATCTTCTTCGCGTACGCCGCGAGCGCGTTTCTCGCGCGACCCGACTGGGCCCGCGTCCTGCACGATACGCTCGTCCCGCAATGGACCTGGTCGAAGGACTATGTCGCGGGCGCGATCGCACTGCTCGGCACGTCGCTCACCGCGTACGCGTACGTCTGGGAGACGATCGAGGTCTCGCACGACCGCCCGCCGCTGCGCCGCCTCGGGCTCGTGCAGGTCGACGCCGTCGCCGGCATGGTGTTCGCGGGCATCGCGTTCTATTTCATCGTGATCTGCACCGGTGCGACGCTCGGCGTGCACCACCACATGGTCGCTACGGCGCAGGACGCCGCCGCCGCACTCACGCCGATCGCCGGGCGCTACGCGTCGGTGCTCTTCGGCATCGGGCTGTTCGCCTCCGCGCTCCTCGCGGTGCCCGTCCTCGCGGGGACGAACGCGTACGTGACGGCCGAGATGTTCGGATGGCGTGCGAGCCTCGATGCCAAGTTCTCGCACGCTCGAGCGTTCTACGTCGCTCTGCTGCTTTCGCTCGCCGTCGCCACCGCCATCGCCTACGCAGGCGTGCAGCCGATCGCGCTGCTGTTCGCGGCTTCGATCGCCGGCGGGCTCGGCACGCCGATCACCCTGACCCTCATGCTGCTGGTGGCCGGCGACAAGCGGGTGATGGGACGGCACTGCGTGAGCCGCCGGCTGCTCGCGGCAGGATGGGGCGTCAATGCCGTCGTGATCGCGGCCTGCGCCATCTACTTCTACCAACTCGTCACGGGTCAGGGTTCGTAGCGACGAGGTCGGCCCACATCCGCGCTACGATGTCGTCCCAGCCGCCGGCCCGTGCGAGTTCGATCCCGCGCGTCCTGCGCCGTTCGTCGGGCTGCAGCGCGCGCATGCACGCAGCGACGAACGCGGAGGGTTCCTCGGCGAACGACACGACGTCGCCGTATTCTGCCACGACGTCGGCGATCGGCGTGCTCACGACGGGTTTGCCCGCGGCCAGGTACTCCAGCGTCTTCGTCGGCGAGATGCTGGCGGTCGCCACGTTGCGTGCGAACGGCATGATCGCCACGTCGAAGCCGGCGAGGAACGAGGGCAGGTCGTCGTACGGCACGATCCCCGTGTAGTGCAGGCGCGGCGAGCGCGGCAGCGTCGCGGGATCGATCTTCGCAAACGGCCCGACGATCACGCTCTGGGCGCCCGCGTCCCCGAGCGCGAGAAGGACCTCGCGATCGATGCGCTCGTCGATGACGCCGACGTATCCGAAGACGGGCCCAGTGAGTTCGCGCACGAGCGGATGCGGCGCAATGGCGCCTGCGCGCGCAAAATGCGCGAAGTCGACGCCGCTCGGATACAGGCGCACGCGCTCGCCGAGCGCGCGCCGGCCTTCGTAGAGCGTCCGGCCCCCCGCAAAGACGAGGTCGGCGCGGCGCAGCAGCGCCGCCTCGCGCCCGCGCAGCTCCGGCGGAGCGAAGTCGAACGCCGCGAGCTCGTCCATGCAATCGTAGACGAGCGGCGCGCCGGGGAATGCGTCGGCCAGCGCGAGCATCATCGGTGTGTACAGCCACACGAGCGGGTTGTGGCCCCCGCAGAGCGCCCGGACCGTCGCGATACTGCGCTCGTCCGCATCGCGGCCAAGGCCGCGCCGCAGGGGACGGACCACCGTCACGGCGTCGAACTGACGGACCTCGTCGCGATCCGCTTCCGAGCGAAGCGGTTCCTCGAGCACGAACACCCTTGCGCGCTGCGCCAGCCGGGAGAGGATCTGCTGCGGCCGCTGCCACGGGCCGTCGTAGCGAAGGTGCGAACCGGCGACGATGGCGTCGAACACCGTGGGGAGGTGTCTTGGCGACGCGGCGCCGGTCCTGCCGCACCGTGACGCGCTCCCGGGAAAAGAAAGAGGGAGACGCCCCCTGTCTCCCTCTGACCCTTCCTCGCAGCGGCGCTCCGAGGCCGTGTACGGTGGTCTCGCTCCGTTCGTTGTTTGCGACCCAGCCGTGGGTCTAGTCTGCCACACCGGCGGGGGTCGCGGCAGGGTCAGAGTGCCGCGAAAAGTGCCGCTCGTGCTCGCCGGGTCGACCCTCCCACCAGCCGGGTCCCTGCGGCATGCTGGGCCGTTCGCCGCGAGCGAGCGAGCGAATGGCGTGCGCGACCGCCGTCGGGCGCGGCGTGGCCGTAGCGCCGGCACACGTGTACACGCCGTCTTCGGCGAGGCCATCGCGCCGCGTCAACAGCGAGTCCCAGTCGACCAGGCCGAATGCCGCCCACGCGCCGAATGCGCGCACCGGCAGCCCCTCACGCGCCAACACCATCAGGTCGTCGTAGCGCTGCAGGAGCCAGCGCACGCGCTGCTGCTCGGGTGCGTTGACGTGCACTTCGCTGAGGCCGAACGGCAGGCGGATCCGTTCGTACGCCGCGCGTAGCAGCGGCACCGCGCAGAGTGGGTGCGGCCCGAAGGACACCGTGGGCTCGTTGCGCGCGCGGCCGCCCGCGGCGCTGCACAGCGTGCGTTCCGAGTGCGGGTAATAGTTCCAGCCGATGAGGCCCGGCACCGTCGCTCGCGCCGCGATCTCCCCGAGCATCGCCTGGCCGACGCCGCAGGTCTCGCGCAGATATCGGTGCATCGGGTGGCCCCGCACCACGCGACCCATCACGAGTTCGATGGAGAGGAACGACCGCTCGCGTTTGTGTTCCGCGTACTCGAATACGCCCGCATCGAGCGCCGTAAATCCTTGGAGATCCTCGGTGAGGACCAGCTGCGCGTCGGGCACGCTTCGGCGGATCGCTTCGAACGCGAGCAGAATGCCGAGCGCCTCGCCGGTGATGGCGCGGCCGAAGGCAGCGTGATCCTCGCGACCGTTCGGATACCAGTGGCCGTACAGCGTCGCGAAGCGTGCGGTCGTGAGCGGTTCGTTGATCGGGGTCCACCGGTTCACCCACGGAAACGCCGCGGCGACCGCGCCGGCGTACGCGGCGAAGACGTGCGCAAACCGCTCGTCGACGAGGCTCGTGTAGCGCGGACCGCTCCCGTGATGGAGCAGCGTGACGATCGGCTCGACGCCGGACGCCCGCAGCGCGCCGAGCCGGCGGCGTGCCCAGCGCAGGTCGGGCCGCAGCGGATCGAGCGGCGCCGTCTTCTCCCAGAGCACCGGATAGCGGGTCGCCGCGATGCCTAAGTCCGCCAGCAGGCCCGTGTCGCCGTCGCGCGCCTCGTGCCCCGTTTCCGCAAGTTGATCGCGAACCTCGTTGCCGCGCACGCGCGCGACCGTGGGTTCCGGGGACGCCCAGATCTCCAGGTCGCTCAGGCCGTGACCGGCGACGGTCGCGTTCCGAGCCAACCGGCGAGATCGGTTCGCTCGCGCACGTACCGCCCGGTGCGCAGTTCTTCGCGCAGTTCGCCGAACGTTCCGAATGCCTCCGCCAGCGCATCGTGCTTGTGGATCGACTCGTCGTTGACGTGCGTCGCCGAGATGAACGTGTCGTCGGGCAGATCGCCGTAGACGTCGAGCGCGCGTGCCATGATGCCGCGCACGACGTCTTCGACGAACTTCGGATTGCGATGGGCCTTGTTGACGATGAAGAACTCGTCCGGGCGCTTGAGCAGGTCGTACGTCTCGCTCGACATCGAGTTCTCGACGATCTCGACGAGGTCTTCGGCGCGTACGTCGGCCGCGCGGCCGCCCGTCGCTCCGATGAGGATCGTGCCGCGCCCACGCTGGTTGTGCGTCGCGACCGGCAGCGCGTCGAGCGCGCGCGCGGCGTCGGCCTCGGAGAAACCGGCCTCGAGAAGTTCGCGGACGCTGTGTTCGCGCACCATGCCCTGCGCGCAGGGGCACGCGGTCATGCCCTCGGCCTCGACGCCGACCACTTGCCGCACGCCGTGAGCGTCCGCATGCGCGATGCCGATCAGGGCATACGTTTCCTCGCCGCGCTTCCCGCTGACCGGCGTCCAGCGCTCGAGGCCGAACGCAGCGCGCAGGCGTACGTCCGCGCGCAGCGCCTTCTGGGAGCCGACGATGGCTCGCGCGATCTGCGCGACGACGTCCTCGATGCGCGTCGCGGCGCCGCCGTCGGCGAGCACGTCAAGCGTCGCTTCCTCCAGCAGCTCGGCGAAACGCGACATGTGCACGCCCGCGCGTTCGGGTGCCAGATCGGCGACCATCGTGAATTCCGCGTTGTACGCGCGGCGGACGCCGTCGATCGTGACATGCACGACACGCCGAACGCCGGCGACGCCGGCGCGGTTGATCGAAAGCTTGACGTCGGGCTCCTCGTCCTGGCGATTCGCGACGAAGTGCAGCGATCGTGTCTTCTTGAGGATGCCCGACGTGTCGGCAGCGGCGGCGAGTTCGGCGATCGTGGATCCGCTGCGCGGCTCGCGCAGGTCGGGGGCGATCTCTGCCAGCGGGACGAGATTGAACGCGCGCGTCGCCAGGTAGGGATGCGGCACCTCGAAGCGTCCGAAATTCCGGATCAGGCCGTCGACGAGAAGGATGTCGACGTCGATTGGACGCGCGGCGAGTGCCAGCGTCTGCTGCCGTCCGATCGCGACCTCGACGCCGCGCACGAACCGCTCCAGGGCCGGCGGGTCGAGACTCGTGCGTAGGCGCGCCGCGACGTTGAGAAAGGCCGGCCCCTCGACGTTTCCCGCGGGCGGCGTCTCGTAGTACGCGGACACCGCCTCGATCGTACAACGGGCGCGCAACTTCTGGAGGGCCTGGAGGATGTTGCCCTGGCGATCGCCCAGGTTCGAGCCGATGCCGAGGTAGACGGTGTGCATACGCCGGTTAGACCTCGGGAGCGGTCCCCGAGTTTCCTGGGCGCGAGAGCGCGGGCGAGAGCCGCATCGCGTTCTCGCGCAGGATCGCATGGAGCGCGGCGTCGCCCACGCCGAGGCCTTCCAGCGCGGTGCGCTCCCGACCATACGGGTACGGGATGTTCGGGTAGTCGGTCCCGTACACGATCGCGCGCGCGACGGGGGCAAGGTCGCCGGCGCTCACACCAGCCACGAGGCTCGACGGCGCCGCAAAGGCCATCGTCGTATCGAGAAACAGGTTCGGAAACCGGGGGACCAGCGCGAAATAGCGCCGCGAGTCGGGAACCCCCAGATGCGCCACCACGACGCGCAGCCGCGGATGGCGCTCCAGCACGCGCGCCACGCGGGCCGGGCCGTCGTTCGTATCCTGCGACCATGGGATCGGCCCAACGTGCACGAGCAGGAATGCCTCGCGCTCCGCCATCAGATCGAACGGCTCCGCGAATCGCGGATCGTCGATGGCCAGCCGCTGGACGTCCTCGTGCAACTTGAGGCCGATGCAGCCGTCGGCGAGCGCGCGCTCGAGGTCGGCGCTGGGAGTGGGGTCGTCGAGATGGACGGTCGCGAGCGGTAGCCCGTATCCGCCCAGCTGACGCGATGTTGCGGCGAGCCACGCATTCAGCTCGGCGGCCATGCCGGGCTTGTGCGCGTAGCTGCAAAACACGAAGCGCTCGACGCCCGCGTCGCGCAATACCGCTGCCACCGCCTCCGGCTCCGAGGGATGGTCGATCACCCACGAGCTGCGCTCTGCGAACCAGCGGCGTATCGCGGCGAAGAGACGCGGCGGGTGCAGGTGCGTGTGCACGTCGATCGCCGGTACCGGGCGCGAGCGGTCTATGACGGCGCACCCGCAACGGCGATGCCGGCGCGCACGTTCGGGCGCGTTGCGGCAAGGGTACGTGCGAGATCGACGGTCTCCGCAACGTCGTGCGTGCGCACGATGTCGGCCCCGGCCAGAATACCCTGTGCGGCCGTCGCCAGCGATGGGACGAGCAGATCGCGCGCCGGCCGCGCGAAGAGGCGCCCGAGGAAGCTCTTCCTGCTGCTCGCAAGCAACAATGGCACGCCGAGGCTGCGCAGGTCGCCGAAGCGATCGAGAACCTCAAGATCGGTCGGTGGCTCCTTCCCGAACTCGAGGCCGGGATCGGCAACGAGCGACTCGCTCGGCACGCCGGCGGCGCGCGCGCGATCGAGCAGCACGCGCAGCGCGTCCGTAATTTCGGCGAGCGCGTCTTCGTACTCGTACTCGGCGCTGCGCACGTTGAGCTCGCCCTTGAGATGCATCGCGACGAGGCCCGCGCCCCAGGCGGCGACCACGTGCTCCATGCGCGAATCGGCGAGCCCGCTGCAATCGTTCACGAGGTGCGCCCCGGCCGCCAGTGCCGCCTGCGCCACGGATGCTCGCGCGGTATCGACGCTCAGCGCCGCCGGCAGGCCTTCATGCACGAGCGCCTCGATCACGGGTACGACCCGGCGACGTTCTTCGTCCTCCGCGACGCGCGGGTTCCCCGCCGCGTACGACTGGCCGCCGACATCGACGATCGACGCACCCTGCGCGACCATCTCGAACGCGCGCGATCGCGCTGCGTCCAGTTCGCGATAGCGGTCGTGGAACGAGTCGGGGGTCACGTTGAGGATGCCCATCACTGCGGGACCGGCCACGAGATCGAGCGAGCGCTCCCGCAGCCTGAGCACGCGCGGGCCGCTCGCCGCAGCGTCGAACGCGCGCAGCAGCTCCGCCGCCTGCGGACCGATCGGCGCGAGGTCGGCCAGCACGTTGCGCCCGGCGATGACGACGAGGCGGCGGTCGTCGAGATGGGCGAACGCACCGAGGCTCCGCAGGCGCTCTGCGAGCAGCTGCGCACCCGCACCGGGCTCGTCGATGACGAGAGCCGGACGCAGCGCAGCATCCACTGCGCCCCGCAGGGCGTCGCCGTCGAGGTACGGGGCGAGCCGCTGCGCCGGATCCGTCCCGGCGCCGAAGCTCAGGGCCCTGGCGTTGTTGGCGATTCTGTCGTCACTTCTCCGCGAGCAGCGTGCGGATCTCCGCGTTGACGACATCGTCTTGCGAGTCGCCGATCACGGTCTTCCGGAGATGACCCTTGCGGTCGAAGATCAGTTGCGTGGGCCAGTACTGCACCCCGTAGGCGTTCCAGAGCGCGGAGTCGTCGTCGATCGCGACGGGCCACGTGATTCCGAGATCCTTCAAGCTTCCGACGACGTGGGCGCGGTCGCGTTCGTAGCGGGTTTCCGGCGTGTGCACGCCGACGATGGCGAGCTGCCCGCGCTCCGTCTCGCTCAAGCTGCGCAGGTTCGGCGTCACGTTCTTGCAGTTGTAGCAGTCGACCGTGAAGACGTCGATGAGGACGACCTTTCCCCTGAGGTCGTCGGCGGACGGACGGCCGTTGAGCCACGTCGTCGCGGCGACGAGCGGGGCCAGCGATGTCTGAGACGCCGCAGCCGGTGCCGCGCCAAGCAGGAGCGCGATCGCGACGATCGAGGTACGAATCATACGGGCAACTCCTCACTCGGCACGACAACGTGCCGTCCGTCGCTGCGCAGCCTGCCGGCCTTGATCAGGTTTGCCATCTCCAGCGACACGGTTTCGCGCGTGCTCCCCACGAGGGATGCGATGTCGGCGTGGGTCAGCTTCACCGCAACGCGCACTCCGCCGTCGGCCGGCTCCCCGTGCTCGGCGGCGAGCCGCTGGAACAGGTGCAGGATACGGTCGGGGACGCGTGCGTACGCAAGGTCTTCCATCGTGGCCGACGCATCCAGCAGCCGGTCGTTCAGGATCTTGGCGACGTTGAGCGCGAGCGTGGGGTTGCGCGAGAGCAGCGCGAACAGATCGTCGGCGCGCGCCGTGCACAGGAGCGACTCCTCCATGCACGTCGCGACGGTCGTGCGCGGTTGCGACTCGAACAGGGTCTCCTCGCCGAACAGGTCGCCGGCGCCGAGCACGGCGACGGTCACTTCCTTGCCATCGGGCGTCAGCCGCGCGATCCGCACCTTCCCCCGCTTGACCAGGTAGACGATCCTCGTCGAATCCCCCTGATCGAAGACCATCGAACGCTTCGGGAAGAGCGTGGTCTTGAAGATGTGCTCGCAGTTCTCGATCGCCTCTTCGCCGGCTTGCTCGAAGAGTCGATTCTGCCGCAAGTACCAGACCTTGTTCTCCACTCTCGACTCCCCTCGCGCTCGATCCGCGGCGCGGTCGGCGCGCTCGCCGAGTTCGCCGTAGAGGCGGACGAGAGAATTCACGGACGCCATAGCCACCATCCTACACGCGGTGGCGATTGCGTGCCGTAGGCCGGCTTACGGCGGGTCTGCGAAGGGGGGCGGCCACCCTGCGACGCCGACGACCGAGGCAGCTCGCAAAGAAAGACCCCCCACCGGAAACCGTCGGGCCTCGGCTTCTGATGGGGGGACACCCTCGCGCCGTTTGCGGCGCACCTCGATTGTGCCGCATGGACGCGGGTTTGTCCGGGCACAAGTGCCGTAGAAAGTGCCATACCGAGCGCTGGCTCGCTCTTGCTAGTGCGTGCGGTGGCGGGGCTTGCCGGCCCGCTTGGCGGCCCGGAAGCACCGAGCCACGTGGTCGTCGACCAGGCCGGCAGCCTGCATGAAGGCGTAGCAGATCGTGCTCCCCACGAAGCGGAAGCCGCGGGCCCGCAGGTCCTTGCTCAGCGCGTCGGATTCCGCGCTCGTGGCGGGAACGTCCGCCATCGTCGCCGGGCGGCGCACAATCGGCGTGCCCCCGACGAAGCGCCACAAATACTCGTCGAGCGAACCGAACTCGGTCGCGAGTGCGAGCGCCGACGTGGCGTTGCCGATCGTCGCGCGGATCTTGCTACGGTTCCGCACGATCCCCGCATCCGCGACCAGCGCTTCGACGCGAGCGTCGTCGAACGCCGCGACCCGCTCGATCGCGAAGTTCTTGAACGCCGAGCGAAACCCGTCGCGCTTGGCGAGCACGATCGCCCAGCTGAGCCCGGCCTGAAACGCCTCGAGGCTGAGCAACTCGAAGAGCGCCCGGTCGTCGTGTAAGGGCACGCCCCACTCGTCGTCGTGATACGCGACCATACGCGGGCTGCTGCCCTCCGCCCATGGACAGCGGACGATGCTGCGCTCTTTCATGCCGTGTCCTTCACGATGCCGCCGCCGCGTCACTAGCGGCGCGGCGAAGAAAGGACTCGACCGAGCCGACGGTCGAGCACTCCGGATGAGCACCCAAGCCCTCAGGCGAGCTGACCCTCGTCTCCCGCCGGGCCCGAGCGGGTTCGAGGCGGCGCGGTTCTTCGCACGCGGCACGTTCGAAGGGACGCCGGCGTTTCTGCTGGACCTGCGCGCGCGCTTCGGCCCGGTCACGCAGTTCCGGCTGCTCGCAAACCGGATTTGGATCGCGAACGATCCCGACGCGATCCGGGACGTTCTGGTCACCAAGAACCGCGCGTTCGTGAAGAGCCGCGGCGCGGTGCGCCTGAAGCGGCTCTTGGGCGAAGGCCTGCTGACCAGCGAGGAGCCGCTGCACCTGCGGCAGCGGCGGCTGATCCAGCCCGCGTTCCATCGCGAGCGGATCGACCGCTACGCAGCCGACATGCGCGACGCCGCGGCGAGCGAGCTGGCCACGTGGGTCGACGGGCGGCAACTCGACGTCGGCAACGCGATGACGCGGCTGACGCTCGCGATCGCGGCGCGGACACTCTTCGGCGCGAGCGTCACGGACGATGCGGAGGACGTGCGCGCGTCCCTGACCACGACGATGGAATTGTTTCCTCGCTTCCTCTCGCCGCTCAGCGAGCTGCTCGACCGGTTGCCCGTCGCATCCACGCGGCGCTTTGCCGCTGCGCGCGCGAGGCTCGATGCGGTGATCTACCGGATGATCGCCCGCCGGCGCGCGAGCGGTGCCGATGCCGGCGATCTACTCTCGATGCTGCTGCTCGCGCGCGACGCCGAGGGCGACGGCACGGGCATGAGCGACGAAGCGGTCCGCGACGAGGCCATGACGATCTTCCTCGCCGGCCACGAAACGACGGCGAACGCGCTGATCTGGACGCTGTACCTCCTCTCGCAGAATGCGGCAGCGGCGGCGCGGCTCGCCGCCGAGGTCGACGACCAGCTCGGCGACCGCGCGGCCACCGCCGCGGATGTGGCGCGTCTTCCGTTCACGCGGACGGTCCTCGCCGAGTCGATGCGCATCTTCCCGCCCGCGTGGATCACGGGCCGCCGCGCGACCCAGGACGTCGAGGTCGGTGGATACCGCATGCGCCGTAACGAGGTCGTGCTCATGGCACCGTACGTCGTGCACCGCGACCCGCGCTACTACGACGAGCCCGAGGCCTTTCGCCCGGAACGTTGGGAGACCCAGGCGGCGCACGATGCGCCGAAATTCGCCTACTTCCCCTTTGGCGGCGGACCCCGTCTCTGCATCGGCGAGCAGTTCGCGTGGATGGAAGGGGTCGTCGTGCTGGCGACGATCGCCCGGCGCTGGCGCCTCGAACTCGCGCCGGGCACGAGGGTCGACATCCAGCCCCTCGTCACCCTGCGGCCGAAATACCCGATGGTCATGATTCCGCGCGCTCGCGACCGAGCGCCGGCCGGCACTTTCGCGGCCGCCGCCGGGTCTTAGGTGGTATGAGTGCATCGAATACCACAGGGTCGGCCGGGGCGCGATCGGCCCTCTTCGGGGCGGGCTGCTTCTGGGGCGTGGAATCGGATTTCCGCAAGCTGCCGGGCGTGCTCGACGTCGTCGTCGGCTACTCGGGCGGCACGACCAAGGACCCCACGTACCGCGAGGTCTGCTCCGATCGGACGGGCCATGCCGAAGTCGCTCGGGTCACGTACGACCCCGAGCGCATTTCGTATCGGCAGCTGGTCGACCACTTCTTCACGATCCACGACCCGACCACGCCGAATCGACAGGGACCGGACGTCGGCTCACAATACCGCTCGGCGGTCTTCTTCGACACGCCGGAGGAAGCGGCCATCGCCGAGCAGGCGAAACTCGACGCGCAGCCGCGGTTCTCTCGCCCGATCGTGACGCAGATCGTCCCCGCCAGTGAGTTCTACTCGGCCGAGGACTACCATCAGCGGTATTTCGAGAAGATCGGCGTCGCCGGCCACTAGCAGCGGATCAGCGCAGTGCCTCGATGCTCGCGACGAAGAGAGGCACTGCGTTCTCGCGCAGGATGCGAATGCGCGGCATGCGGTACGGATTCGCGAGCGAGTTCGCGTAGCCATACTCCTCGGTGAACGCCGCCGCTAGTCCCGCACGTCGCATCACCGCCAGCGTCGTCGCGTTGTAGCGGCCGGACGGATACGCGTAGGTCACCGGGACGACGTTCGCCCAGCGGTGCAAGGCGCGTGCGCAGTCCTGCGCTTGCGCCAGTTGCCCCTTGGCATCCATCTCCGTGAGGTCGACGTGCTCGCGGCCGTGCGCGCCGATCTCGTTCCCGGCCGCACGCAGTGCGCGAATGTCCGCCCACGTCAGGTGGCGCGGCGTGCCGATCGTGCTCGAGATGACGTAGAAGGTCGCCGTCGCGTGGTAGCGCTCGAGCAGCGGGAGCACGAACGTGCGCGCGTTCGCGTACCCGTCGTCGAACGTCAGAACGACGGTCCGCGCCGGCACGGCCCCGCGGCGCAAGGAATCGACGAGGCGGCTCGCCGTCATCGTCCGCACGCGAAGGCGCGCCAGCGCGCGCAGCTGTGCTTCGAATTGCTCCGGCGTGATCGTCAGCGCGTTGCCGATGCGGTCTGCCGGGAGGACGCGGTCGACCATGTGGTATGTGAATACGGGGACGCCCACTGGCGCGCCGGCGGAGCTCGCGACGCCCGCGTTCGTGCAAACCATCGCGATCGCCAGGGCGGCAACGCCGACCGCCGCGCGCCACCCGCACCGGGAATTCGCGGTCACGCTGCCCGCGGGCCGGCGAGCGCGACGATCGGGCGACGAAGCACGGGACACCTCGCTTGGCGGGGAATACCGGACCATGATGGGTGAGTCGTCCTCCGCAGTCAATGCACCCGCGGACGTCGCAAGCGCGACCGCGAGCGTCGCAAGCGCGCCCGCTGGCGTCGTGCCTCTCCCCCTTCCGCGAGAAAGCGTCGTTCACCGCGCGGTCGGCGGGATCGCCGCAACCTGGCGTGACTTCATCCGCCGCGACGACCTCGGAGCGATCGACCCCGACCTGCCGCCGCGCGAGGAGCCGCGCGTGCGCTCCGCGATGGCCGCAAGCCTGAGTGGACGCGGCGGGGAAGCGGGAACGCGCTCGTCGATTGCCGGACTCGGGAGCGCGTACCTGGCGCTCAACGCGAGCGGGAAGGCTCGCTTCCTCGGGTTGTTGGCGGATTTCGACGTGGACCGCGAGGGACTCGAGCGCGCGATGGACGCGGCGCGCGACGCGGACGACGCCGCCTTCGGGGCGGCGCTCGCCGGCCTGCGGAACGCGACGCGCCCGCCTTGGCTCACGATTCTGCAGCGCCTCAACGCGCTGCCCGAGGGCACAAAATTCCTCGTCGACGTGCGAGCCGATCTGCTCGGACTCGCGCAGCCCAGCCTCGCCGTTCGCCGCATGGAACGCGACCTGGGCGAGCTGCTGGCGTCGTGGTTCGATCTCGGCTTCCTCGAGCTGCGCCGTATCACGTGGGACGCGTCCGCAGCGTTGCTCGAGCGCATCGCCCGCTACGAAGCGGTCCACGAGGTGCGCAGCTGGCTCGACCTCAAGGACCGGCTCGACACCGACCGGCGTTGCTATGCCTACTTGCATCCGGCAATGCCGAACGAGCCGCTGATCTTCGTCGAGGTGGCGCTCGTCCGCGAGATGAGCGATCGCATCGCACCGCTGCTCGACCCGAACGCACCGCGCGGCGAACCGCGGGAAGCGACGACCGCACTGTTTTACTCGATCTCGAACTGTCAGCGCGGCCTGGCGGGCGTCAGCCTCGGCAACGCGCTGATCAAGCGTGTGGTCGAGCACCTCGCCGGCGAGTTTCCGCAGCTCAAGACGTTCGCGACCCTCTCACCGATACCAGGTTTTCGCGCATGGCTCGCCGCGCACGGTGCGGACAACGCGCAGCTCGAAGGAGCACGCGCAGCGGCGGCTGCGCGCCGCTGGCATCGCGACCCGGTCCTCGCCGAAGCGGCGCGCAAGCCACTGTTGCGAGCGTGCGCGCGCTACCTGCTCGAGGAGAAAGCGCCCGATGGTGGCGCGCTCGACGCGGTCGCGCGCTTCCACCTGAGCAACGGCGCGCGCATGGAGCGCCTCGATTGGCTCGCCGATACGTCGCAGCGCGCGCTGCACGAGTCGGCGGGAATGATGATCAACTACGTCTATCGCCGCGGCGAGATCGACGCGAACCACGAAGCATATGCCGGCGCCGGACGCATCGCCGCGTCGAAGGCGCTCCGCGACCTCGCCCGCAGCTGAGCGTCGATCGGCGCCGCGGCCGACGCCCCCGACCTCGCGCCGTACGGGCGTGCCGACGGACGCCGCGGCGCGACCTGGGACGCCGACGACACGCACTGCGGCAAGTGACGTGGTGGGGTTTCCCCTACTACTCGGGGGGCGTCCGCCGGCGTACACTCTGCGTGCAGCGGGCTTCGGCCCGCGTGGGCACACCGCAGCGCGGGTGGTTCGAGCGGAATCCCCGCCTCCAGCAAGAGAGGGTCCCGTGAATTTCCGCCATGCGCTCGCCAGTGCCGCGCTGCTCGCCACGTCCGCGTGTTCGTCGGGCATCTCCCAGACGCCACACGCGCTCGTCCCGGCGGGCAGCGCGAGCTCGTTCGCTGCCGGTGACGCCGCGCCGGGT
>Ga0302324_100017273_pt1 | contig 14313 bp, 12 predicted proteins | sample Palsa_T0_1_FD_201949 | JGI IMG/M metagenome (GOLD analysis project Ga0302324, IMG submission 201949) | Peat permafrost microbial communities from Stordalen Mire near Abisko, Sweden - Palsa_T0_1 | ecosystem: Environmental > Terrestrial > Soil > Palsa > Peat permafrost | place: Sweden: Abisko... | reverse complement strand
ATGCATAATGAAGCAGCCTGGCAGGATTTGCTCCATTGGAATTTTCTGGAATCCACAGAGCTGTTGCTGTATAAGGTCTGTCACGGGCTGCTCCACGAGTACCTCAGGAACGCTCCTAATGAGAGAGCGGCAATCGTGCGGGCCGACTTGATAGTGGTTTCCAAAGAGTGGGCTGACAAGATCGGGAAGGATACTAACCCCACGCGAACAAATATTCATCTCAGAGTGCATCTCGAGCACCTTGCCGTCGGTGATCGTGATTGGGTTCCAGTAAAGCACAGGATCGCCATCATTGATAGTGTATCGCTGTCTTATGAAACGCAAGGACTCCATCGGAATGTCGAAGTAGTCTGTAAGCGGGCTCTAAAGCTGCTTCAGCAGCCCGATTTCGAGGAAAGCTGCGATCTTAGGAGAACTTTCAATATCAGAATCGCTGGTGCACAAAAGGGTCAGGGATTGTATTATGCCGCGCGTTCGCGGCTCATCGGTCTTCTTAAAGAGTCCGGTTCGACACCGGTTCGCTCGCAGACCTTCAAGATAATGACTGCGCTTGGGGATGTTTATCGGCTGACTGGACAACATGAACAGTCTGCTGTCACCTATTCGCGCGCGCTCAAGATGGCGCCGAAGGCCGATCGCGGTCATGCTATCTACCACTTGGCTCGAATCGAGCGGTTATTAGGTAATCATCGGAAGGCCTTCGAGTTGTATCGGAAGGCTGCAAGTAAGATAGCTCCTGAGTCCCATCAATATGCCTTTGCCCTATTCGGAATTGGTGAGGCAGCTCGGCTCATGCGGGATTTTCCAGTTGCGGAGGAAAAGTACAACCAGTCACTGAAACTCTTCCGGAAACTTCTCCATCAGGAAGGTGAGGCGTACGCGCTATGGGGCACAGGCGAAGTAAACAGGTGGCTCGGCAGAACAAAGCTCGCGCTGGCCGATCACAGGAGGTCGGAGGCGATTTGCCTGGAAGTCGGAGACCGCCGAAGCCAGGCCTGGGCGATCATGGGCATCGCCGAGGTGTTCCGCGCAACCGGAAGAACTGAGCAGGCCCAAAGTGAATTCGACCGTGCACTCCACGTCCTGACGGATGGGCGCCGGCATGTAGACCGTGAACCCACTGAAGTCTCACTTGCCCTTCTTGGAATCGCTGCGAGCAAGCGTTTAGCGGGCAAGGCGACAGTAGCCGATTACCAGTATAGCTTGCATGATTATCGGAGGCGAAAAATGTCGTACTACGAGGTCCAGTGCTTAATCGAACTGGCGCTTGCTTCGCGAACCAATCCAAGGAGTTTCTCGAGGTACCTTAATGAAGCCGCGGATATTTGCCGAGCCAAGAAGTATTTGGTCGAACTTGATGAGATCGCCGCAATTCGGTTAAAGCCAAACGCCGAATGGGTACACCAACTTAATCCGGCCTAAGACAGTGGCCGACTCAAGATGATGTCCACTCCACATCCGGATACAACGTTCCCGTCTGGATATCTATCGAAGATGTATTCCGGGGGAGCGCAAAATGTCGAACTGGTGCTACGAGCCATGGCGTCGGACCATGGTCTAGAGAACGAACGTCGCCTCGAAATTAGTCTTGAGAAACCCGCGCGTTTCCTGGTAATGCTTCATTGACCCGTGAGTAAATGCTCGCTCAAGACCGCTGCGCGCCTCCCCAGACCCGTCCCAACGCGAAGCGGCATCTTCGATCGGCAGCTGAAACAGAGCCCCGTATACCTGAGCATCGTAAGCCGTTGAGACTGCACGCCGCAGGCTTTGCCTGACTTGGGTCGCCAATGCGGTTGCCAACTTCCCACACAGCAAGGTGATCGGCCCGACGTGATCGGCCTGACCCAGCAGATTGTCGGCTAATCCCATGGCCGGATGCTCGGACCAGTCGAGTCCCGGACTCGAACGAATACTGACCACGTCCGGAGCCAACTCCCTCGCAATCTCCTCAACACCCTCCTGTATCGGTTTCGAAGCTGTCAAAGCGGTACCCACTTCGAGGATACCCCGACGACTGGTTAAGTGTCCCGAAGAAGAATCCGAATACCTCGAACTGCGTGTCTCCCTTGAGTCCGACGTTCGCCCCGCCACTGCCATGGGAGCGCGCCCACGCCATGGAAATCCTCCACGCTACCTCGCGTCTCCGCCGTTGCGCCCTCGTCGAAGTCTCGACCCCGTGGTGTACAGCGCTGCCACCATCTCGCAGGCCGCCGTTATTCAAGCAACGGTCGATCGTGCCCGTGCCCATGCACGCAGCAACCTCCGCTTCGCCAGCCACGATCTCGCGCGTATCGAGACCAAAAGCCGCCACCAAAGCACATTTCCGACCCGGCTTCCCACCGTGCCACCCCGTTGTTGTAAATTGGAATCTTCGGTCGTCCGGAACATATGTCGGCAAATCTGCCTCAAGCCGAAGCCGACGCCCTGATTGCGCTGGCGAAGCGTCGCGCGGACGATGACGAGCGTAGGTTCCCGCATCCAGGTGAACGTCTCGTGATTCCATTGGTGTCGCTCGACAAGCGGGAGGACTTCCTGCTGGATATTACAAGATCGCAGATTAACGTCACAAAGATCACGCACTAAAACCGGGCTCGCCACGTTGTCATCCTGATGCGTCTCGATATTCAGGGCGCGCCGCACCGCAACCCCGACGGCGAGGTGATTCCGTGTCTTACCGGCGGGCAAGTTCCAGCACCTGAGCGATCTCTACCAAACCTTCGAGGACTTCATGACAGAGTGCAACGTTATCGAAACGCCTAAAATGCAAACGGGGCTGTTCTGATGCTCAGCGATATTCAGGAGTTGCTGGATCGATACACAGCGTGGCTGAAGAACGGTATCAATGTCCGCGAGATGAACGACTGGGTCGAAATCACAACGCCATACGTCGACCGCCATAACGACCAGCTCTATATCTATGCCCGTCGCGAAAACGGCCACTTTCTACTGACAGATGATGGCCACACCATGCAGGATCTTGAAAGCTCCGGCTGCAAGCCTGGGGACGCCGAAGCGGCAGGAACTTCTGAAGATGACGCTGAACGGATTCGGTGTAAAGGTCGACAACGAGCAACTGCAGGTCACGGCCACACCCGAGAATTTCCCGCTGAAAAAACACAGCCTGATCCAGGCGATGCTGGCGGTGAACGATCTCTTCTACCTTGCCGAACCGATCGTCAAGAGCCTTTTCTACGAGGATGTCGTAGCATGGCTGGACGCCAGCGACGTGCGCTACACGCCGAAGGTGAAATTCACGGGAATCAGCGGCTACGACCACCTGTTCGATTTCGTCATCCCGAAATCCCGGCGGGCGCCCGAACGTATCCTGCGGGCGATCAACCGGCCGAGCCGCGCGACGGCCGAGACGTTAATCCATGCCTGGAGCGACACGCGGGAAGTGCGCTCGCCGGAATCGCAGGCTTACGCAATCCTCAATGACAGTGAGCAGGCCGTGCCCGCCGAAGTGCCTGAAGCGCTGGGCGCGTATAAGATCCGCCCGGTAACCTGGAGCCGTCGCGAGGAAGTGAGGGAACGGCTCGCCGCCTAATCGGTCGCCGGGCGATCTGCCCCGGAAAAAATGCAGCGCCGGATATGGAATTCACTGGCCGGATCTGCGAGTCTCCTGCGCGGCGCTCCGGCGGTGGAGCGGGTGGGCCCGCGTGTAGTCATTACGATTGGCGGACCATATACGCGTTCGCGCCGCTTGCCGCATTGGCGTTCCAGACTGTACGGCCGCCATCGGCTACACCAGGACCGTTGACAGCGATCAGTCCCGCCCCATTGAGCGTGGTAGGCCCTGCGACGTAGGTTCCGGCCCGAAAAGAGGATGAAATCAGAACCGGCGCCAGCGTGGTCTGCGGCGAGCCGGACGCTACTGTGAGATTGCGTGTCGCATCCGGACTGAGCTGCAAGGTCAGGTTGACATAAACGGTCACTCCCGCGACGGTCACAACCGGCACCTGACTCGCGGTAATTGTATTGCCCGCGCCCACGATTGTGGCGTTCTGAAGAAGAGCGTATGGAGACGTCTGCGCCTGAAGCGCACCGGCCGCCAGCCCGAGCAGGCAACATAGAGAGATCGCCCGAAGGCGCTGTGAGATCGACTTTAGTTTTCGCATTTTTCTTCCCTTCACGCCGCAATACGCATTAACACCGCCGAAACTATCACGAAAATGCATGACAGTTTTTGCGTGACATTCACGTATTGCGGAGTGAAGAGAAGAAAAACATGATTCAACGCGGAAGAATCCTGAGAGACACGAACGCCGGTCCGGGGCTCCTGTCCCTCGACGGCAGACAATACTCCTTCGTCCTTGAAGGAATGTGGCGGTCCGAAGTGCCGCCTAAAACCGGGATGGTCGTAGAAGTCGTCCTGAACTCGGCGGACAGCGTAGAATCGGTCCGGAGCGTTCCGGAGAACGAGCTCGCAAAAGAACAGGCTCAAAAAGCATTGCGCGAGGGCGGCGCGATCGCCTCCCGTGTTAAAGAGACTTTGGGCCTGCCGAACCTGATCGCACTGGGGAGCCTGGTCGTGGGTTGGTTCTTCCTCTCCACGATCGTGATCGGCAGAGAAGCCTTCAGCGCTCACATCACCTTCTGGCAGTTGCTCGGGTATATGGGCAAGCTTCAGGCTCTCCGCAGCCTCAATATGCAGGACCTGACTTCGACCGGCATCGGGACGTATGGTCTGCTCGCGCTCGTCTCTTTGGCGGGACCTTTTCTGGCTTTCCTCTGGAAGGATCGCCGGGCGGCCCTGGGCGGCTTACTTCCGCTTGTCCTGATGCTTCTCATCGGGATTCTGTTGAAGACTGGACTGAATCAGGCGGCGCACCAGTTCGCCGGCGCTTTTGGAACGGGACCGGTGGCCAACATGATGGCGAATCAGGCCATCGCCTCGTTCCTGGACGAGTTCAGCATGGGCGCGGGAGCTTACATTTCACTCCTTGCGACCGGCTATTTCGCCTTCGTCGCCGTCAAGAAATACCTGGTGGCGAGCGCATGATTGGCGAATCCCCAGATAAAAGATAAAGGAAGGAATTCTATGACACGTATCAGCATGAGACTGCCGGGCATACTGGCTCTTCTGCCATTCGCTTTGGCCCTGAACGGCTGCGCCAGCAAAGCGCCCGCAAGCCCGTTCGAGCAGACCTTGACCGACGCAGGCGTGAAGAGTCTTTGCGCCAATCTGTCCCAGCGCGGCTGCGAGCAGAAAGTAGCCGAGATTCAGGCGAAGAAGCAGAAAGACCTGACGGAGCAGGCCGAAAAGGATCGTGTTGGGAAGTTGCCGCACGCGGACCCCGGCGTACCCGATTCTCAGTATGTGGAGTTGAACGGCGGATATCAGCTCGCGACCTTGTTCTACGCGCTTTCCGGGATGCCGCCGGACTTCGAAGCACTGGCCTCGGCGGCGTCGGAAGAGTATCGCGGCGCAGGTGACGAATTCCGCAAACGCGACCTTCTTCAGGCGCTCCGCCCCAAGATGGAAGAATTGATCGCTACGTTCAGGGACCCCAAGAACCGGTACTTCATCATGGAGGAATCCGGCCTTCCGATTCAGCATTACGATTTCAAGACATCTTCGTTTCCGGTGAACTTCAATGTCGGTCCTACTGCCTACAACTTCTTCAACGATGCCCCGAAGTACCATCTCTCGTACAACAACGGAAGTGACTTCCTGCGCTTCCCGGTCGCAGACGAGCAGCGGGCGAAGGATATCGAGGCTATGGTCTCGAAGTATGAACTGCAGAGCGGCCAGGCCAGGCTTTATGTTTTTGTTCAGGAAGCGGATACCACTAACAATCAGCTCAAGGCGCAGATCGTGCGGGTGGTTCTCAAGGACCGAAAGCACGCCGAGATCGGCAGGTACTAATGTACTGTCCAGGAAATAGCCAGACACCTGAGCCGGGACGCTCTCCGCCGCGTGGCGCCAAGGCTTCCGCCTTGTCTCGGATGGGCCTGCGGCCCACGAACGGCCATGAAAACGTAGGTAGGACAGGCCGTTTGGCCTGTCTAAGTCTAAGTGTGTGGTAAGGCGCGCGCCTGCCCGCTCGGCGTCCCTGGATTGCCGCGGGGGAGACGTGGTTCGAGCTGGAGTCGGAGCCTCCGGCCGTGCGCGAGCGGAATGGTCGCTTCGTGCGCGCCGCCGACGTAACCCTGACGGATAGATAGAGGAGAGAAAGTCACGATGCAACCAATATTCACCACGCAGGATCGACCGGGACTCAGGATGCAGCCTCTTCCCGCCATTAGTAAATAAAACCGGACAGAGATATGAAAAATAGAACGCTTTTAGCAATCGCATTAGAGATCGGCTTCGCGGGTGTCCTCGCGGTCGCGCAGACGGCAGCCCCGCCAGCCGGTCAACCCACAGGCCCACCGCCGGCGGCAAAACCGGCCGCACCGAAACCCGTCGTAAGGAAACCACCGACTCAGGTGGATTCGGTGATCCAGCTGGCCAAAGCCGGGATGTCGGAAACCTTCATCATTAAATATCTTCAAAAGAACAATAAACCGGCCGATCTGACTCCGACGGATATGGTCAAGCTTAAAGAAGGCGGTGTATCCGAGACCGTGATCGGCGTCATGATGGACCCGGCTTCGGCATCCGCTCCTCCGGCTGAAGTTCCCGTACCCCAGCCGATTCCAGTCGCCGTCAACACACCTCCTCCCGCGCCGCCAAGCCCGGATGTTCAAGGCGACTGGCGGGGAATATTGACCACAACCGGGACCGGAGTTCCCATAGTCTTTCACCTTGGCCCGGGTGTGCGGGCACTGCGGACAGCCCCAAACAAAAGGCTCTCGGGATGCCGGTGCAGTATTCCATGAGTGGCAGTCAGGCCACCATCAACGTTCCTTCCGTCGGCGCGACGTATATCGCGAGCGTCAACGCGTCTCAGATGAGCGGTACGTTTTCACAAAACGGACTAACTTTTCCGCTGACGCTTACCCTTGGCGGACCTGCCGAAGAAGCCCCAACTCCCAAACCGGCACGAGTGGTTGCGAGCGGGGATTGGAAAGGCGCGATCGAGGATAAAATTCAGCAAGCATATCCTGTGACGCAGTTCACCGGCGACAAGACGGACATCGTTACCACAGGGGCCGTCCTGATGCTGAAGAAGAACGGCCTCGTTTTGTACGCGGGAGATGCTTTGGCAACAGCAAACACATACCGGGCCGGAAAAATCACGCAGAACCTACTGGGAGCGTTTCAAAGGAACACAACCGACGGCACCGTTAGAACTTTTGTCAAGGGCGAAAAGTTCTGGATTACGCAAATCGATGCAAAAGACGACGGCCTCTTTTTGCAATTTATCAGCGATCCATTGCCCGACAACCGGTATCACGGCACGCTTAAGTTTCCCTGGGGCAAGAACACGCGCCCTCCGGCAGAGGAAATATCCGCGTTGGTTGCCGAAGTCGTGCAGAACGTAGGTACTCCGCCGGCTCAGCCGGAGCCTGCTCAGAAGCAGATGACTCCGATCCAGCCGCCTCCGCCGCCCGACCCGGCATTGGCGCCGATCGCACCGCCCCCTCCCCCGCCCGTGACTCTCGCGGTGGGCCAAACCAGGGAACAGGCGATTGCGGCGATGGGGCAGCCCGAGAAAATCGCCAATGTGGGCACGAAACAGATTCTGTATTTCAAGAATCTCAAAGTAACTCTGGTTGGCGGGAAAGTTACCGTCATCGAATAGCAAATTGGATCGGTAACGAGGGAGAAAGAGAAAAGCCATGATACGAAGAGCGTTTTCCGAATCGCGCCTTGTTCGGGTGGTCCTGGCGGCGAGTCTGATTTGCATCGGCGCCTCCGCCTCGGGAACCAAGTCCCCGGCGCCGGCCGCGAAACCCGCCAGTGCTCCCGCCAAGCCAGCGGCGCCCGCCGCGAAGCCGGCAAGTGGTGGGACCGCCCCAGGCGCCCCCGGCGCGCGTGGAGCAACAACTCACGGCCCTACGACCGGCGGTGCGACGACCCACGGCCCGACAACTGGCGGTGCGACAACTCACGGCCCTACGACCGGCGGCGCGACGACGCATGGCCCGGCCGCAGGGAATCCGGGCGGTGGAGGCCGGGGAACCGGCTCTGCTATCAGCCATCCGGCCCCCGCCGGCAGTCACACAACACACGCGCCGAACGGCGCGGATGTCCAAACGCGGGCTAATGGCACGCGGAGCGATCTGCATGATCCCAAACGCGGGATGGACGTACACCGCAACCTTAACGGTAACCGCGTCACGCGAGTGGAACGGCCGGACCATTCGCGCATCGTATCCGAACGCGGCGGCCGCGGATATTACCAGCGCCCGTACGCCTTCCGCGGGCACGAGTTCGAACACCGGACTTACTACGCCCACGGACGCGCCTACGATCGTTTTTACCGGCCCTACGGTTTCCGCGGGGTAGCGCTTGAGGTTTACGCTCCGGCGCGCTATTATCCGCTCGGCTATTACGGCTGGGTCTACAACCCGTGGATGGCTCCTGTACCGTTCGCCTGGGGTTTCGCCGCTAGTCCCTGGTACGGATACTACGGCGTCTATTTCACACCCCAGCCCGTCTACCCGAGCGCTTCGTACTGGCTGACCGACTACATGATTTCGAACTCGCTGCAGAATGCTTACCAGGCTGGCGTCGATGCCGGCCAGCAGATGCAGCCGCTGCAGGCCGGACCGACGCCCCCGACGCCCGACGTCAAATCTCAGATATCGGCTGAGGTGCAACTGCAGATCGCCCTGGAGAATCAGGAAGCGCAGGCCACCGCGCAGAATCAGGATGTGAACCCGCAGTCAAGCGGCATCGCAAGAATGCTGGGTGACGGCGCCAGCCATGTTTTTGTGGTCGGCCACGATCTCGACCTGGTCAACAGCGCCGGTCAGGAATGCATGGTGACACCCGGCGATGTCCTTCAGCTTCGTGCCCCGCAGCCTGCAACCGGCGGCACCGTAAGCCTGCTGGTACTGGCGAGTAAAGGCGGTCAGGAATGCGGGAAAGCCTCCACCGTGTCGGTAGCGCTCAACGATCTGCAGGATATGCAGAACCACATGCGCGAGACAATTGACCAGGGACTCGGCGAGCTGCAGGCAAAACAGGGTAAGGGCGGGCTGCCCGCGGAACCTGTGACCGCCGCGGGAGCGGCGACGGCCGCCCCGTTCACACAGGGTGCGCCGCCGCCCGATCCGAACATCGCAGCCGAAATCGCCCAGCAGGCGCAGGAGGCGGACCGGGCCGAAGCCGAGGCTGGCCAGACTGCTCAGGTCAAATCTGGCGGACCATCCGACTCACCTGCGGCCCCTCCCAAGGAAGTGTCGCTCGGGATGACCCAGCAGGAAGTGACGAGTATTCTCGGAGCGCCCAGGAGCATCGTCACCGTGACAGCCCTCAAGAAGATGTTCGTGTACGCGGATATGAAAGTGACCTTCAACTCCGGAAGAGTAGCAGATATTCAGTAACGTTGACATAAACGGTTACTCCCCGCGGCGGTTACACTCACCGCAATACGCATTCACACCGCCGGAACGATCACGAAAATGCATGAGAGTTTTCGCATGACATTCACGTATTGCGGAGCGAAGGCTCGCTCAATCGAGCCTGATGAGCAGGAGAACGAGGAGGCACTTTGGCAATTTTAGCGATTAAGGGGCGCATGACCTATATAGGGATGCAGACCAAAACATCGGTCAACCGGGATAACAAGAAAGACTACTGGGTCGCCGAGACTATGAAGTTCGAGCAGGCCGACGGTCACGAGGTTTTGCTCGAGCGGATTTCTATCGATCCCGTGGCCATGCCGGAATTGTTCAAGAGGCGGCAATAATTACAACTATGCATCCCGTATCTCCGGAATCGCGAAGAAACTAAGAATAAGAGCGATCGTTCTGTTTGTCTTTGGTGTTCTTACACTATCTGCGTTGTTCGGTATCGGGATGCTTTATGCGGCGTATGTAGTGAATCGCATAGCGACGCTGGGCCCGGAGGCAGGACGGATTACCGACCCGCAACTTCGTCAACTCCTTGCATGAGGCCATCCGGGTTCAACTACCTGAGACTGGCCGTTATCGATGAGCGGTAAAACAGGAGATCTTGAGAATGAGTCGCGAAATTCCTTCCCAACTGAGCAATTTTCGCACGGTTCGCTCAATCGGAAAATCAGTTTCCTCGCCATTGACGGTAAGGTGGCGGCAGACAAGATATGGAGCGAAACCCACGTCACTTCCAGTGGTGGCGGAGGCACTCTCCACGACGGCTCAGGCTATATAAGCGCGGCCCAGGTATCGAGCAGGGTAGCCACGAAACGGGAAATATGGATTCGTCCGGCCACGGGCCCCGAGGTGAACTTGATCACAGGGTTCGACGTAAGAGTCAATTCAGGGCACGATGTCTCGGTAATATACTGTGGGGCAGACAAAGACTGGACGCCCATTGCGCTCGTGAACCGCACGACCAGCTATTGGCACACGATCCGGGGCACTTTCGAGGAGTTCTTCCTCAGGCGGTATGGTCGACGGTTTGGCGCGGGAAGCAGGTTCTTGTTGGTGCTCTGCGTGGTAGCTATCCTCTTTAGCGTCGCCGCATTGCTGGTGCGGAGCCTGAGTTTAATCGGCATTGTGGTCGGTGGCGGCGCCGTCCGGTATCTCGCCGACGGACTCCAAACTCGTCAGGGCTCTCGAAAAGGGTCGACCGCCTTCGATGAGCATTGCAAGATCGTCTGTCAGGGGATGTTCTGAAGAACTCGTTTAACGGACGGTCGTTGCGCCCATTGCGCGGGAGGGTTTGTCACCCTTTTTGAGCGCGGATTCTTCTTCGGTGAGGTCTTTGAGCGCAGCCTGGACGAAGGCGTCGCTCGGGGTAGTCTGCCTGGAAAGAATGCTGTAGCCTAGGGCGCTTTCCCCATGGGCGGCTGAATACTTCTTCTCACGCATTAGGACGTGTCCCAGTTTCACGTGGACATCACCTGTTTCAATATGATTCGCTCCCTGAGCGCCGAGGTAGATCTCAAGGGCCTGGCGCAGCAGGGCTTCCGCGCCTGTCAGATCACGGCGCTTGTTGGCGATGTTGGCCAGATTGGAGAGGGCGGCTCCAACGTAGATATGCCGGTCTCCGAACAGCTTTCGATCGATGACGAGCTCTCGCTCGAAATCGCGCTCGGCCTCGGGGTAATCGTCCAAGTTGAGCGCGATATTCCCCAGTTCATTCAGAGCCGACGCAACGGTTTGATGAACGGGACCGTGAGTGGCTTCCTGGATTGCCAGCACACGGTTCAGCAGTAATTTGGCTTCGTCGTTCTTGTTCTCCAGTTGCAACACCTGAGCCAGAGTCTTCATGGCCGATGCTGTAACCGGGTTGGCAGGGCCGTACCAGGATTGGTCGATGGAGACACCGGTGCGGCAGTGAGTCTCAGCTTCCGGGTACTTAGCCTGCTCCATCGCAATACTGCAAATTTGAAGTTCATCCTCGGCGACTGCGGGATGCACCGCCCCGTACATCGACCTGTCCAACGAAAGCGCCTGCCTGACGTAGACACCCGATCGGCCGTAATCGCCTGCGTAAAAATACGCGCTCGATAATTGGAAAAGCCCCTTGGCTCGGTCTGTGTCCAGGCTGCCCGCGGTTTGTTGCATGCGGATAACCGGCTCTAAAATCTGCACGGCCGCGGGGTAAGATCCACGTTCCATAATGACGTGCCCCAGCCCAACCTTCCCTCGCAGAACTGCCGGGTCGCGGGCCGGCAGCAGTTTCTCCAGGGTTTCCAGTCCCGCCCGAATCTCCTTTTCGGCCTTCTCGAATTGGTCCAGATCGGCGTGAACCAGTCCCAGCGCAATCTGACTCTCCGCGGCCTGAGCAGTAATCGGCGCGAACGGCGGTGTGCGCAGCAGCAATGCCGCCTTGAGACTTTCTTCGGCCTTGCCGAAATCGCCCAGTCCCTGGTATGCCAACCCAAGGGTGGTGTAGAGTTCTGCCTGCCCGGAAGGATCGCCTTTTAGCGACTGAGTCTGCATTGCGCCTCTGTCGAGAATCTCCATAACCTTCAGATCTTTCGAAGGTCCGGCATCGCTACCGCCGCTGTCGAACAGACTCAGGGTGAACTTCAGCAGGCGTTCCGCCCGCGCGGCTTCTCCGAGGGCGGATTGCTGCTCCTGATTCAGCCGCCAGAAAAATGCGCCGGTTACTGACGCCAGAATGACCAGCGCCGCCGCCGTCCCCAAAATGGCGTTCCGATGACGCCGGAAAAATTTGCCTGTCCGGTACTGCCAGCTATCGGGTCTCGCCATCAATGGTTCATTGTTGAGAAACGCATCGATATCGCGAATCAATGCATCGGCGGACGCGTAGCGCCTTTCCGGGTCTTTCCGCATCGCCTTCAGGCACATCACATCGAGATCGGCCCATTCCGCCCTGGTGACCGGCGCGAGCGGCGCGGGCGCGTTCACTCGGATCAGAGCCGAGGGCGCTGCGGGTTCCTGCTCGGTAATCAACCGAAATGCCTCGACGGGAGTGGTTTGCGTGAGGTCGAAAGGCAACTGTCCGGTCAGCAGTTCGTAGAGAGCGACTCCAAGTGAGTAGATATCGGTATGCAAGCCCGGGCGCTCGCCCCTGATCTGCTCGGGCGCGGCGTACGCCGGCGTCATCATCCGGAAGCCTGTCCTGGTGTGGTCGGAGCCAGTATCCGCGATTTCCATCTGCTTCGCGATGCCAAAGTCGAGCAACTTTACCCGCCCGTCCGGGGTAACCAGGATGTTCGACGGCTTGATATCCCGATGCACGATAGCCTGGCTATGGGAGTAGCGGACCGCTTCACAAAGCTGTCGAAAGAGTCTCATCCGCTCTGTAAGAGCGCAGTCGTGAGCCGCGCAATACTGATTCAGCGGGATGCCATCGACGTACTCCATCGCGAACCAGGGCGTCCCTTCGTCGGTAAAGCCGGAATCGTGGAGACTCGCGATGAGCGGGTGGGTCAGTCGCGCGAGAATTTTCTGCTCGGCGGCGAATCGCTCCCTGCGTTCCGAGGAGATCCATGCATCGCGCAGCACCTTCAGGGCGACAATCGAGCCAACATCCGCGCGGCGTGCCAAAAACACCACGCCCGCACCTCCCTCCCCAAGCAGGCGGATCGGACAATAGGGCCCAAATGTCTGCTGGACGATGGACTCGTGCGTCTCGGCTTCGAAAATCCCGGCGATCTGACTCAGACTGCCATCCAGAATTGGGGCGACATTCGCGTCCAGTTCCAGCAGGGAACGGAGTTCGTCCCGCATCGGTATGTCTTCGCCGCACGCCTCCGCGAGTATCCGTTCCCTTTCAAGCGGCGGTTCACCCACAGCCGCATGAAAGATCTGCTGCGCGGCCTCCCAACGCTTATCCGGCATGGGTGAGCCGTTTCATTCTACTGTGGTCCGGAGTGAAGTGCGCATCTGGGACGAAAGCCATGCACGGGCAAACCGCCATTCGCGGTGAACGGTGGATTCCGAAATCTGCAGCATGGCGGCGATTTCACTTACCTCCATCCCGCCGAAGAAGCGGCTCTCGACTACCTGGGCCTGCCGTGCGTCCCTTCGCGCAAGCTCGTTCAGGGCGTCGTCAAGCGCCAGCACGTCCGCGCCGACCGAAACTGTCGACGCCATCTCTTCGCTGAAGGTCACGACCAGAAGCAGATGGTCCCCGCCTCTCTTTTGCGAGAGACTCCGGCGGGCATAATCGACCAGGACCTGACGCATGGCGCGGGCAGCGACACGCTTGAAATGAAGCAGATCCTGAAATCTCAAGTCGGGCGCTGACGCCATCTTGATCCACGCCTCATTTACCAACGCCGTGGGGTTGAGTGTTCTTGGGCCGTTGGACCGATTCACTGCGGCTGCGAGTCGGCGCAGTTCCCCATACGCATGTGAAAAGAGCCAGTCCATTGCGGGCTCCCCAACAAATATCGCCGTATCTTCCAATTGGCTCCCCCTCCGAAAAAACTCGAACGCCCGCGACAGTTCTCCTCCGCCTTTTACGTTTAGCAGAATGAGAACGTACTCTGGCGCCAAATGTTACCCCCCCCAAATTATGTAATAAGATACACATTATTAGTATATGACGGAATAAATTGTATATTGTAATTCTCTTGTCTGCGGCGCAACTCTCCCGGCTGGAATCTATATCGGCAAGTTCATAGGCGCGGCTGGCGGGCGTCGCCAAGCCGGTGCATCCGCATTCGTTCCGCCACGCTTTTGCAACGCATCTGCTGGACGACGGGGCCAGGCTGCCTGTCATACAGGCACTGCTCGGCCACGCGAACCTGAAGACTACGGCACGCTATCTTCATGTCGCCGACATTACCGTTC
>Ga0302324_100017270_pt1 | contig 14314 bp, 16 predicted proteins | sample Palsa_T0_1_FD_201949 | JGI IMG/M metagenome (GOLD analysis project Ga0302324, IMG submission 201949) | Peat permafrost microbial communities from Stordalen Mire near Abisko, Sweden - Palsa_T0_1 | ecosystem: Environmental > Terrestrial > Soil > Palsa > Peat permafrost | place: Sweden: Abisko... | reverse complement strand
ATACGAAGGGAAGCTCAAGCTAGACGTAGCAAAACTTGCGCAGGAGGTCGCCCAGCACGCGTATTCAGGGCGGATAGAGGAAGACTACATGAGCGGCATCCGGAGCGGAGTCAACGGTACCCCCACGTTCTACATCAACGGCGTGAGGTACGACGGCTATCCGGGGCACGTTCAGCTGACGGAAGCCCTGAAACAAGCGGCCAAGGCTACGAGCTGACGCTCGGGCTAATACAGAAATCCGTCAGAAGAAGCATGGGCGCTATGCGGGTTCTTTGTCCGTGTCGCCGGGCTGCGCTCGAACCTTCTTGACGGGCTGTTTCTTGAGCCAGCTTTCGTAGCCGTCGAGTACTTCTGCTTCCTTCTGCTCTAACGTCTTCTCTTTCTTCTTCGGCATGGCTATCCTACTTCTTCTTTGACGACTTTGGCTTTAGAGATTTTGGCTTTGGAGCCTTTGTGCTTACCTTGGCCAGGATCCTGGCGAGCGTGGCCTCCTGCCTGGCGTTGCTCCTAGCCGCGTCCTTTGCGATCTTGCCCTTCAGGTCGGCGAGCTCTTTCCGTAAGGTCTCGACCTGCTTCTCCAGCTTCTTCGCGCTCGCGTCGTGGCTCTTCCTGAGACCCCCGACGTCCTTGGCTACCGACTGGGCGGCCAGATCACTCCGGAGCGCCGCCACTTGCTTCTCTAGCTTCTTGACGCTAAACTCATGACTCCTTCGGAAATTCCCGATGTCTGATGAAAGCGTCTGGATGTTCTCCCTTACTATCTTGAGCTGGGTGCGTCTTCCCTCCGCTTGTGGCGCCTCCTGACTCGGCATATCTACCCCGGGCGCCTGTGTGGCTCCCTGGCTCATCTCCGCTGACGGCATGCTTCCGCCGGTGCTGCTATCTTCAGAACCCCCGCTCCCACTCGTGTCAGACAACTTGCTGTTTTAGTCGGCGCCGTTTCTAATTAAGCTTTGTTTAGCCGCCGGAGTTCAATTATCTCTTCCCTCAGCGGCGAGGTGTCCACCGTCTTGAGCGTCGCGGTAAGTTCTGGAATACACGCTTAGCCCTTGGCGTAGGTCAGACCTTCCACCCTCACTGCGTAACCGTCGATCTTCTTCATCCTGTCAGCCACGTTGGGTTGGGCCCATAGCTCGACAGGGTCCATGTAATCAAAGTCAAACTCGACTATATTACCGCACCTGCACCGCGTGCCCCAGAGCTTCTCCGCGACCCGCCTCGCCTTCTCGGCCGAGGCCATGAACATGTTCAGGCACCTGGGGCACTCTAGGACGACGTTGTTCATTCAGTCTTCACACGTCTTGCATCTCTTCGGTGGGAGGAAATGCATCACGCCGATGCTATCGTGGATAACCTCGTAGTCGGTTGGATCGAGCTTCCTTCCAGGTTCTTTCTTCTTCTCGGTCATTGATGAGAAAAATTACGCCTGATGCTATAATCTCAGGAGGGGACTGAAAGTGAGCATGAGGGGAGAGGAGGCTGAAAGTAAGGAGCTCCCTTCTTACTAGAAGGGATAGAACTTCGGGATCGCCACACCGAACACGCTGATGAGGATGATATCCATGATCACCAGCACACCCCACCCCACGATCGCGATTGCGGCCCCGCCCAAGAAGCTCGTATCGAAAGAGTCGCTGTACACGGCGACCCATGCGACGAGGGCGAGTATGAACGAGATTGCTAGCGCCAGATCCGGCGCGATAATGTAGGTGAGCAGGAAAGTTCCGCCGAAGAGAATTATGATGTAGACGATGCCCCCTCCGAGGGTCGCGACCATGGCATCGCCATATTCGCCCTTGCCGTCAGTGATGAGCTTGCCTGCGATGTACACCGGGAAAGAGACGATAACCCAGAGGATTATCAGAGCAACTGCGAGGATCAGCACGCCGGTCAACGTAGAAGGGATGATGAACCCTGCAAGAGTGGTCATATCTATCGGTGATGGCTCGTTCCCGCGGTATATCCCGTGATTGCAAGAATGATACTGCACCATCACACAGAACATTTTCCAAGCTCGAAAAGGGGGCACCTTGTGTAGGGTTCCTTCCTAAGCTTCATCTATAAGATTCATCTAAACAGGAACCGGACATGGACCCCAGTTCCTGGTATCTCAGGGCGTTCTTCGGGGCGAAGGGATTGCAGTCCGCCGAGCTAGACTCTCTGGCGGAGAGGATGGGCGTTATGCCTCTGCTTAGCAGCGATCCGCTGAACAGATACCTCCTCACGAGGGCAAAGAACGTCACTGCGCTGAGTCTGGGGAACAAAATCGTCTTCGGCCGCTCATATTACGAGCGTCTCACAGACGAGCAGCGGCTCGCCGTTGGCGCTCACGAGCTTGGCCACATATTGGAAGAAGACAAGGGCCGGTTGAACATCGCGTGGTCGACGTTGGCGGCATCGTCAGCATTGACCGTGGCAAGCTTTCTCGCTCTTCATTCGGTACTCCTCGCGGAGTCAGTGTTCTGCCTCTCCTTCCTTGGAGCGATGCGCGTCCTTTCTTCCAGAGAGGTGGAAAGGGGGAGACTCCAAGAGCTCAAGTGCGACAATCTGGCCACCTCCTTCGTGGGCGGCGAGCCGATGATAGCGTCGCTTCGCATTGCCATCTCAATCCGAAATCAAAAGTCTGGCCGCAGGTTCTTGCGGAGACTCAACAAGAGCCCGGTCTCGGCAGTCGAAGAACGAATCAGTGCGATAAACGCGTTCAGTCAGAAGTGAATACTAGTCTTAGCGGCTCAGTACCCGGCAGCCCTTTTCCTTGATAGGGCCGAAGAAGCCACCTTGGTATTGTGAGTGAGACCACAGCGTTCGACGTGCCTAGCATAATGGCTCTCGCTGATGAGCTTATGGCACTTCGGGCATATCGGCATGGCTTGAAAACGGCTGAGCCCGTATAGGATTTTCGACGAATGTTCTATCATCTCCGCCTTCTGACGCCATGCTCTCCCGAGAGCATGGGGCATTCAACGAAAGCGAAGCTCTCGGGCTTCTAGGAAGAGCACCTGCGGTATAGAGAAGTTGAAAAGCCTCGCTCAGCATCATATCTGGGAGAATGAACGCGAGAAGGGCCCGCCTCTTCGTAAGCAGCACTAGCCTCAGCTTGACAGCGGTCGCGGCCGCCATCTGCACGTACTATTTGCTGATCGAGCATTCGTCTACAGGCGCTTCCTGGAGCGCCGAGGTGACAGCGGCCAGAGCATTCTTGCAGGCGGCGGCCTGGGTTCGCCTGCTAATTGTATTCGGGGTTCTGTCTCTTTTCACCTATCCCTTTGCCCGGTTGGCGGGGCGGACGCTGCTTGAGAGCTCGGGGCTGATCTCCAGAGACTGGAAGAAAGCCGCGGCGGCATGGTCGTTCGTGGTAAGTTGTAGCCTCCTCGCTCTGGTCGCCGTCTTGAATTACTACGCGAATGCTGCTGACTGGGCCATCCGGTCCGACTTGCTCCAGCTGATACTCTTCCTCGGTCTATCGCATTTCAACAACGCAATCTATCAACCGGTCGGAATAATTACCAGCGCGAGCGAGATTGCGAAATGGTTCGCAATATTCCTCGCCATCACTGTGGCGTCGCTACTCTGCATCAGAGTTCGCCTTGGACTAAAGAAAGCCCTCGTTGATTCCATCGGAGCGCTTCTTGTCTGCCTCTTCCTTTACGAAGCGGGCTTGGTTCTTCTGTCCTCGAATTTCGACGACGTCTGGGTGACTGCGCTCCAGGCGGGCACCTGGTTCCAGTGGTTCAGTAATGTGGACCTTCTCTATGTCTCGGCTTCGGGAGTCGCCGCACTCGCCCTGGTGAGGTTGACGAGTAAGATCAGGTCAGGGCCGTCGCGGGACATCCCCCTTTCAGGCTGATTTCCTCTTTGATTTCTGTTTGTTCACTGTGGCGTAGCCGATCCGTTCCGCATCCTTCTCGGACTTGCCACGCTCCTCCTCGGACACCATGATGTGCTTTGCCTCCCTGTCCTCCTTCTCAGTGAATCTGTGTTTGCTTCCAGGCATGTTACTGTCAGCCTAAGGTTTCGTGTATTCGTTTAATAGGGCTGAGGATGATTGTTCTCGTTGTCTGCGGTATTTTCGATTCCATACCGGAAGAAGCCTTCAGAAGTTTCCTCAATAGTAATTTTTCCGGATTGACTTAAGCCAATCGCGTCATATGCTGGTGTTGTCGTCTAACGTCTCTGTTCAGCGCGGGGGGTCGACCTTTGTCATTGGGCTCGTCATGATAATGCTGCTATCTTTGGCTTCCTTGGCGGCATTTCCTCTCACAACCGCTAACGCCGCGACCCAGTCGCAGCTCACCGTCACGAGCCAGAACCTCACCGGCAGCACAATCCAGGGATACTATACCGTTCTTTACGAGAGTGGCAGCACTGTTGCCACTGGCTTCACGCCTGCAACGTTTGCGCTTAGCGACGGGCAGTCTTACACAATCCAAGTCGACAACTATGGTTCATGCACCTTCGACCACTGGTCGGACACGGGCAGCACGAGTCCGTTGAGGTCGATCTCCATAGAGAGCGCCGCACAGATCACGGCGGTCTTCAATTGCGGCGGTAGCAGTAGCGGCAGCGGTTCCAGCGTCACCGTGAATTCCATAGCGCAGAATGGGACGGCTCTTTCGGGCTTCTACGTAGCCCTGCTCGAGGGCGGCAACGTGGTGTCAACCGGGTTCACCAGCACCACGATGTCTACGACGGCGGGCGCTTCCTACAGCGTGCAGGCGGACAGCTATGGTAGCTGTACGTTCAGCCAGTGGTCCAACGGCGTGAAGACAAATCCGACACCGTTCACAGCGGCGAGCGGGACGACCGCGCTCACTGCGGTCTATAATTGCGGAGGCAGCGTTTCAGAGAGCGGAGCAGGTCCCGGGACTATAACCATCTACGACCACAGGATATCCGCAGGATACTGGGCTCCTTGCTTCGCAGCTACATGCTCTAACCCTACGGCTTCCTGTGACACAATGTGTGCAGGCCCCGGAGCCGCGATGTGGGTAGTGCTGTACAACTCGACCGGAGGCGTGGTCGCGACCGGCTTCTCGAACGAGGGCGGCCTCACCTTCAGCGGTCTGAACCCTTCGGCTACTTACTACGTCTATCCGGCAGACTGCGACCTGTGCCACGGGTCAACGCATGATGTGTTGTTCGCCTACTGGGGAGACAACAGCACCTCGACCAGGCCTCTAGCGGTGATGGCCAATGGTACCTACGTTGATGCTTGGTACGACTGCACGAACGGGTGCACCGGCGGCGTATAGAAAACAAAGGTCCAAGAATCCACCTGGGCTTTCCCAGTTACCGACTCATGTTGGCCGTCCCGGCCTTCGGGAGGCAGCCCTCGGTCGCATTCGAGGTCGTGAGGGCGCCGAGGTTTTGCAAATTGATGCCTTCCTACGGTTATAAGCCCGGGGCCTGCTACATCGCATAGTCTTGAGAAAGGCGACCCGAGTCGAATCCAAGGCGACTATTCCCTTCCCCGAGAAAAGGAGGAGTCGCCTCGCGGCCGTAATCAGGGCGATAGAGAGTGTGGGACCTGACATGACCAAGGTCTCCAAGTCGCTGGGTGAGCCGAAGGCAAAGGTAAGCCGTATCTTCCGTTCTGAGATCCAGAAGTACGGATATCCTGTGCTTGCCCGTTCCAACCGCGCTTCTCTGGGACTAAGTGGGATGTTTCTTGCCATGGTCGACATCGCTCCCGAGTACTTGCCCACGGCCCACGATGTGTTTGACGGGATGGACGACCACTGGTTCCTCGCGGGCTACGCGAGAACGATGCCGGAGGGCAGATTCATTCTCAGCTTCAGTCTGCCCGACGAGCACGCCGACGAATTCCCCCGATTGATGGACCGCATTAAGAAAGCGGGCTTGGTAAGCGACGTCTACCAGACCTTTGAGTTCTCTAGACGAACCTTCAGACCCATGAGCGTTGAAAACTTCGATTTCAGGACGGGGAGGTGGGAATTCGACTGGAGTCGGGCTTCCTCATCTAAGTTGGAGCTTCAGCCAAAGACGCGTCGGCAGCAGTTCGACTCGATGGATCTTTCCGTCCTCATGCACATGCTGCTGAATTCCGGTACTCCAATCGATGAAATCGCCAATCGCCTTAGGATAGATGCTGCGACCGCGCATCTACACGCACGACACATCGAAGAGAAGCATCTGATTGAAAATTACGGGATATACTGGATGAAGACGCACCTCGATGAAGCGACCGGGATGCCCCGGAGACCCCGCCACACGTTCGTGTCAAACAGCATAGGGATTCGGAAGGCAACTCCCAGGAACAGCAGGAGCTCCATGAAAAGATCAGTTCGATCCCGTTCCTGTGGGCTGAACTTACCGGAGACGACTACTTTGCAGAGATCACCCTTCCTCTCGAGCAGCTGGTCGAGGGACACTCTTTCCTCAGAGAGGCCTTGTCGCCTGTCTCGAAAAGATTGACTTGGTTCATGGTCGACCCCGCTTACGGCAATTCATACACGCCTCCCCGAAAGGTCTTCGACGATTCGACCTCCAAATGGGTCTTCGACCTGGACGAGGAGATGTCTCACCTCGAAGAGCAACTGGAAATCGTAAGAGACGAGGCTCGCCTCGCGAAGCAACGGGCGAGGTATCTCCCCGACTCTGAATCGCGCTGAAACTACATCATCCAAGGGACCTTTAGCCTATCGCAGTCTACTTCGAGACGTTCGAGAGGCTCGGTTCTTCCGGCTCAGTCACAGAAGTGTCTCGCTCCCATCCTTCGTTCTCCAGTTTTATGTGCTGGATTGCGACGGCGTTAGCGTTTGCGTCGAGGTCGGGAAGACCTTCGTATTCCGAGACCCAGCACCGATAGATCTTGTAGGAGATGGCCTTCTGCCCGGCCTCGTCCATGAAATCCAGGAACAGGTCCTTCCTGAAATCTGCGAGCGAGACCTCGGAACCGAGGGAATCTCCGAAGTTCCAGACCTGGCCAGCCCACTGATTGAAATCGTTATCCTGAGTCACTCCCCTCTCAAGTGTTATCGCATCATATTTGCTCCGTCCTGAGCCCTTGTCACGGGTAGAGGGGTTGGCGCCACTACGACGAGACCCCTTTGCCGTTCTCTTGTCAAAGGCTGGAGCTTTGCTAAACCCGGCAACGACCTTATCGTCCCATCTTACCAGGAACTTGAAATTCTTGTATGGATCTGCGCGGACCGGTTTGGCGGTGGGTTTGGGCGTCTTCATTGGCGCATTTCTTTGCTGCTTATCATTAATACGTTTGTCGCGATGCGGTTGCAGCCGAACATTCTTCTATCATGCTAATATTTCCGCCACGTTTGCTTAATTCGAGCGGTCCCGGGCGAGACCGTGGAGGCAGAGCTTGGGGGAGCGAACTACCTCCCCTACGACTCTCCGAATCGTCCAAGTTCCTAAGGCCACGCCATTCGGGGTCGAATGCCGTCTCGGTAAAGCAAGAGGCAGAACCAACGGACTTCCGCCCAATCCGCAGAACGAACAAGCGAAACCGCAGACCTGGACAATTATGGTCACGATTCCGTAACCTAAAATCGACTCCGAGTCACGTTTCTGTGACCGTGGGTTAACTAAACGGTTACTCGTATGTAATTGTGTCTCATTGGAGCGCAGAGATGAACGCCAGATCGAGAGGTCTGGCGCGATATAGGCCTGTGCATCAGAGCGGCCTGCCACAAAAGCGCGACAAAGATGAGATGGCGACCGTGTACGGCACAGGGAGGGAAAAGGGAAGACAGACAAGTCAGCGACTCCCAGTCCTTTCAGCCAGTCCATCCGATCTGACGGAGCATCCGACAGACAGCATCACAAGACCATACAGCCACATCATGAAGCTGCAGCGTCGTCTTCCTCGCTCGCAGAGTTCAGTCCCACGAAGGAGTGCGAAGGAAGACAAGGAATGAAGAAAATGTCCGACGAGGAAGGTACGAAAACTGTTGAAGTGGGGAAGACGGCGCTCGGGTACGACTACAACCACGCAATCTCAGAAGCCAAGCAACTCTGGAACGAACTGAAGGTGCGACACGCCTCGCGACGATGGAAGTATCCTCCCAAGGACGCGGCCTTTGAGCACTTGCTGAGTGCTTGGAAGGTGCACCCCGGGAAGGCCCTTGTCCATCTCTTCGACCTGCCCGATTTCATCCACGTCAAACTTGACGCGGAAGGGATTGTGCTGTTGAAGAAGGAATGGTCAAGACTAGTCGCAGAACATCGGTTCAGGGGAGCATCTCAACGGAACGAACCAATCTACAAGACCGCGATTGGAGTCCACCTGACCATATCCATCGACGAATTGCGGAAGCTAGCTCTCGAATCTGATGTCAACTTCGAAGAGCACGTCATTGGAATACGTCCAGGCGCGTACGGCAAACCATTCAGCACAAGGCTACCACTACGAATCGACGGGAGACCATTCGGTGAGCTCTTCGGCTTCTACGGCGATCTCATGCACAACAAGGTTGGGCATGTGACAAAAGACGCAGAAGTGCAGGAAGAATTCGTCCGCGTGGTTAATTTGGCTCTTGGCAAAGTCAGTACATCGACAAGAATCATCGGCGAATACACGTCAACTTACTCCACCACGACGATAAAGCACCTCTTTGACATCGGAGGGCTCAATACTAGCATAAGGCAGCTCCAAGCAGACAACCCCTCGCCACTGTTTCTCTTCACATCACCAGATGAAGTAGTAAGAGCTTACCTGAGGAGTCTTTTTGAATCCGAAGGTGGCGCGAGCTACAACAAGAAGAGAAACGCCCCATCCAGTGTCGACCTACACCAGGCCGTCGTCTGCAGACCACCAGAAAGCCTCTCAATACCAAGGCATCCGGGAAAAATCTCATATCGACAACTCGGGTCTCCTGAGAATCTTCTGGACGCCCCGCCACGAGTCCTCACCGCCGCCTCACTGCTACTTCTTCGATTCAACATCAGCAACCGACTGTGTCCCGCAAGTCTCTACATGAACGATCTCAACGAGAAAGTCATGCGCTGGAGACTAATGATCACTGGCACAGACATAGAGACCTATAGACGACAAATCGGGTTCATCAGCACTCGCAAGCAGAAGCAACTACTACCAAACGCAAAGTCTTCCCCTTCCTCTTTTTTATTTCGAGGAGCTTTCTCAAGCGGGCAAGAAATCGAAGCTCGGATGACTTAGGGGCGCATAAATTAGGAAACAGACTCTCCGATGTTGTCCGCGAAAGAGGTCAAAAAGAGGATAATTACAACTCTTGTGGAGTTTGATTTCAGCACGGATCAGCTCAGACGCATTGAGGAGATTTTGAACGAATAGCACCTCGAACAAGTTTTTTAACTTCAACGTCGACCATAGGTTCATTGGATGATAACACCGCGATTGCAGAGTTGCGGGCAAAGGTTTCGAAGTTCAGAGACGCTCGGGGCTGGCTGAAATTCAACAACCCCAAGGATTTGAGCATTGCTCTGTCAATTGAGGCGGCGGAGCTTCAAGAACTGTTCTTGTGGAAGGACGCCGAAGAGGTAACGAGGTTACAGATGGATAGAAAGCAAATTTCTCGGGTTCGAGACGAGATGGGTGATGTTGCAATATATCTACTGAGCTTGTCCGATGTCCTCGGCGTAGACTTGACTGAAGCAATATTGGATAAGCTGAAGAAGAATGAAAAGAAATATCCTGTTGAAAAGTTCAAAGGGTCCAACAGGAAGTACGACGAGGCGTAGGTCTTGCGGCTTTACGCTGGAACATCACAACAGTTTTTCGAGGATACCTTCCAGAACCAAATCGCCGAGAAGCTTAAGCTAGCATTCTTCGATAATTTCAGATACAATCCGTCATCTGCCGAGATGGCGTCCTGGCGCAACTCTCTCAGAGCGCTATCTCAGGTCTTCCAGTACTCCGGGCTTAACGACCATGGGGTAATCTTGGAGTATCAACTTCCCCTCACTTCACTAAGGTTAGATTGTCTTGTTTGTGGAAGGGACGCCAACAGTGCCGACAACGCCGTCATAATCGAGCTCAAGCAGTGGGAAAAGTGCGAAGCCGCCGAGGGAGAGAACGAAGTCTTGACCTGGGTCGCGGGCAAGAAGAGAGAACTCCTTCACCCTTCGGTTCAGGTTGACAGATACAGGATGTACCTTGAGAACACACATACAGCCTTCCACTCTAGCTTGAATCCGATAATTCTCCACGCTTGTTCGTATCTCCATAACTACAACTACTATTCGGAGGACGTACTTTTCTCATCAAAGTATGAGGAGACCAGGGCAAGATGTCCCGTTTTCACTGCCGATAATGTGCCGCAGCTCAAGGAAAGTCTTGTGAGCAAACTCGAAAAAGGTCAAGGGCTTGAAGTGCTCGGGAGGGTTGAACAGAGCAAGTATAGGCCGAGCAAGAAGTTGATGGAAAATGTGGCGGCAATAATCAAGGGCCTGCCTGAATATGTACTTCTGGATGACCAGCTCATCGTATACGACAGAATAGTCACTGTCGCTCGGCAGGGGTTTCACGACAAGCAGAAGACTGTGATGATAGTCAAAGGCGGTCCAGGTACTGGCAAGTCGCTTATCGCCATGAACGTGATGGGGAAACTCCTCCTCGATGAGTACAATGCTCAGTATGCTACGGGGTCTCGGGCTTTCACGGAGACACTCAGAAAGAAAGTGGGAGCGCTGGGATCAATCCAGTTTAGGTACTTCAATAGCTATCCGGGCGTCGAGCGTGACGCCATAGATGTCCTCGTGGCCGATGAGGCCCACCGGATTAGGGAAAGTAGTGTGAACAGGTTCACGCCGAGGAAAGAACGCACTGGACTCCCACAGATAGATGAGTTGATCAACGCTGCCAAGGTGTCGGTCTTCTTTATCGATGATCTCCAGGTGGTTCGACCGGGAGAGATTGGGTCTGTGCAATACATCGAACAACATGCAAAGGATAAGGGATGCAAGATTCTTGAATACGAGTTAGAAGTCCAGTTCAGATGCAGTGGTTCGGATGGTTTCGTGAACTGGGTCAACAACACTTTGGCGATAAGGCGGACGGCCAACGTGATTTGGGAGGAAAAGGAAGGGTTCGAATTCAAGATCTTCAATAGTCCCGAGGCGCTTGAGCACGCGATCAGGGAGAAAATCAGTCAAGGAAATACTGGCAGAATGACCGCTGGTTTTTGCTGGCCATGGTCTAAACCGGATCCTAGTGGGAACCTGAAGGATGATGTGAAAATCGGAAGCTACTTGCGACCTTGGAATGCGAAGCCAAACGCTGGCAGGCTCGCCCCGCGGATACCGAAGTCATCCCTCTGGGCGACTGATTCCAATGGCATGGAACAAATAGGCTGCATCTACACCGCCCAAGGGTTCGAATTTGATTATGTGGGAGTCATTTTCGGCATGGACCTGCGCTACAACTTTGAAGCTCAGGAGTGGGTAGGTCATCCGGAAAGCTCGGCGGACACATCGGTGAAGAAGGCACATGACAATTTCACCAATCTCGTGAAGAACACATACAGAGTACTGTTGAGCAGGGGAATGAAAGGCTGCTATGTCTACTTCATGGATAAAGATACTGAGAACTTCGTCAAATCGAGGATGGAGACGAGTCAGAACTCGGACTCGTGACCATATTGATTACGTGACTTCAGTCTCGTGCGAAAAACGTTATAACCATCACGACTTGGAAGGGTTTCGAAGCGGGAATAGGATATGCCGAAGTTCAAGACAACAGCAGAAGCACTCAAAATCGTCAGCAATCAGGACCAGATTCGCAATCTGGGGATCATTGCCCACGTCGATCACGGTAAAAGAGACTAACCGATAGGGTTACCTCTACCGAAAACGACGACGTCGGACAGTCTCCTCGCGGCCACTGGCATGCTGAGCCCCAGCGTAGCTGGTCAAGCGTTAGCTCTGGACTATATGGAGCTCGAGCAGCAGAGGCAGATGACCATCAAAGCAGCCAACGTCACACTTTACTATGAACCGGAAGGGAAGCCGTACGTCATCAATCTCATCGACACGCCCGGGCACATCGATTTCACTGGCAAGGTAACTCGCAGTTTAAGAGCCGTAGACGGCGCAATCGTCGTAGTAGATTCAGTGGAAGGGGTCATGACCCAGACTGAGACTGTTTGCCGCCAGGCGCTCGAAGAACGGGTCCGTCCGCTTCTATACATCAATAAAATCGACCGTTTAATCAAAGAGCTCCGTTTATCGCCCGAAAAGATGCAGGAGTGGCTCTTCAACATCGTGAAGGACTTCAACCGTCTGATCGAGACCTACGCGGAGCCAGAGTACAAGAAGAAGTGGCAAGTGGCAGTTGCTGACGGGCAGGTCGCCTTCGGTTCGAGCAAGGACAAGTGGGGCTTCAACGCAGTGCTCGCCAAGAAGGAAGGCATGTCGTTCAAGGACATCATCGACGCTTATCAGACGATAGGGCCGCAGGAGCTGGGCAAGAAGCTCCCGCTGCACGAGGCGCTGCTCGGGATGGTGGTTGTCCACCTCCCTCCGCCGCACGTGGCGCAGGCCTACCGTATCCCCAAGATCTGGCAGGGCGACCTCAACAGCGATGTCGGCAAGGCGCTCCTGAAGTGTGACCAGAACGGCCCGATGGTCATGATGGTTACTACGGTGGTAGTTGACCCAGCGGCGGGGCTCGTAGCGGTAGGCAGGCTCTTCTCTGGGAGCGTCAGCAACGGCGACCCCATTTACCTAGTCAACTCGAAGAAGGAGGGCAAGATCCAGTCGGTGCAGCTCTTCATGGGCTTCCAGAGGGAGATCGTGGACCGGCTCCCCGCGGGCAACATCCCGGCGTTGCTCGGGCTCGATGCGAGGTCGGGCGAGACAATATCTGCGCTGAAGGACATAACCCCGTTCGAGTCGATACACTACGTCAGCGAGCCTGTCGTTACCACGGCGGTAGAGGCGAAGCACCCGAGGGACCTACCGAAGCTCGTAGAGGCGATGCGAAGGTTGAACATCGAGGACCCGAACCTGATTATCACCATCAACCAAGAGTCCGGCGAGACACTGATGGCCGGCATGGGCGTGCTCCACCTCGAAATAGCGACGACCATGATCCAGCAGCAGGGACTCGAGATCATCACCTCGCCGCCGATAATCAACTACAGGGAGGCGGTTAGGGTTGCCGCGGGCCCGGTAATGTCGCGCTCCCCCAACAGGCACAACAAGATATTCATGAAGGTCGAGCCGCTCGACCCGCACATAGTCGACCTCATCAGGCTGGGTCACCTCAACGAACTCACGGACAAGAAGGGCATCCAGAAGACACTGAGAGACAACGGCTGGTCCTCGGATGACGCGAAGAGCGTCGTGGGCATCGACCCGGCGGGCAACATGCTCACGGAGGAGACCAAAGGAGTCCAGTACCTCGGCGAGTCGATGGCCTCCATCAGGGCCGGCTGGGAGGACGTCATGAAGAACGGGCCTCTGGCCTACGAGATCTGCAGGGGAATCAAGGCAACGTTGACGCACTATGTGCCGCACGAGGACCCGGCGCACAGGACCTACGCGCAGCTCATGCCGGCTACGAGGAGGGCCGTGCTCGGGGCGATGATGCTGGCGAACCCGACTCTGCTCGAGCCAATACTTGCGATAGAGGTCAAGGGCCCGGCCGAGCTCATCGGGGCCATCACGGGCGTGATCAGCTCCAAGAGAGGCAAGCTCATCAACGTCGAGCAGAGGGAGGTCGTGACTATCATCCAGGGAGAAATCCCAGCGTCCGAGACCTTCGACCTTTCTCAGGTCATGAGGGGAGCCACGGCAGGGAAGGCGACGTGGAACACCAGCTTCAAGACCTGGGCGTCAGTCCCGACCAACATGCTGCTGCCACTGGTCACAGATACGAGGAAGAGGAAGGGCCTCGCGCCAGATCCTCCGACCCCGTCAGAGTTCATCGACAAAGATTAGTAACGTCGAACTCATGGAATAGCCAGCCCGCTGCGGTGGGGATGGCCCTCTCCTTTTCGGGGCTCGAGAGAGCTTGTCTCGGAACGGTTTCCCTCGGAGGGAAAGTACTGACGATGAACCATTTCGAAGCGGAGCATGCACAGCGAAGGAAGGAATCGGCGGGAGACAGTGCGCCATGAGCAATGGGACGGCACTACTGGTAATCGACGCCCAGGTGAACAAGTTCTCCCCCGAATCAGCGGTCCACGAAAGCCAGAAGCTACTAACAACGCTGAACTGGCTAATAGCGCGAGCACGAAGTGCTAACGCTCTAGTGGTCTATGTGCAGAACAACGGAAGAAAAGGCGAACTCGACCAGTTGGGAACCCCCGGGTGGCAAATCCATCCCAGTTTGGCTCCTCAAGCGGGCGACCTCGTC
>Ga0302324_100017269_pt1 | contig 14316 bp, 12 predicted proteins | sample Palsa_T0_1_FD_201949 | JGI IMG/M metagenome (GOLD analysis project Ga0302324, IMG submission 201949) | Peat permafrost microbial communities from Stordalen Mire near Abisko, Sweden - Palsa_T0_1 | ecosystem: Environmental > Terrestrial > Soil > Palsa > Peat permafrost | place: Sweden: Abisko... | reverse complement strand
ATAACGCCTCCTTCAATAAATTCCCGTGAATATACTCCAAAGATAGCCATCCCGAACATCACTAAGATTCCGGCTTAACGGCTGGAGTCCCCACTGTCAAAAAACCGCGATTGGATTTACCGGCCCCCCTGTGGCGCCTGGAACACGCAAGGGATTGGTCGTGAGCAGAAAGGTCCAGCGATGCCGCTGGGCGGCAGCTTGCGCAAGAGCTTCGAGTTCGCAATTGTCGATGAGTGGGGTTCCCATCGATCGCAGCCCTAGCTGATGGATCGGTTGATTAACCCCCTCCACACCCGAAGGCCGCACATCCTGCACCACGTCGCTGCCGAGAAGCGCCACGCCGCGCTCCCGCATCCACTTGAGGCACGAAGCGTAGAGCCCCGGCGCCTGTTTGTTCAAATCCAGAGGGCCCTTTTCTTTCACGCGCAGCCACCGGCCGGTGCGGACAAGCATCGCGTCGCCGCTCTCCAAACGGAAGCCTGCCTTCCTCTCCCAAGCCTCGAGATCTTCCGGATAGATGGCTTCTTCGTCACCCAGGTACGGCACATTTTTAAGCCGGGGAATATCGAACAGCACGCCTCGCGTGAAGATGCCGTCCTTAAAAGCCATCACATCGTCTTTGCCGGCACCGCGATCGGTGAAACTCGTTTGGGGGAAGCCGTTATAAATTTGCCCTTTGTAATAGACGTGGCTCAGCGCATCCATGTGCGTGGTTTCGTTTCCATGGTAGGCCACGGCGATCGTATCGACGACGTAGGAAGCCTTCGGCTTCGGCTCGGGCCCAGGCGGCTTCGACGTAAGTGTCCACGTGGTTCGCGGAACACCTTCCACTCGCGGCCCCCCCGGGAGCGGTCCACTCGTCGGGCCCTCTTTGGGCAGGTCGGCATCGAGCGACGCGGACACCGTCACCCCATCGTGGACCAAAGCCGCAGCTGCCTTGCGCTTGGCGGGGGTAATCAGATTGATCGTTCCCGCCTGATCGTCTGCGCCCCATCTGCCCCAGTTGGAAAGCTCCGTGGACCAGCGTTCGATATCGTCGGCCGTAAGGTTCCGTGGATATCGATCGCCAGAAGCAGCTTCGGCCGGATTGCTCTCAAGCGCTATCGCCGATCCGGCAATAACCGCGGCGCTGGCCAGTAAATTTCTGCGGGAAAGCTTCGGAGCATCCATAGGGTTCCTTAAGTTCCGGGTCCGAAACAGCTACGAGCGAGGGGAAGGAGCAGCCGAGGTGTAATTCGAGAGCGCGTTTGAAATCCGGTGAGCAATTTCGAAGCCCCGGGCGGAACGTTCGCACTTTGAACGTTCCACCCGGCCGCGCCGAAAATCTACTGTTCGTTCTTGGGCACGCCGTTCTCATCATCCTTCGGAGGAGCCCAGCCGTCGTTCGAAGGACCGCCCTGGAAGAAATAGGAGTCCTTGCTGTAAGGACCGGTCGCGTAATGGAAGTTCGCCTGGCCGAAGATCTTGCCGGCCCTGAGAACCTCGTCATGCACCTTGGCGATCAGATCGTGGTACTTCTCGTCGGTCTGAGGATAGCCCGAGAAAGAGCTCATGTCGTTGTTTCCGATGATCACCACATCGACGCCCGGCACCGCCGCGATATCGTACGCATTCGCAACGCCGGTGGGAGTCTCGATCATGACGACGCACAGGATATTGTCATTAATGGACTGCCGATAGTAGGTGCGGAAAGGGATGCCCAGATTGTTGGGTCCCCAAACCGTGGCCGCCAATCCAGCTCCAGCGCTGCGCCGCCCCATCGGGGGATAGTGCGACCATTGGGATGCGTCTCGCGAGCGGGAGACGTCATCCACCGTCGGTACGATCACGCCCAGCGCGCCGATATCGGTCGCGTGCTGGATGTGCCATTCCTGAGCATCCGGCAACCGGATGAACGGCGAGGCACCAGCATGAGGACACGCCGCAATCATGTCCCGGATATCCCGGAACTCGAGAATGCTGTGCTGCATCTCAAACCACGTGTAATCGTAATGTTTCGCCTTCTCGCAATAGCCCTTCGGATCGAAAGTGTCCTGCGTGAAACTGAAGATCTGCTTGCCCGAAAACAGCTTGGCCTTCGCTGTGTTATAGAGCGCGGGCTTCGCTGCCGTCTGGCTCTGCGCCGGTAGCTGCGCAAAAGTCAGCGCGCCTACGAGCGCTACGCCTCCCAATAAACAGGAAAGAACCTTGTTTGCTGATAATTTCATGGTGTTGCCGCCTTTCAGATTTTCCGCCAGTTTGGTCAGACCACTCCGGTCGCCGGAGGACTATATATCACCGAAACATCATGCCTTGCAAGTAGCACTTCCACCGCGGGGACGTGCTTACAACCCCGTCAATTATGGGGTCCGGCCGCGTTGCCCCCCAGCCGCTAGTCTGGCAGGCCAAATGCCAAAAACCCTGCTGGCCCCGCGATGCACACGAACTGCTTGCCTCCCACCATATACGTCATAGGAGATGCCCGAAAGGTCTCGTTCGTTGGCCAGTGCCACAGAGGCTTTCCGGTTTTGCCGTCCAGGGCGGTGAACACGCCGCTGTCTTCGCCGACAAACACAAGTCCGCCGTTGGTGGAAAGCGGCCCGCTCTCGCTTACAGCATCCGCCGTTTGGGGATAATCCCACACGATCTTTCCCGTCTGGATATCGAGTGCGCGGATCGATTTGCCGCCACTGTCCGGGGCCCGGCTGCCCGCTCCGTTGAAGTACCGCTTGCCCATTTCAAAGGGCGCGGGAATCAGGCGGCTGATCGAGCAGGTATCGCTGGCGGAAACAAAAAAGAGTTTCAGGATCGGACTGTACGAAGCCGCTCGCCAGTTCGTTCCCGATCCAGGACAGACGAGCGTGCCGTCAACCGTGGGGTCCGAATTCGGTAGCAGGATCGGCTTCCCGTCGGGCGTATAGCCGCTGGCCCAGGTGCTCTTCTTGACGAAAGGAGTTCCCAGCAGAAATTGCCCATTGGTCCGGTCCAGCACGTAGAAAAAGCCGTTCCGATTCGCCTGCACTAGGAGCTTACGAGGGGTACCCGCGAACTTTTCATCGACGAGCATCAGGGGTTCGTCCGAGTCCCAGTCATGGGTGTCGTGCGGCGTGAATTGAAAATACCATTTCAATTCTCCGGTCTCCGGTTTCAGCGCCAGCACGCTGTCCGTGTAAAGGTTGTCGCCTTTTCTGTTCGCACCGTTGTAGTCCGGGCAGGGATTGCCCACGGACCAGTACAGTAGATCGAGGTTTGGGTCGTAGGAGCCGCTCATCCATGTAGCGCCGCAGGCGTGTTCCAAGGCGCTGCCGTCGCCCCATGTTTCCGCTCCCTTCTCACCGGGCTTGGGGACCGTCCAGAAGCGCCACGAGGGTTCGCCGGTAGCGGCCTGATACGCTGCGACGAATCCGCGAGTTCCCTCTTCGCCGCCGGCGACACCCGCCACCACAAGGTCTCCCACCACGTAAGGTGCGCCGGTCGCGCTGTATTGCGACTTTGGCCAGTCGGTCATCGGCGTGTCCCACAACAACTTCCCGTTGTTTTTGTTGAGTGCAAGCAGGTGCGCGTTATCGGTCAGCATGAACACGCGCTCCCCGTCGACGGCCACGCCGCGGTTCGCGCCGCCCGATGCTTCTCCCAGCAAGCCCGGCGTGGTTGCGCGCCGGTAGACCCAGAGACGGCGCCCCGTTGTGGCGTCCAAGGCGTACACCGCGTTGATCGATGTAACGTACATGATCCCGTCCACCACCGCGGGCGTAGCCTCCAGTCGCGGAGCTCCGGGAACCGGAAACATCCATTTCAGGGTCAAATGCCGGACGTTGGCGGTATTGATCTGATCCAGCGGACTGTTGCGGTTGCTTGTGTAGTTGCCGTCATACCTCGGCCAGTCCAGCTTCGGCATCACCGGCTTCTCGCGATAGGTATCGCCCTCGCGCGTCAGCAGGTGCATTTTGCCGTCGGGCGTGGCCAGGTCCATGTCAAAGTTCGAATCGCTGAGTATCTCGCCCTGCAGAACCCGACCATCCTGCAATTTTGCCGTACTCTGCCTCACTACCAGCGGTGTCGCGGGAGCAATGGTGTGCAGGAAGGTCAGCAGGTCCTTCATCTCCGCATCTTTGATGTCGTGAGGCGGCATGGCCCGCACCCCCGAGCGGATCAGGGACGCGATCTGTTCGTCCGTGTTCGACGCAACGTAAGCTGAAAGACTCGGGGCGCGGTCGCTCCCATGCCCGTCGGCGCCGTGGCAAACCGCGCATCGCGTGTTGAAAGAAAGCTGGCCGGCGCCGGAGGGGGCCTGCCTCGCCTGGGTTCCGATGGCGAACAAGGCAAAGCAAATCAGGAGCTTCTTCATGTACGGAGTCCTCCACAAAAACGGCGAGCGGATTATAGCAGCACACGCAAATCAGGCGCTCAATAAAACAGGTTCTGATCTATTGATACTCGCGGGCGACCTCCCTGGTTTCAAATTCGTTGTAACGAGTTGGCCGGAGAAGTATCATCCGCGAGTCCAAAAATAGAGACTGGGGAAGAAGCATACGCGAGAAGAAAACGCATGGTGACAAGAAGAGAAGTTCTCGCGCTGGCTGGCTCTGCTCCGGCTTTGCTTGCGGCAGCGCGAGCGGAGGCCCAGGCACCCGAACAAACCGGATTGGAGCAGCACGAGTTCGTTCAGGCGATCTCTTCTTTCGAAAAGATTAACGCGGGAGTCGTTTTCCACTGCGTGACAAGCCAGAGGAAGAACGTGGATGTAACGCTGACGGTTTGTACCCCTGAAATCCTGCGCGTGCAGATGTGCCCGGACACCGCTTTAAAGAATGTGAAGGGCCTGCTTGAAATCAAGGAAGACTGGCCTCCTGCCGCTTTCCAGGTCACCGAGAAACCGGAGGCCGTCTCGGTGGAAACAGCCTCCTTACGCATCGAATTCCAGAAAAAGCCCTGGAAGTACTCGGTTTACGACAAGCAGGGAGCGCTGGTTCTTCAGGAACATGTGAACGATGTGGACACGCAGGGAAACTTTCGCGCTTTACCTCTGGGTTTCACCACCGTGGACGGAAAATTCCACAGGTCAAACGAAACGCTGGCCTTCCCGGCCGATGAAAGCTTCTACGGATTGGGCGAGCGGTACACCAAGCTGAACAAGCTTGGTTTGCGCGTGAATGGCTGGCTCGCGAATGCCTGGGGCGCGGGGACCGACGATACCTACAAGGCGATTCCCCTCCTCATGAGTACCGGCGGCTACGGAATTTTCGTCAATACCACGTTCCGCAATCGATGGGACGTGGGCAGCCGTTCGGTGGTGTCCTATACATTTTTAGTTGACGATCCTCGCTTGGATTTCTTCATCATCTATGGCCCCACTTTCACGGAAGTGCTGCCTCGCTATCTGGAGATCACCGGCCGCCCGGCGTTCCCGCCTAAAAAGTCCTTCGGTTTCTGGTTCAAAGCTCCGGGCCGCGCGACCGGAGAAACCGCTCCGCTGGCGCTCGCGAAAAAGTTCAGGGAAATGGACCTTCCCATGGACTTCTTCACGCACGTGGTATCGCTGCGCACGGCAAATCAGGAAGAAGAATTGGCTCTTGCCCGGCAGATGTCCAAGGAACTAGGCCCCCTTGGCTTTGAGATTGGCCTCTACGTCAGCCCTTTTATGGAGATGGACTGGCAGGCCACCCAGGAGGCCAAAGCCCGCGGATACGTCCTCACACAAAAGGACGGGTCCCCATATGGAGCCCTTCTGGCTGGCTCGCCGGGTTACCCCGCCACACCCAACAAGATCGAAGAATCGCTCGAAGCAGTCGAGAGGGACGATGCCTGGAGGGCCCGCTACTACAAAACCAACCGCGTGCCTCTTCTGCTTCCCGACTTCACCAATCCAGCCACGGTCCAGTGGTGGAAGGACAAAGTGGCCGCTTACGTAAAAGCCGGCTGCTTCGGTGTCGGGATGTCCGACTTCGGCGAAGACACACCGGTGGACGCCTGCTATTACAACAAGCGCAGCGCCCTCGAAATGCACAATCTTTACCCGCTGCTATATCACCAGGCCACCTTCGAGGCCATCGCTGAGAGCTCCGACCGCAGACCGCTGATCAACGCCCGGTCCGGAACAGCAGGAATCCAGCGCTATCCAATCTGCTGGTCCGGCGATCCCATCTGCGAGTGGGAAGAAATGGCATCCACTCTTCGCGCGGGGCTTTCCATCGGCCTCTCGGGAGTGCCCTTCTGGAGCAACGATATCGCAGGCTATCTCTCGACCGGCGATCTGACGCCGGAACTTTATATTCGCTGGATGCAGATGGCCATATTTCAATCGCATGTGCGATTCAATGGCCTCCCGCTCAGGGCGCCTTGGGCTTTCGGGGATGTCGCTGTCGCCACCTACCGAAAATACGCAAAGCTCCGTTACCGGCTGCTGCCCTATATCTACTCCCACGCATACGGCGCGACCAAAACAGGCCTGCCCATGATCAGAGCGATGGTGCTCGACTTTCAGGATGACCCCAGCACGTACAATATCCAGGACCAATACATGTTTGGAGACGCTTTCCTGGTAGCGCCCGTCTACAAACCGGTCAGCAAACGCACCGTTTATCTGCCTGAAGGAACGTGGCACGAATACGAAACGGGCAAGGAACATTCCGGCCCGGCGACTTTGCACATCGAGCCTCCCCTGGACACGCTGCCTCTCTACGTGAAAGAAAACTCCATCATTCCTATGGGACCCGATCTGGATTACATCGGCGAGAAGCCGTTAAATCCGATAACCCTCGACATCTGGCTATCTTCCCAGGCGGAGTGCACTCTTTACGACGATGACGAGCGAGCGCACACAGAGGAAATTGTGAAGTGCCTGGCACAGAAGAACGGGAACCAGATAACGCTGAGCGTAGGCCCGTCGGGTAAGACCTACATCGCGAAGTTTCGCCAGACAGCCCGGCCGAAACAGGTAGCCGTAAACGGCACCGCGATTCCATACGTCTGGTCGTTCGAGGCTTTCCAGAAGGCCAATCTTGGCTGGTATTTCGACCCATCTTCTGTCGTGTACGCGAAATTCATTGCGTCCGGAACTGGGGCGGAACTCGTGCTCCACTCGTAATCAGGCTGCGCAGCGTTCGTCCACATAAAATCGTCGCGCGGAGGAAAAGATATGGTGACAAGAAGAGAAGTCCTTGCTTTAGCGGGCTCCGCTCCGGCCCTGCTCGCGGCGACGCGGGCAACCGCCGCGCCCCAGGCGCAAACAGAGACGGAGCAGCACGAGTTCGTTCAGGCCATTTCTTCTTTCGAAAAAACCAGTACGGGCGTCGTATTTCACTGCGCAACGAGTCAGCGCAAGAGCGTGGACGTCAATTTGACGGTATGTACCCCTGAGATTCTCCGCATCCAGATGTGCCCCGACCCGCAGTTGAAGAACGTAAAGGGCTTGCTCGAGATCAAGGAAGACTGGGCGCCCGTCGCGTTTAACGTCGCCGAAAAACCCGAGGCTGTATCGATCGATACAGGCTCTTTGCGCATCGAGTTTCAGAAAAATCCCTGGAAGTACACGGTCTACGACAAGCAAGGCGAGATTGTCGTGCAGGAGCATGCAAAGGATGTAGACACCCAGGGAAATTTTCGCGGCTTGCCCTTCGGGTTCACCACCGCGGGAGAAAAATCCCTGCGGTCGGTTGAAACTTTCGCGCTTCCCGAAGACGAAAGCTTTTACGGCCTCGGAGAGAGGTTTACGAAGCTCAACAAGCTTGGGCTGCGCGTCAACGGATGGCTCGTGAATCCGTGGGGCTCCGGCACCGACGACTCTCACAAGACGATCCCCTTCCTGATGAGCACCGGCGGCTACGGTATCTTCGTCAACACGACCTTTCGCAATCGCTGGGATATTGGCAGCCGGTCCGTCGTGTCTTTCACCTTTTTGGTTGACGACCCGCGGCTCGATTTCTTCATTCTGTACGGACCGAATCTCAAGGAAGTGCTGGCTCGCTACGAGGAAGTTACCGGCTGGCCGGCATTCCCACCCAAAGAATCTTTTGGCGTGTGGTTTACGATCGGCCGTCGGGACCATGGCGATTTGAGTCCCGTGGCGCTGGCGAAGAAGTTCCGAGAGCTGAACCTCCCTATCGATTACTTCACGTCTGTCGTCAGCATTCAGGCGGAACACAATCCTCAGCAAGAGGAGCTGGACTACGCCCGGCAGATGTCGGCGGAACTCGGCAAGATGGGCATCAAGATCGGATTGCGCGTGGACCCGTTTCTGAGGGCGGAGTCCGAATTGGCGCGCGAAGCCAAAGCGCTCGGTTACGTCGTACTCCGGAAAGACGGCTCAATTTACGAAGATATTCTGGTGAACGTCGGCCACACAAACAAGCTGGAGAACTCACTGGATGCAATCGAACGAGACGACGCGTGGAGATCGCGATTCTATGCGGCAAACCGGGGCCCCTGTGTGATTCCAGACTTCACCAATCCCGCCATGGTGAAATGGTGGAAGGATAAAGTCCGCGATTACATGCAAGCCGGCTGCTTTGGCATCGGAATGTCGGACTTCGGCGAAGACACTCCGGCGGACGGCTATTACTTCAACAAACGCACGGGCCTGGAAGTGCACAATATCTACACAACGCTTTATCACAAGGCCACTTATGAAGCGGCGGCCGAATACTCGGGACACCGGGGTCTGGTCAACGCGCGCTCCGGAACGGCGGGGATGCAGCGCTATCCGATCTGCTGGTCGGGCGATCCCAATTGCGAATGGGAAGAAATGGCTTCAACGCTTCGAGGCGGCCTCTGCATCGGACTTTCGGGAGTGCCCTTCTGGAGCAACGATACTGGAGGCTATAGCGATGTAAACGGCCATCTCACGCCGGAGCTGTATATCCGCTGGCTGCAGATGGCGATGTTTCAATCTCACATCCGCTTCAATGGCTCACCGTTACGGGCGCCCTGGGCTTTCGGGGATCGCGCGGTTGAAAACTATCGAAAGTATGCAACGCTGAGATACCGCCTGCTGCCCTATATCTATTCTCACGCCCACAACGCCACGAAAACGGGCCTGCCGATAATGAGAGCCATGGTGCTCGAATTTCAGGACGATCCCAGCACGCACAATATTCAAGACCAATATATGTTTGGGAACGCTTTTCTAGTCGCGCCCGTCTCTACCCCCGTGAACAAGCGGACCGTCTACCTGCCCGCCGGGACATGGCACGACTACGAAACGGGCAAAGAATATAAGGGACCGGATTATTTGCACGTTGAGCCGAGCCTGGACGTACTGCCTCTTTATGTGAGAGACAATTCGATAATCCCCATGGGGCCGGACATGTCCTACATCGGCGAGAAGCCCTTTAGCCCTGTCACGCTCGATATCTGGCTCTCCTCGGATGCCGAGTTCACGGTCTACGACGATGACGAGAAGGCGCACACCCAGGAAATTGTAAAGTGCCAGGCAAGCAGGAACGGGAGCCAGATATCCCTCAAGGTCGGCGCTTCGGGCAAGACCTACATCGCGAAGTTAAACAAAACGAGCCGCCCGAAACATGTAAGCCTGAATGGCAAAGATGTGCCGCACGTCGCATCGCAGCAGGAATTAGAAAAGGTAGAGTCGGCGTGGTACTTCGATCCCGCCTCGGCGGTGTACGCGAAGTTTAGCGTTCCCGCCACCGGAGCGGAACTTCGGCTCGGTTTATGAGTCCGTGCTTCACTTTGTTCGATCGGCAAGGTTTTCGGCTGACAAAATTGCTTCTTCACTACGAGGATCTCGAAAAATGAAACTTTCCATTTTGCTGCTGGCCGTCTGCATCACCTTTTCTGTGGCGTCGACCGCACCGAACTACACTGCCGAAAAAACGTCAGAGCACGGGGTCGATATCGTTCGCCTCACCGACGCCGCCGCGGGAATCGAGGTCGCCATTGCACCTTCCGTCGGAAACAGGCTGTACGAGATGAAAGTCCACGGAAAGAATGTGCTGGCGAGCGCCCCGGATGATGTCGTGGACTTTCAGAAGAGGCTGCAAACAGGAGGCATCCCCTTTCTGGCGCCTTGGGCCAATCGTTTAGGCGAAGAAGATTTCTGGGCCAACGGCAAGAAATATACCTTCAATATGACGCTTGGTAATGTTCGCGGGCCAGTCCCCATTCACGGTCTCGTAACCACGTCTCCGTTTTGGGAGGTGACCGAGGTAAAGGCGGACAAACAGTCGGCCCACATCACCAGCCGGTTCCAGTTCTGGAAGCACCCCGACCTGATGGCGCAATGGCCGTTCGCGCAGGAATACGAGATGACCTACCAGCTCTCAAAAGGCGAGTTGGAAACAAAGCTCGTCGTGACCAACCTCAGCGCCGACCCCATGCCGATCGTGCTCGGGTTTCATCCGTGTTTCCGCATCGAGGGCGTCGACAGAGATGAGTGGACCGCTACGATAGCCGCCCGCAAACGAGCGATCGCGGACGATCGCCTGGTTGCCACGGGCGAACTGATCCCCCTGGACATTCCCAACCCATTTCCTGTGAAGGGCCAGCACCTGGACACGGGCTTTACCGATTTCCAGCGCGACGCCGACGGCCTTGCGCATTTTTCCATTGAGTCAGGCGGGAAGAAGGTCGAGGAACTCTTTGGCCCCAAGTACCCGGCCACCATCATCTACACCCCGCCCGACCGGCAGACCGTCTGCTTCGAGCCGATGACTGGCATCACCAACGCCGTGAATCTCTATCACGAAGGGAAGTATCCCGGCTTGCAGATCCTGGCGCCAGGAGAGAAATGGACCGAGAGCTTCTGGATTCGGGCCAGCGGCATCTGAACAACGTCCCTTGAACAACGTCATCGGACCGGGTCCGGGATTGAAAAAATATAATTTGACACGCGGGAGTATTGGGAACAGACTCCGCTCGAATCCCCGATGGATCGCAGTCGAGGAGGCGGGCTCGTGGAAGCTCTCCCTTCGGAACCTCTGACATTGCAGTTTCCCGACTGGCAGCGCGCGTTTGAAGCCGCGATGCGCGAAACCGACCCAGCCACGCTTGCTGCGCGCCTTCGGGCCGCGAAGCTGGCTATTTTCTCTCGTTTGAAAACAAAAGCCGAATGTCCACCGGGATTTTTGGAACGCATCGCTTTGAACGACGCGATTCACTTGCTGCGAGTGTTACGAAGCGAGGGCGAGCCGGATACTTACTAGGCCAGGAGAACTGCGGAAGACAAACGACGACCGACTGGAGGCGAAAGTGGCGACCGAATCCAAGGTGATAGTTCCGAAAAGAGGTGACCACGTGCGCTCGACGCAGCACGAAGGGGCCTTTGAAGTGGTCGGCGTCAACGCGCTGATGCAGTCGGCAAATATCCGGCTGCTGGATGGCAGCGGGCCCGTGATCCCCAACGTCCCTTGGACCGCCTTGCGGCCGGCCGACAAGAAATAGCCTTTGCGACTGAAAAAGCCGGAGTGTTTCTGGAAATTCAAGCTGCCGGCGAGCAGATCCAGTTGAAAGGCACGATCCGCAGAAGCTTGATTCGGGACGCCTTCCCGCGCCACCGGCACTCCGGACATTGGATTTCCTCACCCGCAAACATTTTTCTGGCCTCATCCTCTGACAGCGAAGCCTTAGACGATTTGCGAGGCACGCCGATTCTCTGGTGACATTTCCGGCATTCAAACACAACCTGATAAGCGTTGCTCATGGGAATAGTATGCACGAGAGAACCGGTTCCCGATTCATCGCTGCCAAGCGGCGGTTCCCATTTGGTTACGTAAGCTTTCTTAGCCATTACCGGCGGATAATGCGCCCGGCGCCGCCGGTAGAACGCTGGTTGACGATTGCCCGGCAGTACCCCCGATGGTAGACTCCCCGCATGGCCAAGAAGAAATCCGCCGGCAAGCCCTCTGGCAGGGTTGGCAAAAAGAAGGCCTCGACCGGTAAGAAGGCCGGCCCCAGGAAGAAAGCGTTCCAGAAAAAGAAGCCGTCGCGTTCAAAGGCATCCAGCCGCCGTCGATCCGCACAAATCCATCAGGGCGTTGGCGCTATTGCTAGCACGCATCCAGAGTCCAGTCCGGAAATTCCCGACGATGCAGCCGAATATGGTGGCGAGTCGTAGACGCATTCCAACAATCTCGTTTTCAGCCCTTCACTCCAGGAGGAACAGTATGGCTAAGACCAGCAAGCTCACGCAGGCTGCCGAAACAATCGGAGCGGCGATGGGAAAAGCGGACCGTACGGCGCACAAAGTTGCCAAAGCGGGAGTCGTCGCAAAGAAGGAGCTTGCAGCAATTTCAAAGCAGGTTGCGGCTCTTCAGAAGCAATTGCAGAAAACCGCAAAACGCCTCAAAAGCGCCCTGAGCTAGCACGGCTCTCAGGATTACGAAGCGGCACCCATTCGCTGAAGTGATCCCGTGCGCTCAGCGGGTTTTGGGCGAGAGCCTGCCAGTCACTTCAAATTGATAGCATTCCGCTGTTCATCGAGAGGAAACCCCTATGGAACACGCTGCGGCACTTTTGGTCCAGACAATCTTCAATGCGGATACACGGATGCAAGCTCTTTTCAAAGATCAGGGGGACTCAAATCCCGAATCGGCGGCGGAATTCTTCAGGCCCTGGTACCAGGCGATGCTCATGATGATTAAGAGCGCGGAAGACTTTAACCAGGGACCCACTCAGCACCGCCCGGGCGCTTAATGGAACACTCTTTTACTTGTCCCTACTGCGGCGAAGAGATCTCGATGGTTCTGGATTTGTCGGTGGGGCGCCAAAGTTACATCGAGGACTGCGAAGTGTGCTGTAAGCCGATCGAGATCACCTTCACCGTGGAAGATGACGACGTTTCAAGCTTTTACGCCAAAACGCTCGGCTGAATTCCGGTAGACACACATACCACCCCTCCATTCCATTCACGCCCAGTAAGTGCGATCGAGCGTTCGGTATTGAATGGCCTCGCTCAAGTGGTTAGGTTCGATCGACGGGGCGCCCTCCAGGTCCGCAATTGTCCGCGATACCTTCAGAATACGGTCGTGCGCCCGCGCGGACAAACCCAGCCGCTGAATGGCGGTTTCCAGCAGCTTTTCGCCTTCCGCGGAAATCGCGCAGTGCTTGCGAATGAGCTTCGGCGGCATCTGTGCGTTGGCATAAATCTTGTGTTCACCGCGGTATCGGTCCACCTGTATCGACCGCGCGCGCAGCACCCGCTCGCGAACGCTCGCCGAACTCTCAATCTCGCCATTGCCGCGCAATTCCTTGTATTGAACCGCCGGCACCTCGATGTGGATATCGATCCGGTCCAGCAGCGGCCCGGAGATCTTTGAAACGTATCGCTGAATTTGCATCGGCGTACAGTGACACTCGCGCGTGGAATCCCCGAAAAAGCCGCAAGGCTGCGGCTTACTTCGTTGAGACAGCGCCGCCCAGGATCTTTCTGCCCATGAATTGGGAACTAGGGTGCAGTTGATTTTGCCAGTACGGAATTGCGACTGGGGAATGGCGAAATGAAAAAACCACGACCCGAGCCGCCCCCAATAGGGGAAAAGCTGCTTACTCTCAGAGAAGCCGCCGCCGTTTTACGTATGAATCCACGCACCTTACGGGCATATCTGCGCCGCGGAGAGATCGAGGGGCGGGTAATCGGTGGAAAGTACAGGTTCCGCAAGATTGATCTTGACCGTTTCTTTGAAGATGCTCCCCGTAATTGGGATTTTAAGGGAAAGGACTAACACGGGGATTAGATGGTGGAGCAAGGAAAACAGCGTCGCGGATGGCATCAGCGTTACCTGGGACCGCGCGTGAACTGCGAATCAGTGCCGTGCTTGCCGGCGAGAGTAGTGGCCTGGGTCCTCGATGATCCTCGCCAGGTGCCGTATCTTGTGCTTTGGCAAGACCGCTTCTCGGAAGCCATAAGCGAGGCCGTGCGCGTTTCCGTCTATAGCGATCCCGCCCCTCTAGATCGGCATTTCGATTGGACAGGCTGGGTAGAGGTAAAGCGCACCAATGAGACCCGCAGTCTGGTTCAAACGGTTAAGCGTGCCCTGCCGCGGAATGGTGGGCAGGCTCGGCTTGTTGTCTGTCCTAACTGCCAGAGGCTGCGCCGGGCGCTGTATGCCTGGGAGGTCAATCGCTCGTACACCAACTCCGCTCGAGTGACTAGATGGCGATGTCGGGTCTGCGCCGGGCTGCGCTATACCTCGGAGGGGGGAGCGCTAGTGATTCACCCTTGCACTGACATTGGGCGGCTAATTGAGGCGGCCGAAGGCCCTTCGAGGAGCCCTGTCAGCGCCGGTGCAAAAATCCCCATAGTACCGGTTGAATTTTCCCCACCCCTTAACGTGGTAAACCGGAGGCCACTCCATACGGAGGAGGTTCCGAGACTTGTTAAGG
>Ga0302324_100017267_pt1 | contig 14317 bp, 16 predicted proteins | sample Palsa_T0_1_FD_201949 | JGI IMG/M metagenome (GOLD analysis project Ga0302324, IMG submission 201949) | Peat permafrost microbial communities from Stordalen Mire near Abisko, Sweden - Palsa_T0_1 | ecosystem: Environmental > Terrestrial > Soil > Palsa > Peat permafrost | place: Sweden: Abisko... | reverse complement strand
GCCAACCTCATAGCCGAGCAGGTAGCCGGAATCCTCTTCTAGATTTTCTCGATCGGTCTAAAAACTTACAAAAAGGTTGGTGGGCCCGCCAGGATTTGAACCTGGGACCAACGGATTATGAGTCCGCACGAAACCTTCATATTTGCTTGACGTTTTACGCATTTTGGTCCAAAATGGGTCCAGAAAGGATGGACCCATGCTGACGTTAAGCCAAGCCGCCGAAGACTTCCAGAACTCGCTCTACAATCCAACCCGCCGTGGCCTTAGAGCGCCCAACACGATCAAGATTCACCGACACAATGCTCGGAAGATTGTCGCATCGCTAGGCCACCTGCCGTTAGAACAGGTCCGCAACGGCGCGGTTAAGAAATTCGTCACCGCGATGCGCGATGAGCAATATAGCGCCGCTTCGATTAGCAGCTTCCTCGTTACGCTCAAAATGATCGTGCATTCCGTCAAAACCGAAGAGGGCGAACGCATTCATAATTTCAGTTACGATTCCGAATTTATTGCCGCACCAATCGTAGATCCCTCGGCTCAAAATACACCCTCCGCGACTCAGGAACAAATCGAAACTTCCGTTCGATCCGAGGAGACAGCCTTATTTGTCGCAATCGCCGCCGTAAGCGGTTGCCGGGTATCCGAATTGATGGCGCTGGAAATCGGCGATGTTCAGGATCGCGATTGCATTGATTTGAATACGGGCCTAATCCACATCCGTAAAACCCTAAAAACGAAATCGGCCGCTCGCACAATTCCTCTTCCGACCGACTTTCTGATTTGGCTCCGTAATCATATCGGTGATCGCACAGGGAAGTTGTTCATCAAATCGCAGACTTCGATTCGTGAGGCACTCGATAAATTCAATCTGCCATCGCCTCACGCATACCGCCGCTTTTTCGTTTCGCACAGGCGACGGATGGGAATGCCCGAGGAGATTCTAAAACGTATCGCAGGACACTCGATCGGCGGCGATATCACTTCGCGCTATAGCCGCGCGGCACACGATCTCGATTGGATTCGTACCGAAGTCGAAAGAGCCGGCATCGGATTTTCTCTGGAAGCCGCATGAGGCCGCGATTCCAGCAAGGCCAAATTTGCCATCGCGGGTCCAATTGGGTCCTCCGATATTGGGAGGATCGCGAAAATGTTAACGTAGTGAAACGGGTTCGAGCTACTAAGACACTCGGACCTTATGCTGAACATCCCTATAAAGGAACCGATTCGGATCTCGACAGGCTTCGCGACATATTCAAGGACAAGATCGCGACGATTCTAGCTCCAGTCAATCGCGACAACGCGACGGTAAAGGGCGCATTCACACTCGGGGAATTTATCGAGCGAAGCTATTTTCCGCGTCTTGAATATCGGCTCACTGTTCCTGCCGGAAATGCGCTGCATATCGAACCATCCACGGTTAAGGGCTATAAGGACATTTGGACTGTCCACGTCAAGGATAACGCCGCCGCTAAGATTCAATTGCGAGACTTTACGGCCCGAGATGGACAACGCTTTCTCGAATCCCTGCCTCAACACCTATCCCATCAAACGCACCTTCGGATTAAGAATTTCCTTCGCGGAGCTTTCGCGTGGGCTATTTCGGATGAAGCATTTCAGGGCAGCAATCCAATGGAAGAAACACAGGCAGGAGGGCAGACAAAAACGGATAGCAAGTTTGTCGGAATGACAGAGGGTCAAAAACTCCGAAAGCAGAAAATTCAAGCGTCGAACAGCCATGCTTACACGCTGGAAGAGGTTGCCGAAATGCTCGACAAATTGCCCGAACCGGCCCGAACTGTCTGCGCTGTCGCCGCATTTACCGGATTAACGCGGAGCGAGCTGCGGGGTTTGAAGTGGGAAGATTACGACGGCGAGGAGATCACAGTACAGCGTAAGGTTTGGAAGGATCAAGTCGGACCTACCAAAACTAAAGCGCGAGAAGCTGGAATTTACATCATGCCGTTGCTTCGAAAGATTCTTGTGAAATATAAAGCCGCATTTCCGGTTAGTGGCGAAGGCTGGATGTTTCGCGGGGAGAAATTTCTCCGTCCGCTCGATCTGGACAATCTCTCGCGGCGGGAGATCCCTCAGCACATCAACGGGGCTTGGTTTGGATGGCACGCATTTAGACGGGGATTAGGAACTCGGTTGAATGAAGCAGGGGTTGACGACAAGGAAATTCAAAGCATCCTGCGACACGCAGACATTTCAACGACCCAAGCGTTCTATATTTTGCCTAATCGCGAACGTGCAAAGGCTGGCCTAAAGAGGCTTGGCGCGGTCGCTCAAAAACGATACGGTGTCAAAGCCTAAGTCCACGGGGCAGCTCTCAGGTCCTATTTTCCGCCCCTTCAAAAACTGCCTTCTTACACAGACCGCACAATCACCGAACCGACAATCTAAAGCCAGTGACGACACAGTTGCTATTTCGCTTTTACGCTTACGGTAGATACAACTTTGTTAATCATGATATAAGCGTATCGCTTAGACGAAAGCTACTCAAGAACGGAGGTGTTCAATGCGTGGGCTTATAGTTCTATCTATAACCTTGGCGATAACTTTGACGGCGGGGCTTCAGCGAATTTCAACATTCGCAGGCGCGGAGAATGCAGAAACGATCGCGACTAATTTGTCAGGTTTTCGAGCTTATCGAACACCTCCCGAAGGATTCGATCCGTATAGCGGGTCAAACTCTGAACTAGCCCGATACGGGCTTCCAGCCCGGCCGGAACCTAGTAGGCAACCCGTTGAATACCGAGTCTGGCAAATGCTCGTCGATGCATCTCAATATCGAGTCGTTCCCGACTTTGAGATAAGCAAAATATATCACCCTCCGATCAGAGGGTTCAAAGCTGGCAAGAAGCCCGGAAAGGTGAATGGTAGGGTCGCTCCCACGCCATCTACTTCCACAAACTGGAGCGGTTTCGTAATAAACGATTCGAATAACTTCTTTAACTCGGTCGGCTCGGTTTCGGCATTCTTCAATGTTCCCGCTGTCACAGACTGCACGGTCTTCGGGCCTCGCCAATGGTCTTCAGATTGGGTGGGAGTCGATGGATTCGTTGGTTCGTCTGATGTATTCCAGGCGGGCACATCCTCCGATGCCGATTGCGGAGCGGGACCGGGTAATCACTCGCTGTATTACGCATGGGTAGAGTGGTTTCCAAATCCAGTTATTTTGCTCAACCGAAATTTTCCAATTGTGCCTGGAGACTCCATGTCTGTTACTGTCGTGACGAACCCGCCCCAGAATCTTTATGTGCTGACGTTATTCAATTATTCCAGGCACACGTCGGTTAGTATACCCATGGCTCCTCCTCCGGGCGTCAAATTGGTAGGAAATTCGATCGAGTGGGTGGTTGAACGGCCAACGGTAAACGGAGTTGAATCCATTTTGGCACCGTACAGCCGAAGCGGATGGCAGACGATGATTGGCTACTATGTCCAGGGCCAGGCTCAATATAGACCATCCCTCGCTCCCACTGGCACCAGCTACATCGTTACGATGACCGATCCTCAAGGAAATAACCTGTCGACACCGACGCTTTATCCGGGTCCGATTGACGATACTGGTTGGTTTGCTACACCGCTACCCTACACTCACGGACAGAACCCCTGAAAGGGGGTGTGTCGGCCGGAAAATAATTTCTGCGAGATTCGATCATAGACGACTTGTACGTGGTTGCGGGGCACGCTAGGACGCATTAAAATGGCGCGGTTGTTAGCAGCTCACCAACCGGTTCCGATGGGGCTGTAGCTCAATGGTTAGAGCGTCGGACTCATAATCCGCCGGTTCCTGGTTCGAGTCCAGGCAGCCCCACTAAGCGTGCCGTGTCTTTACAAAATGACTTGGATAGGAGGACACCGTGACTCCTGACGAGATTGAAGGAATTCACCGATCACTTGGCTGATGCCCACTCAAGCATCACAGAGCATTCGAAGTGGCGTCCGCGAAGAGCGGCGAAGGATCTTTGCAAAGAATTTCGGTTTTTGATTGAAAGGTGTGATTTTTGGGATCAGATGGCGAAGACCGGGGATGAATTGCAGAAATATCAGGCCGAAGCCGACCAAATGCTAGGAAACATAAAGAGACTTGTCGAAGATGAAACGAAAATCCTCAGCCGGCTAGGCATAGATCAAAGCGAGATAGGAAATATCCTAACCGACACCTTCGACGGATTCACCTTTGCAAATGCGCGGAATGCGGATATCAGACCGGCCGGAATTAGGACTCTGCAACATAGACTCGCCGATGCAACGAAGTTGATTTGCTCGGCAAGTCGAGGGCCTATCTTGCACACCATAGACTTCCTTACATCGAAAAAAAGGCGCGGTGACGATTGGCGCTGTAGCGCTTGGCGGCGCTAACGTCTGGTTCGCGATAACTGCCGACGGCGGAGCGTTGTCGCATATATCCATGAAAATCGCAGTTGCGGCCGCGCACGGGCAACTGTCGGGCATCGTTGGGTTGTTAGGTTAGTCCAAGTCCACGACTACTCGTAACTCGCTAACCAACGCTCGATATCGCTCCACCGAAACCGGAGATATTTTCCGACTCTCAACACAGGCATAGGGCGAGCATTGCGCCTTCGCGTCAATTCGTAAATCGTGGAAGGAGGCAGTTGCAAACGATCAGCAACCTGCTCACGAGTCAAGATTGGTTCAGGATAATTTGTAGGGGATAGAGCGGATATGACAGATACAGCTTTTTGTGATGCCATTACACACCAACTTTGATTGAGTTGGTGCGTTCTACGCTACCTGAGTTTACGGGATTACTTCGTGACCCGTTCTCTTGTGCATCGGCCCGTCGCTACTACGATGTCAGGCGTCTCTCTACCTCTATGCGGGCAAGGTAGCTTTCCTGATATCGCCACGAGGCTCCTTCACTGGAGCCAAGACTATGTAATATTTACCATAAGTCGATTACAAAAGTCAAGTAAGAGTCAAGTTCATTCTACTTTCTTTGAGCGGGTTAGAGTAGCTCGTTGTATCGGCGAAGACATTGCTGTGTGGGTGTCAGTGCGTGTCACAATTACAGGGAATTGTGTGAAGAAAAAGGCAAATTCACAAAATAAGAACAGGCGAGTTCTTGGCGGCTATAAGAAGATCGGAACCACCTTTGTTCCCCCAATGATTCATCGAGTCGGACCGGCAAACTACACTAGCTGGTCTGGCCAAACGATGCCGGAACTAATTTGGTGGGACGTGATTATTGATCGTACTTCCCGTGGCTTTGCGTCAAAAGTCGCTGAAGAAATAGCCAAATACTTCAAAACCAGGGACGACCACGAGTGTTGGTGGGCATTTATTTCCGACTATACCCGGCTCGGCACAGACGATATGCGTGGTTTGAAAGGACATCTGAGACAGGCGAATATTTTGACTCACCTGAATGAAAGCCTGCTCGACTTTTTGAACCTCTATCCGGCGTGCCCGTTGTCGAAGCTCTTGGATGAGCCCCCTACCAGTATCGTCGACGTGGACTACCTTCAGCGTTTCGAGAATCGGATGAGAGACCTGGAAGGTAAGCATTCGCGGATCGCTGTTCTCATTCAGGCCCAAGCGATTTATATGGGGTTTATGTTAGGGAAATTCTATGTGAAAAAGGGCTTAGCCTTGGCTGACTTTCCTGAAGTCGAGAAGTACCCCGCCACGGAACTCTCTAGACGCGTCGGAGCCTCGGTCTGCGCTACGGCCAACATGATGACAGGATCAATGCTGCCCAAGTATTCGGAGGACTCCTGGGTTCTATATTTTTGGCAACGAAGCCTTGAGCTGCGTCCTTTGGACTTTACCCATTTGGAGAACCCATGACGACCGACGGCCAAATTGGCGCGTTTATTGACGCGATTGAAGCTAGAATTCGGCAAGAACTTCGGATTCGGTGTGAGGCATATCAACCGGATTTTCACTCGCCGGAGGTATTCAACGTGGTAACGGCTCTCTTGGCTCGACAGGCGACCTTAGCCATCGAAATGGCGTCCGCGCCACAGTTGTGGAATGGGCATTCGGCTCCTTTGTTCTTACGTGCAATGACGGATGTCCACATCACCCTGGCATGGATTCTTCTTGATGCCAAAACCCGAGCGCGACAGTACATTGACCACGGGCTGGGACAGGCGGTGTTGGAGTTGGAACATCGGAAGAAGCAGTTGGAATCCTCTGATGTTGATTCCAGGGAGATGCTGGAAAAGTTCATAAGTGTACAGGAGGCGTGGATAAATGCCCAGAAATGGAGCTTTATTGTTGATGTTGAGATTGGAGCTTGGTCCGGAAAATCTACGAGGCAAATGTCGGAGGAAGCTGGAATTCTAGACTTCTATAATTACGTCTATTCTCCATTCTCTCAGTGTGCTCACAGCACCTGGTACCACGTCGGGCGCTACAACTCTGGCCCTTCGGAGAGTCCCCTAACGAGGCAATTGTGGATGCCTCACATTGCGGACTCTTCAACCGATACTTGGAATCTTCAACTTGCTGCCAAGTATTTGGATAAGACCTTCAATATGTTCGACGAGAAAGCTCTCCGTCGCTCACCCTCGTCCGGAATTCGAGATTGGATTGGCGATGAAATCCAGATCCGCTTCGACTCCAGTGGTGACAAGCGGAACTCTAACAGCGCCCTGCACAAACAAGGGGAAGCAGCTTCGAAAGACGAGACGGAGTAGTTTAGGGCTCCCACGATAACCAACTTTCTATGTTTCGTGCCCATCTCTTGAGTTATAACTTTAATGGGTCAAAAATCCCTGTCTGGATCTTCCTTTGGCCACTTGGAATCAATCCGCCTGAGAATGTGTTCGGCCGCTGTAATCGCGTCAGCGATTGCCGACGTATAAGCAGGACAAGGTTTGAAATCTAGCTGCGCCAGACGACGCGACGCAATGATCGCCGCTGCGATTAGCAGAACGCGCTTGCGCCCTTCGTCCACATTTCGGAGCCTAGCAGTTTCGCTTTAGTTTCGCCAGTGGATTCCGACTGAGATTTAGGCCCAACTGATAAAATTCGAGTATGGCAGAGCTTCGCATTGGTACATCCGCGTTCCAGTGCCCGCGCTGCGGAAGCTGGCATAATCACCGGTCGAAGCGATATCGGCTGTTCTACCTTTTTTCCTCGGTTCTCGGGTTCCTTGCTTACAGGTGTGAACGCTGCGAGCGCGTCTTTTTCAAATGGAAATTTGGTCGTCACGAGTCGCGATCGGATCGATAAGCTCTACCGCGAATTTCACCCCAGCACGATCTGAGCTTAATGCAATTAAGGGAGTTGCGCTTCAGAATGGAAGCGACGGAAATAAATAATGGATGGACGGGAACAATAAGAGTGCGCTGGCTAGTTCGAGTCGTGGTTCCTCATAATGCGTTCGATCGCGCGGATGAGCTAGGTACTCATAATTTAAACAAGAACCAAGACTACTCATTGAGGACTAGTGTCAGAAGGTCTGCATTGAATCGCTCGAATAGCTTGTCTGCCACGTCACAGTGATTGGTTATGGCTGCTACTAAATTCGTTGTCGTGTCAAAACGTGTGCGGCGGACTGCGTATGAAATGGTCCCCGTCGGAGATCCAGGCCCTGCTGGGGATGTCCACAGGTCAACCATATCTCCTAATTTGTCATTCGCCACGGTCATAACGACGGACACTAGGCGTTCCATCTCTGCGGGAACGATCCGCTGAACAAACCTCTTTATTTCTGCAATGCCTTCTAGGTCGTCCGGCCTTTTTTGTTTTTCGGGCGGGATCGTCACAATTGATTGGCTAGAAAGTTGACTTACGAAGGCCACGGGAATTGAATTTAGAAGTGTTAGGCAATCAGCAAGAGTCACGTTCCGCCATTCCTTCCATTTCTCGTACCCAGCATACCAGCCAACTCCGAGTGTGCAGCTGTCTTCTCGCAACCTCAGTTGATAAAAGGGCTTCACCTTGGTTCCGTCGCCATCGGTCAAAGTCGCTTTATCTTGTTCTGACTTCAAGATAGTATCAAATCGCTTTTTATCCACAACAAGGGCGTGAGCCAGCTTTTGGATGGTATTTACATCAAGGCAATCGAACTTAAATGAGATGGAATACTGGTATGTGTTCTGTCCAAAGTCGAAGATTTTCACAATACTCATCTCCACGCCGATTTTCAGGGTTCCGTCTTCGAAACTGTTTTGATAACCGACACTTGTGATTGGCGACCTAGGATTTCCAGTGCCCTTCTTTGGAATTCGACTGCGGGTTCGTTGCGTTCAATGCCCGAAACGACTCGTTGTGCGCGCAGATAGGCGTTGTCTCTCGGTGTTGGGCTTAACTGAAGTTCCATCGGTTGAAACTTTGGTTCTCCAAACCGATAGAACACGCGCGTCTGAGGTATTGGTTGTAGTTGATTGGCGAAAGAACGGCTCGCGGACGGCGAACTAACGCGTCCCGCGAAATCTACGCTGAAACGATCGAACAAGTTGAATGTCGGGAAGGCAGGCTTGAAGCCTTCGGATTTCTCCAAAATGGATTTATAAGCATCCAGCTGCATCGCGACAGCTTCTTCAGTCAGTCGTATAGATTTCAAGCCCTTTGTGCTGAAAAAATCAAACATCTGGTGAGTACTAAGACTAAAATTCATTCGAGCTGTCTCCTCTAGTAACAGCTTGGAGACAGACTCCTGAATATCGAACTGTTTTCCGAGTTCGAGAACCAGAAGAGGTTGTCCCGACGAAATTGAGGCAGTCAGTGCCTCCATCGCGCTCAATGTTGCCGCACGGTCCGTCAATAGAGCGACGACACCAGAAGTAAATGTGGACGCAGCAGCAGTGGCAGCGTCCAGGGCTGCCGAAGTATCCGCAAGAAGCGCGGCTGCTGCGGTGCTTGCGACTGGGTCGAGTCTAGCGGAGCGAGCGAGCGGCTCGGTGAGAGCGGGCTCTGGCGATACACGCGTGGTCGCATTTGAAACGGATTTGCCTTTAATGCTCTCTTCTGCGACCGGAACGGTCGGCACGCCCGCGCTCACTTTGCTAGAGGACCGAGAATGAACCGCAGCGCGCCAACGGTCCATGAACGGACGCAGTAAATACAGAACACCCAAACAAATCGGTGCGAGTAACACACCCGAAAGTAGACCCAAGCAAATTACTAAAAGGAATCTAAACACAAGTTCGACCTCTCTCCTTAGCCATCAAAGATAACCATACATCAAAACGCACAAAACCATTGCGATCGACCCCAGCCCGAGCGCTGAACTGGTGATAGCACGCCGCCAAGTCTGCGGCTCGCTTTCAACCCGGACCGAAATCCTTCTCAATATTAGTATAACCACTATTACGATGATTAGGCAGAGCTGTGACGGAAGCCGAAATGACGAAATGACCCTCGGATCAATAAATACAGATCCGCTCGACCCCAAGCCGATTAGGCACAGATCAGGACCCGACTTTTGAAAGACCGCCAAGAGGGTCGTATCGGTCTGATAGACATATTCCAGAACGAGAAAAAGTATGGGAACTCCGAAGAGAGCCACGGCTGCCGTCATGAACTCGACGGGCACATTGGAGCCAGGGTCAGTAATAGCAAAGGGCATTTCCGTCCCACTTGAACCGTGCTGCGCGCAAGCTATATCGGGCTGAACAGAAAGTCAAGTATACCAAGTTGATATTCCCGTCTCAATCTTTCCGCCGCGCGGAATACGGTCCCTGACTTCTGAACCGCCGTTGGCCAACTCCAAGTCCAAATATCATCGGATTCCTCTGATCCGTCGCAACGTTTATGGACATGTCAGAATCCGTGTCGCACCAAATAACCATAGGGGAAGTTTTTCTCGAATTGAGGTATTTTAGTCAACATGCTATGGCCTCATTATCAAGAGGGCACTTCTGTTGTTGAGCGAATTCTATTGATGGACCTACAATGAGATCTGTTCTTTTGCTTGTTCTCATGGTCGGAGTTTTTGTTGCACAGTCAGTGCCGCCTCGGAAGGACATCCCAGCGATAGCTAAAGCTGCGAACGGTGCCGTGGTGTCAATCATCATGTTGGATAAGGATGGTAACCCTATTGCTCAAGGCACCGGCTTCCTTATAAGCGAGGACGGTAATATCGTTACCAACTATCACGTCATCGAAAACGGTAGGTCAGCAATCGCTAAACTCCCTGACGGCGCTTTCTATCTCGTCGACGGCGTGGTGGTATTCGACAAAGCTCGCGACGTTGCCGTCATCAAGGCGCACGGCGAAAACTTCCGAACGCTGACTTTAGGCGACTCAGACCAACTTGAAGTGGGAGAGGAAGTGGTTGCCATTGGCAATCCGCTTTCTCTCGAATCGACCGTTTCTAATGGGATAGTCAGCGGAATCAGATTCATCGAGGAAGGCGGTCAAAAGTTTTTGCAGACCACGGCGCCTATCTCGCCCGGTAGCAGCGGCGGCCCACTGTTCAACATGACCGGCCAAGTCGTCGGGATCACGACTTTGTATATCAACGCTGGTGAAAATCTGAACTTCGCAATCCCCATCAATGATGCTAAACAATTACTTCTGGCTAAATTTTCCAAAGTCCGGGAATTGCCCGACGAAAGTGAGCCAACCAAAACGCAAACGGGTGAAAGGGACGCAACTGATAAATTTCACCTTCGTGAGGAGTGTAAAAGCCTGGCCGCCGAGTTAGAAACAGGCTTGTCTGGAGCGACGCGTACAGATACTGTTACTAGCTGGTCCTTCAATTATAGTGCCAAGTACAATGGGTGCTATGTCTTAGAATCAACTCAGAACCGCGCAGTGAACTATAAAACTCGCACTCTGTTTGATGGACAGACAAGAGATTTATTAGCTGTCGTTACCGAGAATCGAGAAACGAATGTAAAGTTTGGGAGTATTCTTTTTGCACATCCCGATTGCTCGCCGGGAAGTGATTGTGGATACTCATCGGCGCAAAAATACATCGACGAACGTATGCAGCCGGACGAACCTCCGTCGGCAGCCGCGCGGCCATCCATTCAGACCTCGACCGGGCAATACGGCGGAATCGTTCACAACGAGTCAGCGAGTTTGTCCGCAGAGTTTGGAATAGTTGTTAACGAGGCGCGGGGAGTTATCACGGGCTGCATGCTCGTGCAGGAACCACTTTTCGGAAGCGGCCCCCTAGCGGGTCGTGCTAAAGATTCCGACATAGTTTTCGTTGTTACTAGTGCGATAGGGAGGATTACATTCGTCGGCCAGCGACGTAACACCGAGATCAACGGAACTTACATAGTCGAACGTCAAGGCTACCCAGATCAGCATGGTAACTTCACGCTGCATAAGGTGACGTCTGAAGGCCTGCCAACAGGTCTCGACACACGGAGATGCCCCACTGACGCAGAAATTCATAAATAGCCGGCGCGAAAGAGAAGACGAATGACATATTGGCGTATGCAGCTTCACCCAAACGAATCGGGCGAAGCATTGAAGCACTCCGCTGAAAGCCTTGCCGCTGGATTCATTGGGCTGGATTTCTCACGATCAGCCGGCATCGGTGATCTTCGTGCAACAACGCAGGACAGATTACCGGAGCACCATAGAGATTATTGGGCGTTTGCACACGAGATGAACCGAGGCGATATCGTCTTGATCATGGTTCATCATTTTCCGTTTGCTCTCGTGTCTGTAGTTGGTGACTACAATTACATCCGAGAACCAGAGCCGAGAATCGGAGTGTGGTTTCGCCACTTTCGCCAGGTCAAGGACGTTAGGTATTACGGAGATTTAGAGACCAATGCTCACGAGTGGGAACGCATTCCCATGACCGATACGATTTCTCCGCTGCGCGACGATTCATCGCGGTCGTATCGCCTTATCGAACAATGGTTGGCTTCAGTGTCGGCGTCGTGAAAGTAGGATTACGGCGCGTCCATACGCGTCCGTACGATAGTTGAGCGAGCCAATAGGATAAAGGATTGGCTCGCCCGTTTTGTCGGTTCACGCCCTGAATCGAGTAGAGGGTTCAGTGCCGACAAACTTCTATTATTTGCTACCGCAATCGTTGCAACCGCTATTAGGGCGAGTCTTGGTTTCCTGAATGTCTTTCTTTGTCGCTTGGGGAAGAATCTGCGATGCCAAACGGACTCGCGGGTTTTTCACTTTTTCAGGTTTCTTACCCATTGGAATGGCCGCCCGTGGGATCGGCCCCGCCCTCTTCCCGGCGAATATTGTCAGCCAAAGCCCGATGATGGGCGCTGCCCTTCGGCATCTTTGCGCCCGTTTTCTTTCCTCTATCGACCATTGACACCTGACTTGCGCCAGCATTGATTTTCTTCTGAGGTACGCCATGCGATCCCATTTCGGGAGTGCTAATGGCTTGCTCCTCATGGTCTGGGTGATTGCTATGCGAAATCGCACGCTCTACCGCGTGGACATCTTCTGTTTGAAACGTCTTACGCTTACTCATACTGCTTCCTCTGAACCTGAATGCAAATCAGGCTCTACCCCGATGCCGATCATCTATTTGCATTAGACGATCAGCCTCCTCGGGTCCTTCTACAACTTCGTTTGAGTCTTCGATACTGTCGGCACTCGCGACATTCACATCTTTGCGCTCGCGTTGCTTTTCTTCGGACATTCCGAGAACACAGCCGTCACACGCCGAAGACGTTGCGCCCTTTCCGAATGGGATGTAGACGCCGTGCTTGCAACGCGGGATCGTTGATTGAAACTTGCCGCTTCCGTCCACGTACCCTAAAGGATGGCTCATACATTATTTCTCCTTACGATTGGCCGTTCGCAGATTGTGCGTGGACTTCGACGCTACGAATCAGAGCTTGCGAAAAAATCTGAATTGCATGGGCTTCGCCCTGTATCGCGGTAAGCTTTTTCGTATAATCCGGGTCTTTCGAATCCAAAGAAAACATCTCCTGAGACGCTTGATCGAGCGCGTCTTTAATCAAGTCTTCTTTTACGACGCGCCACCCTGGGTGAGCACTCAGCGCGACCAACATTTGTTGCTTTTGAAGGGACAAATCTCTCCGAAGCATCCCGATTGCCATTATGTTTTTCCTCTTCGGTTCTTAGCCGCGACATACTCCTCCATCAATTTCGCAGCGTTCGGACCCTTAATATATTTTGCTTTGAATTCATTTGCCGACAGACTTGCAACCTCCGCAATGATGTCCGCGTCGGTTTGCGTTTGACTCTTAGGAGCGGGGGCGCGGCCTCGAAGACTTCCGGGTTCTATGCCGCCGCGTCCATTAACTTTTGACATTGTGTCTCCTGAAATTGTTCCGATCGCTTTGTTTCATACGCTAGCAGGGCGTGTCTACGCATCTCGCGTAACACCATGCGCGATCGGAATATCGTTTTATTGTTTTTGAGCGGCAGCTAACTTGGCGCGTAGTTCTGCTATCTCAGTCTGTGCAGCCGTCAGCTTAGTATTCGTTTCCGCAACTTGCGCTGCGGGATTATCGAGGACCCTTTCCGATTGCGTTGGCTGATTTGTTGTCTGCTTCAACATTTCTTGCGCGTCGGCATAACTGATTCCGGGCTTGCCTCGTTCCGGGTTGTACGTCGGATTCGGCAAGGCTTCAAAACCATTGCCGCGATCACGATAGATAGTCTCGCGGCTGTCTGCCGGAACCGTACCTCGGTTTCGTGGCCCAAACACATTGAATCCGCACAAGGAACAACGAATTCTCGTAGCACTGTCAATAAATGTGTGTTGGGTCATCGCAAAATCCGTTTTCGCATTGTAGGCTCGATTTTTTCCGCCCTTCAAGTGACTACAATTTTGAACGCGGGTTTTTTCCGCAGCGACTAGATCCTCCGCGCCCGAAGCGCGAGCCAACGCTTTGCGCCGTTTATTTTCACGTTCTGCCTGTTTCTCGGCCGCCGCTTCCGCTCTTTCCTCTAAAAGAAGCTGCATTAGTCCAGCATCCACGACAGGGACGCCCGCTGGCGCTGCCGGCGTTGGTGTATTTGAATCGTTGTTTTGTGCCGTACCATCGGCATTTGACGATGGTTGTTTCTTATCAAAAATAGACATCTCTTGCTCCAATCCGCCGATGGCGGACGTGTTTTTCCGTCGCCCGATCTTCTGGACGATCAGTTACCCTTTTGATTTAGGGGAAATTCGTTACTGCTTAGGACTTCGTGCGGTCTTTTTAGTTGCGGCCTTTATTGCGGCTTCGCGTTCTAATTGTGCGATGCGAACAAGTGCCTGGTTGCATGATTCCTCGAAAGTGCGCGAAAACTTCCCATCGTTCATAAGCGATCGGAGATCTTCAGGATTCTTGGCAAGTTTGAGGACTAATGCCTTGACATCAAAATCGTTGTAGTCAAGCGGGTCTTCATTTCGAAATTCGGACGGCAGATCATTTTCGCGGCC
>Ga0302324_100017266_pt1 | contig 14317 bp, 13 predicted proteins | sample Palsa_T0_1_FD_201949 | JGI IMG/M metagenome (GOLD analysis project Ga0302324, IMG submission 201949) | Peat permafrost microbial communities from Stordalen Mire near Abisko, Sweden - Palsa_T0_1 | ecosystem: Environmental > Terrestrial > Soil > Palsa > Peat permafrost | place: Sweden: Abisko... | reverse complement strand
GCTATCAAATGAACCGGATTCGCCGCCTGGCGGCGACCTACGAGCTCCAGCGGGAGCAAACCCTCGGCCGCGACGCCGCGCTGATCGCGCTAAACCTGTTTCCCAATCGCCATCCCCAGGAGAGAATCCTGGGTGCGGTTTGGTTCCTCTCCCGCTACGGCGACGGTCTTGCCGAGTTGTTGGTTGAGCAGGCGGGCCAGCAATGTCCCGGCCACAAAGCCATCTGGCTCTAAGCTGACCAACCCACGGCCAACAAATGTTCTAGAATGTTGGCAGCCATGAAGGCTAAGCCGCTTAAGCCATTCGATATCACCTGTCCCGACTGCGGGGCGATCCTGAGGGTTGACCCGGAAACCAGGGGGATCATCTCCCACACGCCGGCGCCCCGTAAACGAACCTTCGAAGATTTCGAAGCAGCCGCCAAGGCCATGCGCGAGCAGGACGAGCGCAAAGAGGACATCTTCCGCCAATCGGTCGAAGCCGAAAAGAATAAAGCACAATTGTTCGACAAGCGATTCGAGGAAGCGTTGCGCAAGGCAAAGGAAAGTCCCGACAACGAACGTCCGCTGCGTGAATTCGATCTCGACTAGTCAATTCCGCGCATCTATAACCGAGAGTGCACGCTGAAAGAGAGACATCATGGGAATTACGCACATTCCGCAGCAAGTGGCAACTACTGTTCAGGATGCCGCAGACACCTTGAAATATCAGGGAAATCGCCTTGTCGACCAGGACTGGAACAAGAACTGGGTGCGCACCGTGGCCGCAGGAACGTTGGTCACGGGAGCAATTCTGCTGGCCTCCGGCAAACGCAAGGCTGGGTTAGCGATTGCTGCTGCTGGAACCGTCTTCGCGCTGGTCGAAGATCCAGAAGGAGTCAAGAAGGTCTGGAACAATATTCCCGATTATCTCGACAACGGTCACAGCATGCTGAGCCGTTTTGAGAAGTTCATCGGAGAGCTTACCAGCCAGGGCGAGAAGCTGCGCTCGGTCGTCGAAAAAGTCGTGCGCCAGTAGAAGTGAACTAACCGATTCCCAGTTGTTCGCGAGCTTTTTGGCTGATGCGGTCCGGGGTCCAGGCGGGCTCCCACACCAGGTTGACCTGTGCCTCGCTGATTTCCGGGATGCCCGCCAACCGGTTCCTTACCTGTTCCAGGATCATTACGTGGGAGGGGCAGCCCTGCGAGGTCATGGTTATCTCCACTTCCACTCGCTGCCTGGGAAAGGCGCGCTTGGAATTTGGATCGGGTGTCAGTATCACCTTGTAAATCAAACCCAGGTCCACGATGTTCACCGGAATCTCCGGATCGTAGCAATCACGCAACGCCAGAAAAACGTCTTCTTCGCTGAGCGCCATTAGTTCTTCCGCTCCACCAGGTAACGGGCCACTGCCTTCAGCCGATCGGCGCGATCGCCGTAAACATTCAGTTGTGTAAACGCCTCGTCGATCAGCCGCGCCGCATCTTTTACGCTCTGTTCCACGCCATAGACAGCCGGCCAGGTGGCTTTCTCGCTGGCTACATCCTTGCCCGCGGTCTTGCCCAGTTGTGACGAATCCTGAGTCATATCGAGCACGTCGTCCATGATCTGAAATGCCAGTCCTGCTTTACGTCCAAACTTCTGCAACCGCTCGATGCCGTTGCCATCGCCACCCGCGTAGATACCTCCTGTGACCAGGCTGACGCGAATCAGCGCCCCGGTCTTGGCACGATGAATGGCTTCGACCATCTCCGCCGTCGGCTGATGCTCTTCTGCCTCCAGATCCATGACCTGGCCGCCGATCATGCCATCGACCGTCCCTGTAGCCTGGGCGATCGCGCGCACAATGGCCACCGTCTGCGGGGCTGGACACTGTAGACCGGCGAGTACCTCGTAGGCCTGGGTCTGCAGTGCATCCCCGGCAAGGATGGCAATCGCCTCGCCAAAGACCACATGGCACGTCGGCTTCCCCCGCCGCAAATCATCGTCATCGAGTGCAGGCAAGTCGTCGTGGATGAGCGAGTAGGTGTGCAGCATTTCGATCGCGGCCGCCAGTTCTTCCACTCCCTGCGCAAGAAAGCCGGCGATCATTCGTGCCGCTTCCATGCACAGAACCGGCCGCAGCCGCTTGCCTCCGGCAAAGACACTATGCCGCATGGCGCGGTGGATGGAGACGGGTGCCTGATCCGCGCCGGGGAGCAGACGATCCAGAGCCTGATCAGTAAGCTCCGCACCACCGCTCAGAATCTCCTGCACGCTATCCAGCATTTTCGTAATCATACCCGACCCTCTGGGGCTCTATCCCCGCCACCAATAGCCGGGTGCCCCACATCCCCGATTTCCTGTGTAGTTTCGCGGGTTCTCTGAACTTCATGCGCCTCTCCTTAAAGAGAGGCGCACACGCGGTCCTGTCCAGAGCTGCGTACAGGAAATTCGGGGCATCTCGCTCGTTTTTCGCGAGATGTGGAATAACGCAGGCCTCGCCCTCGAGCCTATAGAGGGTTACACGGGCGGAAAGATTCGGGACAGGGCAGGAGAGGGCAGGGGCTAAAGAATCTGGGTGAGAACTTTGTTTGTACAGGCACGCTTTAGTCGGGCCATAACTGTTTGAGAATATGCAGGGCTTTAAAGCCCTGCGTGAGAACTCGACTTACAAACTGAGTCCCGAAGGGACGGCTGAGAGGAGCCCAGGACGCTAGTGGAGTCCTGGGTTAGGCAAGAGCCAGGAACAGTCCCGCAGGGACGGCTGCGAAAATCACAGGACTCCAGTCCTGGGCGGATTGTGAGTTCTCGCAGAGTCGTCAGCCCCTTAGCAATCCCAGGACTGGCGTCCTGGGACATTCTCAGCCGTCCCTGGCGGGACTGTTCCTCGATGTCATCTCTACCCAGGACTGGCGTCCTGGGCTACTCTCAGCCGTCCCTTCGGGACTCAGTTTGTAAATCGAGTTCTCACGCAGACTCGTTTAGCCCCCGAGGGCTGTTTTCGTCGCGACCTAAATTTTTCCGCCCCGGCGCTCCAACACCACCGTCCCCGCCAATCCCAGCAGAGCAAGAGCGCTCAAAATCCGCCCGGCAACGACATCCCTGGTCGCGCTCCATTGCACTTCGATCATGTGGGGTCCCGGCGTCACTGGCACGGTCATCAGGCCATCATCCCTGAGCGGGCGGGCTACTACCTGGCGCCCATCAACGGACACTCGCCAGGAAGGGTAATCCATCAACCGCAGCACCGCATAACCGCTCTCCGGGGTCGACAGGCTTACCATCCAGCGGTCAGCATTCCACGCTTTAGCTTCTACCTTCGCCGCAATTGTGCCCGGATCTCCGGCTCGCCATTCCGGGTTATCTCCTCCGCTACTGTCGGCGATGTCATCCTCTGCTGCACGCAGGACCCGCGCCAGGGGCAGGTGTCGTTGGATGGCTGTACTGTCTGCCCCCACAGGCGTGTACTCATCGGTGCCTTGCGTGCCTTGTCCCTGGTGGAAGGCCGCTACTTGTGCCCCCACTGCATCCTCGTCGTCGCACGGCTGAAAGAACATCCGGCCGCCCCCGATCGCCAGGGCCAGGATCAAGGTGAAGCCCAGCAAACGTGTGCGTGCTCCCTTTGCCAGGGATCCGCCCAGAGCCATAGCGGCGAGCACGCAGATCACGACGCTCAGTGGCAATAGCCACCGCCACGGAAACTGCAGAAACTTCAAATGTGGCGTGTGCTTCCAGATCGCATCGCTGACCGGCAGTTGCAGCAACAAAAGCATCGGCAGACAGGCCGTGAGCAGAACTCGTGCGCAGCCGCCGGCTCGCTTTCTCCGAGCCAGGTAGGCAACGATCGCGCCCACAACCATCTCTGCGATAAAGATCCATGACGCGGTCCGCAACACCTGGTTATGAAAATTGTTCGCGGTATGCTCAAACAGGAAGCTATCCTGGACCCTCATCCCGGGCGTGATGGCGCGGTCGATTTGTACCCATCGTTGTTCGTATGCTGCGGGCACAATGTAAAACGCCGCCAGTCCGAGCCCTAGGGCCATTCCTCCCGCGGCGCGCATAGCCGGCCAGGGCCTGCGTTCCGCGATCCACATTCCCAACGCCAAAATGGCCAGCAGATAACTGCCCATAACCGCGGCGGGCGAGTTCGTGAGCCACAGGGCAGCCACCGACAAGCCGAGCGGAGCCACGGAAGAACGCGTTCTAAGTGCGAACAGCACCATTAAAGGAAGCCAGGCGCCCGCAAGCAATTCACCCAGCGCAGAGCGCTCATAAGCGACGAACATGGCATAGGGATTCACCATGTAGGCGCAGGCGGCAAAGCTTGCGGCGCCCGGTGGCGCCCACTCCCGAGCCAGCAGATACATGCTGCTTCCGGCAGCTAGCAAAGCCAGCAGCACAAACAACACGGGCGCTGCGTGCCAGCCAAAGATGGTCCCTAAGAGCCCACCCAACAGCCACGAGACGGGAGGATAAAAAATCAACCGCGGCTCACCCGCGCCGTAGTTCGCGTCTTGCACCCAGTGTGGATAGATAAGGCCCGCATGCCACGCACGCGCGACTTCCATCCACGAAAGCAGATGAAAATCGAAATCGTGGCCGCAAGTATTGCCGCGCACGATCAGCGTTCCCACGGCCAGCAAAGAGGTGCCGGCAATGAGAAGACCACCAATGTTGACAGCAGATTTCAAGCTTGCTGGCTGAGTCACGGCACCAGTCGCAGCGTATGCTTGGTCACTGCGCTTACGGCGCCCTCGGTAAAGGGCATGGCAAAGGTTTTTCCGCTATACCAATAGGGCCACTGGTCCAGATAGTAGGCGCTGACCGGATCGCCCGACTCGCCCATCACAATATTCTCCGTCGAACCATCCAGATTGCTCCAGTCCACCGTAAGCCGTTGGCTCGCACCCAGCAGGCCGCGCACATGGTCGACTGTAGTCTCGTCGCCTGCAAGTTGGTGGGGCCCGGTGCTGGTCCACTTAAAGAACGGCAACATCGCGTACAAGGGATGCTTGACATCGATCACATGCCGGCTCCCATACGTCCAGTCGTGAAGCGCCGTCGGAGCATGCTCGTCCACCATACCTTTTTCGACTGCTGCAGCAATCAGATCATCCCAACTCTTGTACTTCGCGGGAAGCCATTCTGCCGGCGCCTTCTCCACCATCTCTTCCTGTACGAAGTTCTTACTCTGCCAGTCGTAGAGTTGCCAGTCGCCGCCCAATTTAGGCTCGAGCACCAGCGGCCAGAGTGCTTGCCTGGTTGCGTCCACGATCTCCGCCGCAACCGAACCCGTGGTGATCACTCCGTCCCAGGTACGCATCAAGTCCGCAGCCTGGCGCAGTTTTGCGTTGGCAACCGTGGAACGGTCGATGGAATAGGCAAAGCGTTGCGCCAATCCACGGTCCACTTCCGAAAAGGTGTCCGTCTGCAGGGTAAGCATATCCGCCGGCGTGAGCTTGGAGTGCCCCGAGAGCCATTTCCAGATCCGCTCATTACGATAAGGTGCGTCCCAGTTCAGCGCCAGGGGGTACGGGTAGTCGTCGGGAGTGATGCGCGCATTCGCGGTGGCGACAATACCACTGTCCGGGTCCAGCACTGTCGGCAACTCCGGAAAAGGAACATACCCTTGCCACTCGTGATCGTTGTCGGCGGCGGTTCCGGTCTCCACGATAGGAACCCCGCTGAGCCCAGCGGGTCGAACTGGAAACAGCCCCACCGCCTGGTACCCGATATGGCCCTGATCATCCGCGTAGGCCAGGTTTTGCGTGGGTCCCCACCACTCGCTGGTCGCCTCGCGAAACTCCGTCCAGTTGCTGGCCGAGTCCATTGCCTCCAGCGGTATGCCACGCAGTTGCGTCGAGTACAGCGTCCACTTGAGTGACAGCATGCGCGTTTCGTGAGGCAGCATCGGGGTGATGACCGGCCCGTGGTCCGTCGTCTCTACATCCACCACCACATCGTGGCCGAAGCGGACGTGGATATATTCCCGGTCATGCTCGGGTTGGCGCCAGGCGCTGCCCGCCCAATACTCGCCCTGCGGATTGGTCTTCTCCACGTAGACGTCCTGGACATCTCCGTTGAGGGTGGTGAAGCCCCAGGAAATATGCTCGTTGTGTCCCTCGACGATGAAAGGGATGCCTGGCGTGGTGACCCCCGAGACGTGGAAGCTCCCGGCCTGCAAGTCCTCTTCATGCCAGATATCGGGGATGGAGTGCTCCAGGTGCATATCGTTCGAGAGTATGGGCTTTCCACTGGCCGTGCGCGCCCCGCTTACCGCCCATTCGTTCGATCCCGGCTTGCAGCTCTCGCACTTGTCTCCTCCCAGCCTGAGGATCTCTTTCAGCCGCAACAAATCTTCAAGACTCGTTTGTGATTCGTCGAGGGGAACATTCGGGATATTTTGCTGCGGTGCGGTTAGGTCGGGGATTGACTGCGTGGGCGGATGATCGCGCCAGGTGGTCGTCGGATATAACTCCCCGCTCAGGTTCGGCGCCAGCCTGGCCTGCACCTTTTCCCGCTCCAGTTTCCAGGGATAGAGAGTGTCGAGTCGAGCCACCATATTCAGCGCCACCAGCCAGGAATCCACCGGTTGCCATGGCCGGGGCTTGTACCCGAGCAGCCGGAACTCAGCCGGCAGATTGTCCTGGTGACTGGCGATAAATGCGTTCACTCCCCGGGCATACGCTTCGAAGAGACGCTTCTGCTCTGCAGGCATGGAGGCTGTCAGGCGCTCTGCAGAGGGCCGGATCTGCAGCACTCGCTGCACTTTATCGTGCTCCACCACGCTCGGGCCCAGCAGTTCGGCCAATTCGCCGGCGGCGAAGCGCCGGGCCATGTCCATCTGCCATAGGCGGTCCTGGGCAACGACGTAGCCCTGGGCTTCGAGCAGGTCATCCATGCTCGCAGCCTGGATGTGTGGGATTCCATGGCCATCGCGTCTCACCACTACGGGAGCGGAGAGTCCGGGCAGTTGCAGAGTTCCGTCCAGCACCGGCATTTGCTCGTGCAGGGCGCCCTTCAGCCACGCCACGCTGCCCGCAACGCCTATTGTCAATGCAATTAACAGGCTGATTACCAGCCCGGTAGCAATCCGGATCAACAGCGGTATTCTCCGCCTCGGAGCGGTATCCAGTTCGAGCCTCGCCATTACTTATCCATCATCCCAGCGTCATTGTCTCATCGCAGGTCATATTTCTGAGGGTGGCAGCTTGACAGGCAAGCGCCTCCCGGCAATCCTAATCATTCGTCCAATAGCGAGGAAGATACCTGTTTGAATGTCCGCGTTTTCTATCACGACCGGTGCTTTGACGGAGCGTGTTCTGCTTCGCTCTTCATGCGCTTCCACAGCCAATGCATTTCTCCAGATGCAAACTACGGCTATCACGGTTTGGTGCATCGAGCCGGAGCGCTCTTTCAGGAGTCTGATTTTGTAGGAGATCAGAATGCGATCGTAGATTTCAAGTACAGCGCATCTCCGCGCATCACCTGGTGGTTCGATCATCATCTGAGCGCCTTTCTCACTCCTGCGGATCAGCGGCATTTTCTTGCCGGGCAGCAAGACGGCACTGGGAGCAACCGGCAGTTCTACGATCCGCATTACACCTCCTGCACCAGTTTTATCGCCCATATCGCGCAAACTCGCTTTGGTTTTGACGCCGCCCCGGTAGCAGATCTGATCCACTGGGCTGACATTGTGGATGGCGCTCTCTACGAGAGCCCTAAGGCTGCGGTCGAGATGGCGGCGCCGGCGATGAAGCTGACTCTGGTCATTGAGTCGAGCCAGGATCCGGCATTCATTCCCAGGCTGATTCCGCTGCTCACCGAAATGAGCCTGGGAGAGGTGTTAGAGCAGCCTTTCGTGGCCGAGCTTTTGCCCCCTCTGCTTGAGCGTCACCAAAAGTCTTTGGCGATCATTGGCCAGCGAACCGAATTGAAGGATGGAACACTTTACTTCGACATTACTGATCAGCCGTTTGAGGGCTACAACAAATTCGTTCCTTACTTCCTTCATCCTGACGCTACTTACAGTGTGGGTTTGAGCAAATCGAGTTTTCGCACAAAGGTAGCAGTAGGCTCCAATCCCTGGACCAAGGCAAAGCCAGAGCAGATGCTGAACCTGGCCCAAATCTGCGAACGCTACGGCGGGGGCGGCCACGCCCGCGTGGGAGCGATCTCCTTCCCACCGGACCAGGGCGACCGTGCACGCGTAGCCGCCGCTGAAATCGTAAGCGAGCTGCGCGCCCACAATCCCTTCCCGTGAAAATGATGGTTGTTGAAGGGTACGGGCCTTAGCAAGGTGATGAAAACCAGGGACGTAATGGTAGAGGCGAGTATTTCTAGCCCTGCCACAAAGGATCGGGTGCCCCATCCTTCGCGCTTTCTGCGAAGGGTGGGATAAACAGAAGTTGCGGGGAGGGGCCTCGGGTGAAGAGCAGTGGCATCCCACCCTTCGCCAACAGCGCGAAGGATGGGGCACCCGATCCTTTGTGGCAGGGCGAGAAATAAGATTTCGACTGTAATACCGGGCTTGAGGAAGGCGAACCACGAATGAAACTTTACCGCACAGCCAGCGGCTACATCGTCGAGCAGAACGATCGATTCTATGCAGGCGCCGACACGTCATGGGATCAACTCCTCACCCGAGACGACCTCGAATCCCACTTGAAAAAATCCCTGCAAGACCCAATGAACGCCGCCTCCTTTGCAGACATTGAAGACTCACTACTAGCCCCCATCGGGAGCCAGGAAGTTTGGGCTTCTGGGGTCACCTACTACCGCAGCCGGAACGCCCGCATGGAAGAAGCAAAGACCGCCGGCGGAGGAGATTTCTACGACCGCGTATACATGGCGGAGCGTCCCGAACTCTTCATGAAAGCAACCCCCAATCGCGTCGTGGGCCATCACGGAAAAGTCGCGATAAGAAAAGACGCCACCTGGTCGGTACCCGAACCCGAACTGACACTCCTCGCCAACCCCAGCGGAAAAATCATCGGCTACACCATCGGCAACGACATGAGCTCGCGAGACATTGAAGGGGAAAATCCTTTGTACCTGCCGCAAGCCAAGGTCTATGACAGAAGCTGCGCTCTGGGCCCGGGGATACTCATCAGCGGGGAGCCGATTCCCACCTCGACCGAAATTCACATGCAGATTTTGCGCGCCGGGAAGCCTGTCTTTAACGGTTCTACGACGCTCACCGAACTGAAGCGTACATTCAGCGTCTTGATCGAGTACCTCTACCGCGACAACTCATTTCCGAATGGCTGCTTCCTGCTCACGGGAACAGGCATCGTCCCGCCGGATGAGTTCACCCTGCAACTGCAGGACGAGATCCGCATCACCATCACGGGCATCGGAACCCTGGTCAACACGGTCGGCTAGGATTTCGGGGCGGTGATCTTATAAGTCACCTTGTCAGATTCGAATCGTCCGCTTGGTACGGCAATTCCTGCATCTTTGAGCTTTTGATCGTCGTCCGGGGTGGCGCTGGGTCCGTCATACACCACGTGAAACTCGTAGGTGCCGTGAGCATTGGTATCAACGCCCATAGCCAGCGGCCGCCTGGCTTCGTAATTCTGACCCGGCTTCAGCGTCAGCCAGTTTTTCGCCCGTTCACGAATGTCGGGCAGACCTCGGCCGTCCACTTCCAGACCGCAATCGATGGTCGCCTGCGGCTGGTTGGAATTCTCCGGCACGAACTTTACATCCAGCGAAAACGCGCCTGGTGCACTCTTGCACAGCAGGGGCGGATCGGGAATACGCAAGGGTTTCCCGGACTGGTTCAGTATGTGGATGACCAGGATCGGCTGCTGTTCCGGCGCCGCCATGTCGAGGGACGCCGTCAATTTCACGGCAGGTTTGTCGGTCTGCTTGCCGCCCGCGCCTGTCACCATCAGCATCACCATCAGTCCAACTGCGGGCAGAATGCGCATAGGGTTCCCTTAACCTACGATCCTAGTACATTTCTGCGGATTGCATAGTTACGGTCGCTCAAGGTCGAAGCGATCGGTGGTCCGCACATAGGTGGACCCGGCCATACGGCCGACCGCTTGTAATTTATCCGGGTCGATGCGGAAGTTCTCGATAATATCCTCGCGGACATGAAAGCGCAGCACCTCGCCCAGAACCAGGGTCCCTCCACCCGGCTGGTCGCTGACCTGCACCACCTGGAGCAACCTGCATTCCATGTGCACATGGCTTTCCGCTACTCTGGGCGGCTTGATGAGGTCGCTTTTCAGAGGCGTCAGCCCGGAGAGTTCGAACTCGTCCACCTCCGGACCGACCTGGGCCGCCGTCGCATTCATCTGCCTGACGAACTCTTCCGACACGATGTTGACGACGAATTCACGCGTATTGATGACGTTGCGCAACGTATCCTTCGCCATCGGCGGAGTAGGGCGCATGATAGGGCAAAACACCACCACTGGTGGATTCGAGCTACACGCGGTGAAGTAGCTGAAAGGTGCGAGGTTCCTCACGTTGCCCTGATCCAGCGAAGAAACCAGGGCAATTGGACGGGGAACGATCGAACCAACCATCAGTTTGTAGATGTCACCGGTGGCGCAGGTTCCCGGATCGAAAGCCAGCATGCTCAAAGGTTTCCGCGATCCGCCTGCTCTCTCTCGATGGCTTCAAAGAGCGCTTTGAAATTACCTTTGCCGAAACTGCGGCTCCCCTTGCGCTGAATAATCTCGAAGAAAAGCGTAGGCCGGTCTTCGACCGGGCGAGTGAAAATCTGCAGCATGTAACCCTCGTCGTCCCGATCCACCAGGATGCCGAGCTTCTCCAGTTCCTCAATCGGCTCGTCAATGATGCCGGTGCGGGCCTGCAACTGGGCGTAGTAGGAGTGGGGCACACGCAGAAACTCGATACCTTGCGCCTGCATGCGGCTCACGGTGTGCACAATGTCGTTGGTCGCCATCGCAATATGCTGCACGCCCGGACCGTGGTGGAACTCGAGATACTCTTCGATCTGCGACTTCCTGCGTCCTTCGGCGGGCTCATTCAAGGGAAATTTCACCCGCCCGTTGCCATTCGCCATCACCTTCGACATCAGTGCCGAATACTCGGTGGAGATGTCTTTATCGTCGAAGTGCTGGTACAGGGAAAAGCCCATCACGGTCGCATAGAAGTCCACCCAGCGGTTCATCTCATTCCAACCCACATTGCCGACCACGTGGTCGACATGCAAGAGGCCCGTAGGACGCGCAAGGTGGTCATGACCCTTGGAAACGTACCCGGGCAGAAATGCTCCGTGATAATTCTTGCGCTCCACGAATGTGTGGATGGTGTCCCCATAGATTGCGATCGACGCCGTTTTTACCGTTCCGTGCTCATCAGAAGTCGCAATGGGCTCCTGTACGCTGCGCGCGCCTCTCCGGGTTGTTTCTCGCCAGGCTTGCTTGGCGTCATCGACCCACAGGGCTACGTCGCGAACGCCATCGCCGTGCAGGCGGATGTGCTCAGCCACTTCGTTGTCTGGGCGAAGCGGGGTTGTGAGGACAAAACGGATTTTGCCCTGTTGCAAGACATAGGAGGCTCGGTCCCGCTGGCCAGTCTCAGGGCCGGCGTAGGCTACCAGGCTGAAGCCGAAGGCCACGCGGTAAAAGTAGGAAGCCTGGCGCGCGTTGCCTACGTAAAACTCGACATAATCGGTGCCGTTCAGCTGAAGCAGATCTTCACTTGTTTGTTGTTCGTGGTGGGTAAGGGTGCTCATAACTCTACTGTTACTCCTTGGGTCGCCCAGTTCTACCAGGGCCGGAAGAAAGATATACCTTTGGGGAGGTCCTTGGATAGGCCCCCGAAGGTAGGATTAACCTTGTGTGTACGTAGTGGGGCGCATTTTCAGACATTTACCAACTAAGTTGGATGCACCGGAGAGTGGAAAGGTCAGAAAACGCGTCTTAAGTAGAAGAAGAAAAAAGGAGGATCATGGCGATCGCTTCCGCAACGCTTGGGGCAGCAGAACCTTTTTTGATCCAACAGGATTGGGCAGCCTACACCCCGGAACAGCACGCCAGGTGGGCGGAACTGGTGGGCCGTCGCATGCCTCAGATCGAAGCCCATGCTTGCGAGGAGTATTTACAGGGTTTCGAGCAGATTGGTCTCAGAAGAGATCTGATTCCCAATTTGGCAGATGTGAATCAACGGCTCAGGCCGAGGAGTGGCTGGAGAGCTACGCCGGTAAGCGGCTTTCTTCCTCCCGACGCATTTTTTGCCATGCTGGCGGCCCGTCAGTTTCCGACCACCACTTGGCTGCGGAGCCGGGAATCGCTTGCCTACATTCCGGAGCCAGACATCTTCCACGACGTCTTCGGTCATGTTCCGATGCACGCCCATCCGGTCTTTGCCGACTTCCTGCAGCGTTACGGAGCGGTGTGCGCGGCCCTCACTGACAAGGAGGCGCTCGAAAAAATGGGCCGCCTGTTCTGGTTTACGGTCGAGTTTGGCGTGATCCGGCAAAAGGGAGAATATCGCCTCTACGGCAGCGGTTTAATTTCGTCCCAGGGCGAATCCACCTATGTCATCGAGGGTGGACCGGAAATAAGGGACTTTGACGTGGACCAGGTGTTGAACCAGGAGTTCTCGACCTCAGAGATGCAGCCGGTTCTGTACGCTGTCGACTCGTTTGACCAGATTTACGAGGCGACCCGTGAAGCTGAGAAGCGGCTCTGCCGACCCCGCTAGCGGGTTGAACGGAAAATAGCCCGTTTTTCTTCAAACTGTCACGGGCGATGATGCACAATTTTTGTACAAGGGGTTTTCTTGCCGCGTATTCATTTTCAGCAGCAGCTGGCCGCGCTTAAAGATAAGTTATTGGCCATGGCTGCGCTCTCCCAGCAGGCTGTGGGCTCTGCTGTGGACGCTTATCTCCAGCGAGACGCCGGACTCTGCCAGTATGTGCGTGAGAACGAGACGGCGATCAATGCTGCGCAGCGTGAAGTGGACGAAATGGCCTATGAGCTCCTGGCTCAGGAACAACCCATGGCCATTGATCTGCGCTTCATCCTGGCGGTCATCAAAATCAATGGCGATCTGGAGCGGGTTGGCGACCAATCCATGAGTATTGCCATCCGAACCCAGGAATTGCTCGAATACCCGGCGGCCGAGCTGCCGGTGGACATCGCATCCATGGGGGAATATGCCTCGCGCATGATTCGTTCGGCCATCCAGGCACTGCTCGATGCCGACGCTCAATTCGCAGAAGCGGTTGTGGTGATGGACGATGAAATTGACCGCATGAACCGGGTGGCTCGCGGCGAGCTCATGAAGGTGATGGAGGAGCAGCCAGAGATCAGTTTGCAGGCTTTGAATGCAATCATCATCGCCCGGGCTCTGGAGCGCATTGCCGACCACGCTACCAACATCTCCCGCGACGTCATCTTCTGGATCCGCGGCGCCGACATCCGCCACCAGGTAAGCAGCGCCATCGACTAAATCCGAAGACCTCAGGGACTAAACGGACTGCGGAAAATTCTGGGCCGGGCAGGACAGGCAGGGGCTAAAGCCCGACATATTTTGACTCGTTTACGGCCCGACTAAAGTCGTGCCCTGATACAAAACAGTGCTTTTCCGCAGCCCGTAAAGTTATTTCCTGAGACAAAGTAGAGTTCTCACGCAGGCTCTTTAGACCTCATATACGTTATTGCTAAACAAAACGGGCTTTAGCGTCCGTATGAGAACTGGGCTTTGTATCAGGGCACGACTTTAGTCGGGCCGTAAACGAGTCAAAATATGTCGGGCTTTAGCCCCTGCCTGTCCTGCCCGGTCCCGAATTTTTCCGCAGCCTGTTTAGCCCCTGACAGCTGCTTTTCAATCGCTCCCGCCGAACATTAAGGCGCATAAGACGCACCCTTCCCCCAGATTTGGTCCGGCCGTCTCTTCCCGCCATCGACTTCCATCTACCGTAAAGCCAGCTGTGTATTGACTAGAATCCGCTACGGGATTACGGTTTATCTATGTCCTTGTACTGTCGCCGTAGCGCTGGTTGTTGCGCGATCCCATCGCGCCGTACGGGTCCGTCCTAGAGAATTCAGCTAGTCATCATTATCGGAGACCCGGGTGTCGGCAATCAGCGGCGCGCGGGTTTTTTCATTTCGGGAGGAGTGTATCGTGGCCGAGGTTAAGGAAACAAAAGCCCAACGCATGGAGCGGCTAAAGCGGGAGAAGAACCCGTGGGAGGCAATGGACGAAGTGCGGGCTTTTGCCGCCGCCGGCAGGGAATCGGTGCTCCCGGAATGGGCTTCCGCCTACTTCAAATGGTGGGGAATCTACACCCAGGGAGACGGCGCCGGCGCACTCGGCGGTAAGGCCGGGGAAGGCAAGGCGACGGAATATTTCATGATGCGTA
>Ga0302324_100017265_pt1 | contig 14318 bp, 14 predicted proteins | sample Palsa_T0_1_FD_201949 | JGI IMG/M metagenome (GOLD analysis project Ga0302324, IMG submission 201949) | Peat permafrost microbial communities from Stordalen Mire near Abisko, Sweden - Palsa_T0_1 | ecosystem: Environmental > Terrestrial > Soil > Palsa > Peat permafrost | place: Sweden: Abisko... | reverse complement strand
CGCGTCCGCCGTTGACGAACTGCACGGCCACCTGAGCCATGCCGAGCCAGAGGCCGCGGTGAAAGGCCTGATGAAAATTGCGCACGCCGCGCAGTTCCCGGCCGGCCCAGCTTTGCTCGATCTTGCGCGGAAAATCCGCCAGTTTCGCGGCGGAAACGTCTCCGGTGCGCAGGGATTCAAAGATCGTTTCCGCGGCCAGCATCCCGGTCTTGATGGAGAGATGGATTCCCTTGAGGCGCGCGGAATTCAGCACGCCGGCGGAATCGCCGATGATGAGCGCGCCGTCGGCGTAAGGGCGGGGCATGGAATACCAGCCACCGACGGGGACACTCTTGGCGCCGCAGCGCACCAGCTTGCCGCCCTCGAGGATGCGGCGCACAAAGGGATGGGTCTTGAATTTCTGGAAAGCCTCGTGGGGATCGAAGCGCGGATCGTGGTATTCCAGGCCAGTGACGAGACCGATGGACACGCGATTGTCGCGCAAGCCGTAAATCCATCCGCCGCCGTACATGCTGGAATCCAGCGGCCAGCCGAGGGTGTGGGCGACGAAACCGGGGGCGATTTTTCCGGGCAACACGTCCCATAGTTCCTTGACGCCGATGCTGTAGAGCTGCGGATTGAGGCCGTCGAGTTTTTTGCGCGCGACGAGCTCCTTGGTCAGCGAGCCGCGCGAGCCTTCGGCAAGCACGGTGATTTTGGCGCGCACTTCGTAGCCGGGAGTGAAATTGTCCTTGGGGCGGCCCTGCTTATCGCGGCCCTTGTCTTCGGTGATGACGCCGGCAACCGTGTCTCCTTCATAAATCAACTGCGCGCCGGCGAACTGCGTGAACACGTTGACGCCAGCCTGCTCGACCAATCCGCCCAGCCACTTGGTCAGATGGTTCAGCGAAATCACGTAGTTGCCGTGGTTTTTCAGGGGAGGCGGGGTGATGGGAAGTTTCCAGGCGCCGCGCGCGGTAAAAAAATAAGCGGCGTCGGAGGTGACGGGAGTATCCAGAGGAGCCGTTTTTGCGAAGTCGGGAACCAGTTCGGCAAGGCCGCGCGGGTCCATCAACGCGCCGGAGAGTTGATGCCCGCCCAGCTCGCGCGCTTTTTCCAGGACATAGATATTTTCGGGGGAGAGTTCGGGCTTGGCGCCAGCGGCGTTGTGCCGGCGGATGAGGCCGGCAAGATGCAGGGCGCACGCCAGCCCCGCGGGGCCGGCGCCCACGATCAGCACATCGGCGTCGAGGCGCTCTCGCTGGTTGGACACTGCGCTCATTCTAGCAAATGTGCGGGCTGGGGCGCGGCGGACGCTGACGACGCTAAAAGGGAATGTCAGTGACGGGGTGCGGATGACGCGCCGCCCGGTGGTTGATCGCGGGCGAAAAGGAAAATGGTAATCTGCGGAAATTCCCGCTCTTCAATCAGGCGGCGTCCTTTTTCATAGACTGCGCGCAGCATGATGCTGGTGGGATTCACCTGGCCCGATGGCGCATGGTCGAGGAACAAGACCAGCCAGACGCGGTCCGGAGCAGGCCGCGCGTCGGTGAGCATTTCGGCGACGGGGCGAGCGATGAAATCGCGGCTATCGAGTTGCGCGCCGCCGGGCCAGTTCAAAATCATGGGTCCGGTTGTCGCGGATAAGGCCGGCGGCCTTTGCGATTTGTAGTATTCGTAGGGGATGCGGCTGAAGGTAGAGAAGAAAATGGCGTCGCCCGGCTGGGCGTGGTCGAGGAGGTAGGACGTCGCGGAGCGCCAATCTTCGCGGTTGATGTCAAAATCCTGACGATAGTAACGCACAGTTCCCTGGACCGAGAGAACCGAAATAACCGCCAAAAGCGCCCAGTAAGCGATAGCGGGCCGCAGGCGGGCGAGGCCCGCGGCGAGACCCAACGCCAGAGCCGGCAGGCAGAACATCAGGTAACGGCCAAGGAAAAGCGGCCGCACGATGGAGGCGGAGAGGATGACCATCAGGGGAACAAACAACCAGGCGAACACTAGCACTGTGGGCCAGTTTCCCAGGTTCGGCGACGCGGAGCCGGCTTTATCGCGCCATGCGCTGCGAAGGGCAAGGGCGGCGGCCAGCAGGAGCAGCGCATCGAGCCAGACCGGGCCGATGCCGGCGTTGCCGGCTGCGGCCTGGAAGAAGCCCGACAGATCGCCGGCCGTGGGCAGGCGAATCCAGGCTGCGGGCGTGGAGCCGATGTGCACGGCCACGGCAACGACGGGCAGGATCAGCCAAACGAACCAACGCACGGCGCGGCCGAAATCCTTCCACACGTTCCGCAAATGGTTTTTCCCGTGCGAATCTCGCGGCAGCCACAGAAGAGATACGCCGTGCGCCAGGACCAGCAGCGCGCCGAACAGTTGGGCATAGACCAGCAGCGCGCAAACCGCGCTGTACGCGCCCCATCGCGCGAAGGCGGGCCGCTGGAGATTACGAACCAGCAGCCACGTGGCCAGCGTGGCGAGGAAGGCGGCCAGCGCGTAAGCGCGGGCCTCCTGCGCATAGCGAACCTGATAAGCGCCGATGGCCAGCAGCCACGCTGCCGTGAGCCCCGCGGCGCGGCCAAACAGGCGCGCGCCGAGGGCGTAAATCAGCGGCACGGTGGCGACGGAAAACAGCACGGAGAGCCCGCGCACGAAGGTTTCACTGCTTCCTATATGCATATAAAAACGGAGCAGGAGGTAGTACAGGGCCATGTTGATTTCGCGATTCCACAGTACGCGAAAAAACTGCAGCCAGGGCAGACGCGCGATTTCCGCGCTCATGCCTTCGTCGAGCCAGAAACTTTTTGCGGCTATGTCGTGGAAGCGGAGGACCGCGGCGACAGGGACGATGAGCGCCCACAGGATCCATTGCGCGGCTTTATCGGAAGGCCAAGAGGTCCTGGAGGACGAAGCGGGACTTGCAGGCCAATCGGGAAGACCGGCCGTCGCTGCGCGGGGTTCCGCGAGAGCTGGCGTGTCGCGCACCATGCCAGCGATTTTAGCAAGGGGAACCTGCCGATTCGGGATTGCGCTACCGGGCGTTGCGTTCCATGCACCTGTTGCACTTAGGCCGGCTTGGACTTTTCCAGCTCATCGATGAGGGCGGGGATCAGCTCGAAGATATCGCCGACGATGCCGTAGTCGGCGACTTCGAAGATGGGGGCGTTGGGATCCTTGTTGATGGCTGCGATGGTGCGCGAGCCCTTCATTCCCACCACGTGCTGGATGGCGCCGCTGATTCCCAAGGCGAGATAGAGCTTGGGAGCGACGGTCTGGCCGGAACTGCCGATCTGGCGATCCATGGGCAGCCAGCCCTCGTCGCAGATGGGCCGCGAGGCGGCCAGTTCGGCGCCCAGCAGCTTGGCCAGCTTTTCGGCCATGGGGATATTTTCGGGGGCCTTGATGCCGCGGCCGATAGCCACCAGCAGGGGCGCCTGGGTGAGGTCCACGGCCTGTTTGGCCTCGCGGAAAAGTTCCAGGGGTTGAGTGCGAATCTGCCGCGGCTGCAACTCCACGGAAACGGCGCGAATCGGGGCGGGCGATGCGCCGCGCGCAGCCTGGTCGCCGCGAAAAGCGCCGGCTTGAAAGGATGCGAACCAGGGGGCCGTGCCAGCGAACGAGACGTCGGCGGCAGTTTTTCCCTGGAACATCTGGCGCACGAAGATCAGGCGGCTGTTTTCCTGGCGATAGCCGACGCAATCGCCAATCATGCCCTTGCCCAGCGAAGCGGCCAGCTGGGGCGCGAAGTCGCGTACTTGATAGGTATGCGGGAACAGGATCAGGTCGGGTTTGGCTTGGGCGATGACCTGGCTGAGCGCAATGGTGAATCCGTCGGGAGTGTAGTTTTCCAGGAGGGCGTGCTCGACGAGCAGGACCTCCCCGGTTTGGTACGCGGCGAGCTCCTCGGCCAGCGGGCGCAGGCCCTGGCCGATCACCAGAGCGGCGAGCTTGCTCTGGGTTTGCGCGGCGATCTGCTGCGCGGCTGACAAGGTTTCCAGGCTGACCGGATTCCACTTGCCCTGGCGCTGTTCGGTGACGACGAGGATATTCATGTTGTGGTTTTCAGCCGCGATTACAAAACACGCGCCTCGTGGCGCAATTTTTCGAGCAGCTTGGCCGCGGCTTCCTTGGGCGAGCCGGTAATGAATTCGGTCTTCTTGGTTTTTTGCGGGACGTAGATGCGCTCGATGCGTTCGGTGGGCTCTTGGACAACGCCGAGAGAGTCGCGCGAGATCGTGACGATCTCTTTTTTCTTGGCGGCCATGATGCCCTTGAGCGAGGCGTAGCGCACCTTGTTGATGCCGGACTGAATGGTGAGCACGGCGGGAAGCGGCAAGCCGACCCACTGGAACCAACCGGCCTCGAGTTCGCGCTTGACTTTCAGGCGGCCCTCCTGCACTTCGATCTGCATGATGATGGTGGCGTGCGGCAGGCCCAGGAGTTCCGCGAGCAGGACGCCGGTCTGCCCGAAGCCGTGGTCGTCGCTTTGCAGGCCGGTAAAGATCAGGTCGGGAGATTCCTTGCGGAGCACGGCGGCAAGGGATTTGGCGGAGGTCAACGGATCGAGCAGGAAAAACTTGTCGTCGGTCACGTGAATGCCGCGATCGGCGCCCTTGGCCAGGGCTTCCTTGATGGTTTGTTTGGCACGCTCCGGGCCCATGGACACGACGAGGACTTCGCCGCCGTGCTTTTCCTTAAGGCGCAAGGACTCTTCCAGGGCGAAGCTGTCCGGCTCGTTCATCTCAAAGCCGATATCGGTTTCGCGGATCCACACGGGGGGATCGGCGATGCGCAGGGGCGCGTCCTTGGCGGGAACCTGCTTAATGCAAACCGCGATTTTCACGCTGCGAGCCTTATGGCGTCAGGGCGGCCGCAGGAGCGCGGCGAAGACCGCGGCGCGGGCACGGAAGCTTACTCCGCCCAGCGCTTGAAGAGCAGCGCGGCGTTGGTGCCGCCGAACCCGAAGGAGTTCGAGAGCACATACTCGACGTCGGCTTTGCGCGGATGGTTGGGCACGTAGTCGAGATCGCAAGCCGGATCGGGGAATTCGTAGTTGATCGTCGGCGGCAGGGTTTGATGGTGCAGGGCCAGGACGCTGATGCCGGCCTCGAGTCCGCCGGCGCCTCCGAGGAGGTGGCCGGTCATGGACTTGGTGGAGCTGACGGCCATTTTTTTGGCGTGCTCGCCGAAGACGCGCTTCAGCGCGATGGTTTCGATGGCGTCGCCAATCGGCGTGGAAGTGCCGTGGGCGTTGACGTAGTTGACCTGTTGCGGATCAACGCCGGCGCTGTGCAGGGTTTTGCGCATCACGCGATAGGCGCCGTCGCCATCCTCGGCGGGCTGGGTAATGTGGTGTGCGTCGCCGGTCATGCCATAGCCCACGATTTCGGCAAGAATTTGGGTGTCGCGCCGCCGGGCGTTTTCCAGCGATTCCATGACCAGGATGCCGGAGCCCTCGCCGACCACGAAGCCGTCGCGCTCGGCGTCAAAAGGGCGGCTGGCGCGGGAGGGCTCGTCGTTGCGCAGGGAGAGCGCCTTCATGGCTTCGAATCCGCCGATGCCCATCTTGGTGATCGCGGCTTCGCTGCCTCCGCAAATCATCACCTCGGCGTCGCCGCGTTCGATGATGCGGAAGGAATCGCCCACGGCGTGCGCCGATGCGGAGCAAGCCGTGGCCGTGGCCGAATTGGGGCCGCGCGCGCCCAGGCGAATGGAAACCACGCCGGCGGCCAGATTGACGACCGCCGAGGGAATAAAGAAGGGAGAGATGCGCCCGCCTTCCAGGAGTTTCTGGTGTTCGCGCTCGATTACGTCGAACCCGCCGATGCCCGCGCCGATGTATACGCCGGTCTCGTCGGCAATTTCGGGCGTCACCTGGAAGTTGGCCATGCGCACGGCGAAGTCCGTGGCGGCGACGGCGAATTGGATGAAGCGGGCGAGCTTCTTCAGATCCTTCTTGGAAACCCACAAGAGGGGGTCGAAATCGCGGACTTCGGCGGCGATATGGCAGTCGAAAATGCTGGAGTCGAACTGGGTAATCAGTCCCACTCCGCTGCAACCGGCCATCAGGTTCTGCCAGACCAGATCGGTGCCAATCCCGATGGGGCAAACCAGACCGACACCCGTTATCACAACGCGGCGGCTCAAAATCGCAATCTCCTGGTGGAATCCCGGCGGCCGAAAAGGGCTACTTCTTGGCCTGGGCGTGTTTGTCGATATAGGAGATCGCGTCTTTAACCGTGGCGATCTTTTCGGCGTCCTCGTCGGGGATTTCGACGCCGAAAGCCTCTTCAAAAGCCATGACCAGCTCGACGGTGTCGAGCGAGTCGGCGCCCAAATCGTCCACAAAAGAGGCGGTAGGAGTCACTTCGGCTTCGTCCACGCCCAACTGCTCTACAATAATCTGTTTGACGCGTTCTTCAACGCTGGCCATTCTATTCGCCTCCAAAGATGTGCTGCCGGATCGCGCTTGAGTTTGTCGCGCGTTTACAGGGTCGCAAGCAACCCGCCCATTCTAGTCATCGCAACCAAGGAGGTCAACCGCACGCGCGCTTTAACCCATGCGCATGCCGCCGTTGATATCCAGGACATGGCCGGTGATATAGGCGGCTTCGTCGCTGGAAAGAAAGACAATGGCGGCGGCAATCTCGGCGTCCGAGCCCATGCGTCCCAAGGGGATGCGCGCCAACAGTTCGTCCTTGACGTTCTGCGGCAGCGGGTCGGTCATGGGGGAGACGACGAAGCCCGGGGCAACGGCGTTCACGGTAATGTTGCGCGAAGCGACTTCGTTGGCAATCGCCCGCGTCAGGCCGATCAGCCCCGCCTTGGCGGCGACGTAATTGGCCTGGCCGGCGTTGCCGGTTTCGGCGACCACGGAGGTCACGTTGATGATTCGTCCGGAGCGCTGCCGCAGCATAGTGGCCAAGGCCTGCTGGATGCACAGATGCGCGCCGGTGAGATTGACGCGCAATACGGCGTCCCAATCCTCGGCTTTCATGCGCACCGCCAGACCATCACGGGTGATGGCGGCATTATTCACGAGGATATCCAGGCGCCCGAAGCGCTCAATACCCTGGCGGAAGCCGGATTTGATCTGCGCGGCGTCGGCAACATCCATGGGGACGGCCAGGGCTTCGCCGCCCGCGGCGCAAATTTCGGCGACCACGGCGGTGAGTTTTTCAGCGTTGCGCGCAGCGGCAATGACCCGCGCACCGGCCTGCGCCAGCGCCAGCGAGGCGGCGCGACCGATTCCCTGAGAGGCGCCGGTAACCAGCGCCACGCGGTCTTTCAAGCTGAACATGGTTGGGACGGATCTCTCTTTGCTGGTTTTCTTCTCTTTATTGGTTTTCCGCGGCGGCGTCGGCGGATTCGCTGCGGGCCTGGGCCAATCGCTCCAGCGCGGTTTCCAGCGACTTTGGGTCTTCGACGTTTACACAGGGAACCCATCGTTCAATTTGCCGGAACAGGCCGGTCAGAACCCGCCCCGGTCCCACTTCGATGAACAGAGTGGCGCCCTCTTCGATCAACTCGCGCATGGAGTCTTCCCAGAGCACCGGGAGGGTGACCTGGCGAATCAGGGCTTCACGGGCTTCGTCTCCGCTTCGGATGATGGCGGCGTCCACGTTGGTGACCACGGGAATTTGCAGGGGCGCAAAGGGAGTGGCGCGCAGGTCCTTCTCCAGGCGCTCCTGCGCGGGCCGCATCAGCTCGCTGTGGAACGGAGCGGAGACGGGGAGCATCACGGCGCGCTTGGCCCCTGCGGCGGAGGCCAGTTCGACGGCGCGCTTCACGGCGGCGGCATTGCCGGAGATGACCGTCTGCTCCTGGGAGTTCATGTTGGCAGGCGCAACCACTTGTCCTTGCGCGGCCTTCTTGCAAATCTCCGCGACCTGGCCGGGACGCAGGCCGAGTATGGCGGCCATGGCGCCCTCCCCGGGAGGCACGGCCTCCTGCATGTACTGCCCGCGGCGGCGCACCAGGCGCACGGCGTCGGAAAAGGAAAGCGCGCCGGCAGCCACCAGGGCCGAATATTCGCCCAGACTGTGACCGGCCACGAAATCCGGACGGACTCCCTTTTCCTGGAGCACGCGAAAAGCCGCCACGGAAACCGTCAAGATGGCGGGCTGAGTGTTTTCGGTGAGCTTTAGCGCTTCCTCGGGGCCTTCAAAACAGAGTTTGGAGATAGGGAATCCGAGCGCGCTGTCGGCTTCGTCGAAGACGGCGCGAGCCACGGGGAAAGCGCCGGCCAACTCCCGGCCCATTCCTGCAGCCTGCGATCCCTGACCAGGGAATAAGAATCCGAGTCCGCCCATAGTAAGACTTCACTCCTCCAGGGAATGGTTCGAGCCCGCTACGCTCCAACAGCCACGGGCAAAGCGGAAAGTTCCTGCTCAATTTTTTCATTGAGCCGCGCTTGCGAGAGTTCGGTAGTGACGCGCACGGCATTCTTGACGGCATTGGCGTTGGAGCGGCCGTGGCCGATGACCACAATTCCGCGAACGCCCAGCAGGGGCGCCCCACCGTACTCGGAATAGTCGATCTTCTTGCGAAATTCCTTGTAGGCATTGCGCGAGAGCACGTAACCCACCTGCGAAGCGATGCTGCTCTGCAGCGCCTTTTTCAGGAAGAGGGCGATGTGCTGGGCCACGCCCTCGCTGATTTTCAAGGCGATGTTGCCGATGAACCCGTCGCACACGACCACGTCCACATTGCCGCTGAACAGATCGCGGCCCTCGACGTTGCCCACAAAATTCAGGGACAGGCGTTTCATGCGATTGTGCACTTCGCGCGTGAGTTCGTTGCCTTTCATTTCCTCTTCGCCGATCGAGAGCAAGCCGACCTTGGGGCGCCGCGCGCCGAAAATCACGCGGTAGTAGATCTCGCCCATCACCGCAAACTGCAACAGGTGGGCCACCTTGGAGTCCACATTGGCGCCCACATCCAGCAAAACGGAAACCCCGCCGCGGCTGGTGGGGAACGGCGCGGCCAGCGCCGGACGCTGCACGGAGGGCAGCGTGCCGAGCACGAATCTGGCCACGGCCATTACCGCACCGGTGTTTCCACTGCTCACGAATCCGTTGGCCTGGCCCTGGCGCACCAGCCGCGCGGCCACGTGCGCGGAACTGTCCTTTTTCTTGCGGAAGGCATCCATCGGCGAGTCACTCATGGTGATGACCTCAGTGGCCGGCACGACTTCGATTTCCAGGCCACGGAGAGAATGACGCGACAGTTCGCGCTTTACTTCGGCGGGCTGACCGACCAGAAGGATGCGCACGCCATACTCGCGCGCGGCCAGCACCGAGCCTTCGACTTCGGGCCGTGGGGCTTGGTCGCCACCCATGGCATCCACAGCGATTGTAATCATGTGCGCTTGGCCTGTGGGCCGGTTCCGGCGCGCGAGGCGCCTTGGATTCTACCAGTGAGCCATTTCACGACGGCTTCTCAAGCGGCGTGCTATGCCGATGTGTCCATTACTTCCCGCCCCTTGTAGTAACCGCAATGGGGGCAGGCCCGGTGGGGCTGCTTCATCTCATGACAATTGGGGCATTGGGTGAAGGCCGGGGCCTGGATGTGATCGTGGGCGCGCCGCTGATTTTTGCGCCTCTTGGAATGGCGGCGTTTCGGATTAGGCATACAAACTCCTGTAAAAAGCTCCGCTTCGTCGCGGGAATTCTATGGTGTTTCCGGCCGTAAGGCTATTGTTTCTTGAACCAGTCCTGCTTAAGGCGCGCCAACGGCGCAAGACGGGAGTCCGGGACATGGGCTTCGCAGCGGCACTCGTCGGTGTTCAGATTGGCGCCGCAGTGCGGGCACAGGCCGCGGCAATCACTACGGCAGATCACCTTCATGGGAATGGACAGCAGCACCTGTTCGGCCAGCACATCGGTCAGGAACAGTCCCTCGCCCTCGAAAAAGGCGATCTCCGTGTCGTCGAGCCTGAGGCGGACTTCCTCTTCCTGAGTCATCGACTGCAGCGGCCGGTAGAAAAGATCGAATTCGCGGCCGACCTCTTCGAGCACCGGCTCCAGGCAGCGGGCGCAAACAAACTCGAGGCGCGTGTGCAGCTCGCCGACGATACGGATCTGCCCTTCCACCAACTCGGCCGAGGCGCGCACTTCCAAGGGTTCCGCCTGGCGGAAATCGCCGGTATGGTAATCCACCGAGCCCGGGGCATAGCTGCGCCGCACGCGAATCTTGTGCACGGCGAGTTCTTTGACATCCAGAAACATGGCAAGAAGCCTCAAAAAGCGGCAGCGCGTCAATTATACGGCGCACTGAAATGAAGTCAAGAAATGGAGGCTCATGCCGCAGCTTAATATGAATTTGGGTTCGATGTGAGTACTAGGCCGCAATCTCCGCTACGCCGCCCGGTCAGGAAACCGCAGGCGGCTCGCGGCGAATGCCGAAACTATTCGGATGAGGAATGAGGTTTGCGGAGCTTGCGCCACAGCAGCCAGAACACTGGCGCGGCGGCCAGCAGCAGAATGAGCGTGGTGGGCTCGGGTACCGGGACGACCGGCGGAGTGACCGGGGGCGTGACCGGCGGACCCACCGGCCGAGTGAAGGGTGGAGTCAGGGGGCGAATTACCGGCGGTGGAGTGCCGGAGGGTGACCCGGATGGCGGCGCTCCTCCCGTCGGGAAGATATCGATGGGAGGAATGGCTCCGCCGGAACCGCCGCCCCCCGGGGGCTGGTTGTTTGAAACCGTTGTAGACGGAGGCCCCGCGCTATTCGGAACGGGTCCGCTGCCCGGGGACGCCACATGGCCGAGGTCGATGACGGCCACGGAAAGGGAAGCTGGAAGCGGAAACGATGGCTGCGGCTTATCCAGAATGGCGACCGGAGGTTCGTGGGGAGATGTGGGCGAAGCCGGGACGTCGCTGGCCCGGTTTCCGCAGCGCGATCGGATGATGAGCGTTCCATCGGTAATCACGGCTTCGCCTTTTGCGAGCCGGAGTTTTTTCTTCGTCCAATAGATGCGATTGTCTTTGCGATAAGACATATAGGCAAAACGGTCGCGGCTCAGCAACGCCATCCGCGCCCTTCCCAGATCAAAGCCGGCATAATGCGCGGCGAGCGCCGGATCGGCGGCCATGTCATCTTTCAATTCCGCGACGCTTCGGATTCCGCCGGGAACTATGGAAAACGGGTAGATGATGCGGCCCGGCTGTTGATGATCAGAGGCTTGCAACTCCGCTGACGGCGGCAACGCGATGGGGATTTCCCCGGCGTTGGATTTGACCGCCTGGACAGGGCCGCGCAAGACGAGGCGCACTCCGTACCAGGATGCGCCAAATATCACGATCAGAAGCGCGGCCCATATGAGACGGATGTAAATAGGGATGCGATGCCGTGTGGCTCCCATGATTTTTTTCGGCCTCTTTGCCGGTTGCTTCAGACAGAAGACAATCCGTGCATGAAAGGAGCAGATGTATGGCCATTTTTCAGCGCTGATTCAGTTGCACTTAGGCAGTTCGCAAAAAGGGATGGAGAGATTCGAAGGCAGGCATTTAGTGAAGAATGACAATCGTGAAAGTGCCATCTTGAAACACAAGAATGAAACAGCGCTATTTCCCCGCAGGGGCATCCACGAGGGAACGATATTGCCGCAGAAGAAAGGCGTCGGTCATGCCGGCAATGTAGTCGCAGACCACGCGATAAATGGGCTCGCGTTCCGCCTGGTGCGAGTAGTGGGGCGGCAGCGCGTCAGGGCGGGCGAGATAGTGGCGGAAGAGAAATTCGAGCGCATCCACGGAGCGATCGCGTTCTTCGACGATCGCCGGATTGTCGTAAAGACGCCGGAGCAGGAATTTCTTCATCGTGGCGTTCAGTCCGGCGGCCTCGGGGCTGAAGCCCGCCAAGCGCGCGGGGGCGTGGCGAATTTCGGTAACGTCGCGCACGCCGGCGGCGAGCACACAGGCGCGCGTGTGTTCGATCAAGTCGGTGGCCATACGGTCGAGGATGTGCTTGATGGCTTCGTTGAATTTGAGCTGGTTGCGGCCCTGGGGATGGCTGCGGTCCACGGCGGCATAGGCTTCCGCGAACACGGGCAGTTCCTCGCGCAGAATGTCGAGGTCCAGCAGACGGGCCTCAAAGCCGTCGTCCAGATCGGCGATGTTGTAGGCGATGGCGTCCACGGCGTCGATGATCTGGGCCTCCAGGGGCGGGCGCAGATCGAGCTGGTATTCCGCGAGCTCGGGAAACTCCGCGGCGGCGCGGTTTCCCGCGTAATCGCGAGAATGCTTGACGATGCCTTCGCGCACTTCAAAGGTGAGATTCAAGCCCGGGAAATCGAGATAGCGCTGCTCGAATTGCTCCACGATGCGCAGGGCGTGCAAATTGTGTTCGAAGCGTCCGCCCAGCGGCCGCAGCAGCAGATCCAGGCGGCGCTCGCCGGCGTGACCGAAGGGCGGATGGCCGATGTCGTGCACCAGGGCCAGGGCCTCGGCCAGGTCTGTGTTGAGGTCCAGCGCCGCGGCCACGGTGCGGGCGATCTGCGCCACTTCGATGGTGTGCGTCAGGCGGTTGCGAAAATGATCGGAATAGCGCGTGGTGAAGACTTGCGTCTTGGCTTCCAGGCGGCGGAAGGCGCGCGAATGGATGATGCGGTCGCGATCACGCGCGTAATCGTTGCGATAGGGATGCGGCGGTTCGGCCCAGCGCCGGCCGCGCGTTTTGGTCACCTCCATCGCATACGCCGCCAGCGCCATGGCACTCATTTTATGCCAAGGCGATCCGAGGATGCAGACAAAGCGATGCGGATTTTGTCAGCTTTTGGCGGGGAGCAGTTGCAGGCGCTGATCGGCCTCTTGCGCGGCCTGGGTGTTGGGGAATTCGGCTTTTACCTGCTGGTATAGATTGGCGGCCTGCGTGGGATTGGCTTTGGAGTAATGATCGGCGAGGGCCAGCATCGCGACAACCTTGGGCACGAAGACCGTGGGCTTGTCTATGAGCTGCTGGTAAAGCTGAACCGCCTGCGCGTCTTTAGCGGTCTTCTCGTAGATCTGCGCCATCTGGAAGCTCGCCAGGGATGCGAAGCCGGCATCGCGTCCCGATTCCAAGGTCGTAAAATCCCTCAACGCCTCATCGTAACTTCCGGCCCTCTCGAAACTGAGGCCGGCATAGTAGAGGGCCACCAGTCCGGGCTGCGTGCGAGGGTAGCGGCCGGCAAGGTCGCCGAATTTCTTGGCGGCGTCGGAATATTTATTTTTTTCGTCGACGTAGGTGATTTCGCCCGGGGCGGGAGCTTCGTTGGGGGCACGAATGCGGGCCTGGTAGACCTGCATAGCGTCGGCCAGTCCGGCGGAAGCTTGCGCCGTCTGGCGCTGGGTGTAGAAACGCCAGCCCAGGATGGCGGCCACGACGAGAAGAGCTATGCCGCCATAAAACCAAACCTGTCCCTGGTGCGCAGCGATGGCTTCCGCGCCGTGCTCGACGGTATCGCGGAACTCGTCCTTCTTGAGTTCCTGGCGCGTGATGTGCTTGGGCACTACAAAGCTCCTTATCGAACCGCAGGCTGAAATGCTACCACATCCCGGGGAACCACGGGCCGCCGCGAAGAGATCGCAGAATCCTTACTGCGCCGGAATGGCGCCTTAAATGATCTCAGGAACCCCGGAAGCGTTTCCGCGGGAAATGGGTTTACTTCCCTTCCGATACGGCCTGCAAGGCGTCGCCGATCAGCAAGGCGGCTTTCCATTCGTCGAGAAACACCGCACCCAGCTTGCCGTAAAAATCGATCGCCGATTTGTTCCAATCCAGCATCTCGCAACGGATGCAGAAGTACTTTTCCTTCATGGCGATTCCGGCCACATGAGCCAGGAGAGCCTTGCCGATGCCGTGCGCACGAAATTGCGGCCGCACGAAGATATCGTCCAGAAACATTCCGGTGTGTCCCTGAAAAGTGGAATAAAACTCAAAGAAAAGGGCGTAGCCCGCGACCTGCCCGTCCCACTCGGCAATGACCGCGCGGAATTTTGGGCGGGGACCAAAACCGTCGCGAACGATGTCTTCCGGGGTCACGCCTGCTTCCAGGCCCATGCGGTCATAATCGGCGAACTCACGGATCAAGGTCGCCAGAAGCGGCGCGTCTTCCGTTTTGGTGGGGCGAATCGCGAGCATAAGTTACGTCTTAGTCTCCCTTGCAAAATCGTCATTATAAGGCAGCGCTCCCCGCGATGTCGCCAGGTTTCGCCAGGATGTCAGCGCGATTTGTTCCGGCCGAGAAACCCCGGAAGTGCAATCGGGTTTAGAATGAGAGAGCGGGAGGCAAGCATGACCAGCCGTTGCCTGAGGATCGCGATCGCCGTCGTTCTGGGCTTGAACCTCGGTAGCCTTGCGTATCC